>Ga0137415_10006839_pt1 | contig 11311 bp, 7 predicted proteins | sample CZODoug3_1_1_16f_FD_183082 | JGI IMG/M metagenome (GOLD analysis project Ga0137415, IMG submission 183082) | Vadose zone soil fungal communities from Angelo Coast Range Reserve, California, USA - CZODoug3_1_1_16fungal (Hybrid Assembly) | ecosystem: Environmental > Terrestrial > Soil > Vadose...
GAGTCGGGCATCGGCGCCGGCTGCCCGTTCTTCAGCGGGAACTCCGAGCTCGTGTGGGTCTTGTCCTTGCGGTACACGCGGAAGACGTCCCCGGTCGGCGTGTCCTCGCCCTTGCCGCCGGTGGCGATCGCCACCGGGCCCCGGAGCACCTTGCCGTCCTTGATCAGCCAGGCCTGCTTCTTGCGTACGTCGACGCAGGCGACCGCCGCCGAGGTGCAGGGCGTGCCGACCACCTTGGGCGACGAGTCGGCCGCCTGCTGGGCCGGTGTGATCGCGAGCGCCGGAACCGCGAAGAAGGCGCTGGTGGCACCGGTCAGTACGAGGACCGCGCCGGCCACCAACGTGACCCGGCGACTGCCCACTCGACGTTCCCTGAACATCCACAACCCTTCGTTGGCACTGCCCTCACCGACGATGAAGACGTCTGGGGTGGCATCAGGTTGCTTCGGCCACCTGACAGTCCGCTGAGGGTCTGGCGCACACACCCGGCCACCTCCATATCCGACGCGCTCCGGGCCCGCGGACGGAGAAAGTGCGGCGGAGTGTTTTGGGTGGCCTGATCAGCTCCGGGCATACATATCGCAGTGATCGCAATCACAGTATGGTCTTGCGTTCCGTCACCCGATGGCCTTACCGTTTCACCCAATTCAGCTACTCATTTACGGACCTTGGGGGCACGGGGGTCGCTCCGATGCCACGTGACGTCGCATGACGGTGTTGTGCGGCTCGATTCCTGGTTCCGGGATAACGGAATTTAGTATGCGGTAAAGGTCTGGATGACGAGGCTCAGCCAGCTTGAAGTCAGTGTGGACTTTGTTTCATAAGCGAAGGAAAGACGACGCCATCGCCGGTTGAGAACCATGGTCGAGGGGGAAGATCGTGACAGAGAGCGTGGCCCCAAAGGAGTGTGCCCCGGAGGTACCGAGCAAGAACCTGCCGCCGATGCCCTACGCCGACATCCCCGAGCCCAAGTCGCTGCGCCGGGTGCTCGGGCCGAGCATGATCATGGCGGCGCTGGCCATCGGCTCGGGCGAGTACCTGCTCTGGCCGTACATCACCACGCAGGTCGGGCTGGTACTGCTGTGGGCCGCCATCGTGGGGGTCAGCCTGCAGTTCTTCCTGAACATGGAGATCGAGCGCTGGACGCTTGCCACCGGTGAGACGGCGATCGCCGGATTCGCCCGGATCTGGAAGCCCTGGGGCGCGGTGATGGCCATCTCCGCCTTCGTCACGATCGTCTGGCCGGGCTGGGCGAGCAGTGGGGCGACCGTGCTGGGTTTCCTGTTCGGGCTGAGCCCGGCGGGCGCGACCTGGGTGGCCATCGGTTCGCTGGTCGCGATCGGGATCACCCTCACCATGTCGCCGGTGGTCTACAACGTGGTGGAGAAGATCGAGACGGTCAAGGTCGTGGCGATCCTGTTCTTCCTGCTGGTCGTGCTGGCGGTCGGGATCAGCGCGCGGGCGTGGGGCGACGTGCCCAACATCGTGACCGGGTTCGGCACCGGCCTCGGCACGATTCCCGGCGGGCTGGACGCCGCGCTGGTCCTAGGGGCCATCGCGTTCGCCGGCGCCGGCGGGATCGGCAACCTGGCACAGAGCAACTGGATCCGGGACAAGGGCTTCGGGATGGGAGCGCACATCCCGCGCATCGTCTCGCCGGTCACCGGCCAGGACGTCGCGCTCGCCGCCACCGGGAAGATGGTGCGCCAGGATGAGGCGAACCTGCGCCGGTTCTGGCGCTGGTGGCGGGTGGCGAACATCGAGCAGGCGGTCACGTTCTGGGCCGTGACCGCGCTGTCGATCTTCGTGTTCTCCATGCTGGCGTACTCCACCGTCTTCCTGCGGCAACTGCCCGCCGAGGGCAACCTCAAGTTCATCCAGGGGATGGGCAAGGCGGTCTCCGAGATCGTCGGCTCCTGGTTCGGCACCCTGTTCCTGGTGATCGGCGGCGCCAGCCTGCTGCTGACCGCGCTGGCGAATGTCGACTACGTCAGCCGGGTCATCGCGGACGTGCTGAAGACCGTGTACCTCACCGGCAATCGCCGCTGGACCGAGAGCCGCCTCTACTTCGGCTTCGTGTGGGCAATGGTGCTGATCGGGGTCTCGATCCTGCTCGTCGGGTTCACCCAGCCGCTCGCCCTGCTCGTGGTGTCCTCATCGCTGAGTGGGCTGGTCATGGTGGTCTATTCCGCCCTGCTCATTCAGCTGAACCGGAAGGCGTTGCCGGCCGCGCTCAAGGTCCGAGGGTTCCGGCTCGGCGTCATGATCGTCGCCGTGCTGTTCTACGGATACTTCTCGGCACGGCTGGTCATCTCGTACGGAGGCATGTTGTTCAGCTGATGTCGCCGGGCACTGTCGGCTATCCGAATTACACGCGTGTAACTCGAATGTGGCTCAAGATCCGTCCAAAAGAGTGATTCTCCACACTTATCGTGACGATAAGCGTGTGAATTGGCGGCGGTGCGGGTAGATCTGGCAACAACAAAACTTACCGCTGATCGCTGGGGAGCGGATCGAGCGGACGCGAAGCCGGGCCCGGTCGTCTCGGGGGACGATCGGGCCCGGCTTGTTCTTTCTCTCACGCCCCGTCGGGCGATACCTCTCGTGCCCCCGGTCGGGGGCGGTTCGAACAAACGCCGGGGAGCTGTTCGGCGTTCACGCTGGGGAGCAGTGTCCTAGTTTGTAGTGGGTCTGCCGAGCCGCCGCCATTGCCGGTCGGGGGTCGGACGACGAGTGGGAATCCTGAAGGTGTTGGGCGGTCGTCGCCACGCTGCTCGGCGTGTCGCTGTTCGTAACGGAACCGTCATACACCGTTCGACAGGACGGATCGGCCACTCGGCCCTCGGTTGGATCCGGAGTCTTGCCCCCGCTCCCCAGTCGGCCGCCGATCGGGGGCCAGGGGCGGCGGCTGGGGGGATTAGACGAGGTTATGGGCGCGGTTGGCCCAGTAGGGGGCGCGGACGTCCTTCTTGAGGATTTTGCCGGTGGCGTTGCGGGGGAGTGCGGTCACGACGTCCACCGCTTTCGGGCACTTGTAGCCGGCGAGCTGGGTCCGGCAGTGGGCCAGCAGCTCGGCCGGGTCGATGGTGTGCCCGGCGGCCGCGACGACCACCGCGCGCGGCACCTCGCCCCACTTCGCGTCCGGCACCCCGACCACGGTGACGTCCGCGATCGACGGGTGCTCGGCCAGCACGCGCTCGATCTCGGCGGGGTAGATGTTCTCGCCGCCACTGATGATCATGTCCTTGATCCGGTCGGTCAGGTATAGGTAGCCGTCCTCGTCCAGGTGGCCGGCGTCGCCGGAGCGGTACCAGCCGTCTTCGGTGATCGCCGCCGCCGTGGCCTCGCGCTTGTTCCAGTAGCCGCTCATCAGCTGGGTGGTCCGGATCCAAACCTCGCCGACCTGGCCGGTGGGTACCGGGGCCTCGGTGTTGACGTCCCGGATCTCGATCTCGACCCCGGTGATGGCCTTGCCGGCGGAGAGCAGCCGGTGCTCGTTGGCGGTATCCGCGTGCTCCGCCGGGCCGAGCATGCTGGTCGCCCCGCAGGCCTCGGTCATCCCGTAGACCTGGGCGAACATGTTCGGGAACACCTTCATGCAGGCCCGCAGCACCGGCATCGGCATCGGCGAGGCCCCGTAGAACATCAGTCGCAGCGCGGAGAGGTCGCGGTCCGAGGCGCCGGGCAGCGCGGCGATCACGCCCATCAGCGCCGGCACCAGGAACGTGTGGGTGATCCGCTCGCGGGCCAGCAGGTCCAGCAACGCCGCCGGCTCCGGCGTGCGCAGTACCACGATCCGGGCGCCGTGGGCGAGGGAGTTCAGCGTGGTCGCGGTGCCCGCGATGTGGAACAGCGGCATGGCGATCAGGAACGAGTCGCCGGGCCGCAGGTCGACCTCCGGCGCGACGTGCTCGCAGTAGGCCAGGGTCGAGCGGTGCGCCAGCACAACGCCCTTCGGGTAGCCGGTGGTGCCCGAGGTGTACAGCTGCAGCACGCTGTCCTCGGGGTCGGCGTCGTGCACCAGGTGGTCCGGCTCGACGTCCAGCCAGGTCTCGTACTCGTCGGCGGGGCCGCCGACCTGGACGATCCGGCGCAGCTTCAGCAGCCGGGGGCGTAGCGCGGCGACCACCTCGGCGAACTCCGGGCCGACGAACAGCACCTCGGCGCCCGAGTCGTTGAGCACGTACTCGATCTCGGCGGGTGCCAGCCGGAAGTTCACCAGCACGTTCGTCGTGCCGACCTGGGCGCAGGTGAGGCTGATCTCCAGCCAGGACGGGTGGTTGAAGTCGAGCGTGGCCACCCGGTCCCCGGGGTGCATCCCGGCCGCCCGCTGCGCCGCCGCGCCCCGGGCGACCCGCTCGCTGACCTGGGCCCATGTCCAGGCCAGCTCGCCGTAGCGCATCGCCTCCGCGTCGGGCCGCTGCTCCACCTGCCGGACGAGCAGGTCGTACACGGTGCTGGGCTGGTCGGTCATCAGGACTCCGCCGAGGTCGGGGGGTGAGACTCGACCATGCTGTTCGCCCGGTATCTACTCTCGATAGCAATCCGATAGACGTGCGGTCAGCGCACACATCGGTGTGTCGCCGATCGGGGCCTGAAATGACGTACGCGGACAGCGTCATCTGACAGTCGCGGCGCCTTGTGCCGGCCACCTACCGTGGCCGTTGTGCCGCACCGAATCGGGTCGGCAATGCAGTGCTGGCTCGCCATCCGCCGTACCTCCAGGACCTGGTACGCACACCGCCGTTCTGCCCGAGGAGCGGGCGGTCGGCCCTGGCACTATTGGTGGGGAGATTGCGCTGATCAGCAGGAGAGCATTCAGCAAGGCCGCGGCGGCCGCGATGGCGTCGGCATCGCTCGCCGGCTGCGCGGCGGCACCCGGTCCGGCTTCTGGTGCGGTGGCAGGTTCGGCACCGGCGGGGGCGCCCCCAGTGGCTCCTCCGCTCAGCCCGATCAAACACGTGCAGACCGATCTGCTCGATATCGCCTACTACGAGGCGGGGCCGGCGGATGGGCCGGTGGTGGTGTGCTGTCACGGCTGGCCCTACGACATTCACAGCTATACCGAGGTGGTCCCGGAGCTGGTGCGGCACGGTTACCGCGTCATTGTCCCGTATCTGCGCGGCAATGGCCCGACGGTATTCCTGCACAAGGACACGTTCCGCTCCGGGGAACAGGCCGCGTTCGGCGCGGATGTCATCGGACTGCTGGACGCCCTGCGCATCCCGCGCGCCATCTTCGCTGGTTACGACTGGGGTGGGCGGGGCCTGAACGTCGCCGCCGCGCTGTGGCCGGAGCGCTGCGCCGGGCTTGTCTCGGTGAACAGCTATCTCATCCAGGACCTCGACCACGCGCTGCGGCCGGACCCACCGGAGACCGAGTCCAGCCATTGGTACTTCTTCTACTTCCTCAGTGAACGCGGGCGGGCCGGGCTGACCCAGAACCCCAAGGCACTCGCGCGCGTCGTCTGGACCAGGAACTCGCCGCAATGGCAGTTCAGTGACGCCGACCTGGACCGCGCGGCGGAGACCTTCGACAACCCGGACTACGTCGACATCGTGCTGCACAACTACCGCCACCGGTTGCTCGCGGCGCCAGGCGACCCGCGCTACGCGCCATTGCGGGAACGACTGCAAAAACTGCCCCCGATCACGGTTCCGGCGGTCACGCTCGACGGGGTCGCGGACGGCAGCATTCCGGCGACCGACGGGAGTGCGTCGGCGAAGTTCTTCACCGGGCCGAGGGTCCACCACGAGGTGCCCGGGGCCGGCCACAACCTGCCGCAAGAAACTCCGAAAGCGTTCGCGGCGGCCGTACTCGAGGTAGCGACACTCCGCTGAGCCCGGGCCACGCGGAAAGGAAACCCGAATGAACCTGCTGTTGATTCGCCGAGCAGTTGTCGGCGCCGTGCTCGGGGTCGCGGGCCTGCTGGCCGTGGCCTGCTCCGGCCCGGCCCCGGCTCCTCCGGCGGCGTCGGTCCCGCCGGCCCCGCCGAGCGCGGCGGCCCCGTCGAGCACCGACATCGCGGCCGACGAGTCCAGCTGGCCACCGGCGCCCGTGGTACCGCTCAGCACGCCCCAGCTGCCACCGACCATCGAGGTGGACCAGCCGCTGCCCGACCAACTGGCCAAGGGGCTCGTGGTCATCCGCTACCGCCCGCACAACCTGCGGATCGTGCCGGTGTTCGGGCCGAACGCACTGGACGTCACGCCCCGGATCGGTCACATCCACGTCACGGTGGACGACGCACCGTGGCACTGGGCCGACGCCAGCGGCGAACCGCTGATCATCCAGTTCCTGCCGCCGGGCCCGCACAAGGTGTGGATCGGGCTCGCCGACCCCACGCACCGGATCCTGGACAGCAAGACCCTGAGCTTCGTGGTCCCACCCCACCCGGCCGACGGCGACCACCACTGACCCCCTCGGACCAGGGTCTGGAAAACGCACCGGTCGCCTCGGCTCGCCGCCGTAGGCTGGGCCGGTGGCCGAGATCGACATCGTGGTGGTGGGGGCCGGCCCGACGGGGTTGACGCTGGCCCTGGAGCTGGCGCGGCGCGGGCACCGGCCCCGGCTGGTGGACCGGCGGGCGGAGCCGTTCGCCGGGTCGCGGGGCAAGGGGCTCAGCGCGCGCAGCCAGGAGGTGTTCGACGACCTGGGCATCGTGGCCGAGGTGTGCGCGGGAGGGTTCCGGCACCTGCCGTACCGCGTCCTGGTCCGGGGCGAGGTGGTCCGGGACGCCGATCCGAACGCCGACCGCGCCCCGACCCCGGACATGCCCTACGAGAGCGGTCTGCTCATCCCACAGTGGCGCACCGAACAGATCCTGCGCCGCCGGCTGGCCGAGTACGGGGTCACCGTCGAGCAGTCCACCGAGGTGACCGGGCTGCGCCAGCGGCCCGACGGGGTCGAGGTCACCCTCGGCACCGGGGAGCGCGTGGTGGCGGGCTACCTGGTCGGCTGCGACGGTGGGCGCAGCACGATCCGTAAGGCCCTCGGCGTGCGCTTCGACGGCGACAGCGGCCCGGAGGGCATGCTGCTGGGGGACGTCGAGGTGACCGGTCTGACCCCGGACCGGTGGTACCAGTGGTCCCATTCGGAGCGCGGGTTCGTCTCGCTGTGCCCGTTCCCGGGGTCGGCGTCCTGGCAGTTCCAGGGGGTGCCGTTGGCCGACATGGCCGCCGACGGCCGGTTCCCGGAGCCGTCCCTGGACTACTACCAGCGGATCCTCGACGACATCGCGATGGAACCCGGGGTGCGGCTGGCCAACGCGAGCTGGCTGTCCACCTACCGGGTCAACGTCCGGATGGTCGACCGGCTGCGCGTCGGGCGGGTGCTGCTCGCCGGGGACGCGGCGCACGTGCACTCCCCGGCGGGCGGGCTCGGCATGAACACCGGCATCCAGGACTCCTACAACCTCGGTTGGAAGCTGGCGGCCGTGCTGTCCGGCGCCGACGAGGCTGTGTTGGACACCTACCAGGAGGAGCGGCTGCCGGTGGCCGCGTGGACGCTGGCCACCAGCTCCGACGGGCTGCGCCGGATCGCCGAACAGTTCGGCGCCGCCGACTCGCGCGGGATCGCCGCCGGGGCCGACCACGGGCATCAGCTCGCCATCGGCTACCGGTTCAGCTCACTGTCGACCCGGTCGGTCGGGGTCCTCGGCGGCCCCGAGCCGGGCGACCGGGCCCCCGATGCACTGTGTCGGGACGCCGCCGGCGGCCCGGTCCGGCTGTTCGACGTGTACCGGGGCCCGCACTTCACCGTGCTCGGCTTCGGGGCCGGCTGCGCGGGCGCGCTGGCGCGGCTGGGCCGGCGGTTCCCGGGCCCGGTCCGGTGCCGGCTGGTCGGGCCGGCCCCCGAGCCCGACGTCGACCCCGAGGTGGACCTGGTTGACCAGCACGGCGCCGCCCGGGCCGCCTACCGGATCGACGACGACCTGCTCGTGGTCATCCGACCGGACGGCTACGTCGGGTGCACCGCCCGGCCGGCCGACGACACCGCGGTGGGGGACTACCTCGCGCAATTCCAGGCTTCCCAGCGGGTCGGACGGTGAGCGCCCGGTCTGCTAGCGGTCGCCGAGTCCGACAGCGGGGTCGGCCGCGCGCTCCGGTGCCGGCCGGGGGCTCCGGTCCTGCACGAGCACCAGCGTGCACCCCGCGCCGACCAGGGTGATCACGCCGGCGACCACGAACGCGGGCGTGAAGCTGCCGGTCACGTCGACGATCCAGCCGGTCACGATGGGCGCGAGGATGCCGGCGAGCGCCGAGCACATCTGGATCACGCCGGCCAGCCGCCCGGTGTAGCGGGCCGGCACGATCGCCACGATCAGCGCGAGGTACTGGTAGCTGGCCAGCAGGAAGAACGTCGCCACGCAGACCAGGACGAGCGCGAGCGTGGGGGACTGCACGAACGGCGAGGGCCCGAAGCACGCGGCCACCACGGTCAGGCAGCCGACGATCATCCACTTGCGCGGCGTGACGAAGCTGCGGAACCGTGTGATCAGGCGATCGGCCACCAGGCCACCGGCGATCAGGCCGGCCGTCGCGGTGATCCACGGGAGGGTGGCGATCGCGCCGAGGTCCGTCTTGGCCACGCCGCGCCCCTCCACCAGGTAGGTCGGGTACCAGGTGAGGAACATGAACAGGACCCAGGAGTAGGCGAAGAACGTGATCGCCAGGGCCACCACGCGCCGATCCCGGACCAGCGCCCAGAACCGCCCCGGCGCCTCGGCGGTGTCCTCGTGGGCGGCCTCCCGGTTGGCGTGGTCGGCGGTGATGTAGTCGCGCTCGGCCGCGTTCGCCGCCGGGTGCACCCCCGGGTTGTCGCGGGCCACGAACCACCAGCAGGCGCACCACAGCACGCCGACCGTGCCCAATGCGACGAACGCCGGCCGCCAGCCCACCGTCGTGCACACCCAGACGATCAGCGGGGTGGCGATGATCGGCCCGATCGTCGTGCCGGACTGGGCGATGTTCAGCATGGTGGACGTCTGCCGGGCGGGGAACCAGTTGGCCGTGAGCTTGGTGCTGATCGGCCCCTGCGGCCCCTCGCCCATGCCGAACAGCAACCGGGCCACGATGAACGACGCGACGCCCCAGGCGACGGCGGTCAGCGGGATGGTCAGTGACCAGACGAGCATGCAGATCAGGTACGCCTTGCGCACCCCGATCCGGTCCACCATGAACCCGCCGAGCAGCGCGAACGGGGCGTAGGTCCAGAAGAACGCGCTGAGGATGACGCCCCAGACGGCCGCCGGGAAATGGAACTCGTCCTGGATGAACGGCGCCGCGACGGAGAGGGCGACCCGGTCCGCGAAGTTGATGATGCACGCCGTGAAGTTGGCGCCCCAGACCCGGTACCGGATCTTCGTCATCGGCCCCGGGACGGCCACCGGGTCGAGTGCCGCGCCGGTCACGGCCGGGACACCTCGGCCGGCCACAGACCGTCCACGAGCAGCTCGGCGAGCGCCGCCGCGCAGCCGTGCAGCAGCCGTTCGCCCTTTGCCGCCGTGGCGGTCCTGGCGTCGCCGGCCACGCCCGACTCGGTGATCTCGGTGAAGGAGATGGCGCGGTAGACGGGGTTCGACGACTCCGCCGGCAGGGTGATCGCCGGCCCGACCGCCTTCTCCAGTGCCTCGGTGCGCACCAGCTCCGGCCACGCGGCCAGCATCATCGACGTCTCGCCCTCGCAGGCGTGCATCAGCCCGTCCTGCGTCTCCAGCGTCTCCCGGACCACCGCCCGCCCGGCGATGAAGTAGCTGGTCACCGCGATCGGGGCGGCCAGCTCGGCGGTCAGCTCGGTGACCAGCGCGTTCAGTGCCGTCATGTTGCCGCCGTGGCCGTTCACGATCAGGATCCGGCTGAACCCGGCGCGCAGGAAGGACCGGCACAGGTCGCGCAGCAGGGCGTGCAGGGTGGGCAGCGACAGCGTGAGCGTGCCGCCGAAGGCCATGTGGTGCTCGGCGAGGCCACACCAGATCGAGGGCGCCACGACCAGCGGCACGCGCCCGTCGACCAGCGCGGCCGTCCGCCGGCACACCTCGGCGGCCAGGAAGTCGTCGACGCCCGTCGGCAGGTGGGGGCCGTGCTGCTCGGTCGACCCGATGGGCAGCAGCACCACCGCGTCCCGGGCGGCGAGCTCCCGCAGCTGGGCGGCGGTCAGGCGGTTCCACAGGGCTTCATCCATCGGCACGGATCCGACGGTAAGAACCGGCGGAGGTCCCGGCGACTGTCAGGTGACGCTGTCCGTGTACGTCACCTGTCAGTCGCCACCGCCGGGTGCGCCCAGGTCAGAACTCTCGCAGGTTGTCCCGGAACCGTTCGTGGCCGTACTCGGTGCGGACCGCGCCGCGCCGCTGCAGCGCGGGCACCAGTCCGTCGGTGATCTCGGTGACGTAGCGCCGGTTCAGCTTCTTCTCCGGGCTGGTGATCAGGAAGCCGTCGCCGCCGACCTCCGCCATCAGCGCCACCATCCGGTCGGCCACGCTGTCCGGCGTGCCGACCAGGTCGGCCGTGCCGCTCATGCCATCCTCGATGACCGCCTCGCGCAGCGTCCGGCCCTGCGCGCGGCGGGCGAACGCCTCCAGGAAGCCCCGCTCCCCGTTGGTGGTCACCGGCGGCAGTGGCTGGTCGAGGTCGAATCGGCTGAAGTCCAGCTCGGTGATCGAGGACATGGTGGCCAGCACCAGCTCGATGTAGCGGGGGTCGGACATCCAGCGCAGCTTCTTGGCGTGCGCCTCCTCGACGGTGTCGGCCACCACCGGGGAGATCAGGAACAGCACCTTGCAGTCGTCCGGGTCCCGGCCGTGCGCGGCCAGCTTCGCGCGGATGTCCTCCCGGTAGCCGCGCATCTGCTTCGGGTCGGTCGCGGTGGCGATGATCGTGTCGGCGTAGCGGGCGGCGAACTCGCGGCCCGGTGCCGACGCGCCGGCCTGGCACAGCACCGGGTGGCCCTGCGGCGAGCGCACCGTATTCAGCGGGCCCCGGGACTTGTAGTACTTGCCGACGAAGTCCACGACGTGCACCTTCGTGTGGTCCACGTAGGTGCCGGTCGCTGTGTCGCGGACCACCGCGTCGGGCTCCCAGGACTCCCAGAGCTGGCGGACCAGGTCGACGTACTCGGTCGCCATCGCGTACCGCTCGTCGTGCTCGTAGAGCCGGTCCATGCCGAAGTTCTGCGCCGCCCGGTCCTCCGCCGAGGTCACGATGTTCCAGCCGAACCGCCCCCGCGCGATGTGGTCGACCGTGGCACACAGCCGGGCCAGCAGGAACGGCGGGTAGAAGCTGGTGGACATGGTCGGCACTACGCCCAGCCG
>Ga0137415_10006840_pt1 | contig 11311 bp, 12 predicted proteins | sample CZODoug3_1_1_16f_FD_183082 | JGI IMG/M metagenome (GOLD analysis project Ga0137415, IMG submission 183082) | Vadose zone soil fungal communities from Angelo Coast Range Reserve, California, USA - CZODoug3_1_1_16fungal (Hybrid Assembly) | ecosystem: Environmental > Terrestrial > Soil > Vadose...
TCGAGCGGCTCCGCGAGGTCAGGTGATGCCATCTGGGTCTCCGTGAGCGACGGTGGTGACCGAGGCGACGACACGATGGGTCGGGCGAGCGGTGCGGCGCCTCGAGGACCCGCGTTTTCTGCGTGGCCAGGCGCGCTACGTCGACGACATCGTGCTGCCGCAGATGGCGTATCTCGCGGTCGTCCGCAGCGCGGCCGCGCATGCGCAGGTGCGCCGCGTGGATGTGCGCGCCGCCGCGGCGGGTCCCGCGGTGCTGACCGTCGTGGTGGGGACCGACCTCGCCGGGTCCATCTCCCCCGTTCCGCCTAACGCCGTCGAAGGTGCTCAGGTTGCCCCGGTGCCGCACCCAGTCCTTGCCCAGGACCGTGTGCGCTATGTCGGTGAGCCAGTCGCCGCTGTCCTGGCCGAGACCCGTGCGGCAGCCGAAGATGCCGCGTCGTTAATTGACATCGAATATGACACGCTGCCGGTGATCACCGACTCCCTGCAGGCGCAATCGGCAGCGGCGCTCCACGGCGCGGCCCCACAGAACGTCTTGCTCCGCTGGGTGCGTTCCTCTGGAGACGTGCAAGGCGCTTTTGCGTCTGCCTCCCGGATCGTCGCGCAGCGTTTTCACATACCCCGCCTTGCCGCCGCGCCGATTGAGCCGCGCGGCGCTGTGGCGTCCTACGATCCCGGCACCGACCGGCTCACCGTGTGGTGCTCGGCGCAGGATCCTCACCGGCCACTCGCGCAGCTCAGCCGCGCGCTGAGTCGGCCAGACGACCGCATCCGCGTCATTGTCCCCGACGTCGGCGGGGCATTTGGGAGCAAGGGCGCCGTACCCGTGGAAGTCATCTTGGCGGCGTGGCTCGCGATGCGGGTGGGGCGGCCCGTTAAATGGGTGGAAGACCGTCGCGACAATCTGGCGGCATCCTACCAGGGTCGGGGGTTGGATGCGGAGATCGAGATCGCGCTGGACGCCGGGGGCACCATCCGGGCTCTGAGGGCGCGGTTGACCGCCGATCTGGGCGCCTACTTGTTCCCCTCCACTGCCGTTGTGCCGGTGACGACCGCCATGCTGTTGACGGGGACATATGCGATTCCGGCGGCCGCCGTGGAACTCGTCGGCGTCGCGACCAATAAAGTCCCCACCGGACCCTATCGCGGTGCTGGCCGTCCGGAGGCAGCATACCTGCTAGAACGCGTGGTGGAGCTAGCTGCCCATGAAGTCGGCATCGATCCCGTTGCACTGCGGCGGCGCAACTTGGTGTCTGCCGACCAGTTCCCCTATCGCACCCCGTTGGGATTCACCTACGACTCGGGGAACTACGCTCGCGCCCTGGAACGGGCGTGCACGCTACTGGATTACGACCGCTGGCGCAGAGACCAAGCGGCCGCGCGCCAGGAGGGACGTCTTGTAGGAATCGGAGTGGCGATGTATGTCGAACGCGCGGGAAGCGCGGTGTGGGAGAGTGCGGCGGTCAGCGTGACGCCCGCCGGGCATGCCATCGTGCGCATTGGATCCACCCCCACCGGTCAGGGCCACGTCACCACGTTCAGTCAGATCGTCGTTGATGCGCTGGGCATCGAGTTCGATGCAGTCACCATCGAGCAGGGCGACTCCGCCATCGTGCCGCGCGGGGTGGGGACCTTTGGCAGCCGCTCCATCACGATCGGGGGATCCGCGCTACTGACCGCTCTCGAACAGATCAAGGTCAAAGCGGGACTAATCGCTGCCCACCTGCTCGAAGCAGGTGGCCAGGATGTGGTCTGGACCGAGGGTCAGTTCCATGTGCGAGGCGCCCCGCAGCGCGGCGTCACACTGGCGGAGGTGGCCGCGGCGGCCTATCAACCCAGCCGCCTCCCGCGGGGGATGGCTCTGGGATTAGAGGCCCACGGCGTGTTCCAGCTGCCGGGTCCCGTTTTTCCCTTTGGAACGTATGCAGCGGTGGTCGAGGTCGATCCTCTCACCGGCGAGGTCACGGTTCACAAGCTCGTGGCCGTCGATGACGCGGGCCGGATCGTAAACCCGCTGCTCGCCGAAGGGCAAGTGATCGGCGCCGCCGCGCAGGGATTTGGGCAGGCGTGCCTTGAGGAGGTCGTCTACGGGGAAGACGGCCAGCTGCTCACGACGACGTTTGCGGACTATGCCCTCGCCCGTGCGCCGCAAGTTCCGACATTGACTGCGACATTTTTGGAAACGCTGTCCCCGCTGAACCCCTTGGGGGCCAAGGGCATCGGCGAGGCGGGTTCGATCGCGACCCCCTCCGCCCTCGCCAATGCGGTTCTCGACGCCCTGGCGCCATTGGGGATACGGCACATGGACTTTCCGCTCACCCCCCGCCGCATCTGGGACGCGATCGAAACCGCCACCCCGGGCCGCGTGGCGAGAGCGTAACAGGACGGGTTCTCCCAGCTCCGATCGGGCGGAACCTGTGGCGGCCACGTCGAAGAGGACGATGGATCGGTGGGTGTGCCATGAGTGTCTATCTCATTCTGAAGTTTGTGCACGTCGTGCTCGCCATCGTCGCTGTGGGCGCGAACGTTACCTATGGTGTGTGGCTGGCGCTGGGCGCCCGCGAGCCGCAGCACCTGCGCATTCTCCTACGCGGAGTTCTATTTCTCGACCGGCGCATCGCGAATCCCGCCTACGGACTGCTGCTGCTCACCGGGCTGGCGATGGTGGTGGTGGGTCAGCTGAACGTGCGGACGCCGTGGATCACAGCTGCGATGATCCTCTACGTGCTGGCCATCGCAGTGGGGGTCGTGGGTTTCGGCCGCGCGATGAAACAGCAGGTCCGCGCCGCGGATGGACCGGGGCCCGCATCGGACGCCTACCGTCGGGCCGCGTCCGGCGCACGAACCTGGGGACTCGTGTTCATGATTATCGTGCTGGTTCTCGTCTTCGACATGGTGACCAAGCCAGCGTTGTGGTGACGGGGTCGCCGCAATCTCTCTCGGAGGAACGCGCATGGAACGGAGGAGCCTGCCTGGCATCATCCTGATCGTTTTGGGCGTGATCTTCATCGTCGGGCAGCGAATGGGTATCGGGGGCGAGGGCACGACCGCTGCAATCGGTCTCGCCTTCTTAGTGGCATTTGTCTCGACCCGTAACTACGGCTTCCTCGTGCCCGGGGGGATCATGACGGGATTGGGCCTCGGGATCGTGTTTCAGAACCGCATCGGTGGCGATGGTGCGCCGGTCCTGTTGGGGCTAGGATTAGGTTTTTGCAGCATTTATGCGCTGGACGCAGTGAACCGCCGCACAACCTGGGGGTGGTGGCCCTTAATCCCCGGAGGCGTGCTTGCGCTGGTCGGTCTGGTGAAGGCCTCGAGCAGCAACGGCTGGCTGGGTGTCGCCGGACAGTGGTGGCCGCTGGCCCTCATCGTCGTGGGCGCCTACCTCTTGCTGCGCCCGCGTCTGGGCCCACCCAAACCATAGGCTTGCCCGAATGGATTCGCAGGCATCCTCTGACCTCCCCATGTCCCATCCATCGCTTGGCCTTGATCACGTCGTCATCTTTGTCGATGACTTGCAGCGTGCCTCAGAAGATTATGCGGCGCTGGGGTTTGAGGTTGTTCCCGGTGGGGCGCACGCCGGCGGGTTGACGCACAACGCGCTGATTCCGTTTGCCGATAGCACTTACTTGGAGCTGCTGGCGCCTACCAAGCGCTGGAAGGTGGCCGCGTTCCGGCTGCCCGGACTGCGGCGCCTGAGCCGTGTCGTGTTTCGGAGTTCTCCTTCGCTTCGGCGTGTCGTCCGCCGAGTGCATGCAGGAGAAGGCCTCGTCGATTTTGCGATGGCCTGCTCGCCGCTGGCCGCGGCGGTCGAGGTCTTGGGAGACTCCCAACACGTGGAAGGTCCGATTCCGGGTGGGCGGACGCGACCGGACGGAGAGCAGGTCGCCTGGCAGGTGGCGTTTCCCGACGCGCCGGTCCTTCCGTTTCTGATCGAAGACACCACCCCGCGAGCCTTGCGCGTTCCGCCGGCAAAGACGCACCCCTGTGGGGCGACGGGCATCCACGCCGTCAGCATCGCGACCGGGAGTTTCGATCGGACCGTGGCTCTCTATAAGACCCTCCTGGGCCGCGAGCCGTTTGAGACCGTCGCTCCGATCCCGCGGTCGCTTGCCGTCGAATTCCGCCTGGGTGCAACATTGCTTCGGGTGCTGGCGCCGATGGGCGCGAATCCAGTGTTGCGCACCCATTTGGCGCGTCGGGGTGAGGGTCTCTACAATTTGATCCTCCGGGCGGACCGGTCCTCGAACCTCGATCCGGTTCGGGCGCACGGGGCCCAGATCACGCTGGCTAGGAGTTGAGACCAACCATGGACCTTGCCATTATGGTGGAAGGACAGAACGGCTTAACGTGGTCTCGCTGGGAACGCATCGCGAAGGCCGTCGAAGGACTCCGCTTCGCTGGATTGTATCGCTCCGACCACTTCACGAACGCTTCCCCGCCGGATAAGGATTCGTTGGAACTCTGGACCTCGCTCGCGTGGCTCGCCTCACACACGACACGCATTGAGTTCGGCCCGCTGTGCACGCCGACGTCGTTTCGGCACCCGACGCTGACGGCTCGCATGGCCGCCGCGGTCGACGACTTGTCCGGCGGTCGTCTGACGCTCGGCTTGGGGGCGGGCTGGCAAGAACGAGAACACACCGCGTTCGGGTTTGATCTCCTCAGCATGCGCGAGCGGTTCGTGCGGTTTGAGGAGTCCCTGGAAGTGGTGACGAGGCTGTTAGGTGGGGAGGGCCCTGTGACGTATTCGGGCCGATACTATCGGTTACAAGGTGCACAGCTGTTACCTCGACCCCACCGTCCATCCGGCCCGCCGATCCTGGTGGGGGGAAACGGGATGCGCAAGACCTTGCCGCTGGCGGCCCGCTATGCCGCCGAATGGAACGCAACGTTTCAGACGCCGGACAACTTTGCTCAACTCACCCGGCGCCTGGATGATCTCCTGGAGCGGAGTCATCGCCGGCCGTCGTCGGTGCGTCGGTCCTTGATGACCGGATTGATCTTCGGGGCCGACGATGCTGAGGTGCAACGGAAGGTCGCACAGAGAGGGCAGACAGCCCCCGCACTGCGGGGCCGCGGAGTGGTGGTGGGGACTCCCTCTGAGGTGGTGGATCAGCTGGGCGCTCTTCAAGGTGCAGGCGTGCAACGCATCATGCTGCAGTGGCTCGATTTGGACGATCTTGACGGACTCCAGGCGTTTGGACAATCTGTGATTTCCGTCTTTCCGCAGACGCGCAGGAACTGAGGGTGAGCGGCAAAACGGTAGTCGAGGTGTATGACAATGCAAATTGAGTCGCGCATGAGAGGCACGATTGCGCTAGCAGCCGCGGCGATCGTGACGGCGCTGGCGTGGTGCGCGAATCTCCAGGCAGCGTCTCCCGCCGGGTACATGCTGCAAGAGTTTCCGGTGCCGCCGCGGTCGCACCCGCATGACGTCGCACCCGCGCCGGATGGGGGCGTGTGGTACACGGCGCAGGTGGGGGGAGTGCTCGGCTACCTGGACCCTGCAACCGGACGCATCCGGGAGATCAAACTGGGCGCGGGCTCCGCGCCTCACGGTGTGATCGTTGGACCGGATGGCGCCCCGTGGATCACCGACGGAGGGTTGAACGCGATCGTGCGTGTCGATCCCAAGACTACCGGCCTGACGCGGTTTCCCCTCCCCCCCGGGAGGGAGGGAGCGAATCTGAACACAGCGACCTTCGATCACCGCGGGGTGTTGTGGTTCACGGGGCAAAGTGGAGTGTACGGGCGACTGGATCCCGCTACTGGGAAGTTAGATGTGTTCGACGCACCTCGCGGGCGCGGGCCGTACGGCATCTGTACCGCCCCGGACGGGACTGTGTATTTTGCCTCCCTAGCCGGAAGCTTCGTGGCCCGACTGGATACCATAAGCGGCGGCGCGACGGTGCTGGATCCGCCGACGGCGCATCAGGGGGCCAGGAGAGTCTGGGCAGATTCCAAAGGCCGTATTTGGGTGAGCGAGTGGAACGCAGGTCAGCTCGGGGCCTACGACCCAGTGTCTCGCCGCTGGCACGAGTGGCGGGTGTCCTCAGGCGACGCCCAGCCGTACGCCGTCTTCGTGGATGATCAGAACATCGTCTGGCTGAGTGATTGGGCGGGCAACGCGTTGGTGCGGTTCGATCCTGCCCTTGAAACGTTCGAGCGCTTCTCGCTACCGACTCCTCAGGCGTCCGTGCGCCAGCTCCTTGGCCGACCAGGAGAAGTGTGGGGTGCCGAATCCGGCACAGACAAGCTTGTTGTCGCGCGCCGCAAGTGAGCCACCGCACACACGGGCAAGCCCCATCAACTCGGTCTAAAGAGTTTGGTCGGCCCGGCAGCTAACTGGCTTGCACCGCTGTAGATCAGATCAGGTTTGCACCGACTCCTCGCCCGCCAGCCTACCGTCTAGCGTAGCAATTTCAGTGGTACGACACTGGCGGGATGTGAGGGGAGAGGGAACGATGCTCTGTCGGTCGTGCGGCCGCATGAACCGCGATGATGATCTCTTTTGTAGTTCGTGTGGCGCGAAGCTCTTGCGATCTAAGGCCTGTCGAGCGTGCGGGACCAAGAATCGACATGATGCTACATTCTGTGGATCGTGTGGGGCCAAGCTTCCCGACGACGGCATGCACTGTTCTTCCTGTGGACATCCCCTCGCGCCTCGCGCCCAATTCTGCGCGAACTGCGGCACGCAGGTGGTGGAGGGGATCGTTTGCGCAGTCTGCCACGAAGCCAACCGCGGAGATTCTCTCTACTGCGCGACCTGCGGTTCTGCTCTGAAGATCCCAGCGACGGCAAGCGCCCCTCGCCCGGGGAGTCGCGACTAAGGGCTCATCGTGCGAGCATCAGAGTTCGAAGCCGGCGATGCGCCGGCTTCACTACTTTCGTGGGGCCGAATCGTCCAGCCGTGACGTATCCAGTTCGAGCAGCAGCGCCCTCTCCGCAAACCCTACGCTCTTGTACAGCTGGATCGCGCGCATTGTCAAAATCTGTCCAGGCATGAACTTCGACGGCTTGTTCGCGGCTCGACTGGTCCACGGCGGCGTGCAGCAGGCCCTTGCCCAGACCGCGTCTGCGAAAGGGTTCTCCCACTATGAGGTTATTGATAATCGCGATGGGCGCGCCGTGGGCGACGTCAGGGAAGACGAACAGGTCGAGAAAACCAGCGACCACATCATCGATCTCCGCCACCCAAGCCCTGTGACCAGAGTAGCCCCCCAGCGCATCCCACATGGCCTGCTGGGCCGTGGGGTCGACCAGGCATGAGTTGTGTGAGCAGCGATTGGACTTTGAGGAAATCGTCGGGACGTATACGCCGGATCCGCATCGTGAGCTCCTTCAGCGCGTGCGCGTGCCCGAAGTGAACTTTTTCAGTGAGAGTTTATTGCTTCCCGTTTACTGCCGTCGGTATCCTGTTCTCGGCCATCGTGTTCTCGCACTTAGGGCGGTGTGCTAGAATCCGTGGTGGTGTGGTGGCCGTAGCTCAGCCTGGTTAGAGCGCCTGGCTGTGGCCCAGGAGGTCGCGGGTTCGAGTCCCGTCGGTCACCCCAAGAACTGACAGCGTTGCCCTCCCAGCCAGAAGTGTCCCCCGTCAGGGAGCGGGTTTGGCCGACGGTACGGTTTCTCGCGCGACGCGGTCCGGCGTTTGGTAGGGGGCGCCACTCCGCGCTTGGTATGCATCTCGGAACTTCTTCCATACGACTTCTGCGTCGAGCGGGCGTCCCTTTTGCGTTTCCCGGAGCTGCTGAGCGTACGTGTTAGCGGTGGTCCGCAGATCCGCATGCCGCAGTTGATCCTGCACGTATTTGAGGTTCCCGTGCGTGAGTTGCAGGAGCAAGCTCCCGAAGAAGTGGTGTAGCCGGCCCCCCCTCGTGGTGGAACTTGAACCGCTGAGTCCCCGCCCGAAGAAAGATGGGATCCCAGACGCGTCGCATGAAGTTGCGAGGATGGGGGTAGCCTCCGTGTCGGGTGACGAACACTGGACGCGTGGGATCGCGCAGCCGGTTCGCATCCCGCAGGAAGACATCCATTAGCGCTTCCTTGACGGGAGGCAGCATGTCGACGCTCCCAATACTCCACTGCTTAGGCTGGCGCACCTCTCGGTCATTGGTGGCACGCTGCTTGTTCATGTGAATGAGCTCGGTCTCGAAGTTGATGTCCTTGGCCGTCAGGGCGACGAGCTCGCCCCATCGCAAACCGGTTAAGGCGGCTGTGAGAATGAACGCTTGCCAGTAGCTTGGCGCGTGGGCGATGAGGTGACAGACATCATCGACCGACAAGGGCTCCGTGGGCCGATACCGCTTGCGCAAGTTCCGCCCCAGTTTGCGCCCGAGAGGGTTCCCGGACAAGAGTTCCTCCTCGACGCCCCAGTTGTACAGTGCCTTCAGAACCTCGACACACTTGTCGGGCTGTTGTCATCTTGCCGGTCTTGGTCTGAGGGTCGTAGATTGTTCGCAGGAACACCCGCACATCTTGGCGAGTAATTGTCTCGATGGACTTGTTGCCGAGCGTCGGCAGAATGTACTTTTCTAATCGTAGTTTCGTCAGGGCCGCGGTCGTCGACTCGACGTCCCGATCGGGTAACCAGAACTGGTTGATGAATTCCTTGAACGAGAGCTTGTGGATTCTCGCAGCTTGATAGCAAGTCTCCCCCCTCGCTAACTCGGTTACTTTCCTGTGCTTTTCCTCAGTGGCAACGTGAGAAGCGACGTTACCCAACCGCCGGTGGAACTTCTTGCTGTCTCGCCCTCCTTGGCGCCAGAGCAAATACCAGTTGTTTTCGCGGCTCCGGGATTTCGTCCGATTCTCGAGCCACACGGATCCCATGATTCGCCTCGTTGCAAAGAGGCAGACGGCGGGTTACTCGCATACCCTATGGAGCGACTCCGTCAGGCCAACATCGACACAGGGCCAGGGCATCCAGGCGATCGTACCTCGTGTTGAGGAGAGCTCTGTTCGTGGCGAACAAGTCAAGTGGGCGCGCTTCACTCATATACGATCTAGCGATCGGAGTCGTTAAGAAGGGTCGCGAGATGCGCGTTTCAAAGAAGGAGCGCCTCGACTTCCACTCTTGGCTCAGCGCGGGGTTACTTCTCGGGTGTCGAATGCCAGAGCGCTTCGGTGAGTGTGCGCAGCAGGGGTGTGAGCCGTGGCCATTCCCTAGGCCAGGACTTCCTAAGGGAACGTCTTCTTGATGACGGGTTTGGCGGACACGAGGGGAATCCGGACGATAGCTGTGCCGCCTGGCTGCAAGGTCACCACCAAAACCGCGCTGGGGCTAACTGTGACGTCCTCAGGGAGAGCCGCTGGATCCACCACCAGCGTATACTCGCCTGGAAGGAGCTGGGCGAACTCGAACGCGCCCTGACTGTCGGAGGTCCGCAACTCGCCGCGGGGTTGCAGCGTGACGACCACACCCTCGAGTCCCTGCTTCCCTTCCGTGAATTGACCATCGCCATTGTCGTCGATGAAAACAACGCCGCGGACCGAGGCGGCGGGTACGAGCGGGAAGACGATCTCGCTGATACCACCGGTGGCGACCACCACCTCGGTCTTCGGCCGCACCGCTACGAACCCCGTCGGCACAGTGGTTTCGTCGATCGACACGACGTACTGCCCTTCGTGCACCCCGTCCACTACCACCCGACCAGCGGGGTCGGTCTGGGCCGCGCTCAGCCCGCTAATGCGGACCGTCACGCCAGCGACGCCCGGCGTGTCGGGCGCTTGGACGCCGGTGCCGTTTAGATCTGTGAAGACCACCGCGCTGATTCGCCCGATCTGCGGGGGTCCGTACATCGCGAAGGGATACCCGTATTGGAAAGTCAGATACGGCGTCGTCACCCCTCCGGGCATGGTGTACTTGAATCCCACGCCCGCAAGCAACTGAGCGCCACCCGATAGCTGTTGTACCATCCCGATCTCAAAAGCGCTCTCTGTAGACGCAACCGGGAGAGTAGAGACCTTGTACCGCATAACCGTCGCCAAGTCGAACGCGTCTGCGGTGGGAAAAGTCCAGCCGAGCGCAGTGCTCCAATATGCCGTCGCGCCGGTTGATTGCGCCAGTTCAGCCCACACCGGACGGCCCGTGTCCAAGGTGTACCCGGCGCGCATCGCCCAGGTCCCGGTCGCGGTGGTCGCGCCGGCCAGTAAATCCGTGCTGTTCAGCTGGCTGATGCTCGCTGAAACACCCCAGCGTCCGGCGATCCAGGACACGCCGGCTGTGGCGGTTGTGGCCAGCGTGTGCACAGCTGCAGACGTATCCTCTGTGTCTCGGAGTTCGAGCGACACCCCAACCTCGGTTGAGGTCTGGTAATTCGCAAGCAAGCTGTACGTCGCACGACCCGGCAATCCAGGAGCCGTCAATGCCGCAGCGCTTGCCAGAAACGACCACTGTGGAGTGGGTCGGTAGCCCAGCTCCAATAGAGGACCGTTGTAGCCCGCAAAAACTGATGCGTTGCCAACAGCTGGATAGCTCGGGGCGACGGAGATGTAACTCAGCGACGAGGTCAGATTTTCCGAGCTGTCCGTGACTCCGGTCCGCCATCCGAGTCCCGTGGTCCCACTCGCCGTCCCAACCCCCACTTCCCCGAAGGCGGATAGGGCCCCGCCCAGAGCATAATTGGCGCGGGTCTTCACAATCATCCCACCGGTCATCGGCGCATAGAGGACCCCACTATCAAATGTCCACAGGCCCGACGGAGGCAGTTGAAGGCTCACGCCATACACAGAACTACCGCCGAGTGGAGCCAGCGTTCCCCCGTAGTACGTCGATTGCTCGGGGCCAGCCATGTTCTGATCCAGCACGCCGGTTATCCCCTGCTGATAGAGCGTGAGAGGAGAGTCGTCTAACGTGAGGGCGCCGACCGTGAGAATCGTCTGTGGATCGCGCACCGTTACCGTCCCGCTCGCCTGCACCGTTCCGTTCGCCGCTGCGACAGTCACCATTCCGCCTACGCGCTCGGGACCCCCGTTCGTTGAGAATTGCGCCTGCGCTGTCGCCGTCATCCCCGATGGTCCGCCGATCCCCACTCCGACGGTCACGTAGCCGGATGCCACGACCGGTTTCTGGGTGTCGGCAACGAACTCGGGTTTGAACGCGGGTGGTTGGGCCCTCGTCGAAGCTACTGTCGGCAGCGGTGCCGGTCGGGGGGCTACTTCAGAGTGAAAGGATGTGCGAGTGGTGATGACGAGTGCCTGTGCTTCCGGATCCCACTGCGTCAGGGTCGAGAAAAGCACGTCGACGGCAGAGGCCGGGACGAAGGTTGATCCGTTGATCAATCGGATGGGTGCGTCTAGAAGCGCCCAT
>Ga0137415_10006842_pt1 | contig 11310 bp, 9 predicted proteins | sample CZODoug3_1_1_16f_FD_183082 | JGI IMG/M metagenome (GOLD analysis project Ga0137415, IMG submission 183082) | Vadose zone soil fungal communities from Angelo Coast Range Reserve, California, USA - CZODoug3_1_1_16fungal (Hybrid Assembly) | ecosystem: Environmental > Terrestrial > Soil > Vadose...
GACAAAGAGTTGAAATTATACGAGCGATATTACGAGATGCTGACGGCGGAGATACCCGAGCCGGACCTGGTGATTTATCTGCAGGCGAAGCCGGAGGTGCTGCGGGCGCGGATTGCGAAGAAGAAGGCGGCGGAAGAGAAGCAGATTGCGCCGGAGTATGTGGAAGAGGTGGCGCGGGCTTATGAGCATTTCTTTTTCCGGTATGAGGCGGCGGATCTGCTGGTGGTGGATACTTCGGAGATTGATTTTGTGGAACGCAGCGAGGATTTGCAGCAGTTGCTGAAGAGATTGCAGGAGCCGGTGAAGGGGACGCAGTATTATTTGCCGCTGGGGAGCGAGTAGGGGAGCGTAGCTCGTGACAGGTGTGCCGTGACCCGAAGAGAAGAGCTTAACGCTGAGGCACAGAGGGCGCAGAGAAGAGAGAGCGCGGCACAATTCAAAACCCTTATCTTGAAAACCGCGCTTCGGCTACGCTCAGGGCGAGCACAGTGCGGCACCCACCTTTAAGCAAGTACGAAATCAAAACCAAGGAGAGCAGCCATGGAATTGTGGACACGACGGAAGTTTTTTGTGAGTTCGGTGGTGGGCGGGGCATTGGCTGGGGCGGGGCGGTTGGTTGGGAAGACGCTAGGATTGGAAGAGGGCACGATTTATCGTGCTTCTACCGTTGGGGGGTCAGCGGGTGCGGCGGCGGGAGGGACACGGCCGGTGATGATTTCTTCGGCGAATGGGGTGAATGCGCTGGGGCGCGGGATGGAAATTTTGAAAGGCGGCGGAGACACGTTGGATGCGGCGGTGGCCGCGGTAACGATTGTGGAGGACGATCCGAACGATGATTCGGTGGGGTATGGCGGATTGCCGAATGAAGAGGGCGTGGTGGAGCTGGACGCTAGCGTGATGCACGGGCCTACGCGGCGGGCGGGGAGCGTGGCGAGCGTGCAGAAGATCAAGAACGTGGCGCGGCTGGCGAAGACGGTGATGGAGCGGACGAATCACGTGATGATCGTGGGCGATGGCGCGCGGCGGTTTGGGGTGGCGGAAGGGTTCGAAGAGATGAACCTGCTGACGGAGCATTCGCGGAAGATCTGGCTGGCGTGGAAGGCGAAGACCAGCTTCAACTGGCGGCCGGGGATTGACAGCCCGGAGTGGAAGGAGCACATGGCGCGGTTGTTTGACGGGGATGCGGAGAAGATTGCGTATGCGGAGCAACGGATCGCGCATCCGATTACGGGGACGATTAATTGCCTGGCGGTGAATGCGAAGGGAGAAGTTAGCGGGACGACTACGACTTCGGGATTGTCCTGGAAAATTCCTGGGCGCGTTGGGGATTCGCCGATTATTGGGGCCGGATTGTATGTGGATGGAGATGTGGGCGGGGCGGGGTCGACGGGAAAAGGCGAGGAGAACATCAAGATTTCGGGCGGGCATACGATTGTGGAGATGATGCGGAAGGGGATGAAGCCTGTGGACGCGTGCCTGGATGCGCTGGGGCGCGTGGCGCGGAATTACAACGGGGACAAGAAAAAGCTGGCGACGTTTCATTTGTATTATTACGCGGTGAATAAGGATGGGGAGTTTGGGTCGGCGTCGCTTTGGAAGAACGGGTATGAGTCGGGGAAAGTGGCGAAGTTTGCGGTGTGCGATGCGACGGGGAGCCGGTTGGAGACGTGCAGAGCGTTTTTTGATGAGGTGGGGGGAGATCAGTAGGAGGGGTAGCCAGTGGAGAGGGCCGGGTGGTTGCGAAGATTCGCGGCAGGCATTCGGAGCGGGAGACGGAGAGGATCTGTCGCCCCTCCGGGGCTTGTGTAGTTTGGGCTTTGCGCTCCCAGTGCTTACGCACTGGGCTAACGTCTGCCGCGCCTCCGGCGCTGGGGATGGGACACGGGTAGAGAGTGCTGTAAGGTCAAATTTGTTGAGAGGGATCAGCCGTAAAAGCGGGAGCTTTGCTCCCGCACTCAAAAGGTGGATATGGAACGGGCTAATGTTTTGATTGTTGGGGGCGGGGTGGTGGGGTGCGCGGTGGCGGAGGCGCTTTCGCGGCGGTGGGCGGATGTTTTTTTGGTGGAGAAGAATCCGAAGTTTGGGATGGCCACCAGTTCGCGGAATAGCGGGGTGATTCATTCGGGGATTTATTACCCGAAAAATTCGTGGAAGGCGAAACTTTGCGTGGCGGGAAACCGGTTGACGAAGGAGTTTTGTGTGCGGCATAACGTGCCGCACCGGACTACGGGGAAGCTGGTGGTAGCTAAGGATGCTGGCGAGGAAGCGGAGTTGCTGGCGCTGAAGAAAAAGGGCGAAGAGAATGGCGTCACGGGATTGCGGCTGATTGATGCGGCGGAGATTCGCGCGCAGGAGCCGCATGTGAAGGGGCATGCGGCGCTGGAGGTGCCGTCGACGGGGATTTGTTCGGCGGAGGAGTTGGTGCATGCGTTTGCGCGGGTGGCGGAGGGGCAGGGCGCGAACCTGGTGAAGCGCGCGACGGTGGTGAGGTTATCGCCGCAGAAAGATTCGGTGCGGGTGACGCTGCGGATTGGGGATGAGGAGCAATCGGAGGAAGAGACGATTGAGGCGCGGTGCGTGGTGAACTCGGCGGGATTGTATGCGGATGAAGTGGCGGGGATGCTGGGGCCGCGGCCGTGGAAGATTTATCCGGTGCGCGGGGAGTATTGCGAGATTCGCGGGGCGCGGGCGGATTTGATACGGAATTTGGTGTACCCGCTGCCACATCATGACCAGTTGACGCTGGGCGTGCATTTTACGAAGACGCTTTGGGGAACGACGCTGGTAGGACCGACAGCGACGTATGTGGAAGGGAAAGAGAATTACGAGCGTGGGCGGATGGAGATTGCGGAGTTTGCGGCGGACGCGAAGACGATGCTGCCGGAGATTTCGGCAGAGGATTTACAGTTGGGATATTCGGGGTTGCGGCCGAAGTTGAAGGCGCCGGGAGAAAAGGGCGTGGCAGATTTTGTGATTGAGGCGGATCACGAGGTGCCGCGGGTGATTCAGTTGGTGGGGATTGAGTCGCCGGGGTTGACGGCGGCGCCGGCGATTGCGGGAAGGGTGGGGGAGTTGGTGGGAGAGGTGATGGGTGATTACTGACTGGTAATCAAAAAGCTCAAGCGTAACATTGAGCTCGGGTTAAGTAGAGTTTACGGTATCATCCGTTCATGAGACTAAAAAACTTTGACATTTCGGGATGGGTACAACTCCAATCTGACAATTTGCATTGGGACATTCATAACTCCGCCGACTTCGAAGGGTTGGAGCTCCTCCCAGCCTATGACGCAGTCGTAATGAAATGGGCTGTGCCAAAGCGGGCAAATCCATGGGGCCGCCCCGGAAACAATTCGTCAGGAATGAAATTATACTTTGATAATTTACTATTTTTGAAGATCAGCCCGCGTGATCCGGATATGCCATTCACTGAGGATAGTTGCGTTGCCCACATTCTGAAGGTGGATCCAAACACTCAACACGATGACCCCTTTATGCGAACTCGGAACAATTGGGGCCCCGATGATTCCTTTCGATTGGTGTTTCAATTCCAAAGCAGACGCACCATAGAAATAGAATCAGAAACTGTCGAACTCATTCCGATATCCTAATAGGGCCGCTTTTGCAGTGCGCGGGCGGAGTAGCTCGCGGTTGGATTGGGTGGTTGAGTTGAATCCGTAAAAGCGGTGGCAGAGCCACCGCACTCCAAAGGAAGATCGGCTCGCGGACTCGCCGGGGCACGATGTATCGTGCCCTTACTCCACAATAAGACGGAGGAATTTTTTCTTGCCGGCGCGTAAGAGGAATTGGGCTGGCTTGGTTAGGTCGAGGTCTGCGCGGGGGTCGTCTATGCGGGATTCGTTTAGTTCGACACCACCTTGTTTGATGAGGCGCTCGGCTTCGCTTTTGGACGGTGCGAGTTTTAATTCGACCAGGAGAGCGATTAGCTTTTTTGGCGGGCCTACGGGAATTTTTTGGACAGGCACGTCGGTGGGAGATTGGCGGTCGCGGAAGACGCGCTGGAAATTGTCGGCGGCTTTGCGGGCGGGATCGGAGCCGTGGAAGCCGGAGACGATTTCTTCGGCGAGGCGCATCTTGGCGTCCATGGGATGGAGGGCGCCGGAGGAGACTTCGTGCTTGAGCGCGGCGATTTGCTGCGGGGTGCGGTCGGTGGTGAGTTCGTAGTAGGTCCACATGAGGTCGTCGGGAATGGACATGATTTTGCCGAACATGTCGGCGGGAGGTTCGGTGATGCCGATGTAGTTGCCGAGGCTTTTGGACATTTTGCGCTGGCCGTCGAGGCCGACGAGGATGGGCATGGTGAGAATGGCCTGGCCGGGAAGGCCGTATTCACGCTGGATTTCGCGGTGAACGAGGAGATTGAATTTTTGTTCGGTGGCGCCTAGCTCGACGTCGGATTTGAGTTCGACGGCGTCGAGCGCGGTCAGCAGTGGGTAGAGAAGCTCGTGGATGGCCATGGAAGAAGGCCTCTTGACGTTTGGTCTGCCGCTTTCCGTCCCGGATGTCGTTTCCTCGGAGGACTTAAATAATTGGGCCTTCCAACCGCCGGAAAGGCGCTCGCGAAAATCCTCTCGTTCCAGCATTCGAGCCAGCGAGTACCTGGCGGTCAGACGAATGATGTCGTAACTACTAAGTTTGCCGAGCCACTCGCTGTTGTAGCGGACTTCGGTTTTAGCGGGATCGAGGATTTTGAAAACCTGGGCGAGATAGGTTTTGGCGTTGGCGTCCACCTGTTCGCGGGTGAGCGGCGGGCGGGTTTCGGAAACGCCGGTGGGGTCGCCAATCATGGCGGAAAAATCGCCGATCAGGAAGATGGCGGTGTGGCCCATGTCCTGGAAGTGTTTGAGTTTGCGAAGGACGACGGTGTGGCCGAGATGGAGATCGGGCGCGGTGGGATCGACGCCGAGGTAGACGCGGAGCGGCGTGCCGGATTTTAGGGATTTTTCGAGGCTGGCGCGGAGCTCGGGTTCGGGGATGATTTCGGCTGCGCCTTTTTTTAGGTAGGCGAGTTGTTCGTCGACGGGTTTGAAGGTGGTGGGCGACATTTTTGGTTGTGGAAGACCTTCCTAGTTTACTTTGTGTCCTGCACTTTACGTTGAGGTCCTTCGGCTATCCTTGTCGGATAGCCTCAGGATGACAAGTCAGCCAAGCAGGACGCGGCGGCCGGCGATTTTGTAGTTCCCTTCCAGGATGATTTTTACGGCTTGGGTGTAGATGCGATGTTCCTCTTTCAGGATGCGCTCGGAAAGGGTGTGCTCGTCGTCGGAATCGAGGACGGGGACGACGGCTTGCAGGATGATGGGGCCGGCGTCGAGATTTTCGTCGACGAAGTGGACGGTGCATCCGGCGAACTTGACGCCGTAGTCGAGGGCCTGCTTTTGCGATTCGAGGCCGGGGAAGGACGGCAAGAGCGACGGGTGAATATTGAGGATGCGCTGGGGAAAGGCGGCTACGAAGAAGGGGGAGAGAAGGCGCATGTAGCCGGCGAGGCAGACGAGATCAACTTTGTATTCGTGGAGTACGGCGGCGACCTGGCGGTCGTAGGCTTCGCGTTCGAGGCCTTTGGAGGGGATGGCGCGAGAGGGAATGTTGCGGGCGGCGGCGCGTTCGAGGCCGGGGGCGCCGGGCTTGTTGCTAACTACGATGGAGATTTCGGCGTTAGGGATGCGGCCGGCGGAGACACTATCGGCGAGGGCTTCGAAGTTGGAGCCGCGACCGCTTAGGAGAACGCCGATGCGCTTGGTCATGAAGAAAAAACTTAACACACCTGCGCAGGAGGGCCAAATTCGGTAATCAGCAATCAGAAAGAAAGAAGAGGGGACCTAACGCAGAGTTCGCAGAGGAGACGCAGAGGGCGCTGAGAAGAGAACCCCAAGAGCACAGGCCCTTCGGCAAGGCTCAGGGCGAGCGGGAGTGCCCGTACCACGGGGAGGCGGAGCAAAACGGAGATTGGTGCTTGTGGTGGATTTGGGTGGTTGGGCTTAGTGCTCAAAAGCGGCAGCTGAGCTGCCGCACTCCAAATTAGGAGAATTGGGCGAAGGTGATGAAGTGGCCGGCGGGGTCTTTTACGCCGATTTCTTTTGCGCCGTAGAAGGTGGTGCGCTCGGGGAGGTAGACTTCGGCGCCTTTGACGGCGGATTTGATGGCGTCGAGATTTTCGACTTCGAGATAGAGGAAGGTGGGACCTTTGCGGACGGCGGCGGAGATGGAGGGGAGATCATGTTCGGCGCTGGCGTAGGTTTGGTACATGATTTCGGCGGTGCCGCTTTGGAGAGAAACGAAGGCGAGCTTGTTGCCTTCGGGAACTTCGATGGTTTTAGTGAAGCCGAGTTTGTCCAGCCAGAACGGGAGGACGGGTTCGATTTCTTTTACGAAGAGGACTGGAGTGATTTTCTTGACCATGGGGATTTTCTCCTTTCGGATATGGACGTGGGCCAAGGGATAAAGGCGTTGAACGAGGACCCAAAACGGAGTAAAGTTTGCAATAGCCTGCGGCGAAAGTAAAGCGAATATCGGAAGGAGGCGCTATGGAGGCGCAGCGGCGATTGCAGGATTTGATTTCGGTGGGACCGGCGATGTTGCGGGATTTTGAGATGTTGGGGATTCGGTCGGTGAAGGAGCTGGCGAAGCAGGAGCCGAAGAAGATGTATGGGAAGTTGCAGAAGTTGACGGGGCGGCATCAGGATATTTGCGTGTTGGATACGTTTGAGGCGGCGGTGGCGCAGGCGCGGAATTCGCGGTTGGCGGCGGAGAAGTGTGAGTGGTGGTGGTGGAGCCGGAAGAGGAAGAAGAGTGAAGCGAAGCGGTAGAGATTGGGGCGTTTTTGATCGTGCGGGTGGAGAGGCTTTGTGCGTAAAAGCGGGAGCTTTGCTCCCGCACTCAAAATTAAAGGCTCAGGGCGCCGGAATAGATTAGGCGGGCTTTGCCGGTGTCGCCGCGTTCGATGCGGCCGATGCGGAAGAATTTTTCGCGGCGGCGCTTCAAGTCGGCCTCGGCTTCTTTTACGTGGTCGGCGGGGACGATTACGATCATGCCGACTCCCATGTTGAAGGATTGGAGGAGTTCGTCGGTGTCGATTTCGCCTAGCTTCGCTAGATATTTGAAGATGGAGGGAATTGGCCAGGCGTCGAGATCGATGATGGCCTTTACGCCGCTGGGAAGGACGCGAGGGAGATTGCCGGGGATGCCGCCGCCGGTGATATGGGCGAGGGCAGAGATCCAGCCTTTGTTGAGAAGATTTTTCACGGCGGGCGCGTAGCAGAGATGCGGCTTGAGGAGTTCGGCGCCGATTTTGTTGCCGACTTCGGCTACGTACGTGTCGGGTTTCAGTTTGGCGACTTCGAAGGCGAGTTTGCGGGCGAGGGAGTAGCCGTTGGTGTGCAGGCCGGCGGAGGGAAGCGCCAAGAGCGTGTCGCCGGGCTTTACGTTTTTACCAGTGAGAATATTTTTGCGTTCGACGATTCCGACGATAAAGCCAGCTAGATCATATTCGCCGAGAGAATAAAAGCCGGGCATTTCGGCGGTTTCGCCGCCGATGAGGGCGCAGCCTGCTTTGCGGCAGGCGCGGCTCATGCCGTCGACGAGTTGCTCGATGACGTCGGGTTCGAGCTTGCCCATGGCGAGGTAGTCGAGGAAGAAAAGCGGCTCGGCGCCCTGGACGAGAATGTCGTTAACGCAATGATTTACGAGATCGCCGCCGACGGTGGAGTGAACTCCCATGGCCATGGCGATTTTGAGTTTGGTACCGACGCCATCGGCGCTGGAGACGAGGACAGGTTCCTTGAATTTTTTGTGATCGAGGGAGAAGAGCCCGCCGAATCCACCGATGCCGCCGAGGACGGCGGGCGTGAAGGTGCGGCTGGCGAGATGACGAATGCGCTGCTTGGCGTCATCGGCTACGGCGATATTGACTCCGGCATCCGCGTATTTCATGGTGAGGCGCCTCAACAATTCGATGCGTGACGCTGGAACTGGCGGTGCGGCTTGCCGGGTCAAAACCTGCGGGTCTGTGGGTGGCCGCGAGGTAAAGGAACACGACAAAGGTCACACTGTGGGCAGAACGTAAAACCTGCTTACGGTTCGATCGGCAAAGCTTTCTTCAGGGGCTAAAGCCCATTCGTCTTGGGGCTTTACGCCGGGGCTGAAGCCCCGGCCTCCTAAAGAAAAGCGACAACACCAAGAGGGGCCACCTGAAGGTGGCCGCTACGAAAGCTGCTGCACATAGAGCTTAAAACACATGGAACAGCCTGCGCCAGCGGACGGTGCCGGGATGAATCAGGGCGTTGCCGTAGGCTAGGAACCGGGCGCCGATATCACCGTTCCAGGCGTCGCGCGGCGCGTCCAATGACATATAAATGAGCACCGGCGTACCGAGAATATCATTGCGAGGCACGCAGCCCCAATAGCGGGAATCGAGAGAATTTTCGCGGTTGTCTCCCATGACGAAGTAGCAGTCTTTCGGAACGGTGAACGGCAGGCCGGTAAACGGGGCGATTAGCTGCGATCGGCCGGGGGGCTCGCTGCGACCGATGGTGTAATTTTCGACGAGTTTCTTACCGTTGATCCAGACGGCGCCGTCGTGGACGTCGACCGTTTCACCGGGGAGGCCGATGACGCGCTTGACGTAATCGGGCTGCGCGGGATCGAACGGCGGCTTGAAGATGACAATCTGCTGGCGCCTTGGCTCGCGCCAGAGAGGAATGTGGAGATTGGTGAAAGGAATTCCGGCGTCGTAGCCGACGCGGCTCATGATTAGGTGGTCGCCAATGAGCAGCGTGTTTTCCATGGAGCCGGAAGGAATGACGCGGGCCTGGCCGAGCGTGCCGTTGATGAGCATGAAGGCGAGGATGACCCAGAACCAGGCGATAATTTCGCTTTTGACCTTGGCGCTCATGGAGGCGTCTACCTCTTTTGTGGAGGCTCCGTTCTTGAGTTTCACTTTGATTGCGTCAGCTTTCACGATTCACCTTAATTCGCCAAATGGGCCACCTGAAGGTGGCCGCTACGGGCCCTAGCTTTCATGTTCCACGGTTACTGCCTCGGTCGTCTTTCCGTTTGAGGAGCTTTCACGAACTTCGAGTTGCACGAGGTCCGTTGGATAGTTGCCTGTATAGCAAGACGTACAGAATTTGCCTTCGTTATCGTTCACGGACTGCTTGAGACCGCCGAGAGAGAGATAGCCGAGGGAATCGGCGCCCAGGTACTTGCGGATTTCTTCAGGCGAGTTGGAGGAAGCGATTAGCTCTTCTTTCGTGGGCGTGTCCACGCCGTAATAGCAGGGAGAAATCGTGGGCGGGCAGCTGATGCGCATGTGAACTTCTTTGGCGCCGGCTTCGCGCATCATGCGAACGAGCTTGCGGCTGGTGGTGCCGCGGACGATGGAATCGTCGACGAGGACGACACGCTTTCCGGCGACGAGTTCGCGGACGGGATTGAGCTTCAGTTTGACGCCGAAATTGCGGATGGCTTGCGACGGCTCGATGAAGGTGCGGCCGATGTAGTGATTACGTATGAGGCCCATGCGGAATGGAATGCCGGATTCGAGCGAGAAGCCGATGGCGGCGGGGACGCCGGAGTCTGGAATGGGGACGACCATGTCGGCTTCGACAGGATGTTCCTGCGCGAGGAGACGGCCGAGCATTTCGCGGGAGTTGGTGACGGAGCGGCCGAAGATGATGCTGTCGGGACGCGAAAAATAGACGTGCTCGAAGATGCAGTATTGGTGCGGCTTCGGCGGGCTGAAGCGGATGGATTCGATGCCGGAGCGGGAGATGCGGACCATTTCGCCGGGTTCGACTTCGCGGATGTAGGTGGCGTCGAGAAGATCGAAAGCGCAGGTTTCGGAGGCGACGACCCAGGCATCCTGGCCTTCCGGGGAAGGGAGTTTGCCGAGGACGAGCGGACGGAAGCCGCGGGGATCGCGAACGGCGTAGAGTTCGTCTTGCGTGAGGACGAGGAGCGAGTAGGCGCCTTCGACCTGATTGAGGGCGTCGCCGAGCGCGCCGGAGAGATTGCGGGCTTGCGAGCGGGCGATGAGATGGACGATGACTTCGGTGTCGCTGTTGGTCTGGAAGATAGAGCCGCGATGCTCGAGCTTGCGGCGCCAGTCGGCGGCGTTGGTGAGATTGCCATTGTGGCCGACGGCGATTTTGCCCTTGTTGCAATCGATCATGATGGGCTGGGCGTTGAGAATGGCTTTATCGCCGGCGGTGGAATAGCGGGTGTGGCCGATGGCGCTGGAGCCGGGGAGTTTCGCGAGGATGCTGGGGATGAAAATTTCCTCAACTTCGCCCATGGCGCGGTGGACGTTGAGGTCGTGGCCATCGCTCGAGACGATGCCGGCGGATTCCTGGCCGCGATGTTGAAGCGCGTAGAGACCGAGGTAGGTGAGGTTGGCGGCTTCGGGATGTCCGAAGACGCCGAAGACACCACACTCGTCGTGGAAGTGATCGTCGGCGAAAGCGAGCTTTTGCTTCATTGAACCTTTAGCGTGCGCTGCAAAGAGTTGGCCCAGGCGTCGTAGAGGGCCGACACGTCGGACTGGACCACTATATGCCCCTTATATTCGATGCGGAGAGAGTTGTCACGGGTGACTTTGCCGATTTCGTGAGCGCCCACACCGTATTGTCTCGCAGTGGCGCGCAGAGCGGCAAGTTTTGTTGGGGATACGGAGACTATGGCGCGGGCGCCGGCTTCGCCGAAGAGGGCGTATTCGGCGGAGGCGTTTTCGGGGAGGGTTACGGTTGCCCCAAGAGCGGGCCGAGCAAGCTCGGCCCCTACAGAGGCGAAGCACGATTCGGCTATGGTTACGGCTGGGCCGCCGTCGCTGACGTCGTGAGCGGATTCGATCGTGCCTGCGGCGGCGAGGGCTACGAGGCAATCGATTAGCCATTTTTCGGCGCCGAGTTCGATGGCGGGTGGTTCGCCTGCGACTATGCCTGCGATTGTTTTGGAATATTCGGAGGAGGAGAATTCGCGGCGGCGGGCGGACGGCGCAGTGGTGTGCTGACCGGCACCGGAAGAGTTGGCGCCGTTGAGGAGGACGATGATGTCGCCTTCGTTGCGGAAGGCGATTTTCAGGACTTTGGAGGCGTCGTCGAGAATGCCGAGGATGCCGATCACAGGCGTGGGATAGATCGATTTGCCGAGGGTTTCGTTGTAGAAGCTGACGTTGCCGCCGGTGATGGGCGTGCCGAGAGCGGTGCAGGCTTCGCCTAGGCCGTCGATGGCTTGGGAGAACTGCCACATCACTTCGGGCTTTTCGGGACTGCCGAAATTGAGGCAGTTGGTGGC
>Ga0137415_10006845_pt1 | contig 11310 bp, 9 predicted proteins | sample CZODoug3_1_1_16f_FD_183082 | JGI IMG/M metagenome (GOLD analysis project Ga0137415, IMG submission 183082) | Vadose zone soil fungal communities from Angelo Coast Range Reserve, California, USA - CZODoug3_1_1_16fungal (Hybrid Assembly) | ecosystem: Environmental > Terrestrial > Soil > Vadose...
GCGACGGCGCGTGCGATCTCAGGAACGAGCCCAAAGGTGCCGAGCAGGAGACCGCAGGCGACAAGCACCGGCAGGATCGGCAGGGTCAGCGCGTTCGCCACCGGCGCCACCGGCGAGAGGACGTGGAAGTCGGTCGCCATCATCGGCAGCGTTCCGACCTGCGCGGCGCATGTGACCGCGAAGGGCTCGCGCAAGGTGTGCGGCAGGAAGGCGACGCGCCTTGCGATCGCGGGCGTGAGCAGGATGATCGCAGCGGTGCCGGCAAACGAGAGCTGGAACCCGACGTCCCACGCGTACTCGGGCCGCCAGCCGAGCATCGCCGCCGCAGTCAGCGCGAGAGACGTCCAGACGTGCGACGGACGTCCCAGGTGCGAGGCCGCGATGGCGAGTCCACCCATCGCGGACGCGCGCAGGGCCGCGGGCGTCGCTCCGCCGACCATCGCGTAGAGCGCGATGAGACCAAGCGCCGGCCACGTCGCCATTCGCCCCAGGAGCGGAGTGAGCGCGCCCTGCACGATGCGCGCGAAGACAGCGACCTTGAGCCCGCTCAGCACCAACAGGTGGATGAGGCCGGTGGCGATCAGCGCGTTCTGCAGCCGCGCGGGAATGCCCTGCCGAATGCCGAGCACGACTCCCAGAAGAACTGCCGCATGCGGCGGCGGCAACGCGCCGTCGATGACCGCGGTGTATCGCGCGCGAAGCCAGCTCGGAATTCCCGCGATGCCTGTCTCGCTGCCCGTGACCTGAAAGCTCGAAGCCTGGAGCTCGAGGAACACGTGCCGCTGCGCGAGGTAGGCGCGCCGGTCGAAGCCCGGCAGGTCGCGCGGCAGCACAAGCTTGCCGCTCGCCATGATCCGGTCGCCAAAGCTCGCTTGGGTGGGGCCGCGCCAGCGGACCATCAGGTTGCCGATCCCCGTGACTTGCGACCCGACATCGACGATCGCCTCGGGCTCGACCAGAACCTCGGCCCCGCCGCCGATCGACCGGCTGTCGTCGGCCACCCGGCCGGTGATCGCGATGGTGGTGCCCGCCACTGCGGCAGCGCGCACGGCGGTTTGTGGATCGAGCGGCGGAAGCTCTGCCCGCGCGACGGCAAGCAGCGCGACAGCGATCGCCAGCGCGATTACCGCGGGCCGGAGCAGCAGCGCGAGCGCCATCACCGGAATCGACACCGCGACCGCCACCGCGCCGATCACTGGATGCGGTGGAATCAGCACCACCGCCGCGGCCAGCGCGGCGCACCATGCAAGCGCCAGGACGAGGGCTGGAAAACGGCTCACAGCGTCAGGTACCGGCGGGCGATCACATATTCGGCCTCGCTCATGCCGAGGACGTCGACCAGCTCTCGTGTGTTCTGAAAGCCGCCGAAGTTGGTCCGATAGTCGATGCACTCCTGCGCGAAGGCGGTGCTGAAGCCCGGCACCGCCTCGAGCTCCTCGAGCGTCGACGTGTTGAGATTGGTGCGGGCGACCGTCGCGCCGGACGACGTTTTCGCAAACGCGACTTTGATCTGCTCACCGTCCTTCAAACGGCCGGCGAGGTTCGGCAGCCGCGACATATCGGCGTCAGGACTGAAGCCGCCCGCCGCCGCGATGGCGTCGAAGACCCGATCCCCGCGCGGCAGGCGGTAGAGCCCGGGATTCTCGACCGCCCCCACGACGTGAACGAGCAAGCCCGGCTGGGCCGGAATGTCGAGCGCCGGATTGCGGACCGGCGCCGGCGATGGGTTGGCGGCCGTGACCGAGGAGCTGTACGCGAGCGCACCAAACACCGCAGCGACGGCGAGCGCGACCGGCGCGGCGACCAGCATGAGCCGCTTCCAGCCGGGGACGAATCGGAGGCGAATGGGCATGCGCCGAGGCTAGGCAGCCCCGCTAGCCACGCCAACCCAGGGTGTTAAGAAATGATCAGTAGCGGATTTTGGGATCGATCGCCACGTAGGCGACATCGACCAACAGCATGGCGGTGCCGGCCAGCAGCGAGTAGTAGGTGAAGACCCCGGTGGCGGTGAAGTAAGCCCGGCTGAAGATGCTGCGGACGAGCTCGGGGCCCAACCCTGGAACACCGAACACGTTCTCCACCACGAGCGACCCCATCAAGGTGGAGACGGCGATCGGGCCCATCACCGTGACCAGCGGGATGAGCGCGTTGCGAAGCGCGTGACGCAGGAGGACGGCGCGCTCCTCGAGGCCCTTGGCCCACGCGGTGCGCACGTAGTCCTGGCCCAGGGTGTCGAGCATCGAGGACCGCACGATGCGCGCCACCAGCCCGGCCTGCGGCGTCGCGAGCGCGACCGCGGGCAGCACCCACTGGATGGGCTGGCCCCAACCCACCTCGATATAGAAGAGGCCGCCGGTCCAGCGAAACAGGAGAGCGGTGAAGAAGAAGGACAGCCACATCGCCCAGACGAAGTTGGGCACGGCGTACGCGATGCTCCCGCCCAGGCCGGCCAGGTGGTCGATCCGCGTCCCCCGGTTCGCTGCCGAGGCAACTCCCGCCCAAATGCCGACCCCGAGCATCAGCACGATCGCGAACAGGCCCAGTCGGATGCTCGTCCACGCCTCGCCCAGGAGGACGGGCGACAGCCCGCCGTTGAAGTAGGTATCGAGCCAGTGCACGTACTGGAGCGGATAGGGATCGTCCAGGTGAGCCCGATGGATCAGCAGCCGCTCGCGCGACTCGGTCATCCGCTCGCTGCCGGAGAACGGGTTGCCCGGGAGCGCGTGAACGAGCAGAAAGACGGTCCAGCTGAGCGCGACCGCGGCCAGGCAGACGATGGCCAGGCGGCCCGCGATGTAGGAAAGAAATCGGCCTGAGGTCACCTGCTACGTTGCACATTTGAGCATCCGAACCACAAATCAGGAGGCCGCGGCATTCGTTGCCGCTGTCCGATCCGGCGATGAGGCCGCGTTCGCCGCTCTCACCGAGCCCTATCGGCGGCAACTCCACGTGCACTGCTACCGCATGCTGGGGTCATTCGATGAGGCGGAGGACCTGGTCCAGGAGACCTTGCTAAGGGCATGGAAGGGTCGGGCTGGCTTCGAGGGACGTTCCATGGTCCGAACCTGGCTCTACCGCATCGCGACGAACGCCTGCCTCGACCATCTCGGGAGCAGGTCACGCCGACTCCAATCACCCGAAAGTCCGCAAGCCACTGAGTCACATAGCGTGGATTGGCTTCAGCCCTATCCCGACCGGCTGCTCGACGAGATTCCGTCCAGCGACGCGGAGCCAGACGAGTTGGTCATCGCGAGGGAAACCATCGAGCTCGCCTACCTGGCCGCCATCCAATACCTGCCTCCCAAGCAGCGCGCGATCCTCATCCTTCGCGACGCGCTCGGCTGGTCCGCGAAGGAGACCGCCAGTCTTCTAGACGAGAGCGTGCCCTCAGTCAACAGCGCTCTGCATCGCGCCCGGTCGTCGATGCGCAAGCGACTGCCCAAGCGCAGGCTCGAGTGGTCGACCGAGGCGACACCGACCGCCGCAGAGCGAAACCTGCTCGAGCGCTACATGGATGCCACCGACCGGGCGGATATCGCTGGACTGACATCTCTCCTGCAGAACGAAGCGCGCCTCACCATGCCGCCGTACCCGACGTGGTTCCAGGGACGCGAGGAGATCGCGACCGCTTTCGCCCTCTCGACAGATCTCAGCTCGCCAACCTACCTGGGTCAACTTCGAACCCTGGCCACGGCCGCCAACCGGCAGCCCGCGGTCGCGGCGTATGTTCGGAAGCCGGGCGATTCCGAATATCGCCCGCTCGGCATCGACGTCTTGCGACTGGAGGACGATCTGGTGATCGAGATCACCAGGTTTGTCAGGGCCGACTTGTTCCCAGCCTTCGGCCTCCCTCCAACCCTCTGAGAAGAAGAGCGAACAGTTTTCCAACGATTTCCGTCTAAGCAGGCGATGAGAACAGTAATTTCGGCTGACGGTACAAAGATCGCTTTTGATCAGACTGGCCAAGGCCCGCCGGTCATCCTCGTCGTAGGGGCCTTCAACGATCGGTCGACAGGTACGCCGCTGGCCAGGGCCCTGGAGTCGCGGTTGACGGTGCTGAACTACGACCGTCGCGGCCGCGGGGACAGCGGAGACACACAGCCTTATGCGGTCGAGCGCGAGGTCGAGGACCTCGACGCGCTCATTCGCGAGGCAGGCGGGGCCGCGGGAGTGTTCGGGTATTCGTCAGGGGCCCACCTCGCACTTCAGGCAGCGGCTCGTGGACTCAACATCACAAGGCTTGCCCTATACGACGCACCGTTCATAGTCGGCGAAGATGTCCCACGTCCGCCGAAGGACATTGCCGCTCAACTCGCGAAGCTCGTTGCCTCGAACCGCCGCGGCGATGCGGTCGAGCTGTACCAAACGAGGATGGTCGGGATACCCGAACCACTCGTGGTGCAAATGAGGAATGCGCCCTTCAGGCCCGGGCTCGAGGCGATTGCCCACACTCTTGTTTACGACGCGACGTTGGTCGGCGATCTCAGCGTGCCTACGGCTCAGCTGCGGTCCATCAAGGCGCCGACGCTCCTCGTCTATGGCACTCGCAGCCCCGCCCTTATGGGCACCGCGGCAAAGGCCCTGGCCGTCGCGCTTGCCGATGCAGATGTTCGCCCTCTGGATGGGCAAACCCATGACATCGTCCCCGCGGCCCTGGCTCCAGTTCTCCTGGAGTTCTTCGCCGACTGAACTCGGTTTTGGCTGCTCGGGGAGAGTTTTTTGGCTGCCCGGGGAGAGTTTTTTGGCTGCCCGGGAAGGATTCGAACCTTCGGTCGAGGATCCAAAGTCCTCTGCCTTACCGCTTGGCCACCGGGCAAACCCAATCAAGTATCCCCCGACGATCGTGTGACCCGGCGCCCGCCGGCGGCGTTGGGTAAGTCGATGAGAAATTCGCTGCTGGCCGCCCTGGTGCTGCTCGCCTGCGCCTGCGGCGACTACCAGTTCGGCCCACCTTCGCCAACTCCCGCCACGGGAACCGTGGCCGGGCGCGTGATCGCGGTCCCATGCGCCCCGGTCGAGAAGCCAGGTTCGGCCTGCGCCGGCCGGCCGGTGCCGTCCCTCGAGCTCGACTACCTGAGCGGCACCTCCGCTGCCGGCCGGACGGTGACCGATTCCCATGGCAACTACTCGATCGAGCTGAAGCCGGGCGCGTATGAGGTGACGATGAAGACCTACATGCGAGTGATCAGCGGCCCCCTGAAGCTGAGCATCGCGCCCGGCTCGAACACGGTCGCGAACTACGTCCTCGATAACGGCATCCGCGTGCCGGTGCCGCAGCAGTAGGGAGGCTGCGCTGCCAAACTCTTAGTCACGATTGTCTGACGGGACGCGGGAGGTTTGGCCGGGGCGCGCATACCCCTTGGGCGCTACGTTCGACGGCAGCGGCACCAACTTCGCGATGTTCAGTGAGGTCGCCGAGCAGGTCGAGCTCTGCCTTTTCGACGAGCACGGCACAGAAAGCAGGTCGGCCATCGATGAGGTAGACGCCTTTTCGTGGCATGCGTACTTGCCGAGCGTCGGGCCCGGTCAGCGCTACGGCTACCGCGTGCACGGTCCTTATGCCCCCGAACTTGGTATTCGATGCAACCCGAGCAAGCTGCTGCTCGATCCATACGCGCTCGCCATCGAAGGCCACATCACCTGGGACGCCGCGTGCTACTCGTACAACCTGGGCGACGAGGAATCCGTCAACGAAACAGACAGCGCGCCCTACGTGTTTCGCTCGATCGTCCAGCATCCTCATTTCGACTGGGGAGGCGATCGCCGGCCCGACAGGCCGCTGCACGAAACGGTGATCTACGAGGCCCATGTGAAGGGCATGACGAAGTGTCATCCAGACGTGCCCGAGGAGCTTCGCGGGACGTACGCCGGTCTCGCCCATCCGGCGATCGTGCAGCACCTCACCTCTCTCGGCGTGACCGCGGTAGAGCTCATGCCGGTCCACCAGTTCGTCCACGACCATCGGCTGGTCGAGCACGGCTTGCGCAACTACTGGGGCTACAACACGATCGGCTTCTTCGCGCCGCACAACGAGTACGCCGCGAGCGGCGAGCAGGTCAACGAGTTCAAGTACATGGTGCGCGCGCTGCATGAGGCCGGCATCGAGGTAATCCTCGACGTCGTCTACAACCACACCGCTGAGGGCAACCACCTCGGACCGACGCTGTGCTTCAAAGGCATCGACAACCGCGCCTACTACCGGCTCGTCTCCGACAAGCGCGAGTATTACTACGACACGACCGGCACCGGTAACAGCCTCAACGTGCGGCATCCCCACACGCTGCAGCTGATCATGGACTCGCTGCGGTACTGGGTCACGGAGATGCACGTAGACGGGTTTCGGTTCGACCTCGCGGCAACATTGGCGCGCGAGTTTCACGAGGTCGATCGCCTGTCCACGTTCTTCGACATGATCCAGCAGGACCCGGTGATCAACCGCGTGAAGTTGATTGCGGAGCCATGGGACATCGGCGAGGGCGGGTACCAGGTCGGCAACTTCCCGGCACTCTGGTCGGAGTGGAACGGGAGATATCGCGACACCGTCCGAGATTTCTGGCGCGGCGAGCCCTCAACGGTCGGAGAGCTGGGCTCGCGGCTCACGGGCAGCTCAGACCTCTACCAGAACGACACGCGTCGCCCTGTCGCGAGCATCAACTTCGTCACCGCGCACGATGGCTTCACCCTGCGCGATCTCGTCTCTTACAACGCAAAGCACAACGAGGCGAACGGCGAAGGCAACGCCGACGGCGAGTCGCACAACCGGTCATGGAACTGCGGCGTTGAAGGTGACACCGACGACCCGGCGGTGCTCAAGCTCCGCGCACAGCAACAGCGCAACCTGCTCGCCACGCTCTTCCTTTCTCAGGGTGTGCCAATGCTCTCGATGGGAGACGAGCTCGGCAGGACCCAGAGAGGCAACAACAACGCGTACTGCCAGGACAACGAGATCTCGTGGGTCAGCTGGTCGGAGATCGATCACCTGCTGCTGGAATACGTGCGCCGTTTGATCGCGTTCCGGCGCGAGCACCAGATGTTTCGGCGGCGCCGCTGGTTCCAGGGGAGGCCGATCCGCGGCGCCGTGGACATCGCATGGTTCAAGCCGAACGGCGAGCCGATGTCGGACCAGGACTGGGTGTCACGCCATGCTCGCGCCCTCGGCGTGTACTTGAACGGAAGAGCGATCCCCGGCCACGACGATCAAGGCCGGTCGATCCTTGACGACTCTTTCCGGCTTCTCTTCAACGGGCACCGGCGAGCCGTCAACTGGCAGCCGCCCCCAGACTTTGGCGCGGTATGGAAGCTCGTGCTCGACACGGATGCACTGGAGTTTCAGGCCGACCCGCAGCCGATCACCGGCCGCGTGATGACCCGAGCGCGAACGGTCGTCGTCGTGGAGGCTACGGAACCAGATTGATGAGCCGGTCGAGGACGTAGATCACCTTCGACGGCTGGTGACCATCGAGCGCCGCGCGGACCTTCTCGCTGGATAGGGCCGCCTGAACCGCATCGGCTTCGGACAACCCCGCGTCCACGTCCAGGCGGTCGCGCAGCTTGCCGCTCACCTGCACCACCAGCACCACCTTCGGCTCCGCCGCCTCAGCGGGGTCGAAGACCGGCCATGACGCGTCTGCGAGCAGGCCCTTCTCGCCCAGCCGCTCCCACATCTCCTCCGCCGCGTGCGGCGCCAGCGGATTCAGCAGCTTCACGAGGGTGTGCACGGCGCCCTCCCACTCCGCGTCGCGCGCGCCGCCACCTTGCAGGTAGTCCTGCATCGTGTTGGACAGCTCCATCAGGAATGCGACCGCGGTGTTGAACCGCAGCTCGTCGTAGTGCTCCGTGACCCTGCTCACGGTCTGCGCGACCTTGCGGCGCAGGACCGTCGCGTCGACACGGGCGCCGGGCGCGCCGCTGTCGGCGATGATCGACTCAGGCTCCAGCACCAATCTCCACACGCGCTGCAGAAACTTGACGACGCCGTTCAGCCCCGCGTCGTTCCACTCGACATCCTCTTCAGGCGGCCCGATGAACATCTCGTAGATCCGCCCCGCGTCCGCGCCCTGAGCGCCCGCCAGCTCGTCGATGGAAACGCCGTTGCCCGCCGACTTCGACATGACCTGGCCGAACCGCTTCACCATGCCCTGGTTGAACAGGCGCATGAACGGCTCGGTGTAAGCCACCAGGCCGGCGTCGTACAGAACCTTGACGAAGAAGCGCGAGTAAAGGAGGTGGAGGATTGCGTGCTCGACTCCGCCGGTGTACTGATCGACAGGCATCCAGTGGTTCGCCAGCTCCGGGTCGAACGGCTCCGTCTTGTCATGCGGGCTGGCGTAGCGGAGGAAATACCACGATGAGTCGATGAAGGTGTCCATGGTGTCGGTCTCCCGCCGAGCCTCTTCGCCGCCGATCGGACAGGTGGTGCGGTACCAATCAGGCTGCTCGGAGAGAGGCTTGTATTCGGCGGGCAGCTCGACGGGCAGCTGCTCCTTCGGCACCGGCACGATGCCGTGGGTTGGGCAGTACACGACCGGAATCGGCGCGCCCCAGTAGCGCTGGCGCGAGATCAGCCAGTCGCGGAGCCGGTACTTGACTGCGCGTTTGCCGATTCCCGTCTCCTCCAGCCAGTCGCAGATCCGCTCGATCGCGACCGTCGAGTCGAGCCCGCTGAACTTGCCACTGTTGACCAGCACACCCGCTCCGAGATACGCCTGGCGCAACACACCCCGCGGACCTGAGGGGGGCGCGATGACCTCGCGGATCGGCAGGTCGTATCTCTCCGCGAACTCGAAGTCCCGCTCGTCGTGCGCGGGCACCGCCATGATCGCGCCCGTGCCGTAGGTCACCAGCACGTAGTCGGCGACCCAGATCGGGATCTTCTCGCCGTTGACCGGGTTGATCGCGAAGCCGCCGGTGGCGACCCCGGTCTTCTCGCGCTCGGTCGACATGCGGTCGATCTCAGTCTCCTTGCGCGCCTTCTCGACGTACTCGCGCACGCGCGCCCGATGTTTTTCGGTCGTCACGCGCTCGACCAGCGGATGCTCCGGCGCGAGGACCATGAACGTCGCGCCGAACAACGTGTCCGGCCGGGTCGTGTAGATGCGCACCGAATCGCCGGCGAGGCCGTCGATTGGAAAGTCGACTTCCGCGCCCATGCTCCGCCCGATCCAGTTGGTCTGCATGACGCGCACCTTGTGCGGCCATTTGTCGAGCAGCGCGATGTCGTCGAGCAGCCGGTCGGCGTAGTCGGTGATCTTCAAGAACCACTGCTCCAGGTCACGCTTCTCGACCTCGACGTCCGGATGCCGCCAGCAACGCCCGTTGATCACCTGCTCGTTGGCCAGCACCGTCTTGTCGACGGGGCACCAGTTCACCGGCGCCATCGCGCGATACGCGAGCCCACGCTCCAGCATCAGCAGGAAGAGCCACTGCGTCCAGCGGTAGTAATCGGGCTCGCAGGTGGTGACCTCGCGGTCCCAGTCGTAGAGGATCCCCATCATCTTCAGCTCGCGCTTGCCCTTCTCGATGTTGTTGCGCGTCCACGTCGCCGGATGCACTCCGCCGCGCTTCATCGCCGCGTTCTCGGCGGGGAGCCCGAACGCGTCCCACCCGAAGGGATGCAGCACCTCGAAACCCTGCATGCGCTTCATCCGGGCGAGCACATCGCCCATGACGTAGTTGCGCGCGTGGCCGACCGTCAGGTCGCCGGACGGGTAGGGGTACATGACGAGGTCGTAGAACTTCGATTTGGGCGAGCTGTCGGAGGCCTTCATGACCCCGTGCTCGACCCAGATCTTCTGCCACTTCGGCTCGATCTCTTGCGGGACGTAGACGCTACGGCGGGGCCGGCTGGCCATGGACCTCAAATTTTAGGGACGCGAGTTCGTGACCCACGATCGCGACGAGCACGAGCGCCGCCCCGATCGCCTGGAAGATCCCCAGCCGCTGCCCCGCCAGCACGACCGACGCGGCGAGCGCCCAGGCCGGCTCGGTGGCGAGGATCAGGGCGGTGCGGTTGGGGCTGATGAAGCCTTGCGACCAGGTCTGGATATAGAAACCGAACGCGGACGCGAACACGCCGGTGATCGCGATCGCGACCCACACCGACCCGCTCGGCGGCCGCAGGGACCACGTGCCGCCGGCGCTGAAGATCACCGTGCACGTCGCCATCTGGATCATCGCCAGCGGCGCCGCCGGCAGGCCCCGCGACCACCGGCCCAGCAAAACGATGTGCAGCGCGAAAAGCACGGCGCAGGCCAACACGAGGATGTCGCCAAGTCCCGCGCCGGACGGCCCGCCTGTCAGAAACAGAAGGCCGGCGAGCGAAAGCAGCGTCGCCACCCACGTCCACCAACGGATGGGCGCGCCAAAGATGCGGTTGAGGATGGGGGTAAACACGACGAGGAGTCCGGTGATCAGCCCGGCGTTGCCCGGACTCGTCATGGTGAGGCCCCATGTTTGGGTGAGGTATCCGGCGGCCAGGACCGCGCCGATAATCGCGCCGATCCGCAGCTCCCGCCGCTTCGGCAGGCGCCGGACAAACAGCGCCATGACGAGCAGCGCGAGCGCGAACCGAATCTGCAGGAACGGCAGTGTCGGATACTGTGTGACTGCGTCTTTCACGACGACGAAGGTCCAGCCCCAGACGGCCGTGACCACCAGCAATAAGAGGACGTAGATCAATGAAGCGACTGTGGGCGCCGTGGCGCATGCAGTACATCGGTGGCGAGCAAAAACCCGGCTGCCTTTTCGACCGCGTGATCGAGCACCCGGACGACGAAGACGCGCAGCTCGTGGTCTGGCGGCCGCAGGGCGCGATCGTGATGCTCAACAAGTTTCCGTACAACCCCGGGCACGCGATGGTGGCGCCGATCGCCCACAAGGCGAGCCTGGAGGACCTCGACGACGCGGAGACGGCCGACCTCATGCGCGCGGTGCGGCGCACGATCACGGTGCTTCGCTTGGTGATGAACCCGGACGGTCTCAACGCGGGGGTCAACATCGGAAGGGCGGCGGGCGCGGGCATCCCCGACCACGTTCATTTCCACATCGTCCCGCGCTGGAACGGCGACACCAACTTCATGGCCGTGATCGACGACGTGAAGATCGTCAACGAGGCGCTGAGTCAAACGGCCGAAAAGCTCAAGCAGGCTTTCGCCGCCACGTAACCCCGCCTCCGGCGATCGTCGCCACGACTCGGCCGTCCTCGACCACCGTCATATCGCACAGCCTTCCGGGCCGGAGCGCGCCCACGTCTTTCTCCATGCCGGCGGCGTAAGCGGCGCCCGATGTGTATGCACGAAGGGCCGACGCGCG
>Ga0137415_10006850_pt1 | contig 11307 bp, 8 predicted proteins | sample CZODoug3_1_1_16f_FD_183082 | JGI IMG/M metagenome (GOLD analysis project Ga0137415, IMG submission 183082) | Vadose zone soil fungal communities from Angelo Coast Range Reserve, California, USA - CZODoug3_1_1_16fungal (Hybrid Assembly) | ecosystem: Environmental > Terrestrial > Soil > Vadose...
CTGCGCAGCCACAGCGACAGGATGCCGCCGATGAGCGCGAACGGGAGGTTGGCGAGGATCAGTGCGGCGTACTTGGTCGAGTCGAACGCGGCGAACAGCAGAATGAAGATGATCACGATGCTCGTGGGTACGATGACGGCGAGTCGCGTCATGGCGCGGCGCTGATTTTCAAATTGCCCGCCCCAAGTCAAGCGGTAGCCCGGCGGCAGCCGCACGTCGCGGTCCACCGCCCGCTGCGCTTCGGCGACGAACCCTCCTTGGTCACGCCCGCGTACCGAGCACTTGATCGCGATGCGGCGCTCGTTCGCCTCACGGGAGATGCGCGAAGCACCTTCCACCGAAGTCGTGCGAACCAGGCTGCCGAGCGGCACGATCCTGCCGTCAGGCGCGTTCACGGGCAGCTCCTCCAGCGCGCGGCGGCTGTCACGGGCCGGAGCGACATCGCGCACGCGCACGCCGAACACCCGGTCGCCCTCCAGAAACTGGGTGACGGCCTTCCCGCCGACGGCGGTCTCGATGGCGTCGTTGACGTCGGCTACAGGGAGTCCGTAGCGCGCGATCGCGTCGCGGTCGATCTCGAAGCGCAGCTGGGGTTGCCCGAACTGGCGCTCCACGTCGAGATCGGCGACGCCGCGCACGCCCGCCATCACACCCTCGACTTCGGCGGCTTTCTCCTGTAGCACCTCGAGGTCCGGCCCAAAAATCTTGACGACCAGTTCACCGGTGACGCCGGAGAGGGCCTCCTCCACGTTGTCCTTGATGTACTGCGAGAAGTTGAATTTCAGTCCGGGGATCTGCGACATCCTCGCATACATCCGGTTGATCAGATCGTCCTTGTCGTGTACGTCGCCCCATTGCGTGCGCGGTTTGAGATCCACATACACTTCGAGGTTATTGGAGCCCTTGGAGTCGGTGCCGTCATCCGGCCTGCCGAGCTGCGTGAGGACCTGCCGGACCTGCGGGTAGAGCAGCACGATCGATCGAATGCGTCGCTCCACGAGCTTCGCCTGCTCCAGGGAGATCCCGACCGGCATCGTGACGCGGAGCCAAATGTTCCCCTCGTCGAGCGCCGGCAGAAACTCGGTGCCCAGCCGGCTGCCGACCAGCAGCGCACCCAGGAGCAGCGCGAGTGCGGTGAGCAGCGTCTGGCGCGCGTGCCCGAGCACCCAGTCGAGGGCCGGCACAAAGACGCGGCGCATCCAGCGAACGGCTGGCGTCTCGCCGTGCTGTCCCTTCACGAACCAACTCGAGAGGACCGGCACCAGCGTCATGGAGAGGACCAGCGAGCCGAGGAGGGCGAAGCTCAACGTGAACGCCATGGGAGAAAAGATCCGCTTCTCCACCCGCTGGAACGTGAAGATCGGCAGGAACGCGGTAATGACGATGGCCTTCGAGAAGAGGATCGGGCGCCCCATCAGCTCCGCGGTCTGCGCCACCGTCGCGCGACGCTCCGACTCAGCGGCGGGTGGTTGGAGCGCGAGACGCACCATGAAGGCCTCGACCATGACGACCGCTGAATCCACGATGATGCCGAAGTCCACGGCACCGAGCGAAATGAGGTTCGCCGATACCCCGCGCCAATCCATGAGGATGAACGCGCACAGCAGCGAGAGCGGGATCACCGCGCCGACGATCAGGGCGCTGCGCCAGTCGCCGAGGAAGATCACCAGGATGACGAGAACCAGCGTGGCACCGATCGCGAGATTCTCTTCGACCGTGTCCACCGTGTGGTTCACCAATGTGGCGCGGTCGTAAAACGGCACCAATTGGACATCGCGCGGCAGGATCAGCTGGTTGAGCTGTTGCGCCTTGGCGCGCACGCCCTTCAGAACCTCGAGCGCGTCGCCGCCTTTGCGCATCAACACGATGCCCTCGACGACGTCGTCCGCGGTGTCCTTGGCGACCATGCCTTCACGCGGCGCGCCGCCGATGCGCACCGCACCGACGTCGCCAACGCGGACCGGTACGCCGCCGTGTGAGGTCAGCATGACATGGGCGATGTCCGCGACGCTGCGGAACAATCCGACGCCGCGCACGACCTGTTTCTCATATCCATGCGCGATGTAGCCCCCACCGGCGTTCCCATTGGCGCCGGCGATCCCCTGCTCCACCTGGCCCAGGCTCAGCCCGTACGCCTGTAGCTTGGCGGGGTCCAGATCCACCTGGTATTCCTTGACCTGGCCGCCGAATGAGACGACGTCCGCGATTCCCGGAACGGTTCGGAACGCCGGCTCGACGACCCAGTCCTCCAGCTCCTTGAGCTCGGTGAGGGACCGGCGCCCGCGCAGCGTGTAGCGGAAGATTTCGCCGGTGGAATTGGACATCGACGCAAGACCGGAATTGACGCCCGCGGGGAGCGTGACCGCTGTCAGGCGCTCGAGTGCCTGCTGGCGCGCGAAGTAATCCGTGATCCCGTCTTCGAACACCAGCGTGACCACCGACAATCCGAACATCGAGACCGACCGCAGGTTGGTCAGATTCGGCGTGCCGTTCATCTGCCGCTCGATGGGCAACGTAACCGAACGCTCGAGCTCCTCGGCGGCGTGGCCGGGCCACAGCGAGATGATCTGGACTTTGATGTCCTCGACATCCGGGAAGGCTTCGACGTGCAGCGCGCGGAAAGAGCGAATACCCACTACCGCAAGCAGCAGCACGCCGCCGATCACCAGCATCCGCTGGCGCAGGACAAAGCGGATGAGGCGGTGCAGCACGCTACCGAGCCGGCGCGGCTTCCGCCGAGAGTAGGAGGCTGCCGCGCGTCACGACGACCTCGCCCGGCCGCAGACCGTCGAGGACGATCGCGGTCGCGCCGTCATCGTTGGTCACCTGCACGGGGCGAAGGACAAATCGTCCCGGCGCCGTCTGCACGAAGACCACGGTCGCCGCGCCCTGGGTGACCAACGCCAGCGTCGGCACAACGGGCAGGCCGGAGCGGTCGGGCGCGACGACCTTGACCTCGCCGAACATCGACGGACGCAGTTCGCGACCCGCGTTCGGTACCAGCGCTCGCAGGGTGGCGGTGCGCGTCGCGGGGTCGAGCGCGCTGCTCACGTAGGCGACACGCGCGACGATCACTCGATCCGGCAGCGCCTCAGTGGTGAACAGCACGCGTTGGCCGGGGCGGACGGCGGCGAGGTCGCGCTCGTACACGCTTGCCGTCAACCACAGGGTATCGAGACTGGAGACCGTGAACAGGGGCGCTGGCAGGTCAGGTCGTACTTCCATGCCGGGGTTCGCTGTCCGGTCAACGACGTCGCCACCGATTGGCGCGCGCAGCACGTACTCCTGGCCGACATCCGGTCCCGTCCCGAGCTGCTGGACACGGGCCTGCGCGCGGTCGCGCTCGGCACGAGCCTGGGCCGAGTCGTTGATCGCCTGCAGGAGGTCGCGTTGCGCGACGACGTGGTGCGCGAACAGATCGCGGGCGCGGACCAACGATGTGATGGCGGTGGTCAACGCGGCCTCGGCACGCTTCAGGTCGCTCTGGGCCTGCGCGACGTCTCCCGACACGATATGCGCGAGGGCGCCGCCCGCGGCGACCTGATCGCCAGGCGCCGCATCGAGGGCCCGCACGCGTCCGGACACGGGGCTCGCGACCCGCACGGTGTGGTCCTCGTCCAGGGCAAGCTGGGCCGGCAACACGACGACCACCTTCTCACCGCGCGCGCGCACCGTGTCCACGCCGATACTCGCGAGCTTCGGGGAGCCAAGCGGCAGCCACACTTCTCCGGGCGGCGGTGACCCGCTCGCCGCCTCGAGAGCCCCCGGCTGCCGGCCGCCGGTCGCGAGCAGTGCGATTCCCAGCGCCACCAGCACGGCCATCAAGGCTCCCAGGGGCAACGCGACGTTCGACTTCACGGCGCGAAGTCTCGTCCCGCCGCGCGCGCCACAGCGTACACGCTGACCCAGTAATCGTGGAGAGCGGCATAGTAGTCCGAGCGCGTGTCGGACCACGTCGCGATCGCGTCCAGCAGCTCGAGCAGGGAGATTGCACCGGTCCCATAGGCGTACCGAGCCGTCTCGAGCACCGAGCGCGCCCGGTCCAGCATCCCGCTCTCGTAGCGCTCGGCGAGCGCCCGCGCGGAGTGGTAGGCATCCACGGACGTCGCGATGTCGTTGGCGACTTGGGCCTGCGTGCGCATCGTGGCCAGCTGCGCTGCCTCCAGCCCCGCGCTGCTTTTCTCACGCTCGCCGCCATTCCAGGCGAACAGCGGCAGCGTGAAGCCGAACCCTATGGCGTGCGATGACCCGTTCGTGAACAGATCGCCGCGGGCAAACTGGCCGCCGTGCTGGTACGAATAGGTCAGCTCCGGAATCGGCACCCACAGCGCCGCGGCCAGATGTTTGATCGCCGTGCTCTGGGCGGTGCGCTCGCGCGCCGCACGCAAATCAGGCCGGCTGCGCGCCGCGATCACCGCGAGCGAGTCTTCGGGGATGATCACCGGCACATACGTGAGGGCGCCGGAGACGGTGAAGGACGTGTCCGGCGCCGCGAGCCCCATCAGCAGCTGGAGCGCGAGGCGCGTAACATGCACCTGGGCGTGAGCCCGGAGCAGGTCCGCGTCGGCCCGCGCCAACTCGAGCTCGGCCTTGGTCACGTCGCGCTGCGGGATGTCGCCCGCGCGCAGGCGTGCCGAGTCCGCGCGGAGCAGCTGGCGAAAGATCTCGCGCCGCTCGTCCGCGAGCCCCCGCGTCTGTTCGGCGAGGAGCACGTCGTAGAACGCCGTAGACACCGCGAAAGTCACCTGCCGGACGACGTCGGCCGCGTCGGAGAGCGCCGCATCGGTGCCCCGCGCGGCCGCGCGCGTCCGAAACAGGCGCTGCGGCGTGATGTCCAGCGGCACCGACGCGGTGTACTGCCACGGCTGGTTGGGCGCGGAGTTCACGACCGGGTTGGGGATCGCCCGCGCGATCCGCTGCTCGCCGTGCGCGCTGTCCACCCGTAGGCGAGCGGCGACGATATCGGGGTTCGAACGCAGCGCAGCGTCGAGCACCTCGCGCATCGTGGGCGGCGCGGGCGGCGCGGGCGGCGACTGGGCGAGGAGCCCGCTCGGCCCGCCAAGCAGAAGGGCGGCGCCCAGAGCAAGGATGCAACGATTCATGCGACCGCAACATCACGAGGCGGTCGCTAAGATTCGATGCGGAAAGCGCGCTTGGACGTTAAGAAATCACAAAGACGACGCGGGCAGCTCGACGTCCGCCCAGGGCAGGCGCAACGTGAACACACTGCCGCCGCCAGCGTTCGGTGCATGGCTCAGCGTGCCGCCCTGCAGCTCGGCAAGATTGCGCGAGATCGCCAGCCCAAGGCCGGCCCGACCCGTGTCGGGTGGCGATCCATCGGGCCGGTAAAATGCCTCGAAGATGCGCTCCCTCTCGGCCTCGGGCACGCCCGGGCCGTGATCCCGCACCGTGAAGACCAGCGTCGCGCCGTTGCGTATCGCCTCCAGCTCCACGGCGGCGCCCGGCGGTGAGAACCGCAGCGCGTTCTCGACGAGGTTGCTGAGAATGCGAAGCGACTGAACGAAGTCGAACACTCCAACGAGCGCCGGCTGATCGAGGTGCAAGATCGTCTTAAGCTGCGCGGCGGGCAGCGTGGCGAACTGCGCGCCAACGGCGCCCAACAGGTCTTCAGCCGTGTTGATCTCCATTCGCAGCGGCAAAGCGCCGGCCCTGATCCGCGAGAGGTCCAGCAGATCGGCCACCATGCGACTCAGCCGATCTGCCTGTTCCTCGATGATGCGCGCGCGCGCGTCGCCTCCGACGGCCACGTCCTGCGCAAGCGCCTTTATCGTGGTCAGGGGCGTGCGCAGGTCATGGGAGACCGACGCGAGCAGCATGTCCTTCAGGTGGTTGGCCTCGCGCAGCGCCTCTGCGTGCTCGGCCACTCGGGACAACTCCTCAATCTCGCGAGCACGGCGCTCTGCCTCTCGTGCCTCGTCCTGCGCGCGCGTGAGCAGCTGCGTTGCGACGGCGGCCGTCGCCAGAAACGCCAGCAGCACGACCCAGTCGAGCGGCTTGCCCACGGCCAACGTGTCGAACGGCACCTGGAAGTAGTAGTCGATCAACAAAAAACTGAGGAGGGCGAGCGTAAACCCGAGCGCGCGGCCGCCGGTTGAGCTGCCACCGAGGACCACCAGCAGGTACGGGATGACCACGTGCGCTTCCTCGATTTCGCCGCGCACTCCGTGCATCACCACCGTGAGGACCGCCAGGGTTGACAGCCAGAAGGTCCATGTCGCGGCGCGTCGCATGCCGACGCTCACTGCAGAAGCTCGAACCGGTAGCCCACGCCGGGCTCGGTCACGATCACGCGCGGCGTAGCCGGGTCCCGCTCGATTTTGCGTCGCAAGTTCGTGATATGCACCCGCAGATATTGTTGCGCATTCCCGGACGCGTTCCCCCACACGTTGTCGAAAATCTGTCGGTGCGTGAGGGTGCGCCCGGCCTGAGAGGCAAGCGCGCGCAGAATCTCGAACTCGATTGGGGTGAGATGCAGGGGCTCCCCCGCGCGCTCCACACGGCGGGCGGCGAGGTCGATCGTCAGATCGGCAACGCTGACGACCGCGTTCGCTGCGATGGAAAGGGTCAGCGCGCGCCGGAGCTGCGCACGCACCCGGGCCGCGAATTCCCGGTTGCTGAAGGGCTTGGTTATGTAGTCGTCCGCGCCGGCGTCGAGCAGTGCGACCTTCTCGTCCTCCGCGTGCCGCGCGGTGAGCACAACGATGGGCATTTTGCCCCATGTCCGGATCTCCCGGCAGACGGCGATGCCCGGAATATCCGGCAGGCCCAGATCGAGTACGACGAGGTCGGGGCGCCACGATGCCGCAAGGGCGAGTCCTTCACGCCCATTGGCGGCCTCTACAATGCGATCGGCTGAACCGGTCAGCGCGCTCTTAACGGCGCGACGGATCTGCACGTCGTCTTCGATGACCAGCAGCGTGCGGGCCTGCACGCTGACAGCGCCGACCATCGCCTCCCTATTCGAGCAGGCGCTTGGGCGGGTTGTTGTCGCGCGTGGCTGCCGTCCCGCTCGTCGGCGGTAACGCGCGCGTCTCTTTGTCGTTGACCGCGTCGCCGACGTCACTCAAGCTGCGCTTGAATTCGCGAATGCCTTTGCCGAGGGAGGATCCCACCTCAGGAATTCGCTTGGCGCCGAACAGCAGCAGCAACACCATGCCCAGAATCAGCCAATGGGTAATACTGAATTCGCCCAACGTTCCTCCTCGTGAATCGTCAGCGTCCCCCGCGCCCACCGCCACCTTCGACCTGCGGGCGCACATGTTTCTCGTAGCACTCCGGACAATAGCCGTGACTGAACTGCGCGTCCGAGCGCGCCTCGACGTACCGTTCAATCGACTCCCAGCGTTCGGATGCGTCCCGGATTCTCTTACAATAGGCGCAAATCGGCAATAGCCCTTCGAGCTGCTGGACGTGGTGGTGCAAACCGAGCATCCGTTCGGCCGCCTTGAGTCGCGCGCGCAGCTCGTCCATGTCCACGGGCTTGGTGATGAAGTCGTCCGCGCCCGCTTCCATGCCCTCGAGGTACCGCTTCTTGCCGCCGGTGGCGGCTATAAGAAGGAAGTACGTATACCGGTCCGTCGCACGGGCGCGCATGCGGCGGCACAGGTCGGGGCCATCGATCTCCGGCATCTGCCAGTCCGAGATGACGATGGGAAAATGCCCGATCTGGAGATTGTCCCACGCCTCGCCGCCATGCTCGGCTTCGGTCACGTCGTACTTGAGACCGCGCAGGACGGCGGCAAGCGTCATGCGGGCGACGGCATCGTCTTCTGCGAGCAGCAGGTTCATCGCAGTGCGCCCGGGAGGATTCGAACCTCCGACCAACAGCTTAGAAGGCTGCTGCTCTATCCACCTGAGCTACGGGCGCGCGACCGCGCGCGCGGCAGCCCAGAACTTAACGCGTGCCCGGTCGTGGCTCTATCCCCATGGTCGCATGCGCCCCAGCCGGGCCCCTCCATGCCGCAAAATCGCCCTAGTCCGGTTTCCTCTCGTGTCGTACTGTAGAACTCCATGCCGACCTTGACCGGAGTCGTGCGAACCGACGCAGCTCCAGAAACCGCCGTCTCGACCGACGCGCGGGTGCACGCCGATCTGGCGCGGCTGCTCCAGGAGCGGCTCGTGCACGAGAGCGGCCTCGGCGTTTTCGCCCATCCGATTCTCATCGTGGTCATCGCCGCGCTCGCCTGGCCGGATGCGCCGCACGACCTGCTGCGGGGCTGGATCGCGGCCGTGATGCTGGGCGCCATCGTGCGCGGCGCCTGGCTGCTGATCGCAACCCGCCGGACGCTCGGCGAGCGCACCGTGCGCAATGGCGTCCGTGCGACCGTCGCGGTGCTCGCGATTGCGTGGGGCGTCGGCGGCGCCCTCGTTCTGCCGATCGTGCCGTTCGAAACGGCGGCGCTCATCCTCGTCGTGCTCGCCGGCATCATTGCGAGCGCGCTCACCACGCTGGCCGCCGACCCGCTGAGCATTCGCGGTTTCATCGCCGGAATCACACTGCCCGTATTTGTTTCGCTCGCCACGAGTGATCAGTCCCATCATGTGGCGGCGTCGGTGGTTGTCGGAGTGTTCACGATCGTCATGACGCTCGTAGCCCGCCGCGCGCACCTCAGTCTGGTCGACCATCTGCAGGTGACCGCGCGCCTGGCCGTGAGCGAAGAAGCCGCCAAGCGCGCCGAGTCCGTGATGCGGGACGCCCGCGATCTCGCCGAGCGGACGGCGCGGGCGCGCTCGGCGTTCCTCGCGAACATGAGCCACGAGATCCGCACGCCGATGAACGCGGTGCTCGGCTTCGTGGAGCTGATTCTGGACACCGAGCTCACGACCGAGCAGCGCCGCGCGCTCGAGCTGGTGCGGTCGTCTTCGGAAGCGTTGCTCATGATCCTGAACGACATCCTCGACTACTCGAAAATCGAGGCCGAGCATCTGGAGCTCGAATCGATTCCCTTTGACGTCGCCAAAGTTGTCCATGCGACGGCCAGTCTGCTCGCGGTGCGGGCGCGCGAAAAGCATCTCGAGCTGCTCGCGGACGTGGCCGAAGTCCCGCGCGCGGTGCGCGGCGATCCGACGCGGCTGCGCCAGGTGCTCATGAACCTGATCGGCAACGCCATCAAGTTCACCGAGCACGGGGAAGTCGTGGTGGCCGTGACGACGCAGGCTCGCGACGGAGCCGTCGCGCTGCGCTTCGGCGTGCGGGATACCGGTATCGGAATCGCGCCGGAACATCTGAAGGCGGTGTTCAAGGAATTCACGCAGGCCGACTCGACGATGACGCGCCGCTACGGCGGCACGGGGCTCGGACTGGCGATCTCGCAGCGCCTCGTGCGCCTGATGGGCGGCGAGCTCGCGGTGACCAGTGAAGTGGGGCACGGCAGCGAGTTCTCGTTCACACTGACGCTCCCCGTCGAAACCGCGGCACTCGAGCGCACGGTCGGACTGGCCGCGCTCGGTGGGCGTCGCATGCTGATCGTGGACGACAACGAGACCAACCGGCGGATTTTGCGCGAGATGCTCGCGGCGGAAGGCGTCAAGGTGGACGAGGCGTCCATGGCCAGTGACGGTCTCGCCGCGTTGCGCCGCGCCGCCCAGAAGCGAGCGCCGTATGACCTCGCGATCCTCGACGTGCAAATGCCCGACATGGACGGCTTTCAGCTCGCGACGGCCGTGCGCCAGGACAAAGCGCTCACCCGCACGAAGCTGCTGATGCTCACGTCCGCGGGACAGCGCGGCGACGGCGAGCGGTGCCGCGAGCTCGGCATCCGGGGGTACCTGACGAAGCCGCTCTCCCGCGCGGATCTGGTCGAGGCACTCGGAACGGTGCTCGCGGGACCGGCGGAAGACGCGAGCACGCCCGATGTCGTCACGCGCCACACGATTGCGGAGTCGCGCGCGTCACTGCGGGTGCTGCTCGCGGAAGACAATCCCGTCAATCAACAGGTCGCGGTCGCGATGCTCGTGAAGCGCGGCCACGAAGTGCACGTCGTGGGGAATGGACGCGAAGCGGTCGACGCCGTCGCGGAGCGCGCGTACGACGTCGTCCTCATGGACATCCAGATGCCAGAGATGGACGGCTTCGAGGCGACGAAAGCGATTCGCGCCACACCCCGCGGGGCCACGCTGCCGATCGTTGCCATGACGGCGCACGCGCTCTCGGGTGAACGCGAGCGATGCCTGTCGCATGGCATGACCGACTATCTCGCCAAACCGTTCAAGGCGCATGAGCTGTTTACGCTGGTCGAGCAACTGCCGGCAGGCGGCGGTCCCACGGCAGAACCCACGGCCCCAGCGTCCACGCCCAGCGCACCCCCCGTCGATCTGGAAGGATTCCGAACGATGCTGCGCGAGGCGGGCGCCGAAGAGGCGTTGTATTCCATCCTCGACACCTTCTTGCGTCACGCGCCCGAACGCTTAGCCATGCTGGCGAGCGCGGCCGCGAGCGGCAGCGGCGTCGAGATCGCCAAGGCGGCGCATGTCTTTCGCGGCGCGGCCGCGACGATCGGCGCGCGCCAACTCGCCGAGCTGCTCGAGCGGGTCGAAACGACGGGCCGCGCCGGTGAGCTGGAGGAGGCGCGTGACTATTTCGAGCAGGTCAGTCCGATAGCCCACAGCGTGATCGACTACCTGCGCCAGCAACGCGCAGCGATGACGGAGGCATGATGCGGATTCTGCTCGCCGAGGACGACGCGGTCGCGGGCCGGACCCTGACGGCGATTCTGACCGCGCAGGGACACGAGGTCACGGCCGTGGACAACGGCATCGATGCCTGGGGACTGTGGCAGGTGGCTCAACACCGCGTCATCGTGTCCGACTGGCTCATGCCCGAGATGGACGGCATCGAGCTCTGTCGCCGCATTCGCGCGCGCCCACCCGGTCCCTACACCTACTTCATGATGCAGACGATTCGCACAGGCCTCGGCAATTTTCTGGAGGCGATGAAGGCCGGCGTGGACGACTTCATCACGAAGCCGATCGTGCCGGAGGAGCTGGTCGCCCGGCTCGAGGTCGCCGAGCGCATTCTTGGCTTACGCGAGGAGCTGATGACGCTGGAAGGGCTGCTGGCGATGTGCAGTTACTGCAAACGCATCCGGGACACCGACGGCGCGTGGACGCCGCTGGAACGCTACGTCGAGGCACGCTCCGCGGCCCGTTTCAGTCATGGCGTGTGCCCCGACTGTTACGACAAATACCTGAAGTCGCAGGTCGACGGCTGAATCGGGGCGGCGGGATTTGAACCCGCGACCTCCTGGTCCCAAACCAGGCGCGCTACCGGACTGCGCCACACCCCGG
>Ga0137415_10006851_pt1 | contig 11306 bp, 12 predicted proteins | sample CZODoug3_1_1_16f_FD_183082 | JGI IMG/M metagenome (GOLD analysis project Ga0137415, IMG submission 183082) | Vadose zone soil fungal communities from Angelo Coast Range Reserve, California, USA - CZODoug3_1_1_16fungal (Hybrid Assembly) | ecosystem: Environmental > Terrestrial > Soil > Vadose...
TTGATCTTAGCCGCGACTGCGTCGATTAAATTCGTAAAGTTAGCTTTGCTAAGGTCATTCGTAGGATGGATGTACTGCAACTGGATGAACAACGAATCCTGGACCGAATTAATCAGCTGAAGCATCGCAGCGTGATAAACACCTATATCAGGGGTTAAAAGCGGAGTTATCGTCATCTGTTCATTGATTGGTGCAGGTCCCACAAACGTGAAGTCACCGATCACGGATCGCTTCATGCTCGGCAGTAAAATCCTCACCAACCACGGCGATCACTCTCACCTGTGTGAAGTAGCTCGCGGCAAGCGCAAAATGTGTAGCCGCTCCGCCAACGCAGCGCTCTGCGCGGCCCGAAGGCGTCTCAATCGTGTCGAATGCGACACTGCCAACTACCAAAATCGACATGCGTGGTTGTGTCCTATTTGTCTTTGAGATATTTGCCGATCAGCAGATGCAGCTTCTCGCGCGTGGCATGCGGGATCGATGCCGGGTTTGTCAAAATTGCATGTTTAAGCGCAGAAGCGCAGGCACAGGTCCGTTCCTTCGGCATAGCAGCAACCGTGGCTTTCACAACTTTAGCTGCGTTCGCCGCATTCTGGTGGAGCACGGCGACAATCTGGTCGACCGTCACAGCATCGTGCCCATCGTGCCAGCAGTCGTAGTCGGTCACCATCGCTACAGTCGCATAGCAGATCTCCGCCTCACGAGCCAGCTTAGCCTCCTGCAGATTGGTCATGCCGATCACGTCCGCGCCCCAGCTGCGGTAAAGATTCGACTCCGCGCGTGTTGAAAACTGCGGGCCTTCCATGCAGACATACGTTCCGCCCGCCTTGCCCACCACACCTTCCTGCGCGCATGCCTGGATAAACGCCTTCGCCACCGTGGCACACACCGGATCGCCAAACGCAACATGGCCCACAATGCCATCGCCAAAGAATGTCGACTCGCGATGAAATGTCCGGTCAATGAACTGGTCGGGGACGACGAAATCCGTCGGCTTATGCTCTTCCTTCAGCGAGCCAACTGCCGAGACCGACAGAATCCGCTCCACGCCCAGCTTCTTCATCGCATAGATGTTGGCGCGGAAATTCAATTCCGAGGGCAGCAACCTGTGTCCATGCCCATGCCGTGCGAGAAAAGCTACTTTGCGCCCTTCCAGGTCGCCCAGCACAAACGCCTCGCTGGGATTGCCGAACGGCGTGCTGACGCGTTCTTCATGTGCATTCGTAAGCCCGGGCATGGAATACAACCCGCTGCCCCCGATAATCCCAATCTCTGCTTGCTGCAAACCACACTCCAGCGAATCTCTAAAAACAAACGTGAAAGGTAAGTATAAATGCGCTAGTGCAAAAGCGCCGCCTTCATTACGCCGCACCCACCCATAAAGCGAACCAGCCCGCTCGTCAATCCTGGCATTTGGAGTGGTTTTAGAGATGCAGCCTCCTGCATCCCGCTGCTTTTCTGCGCGCCGAGCATCAGCAGCTCGAGCTTGCGGGCAGTGGTTAAATCAAAGCTCTCGCTCACGAAGACATCCTTGCCGCTGGTGGCAATCAGTACCGGCCCTTCGTTGGTCGTGTAGACCTGTTCGTCACCCGATCCCTCATCATTCGCTTCCAGCTTCACGTTCGAATACTTCTTGCTCAACTCACCTGCGTACATCTTCACGAACAGAGCAGCGGCTTCGGGTGACTGCCACTGCGACAGGTACAGCAACGACACCGAAGCTGTCGACGACTTATCCGCCGCGTCCCTCTTCTGTGCCGCATAGTAAATCCCCCCGTCCCACGATGGAGTCAACATTGCAGCCGTCTGATCGCCGCCAAAAAGCTGCGCCAGAATCCGCACATCCAACTCGCCCATCACGCCAATATCATAGGGATTGTATGCAGCATCGATTACCGGATGAATATCCGGCATCTGCAGCAGTGTTGGCTTCCGCCCTCTCTCATAGGCATGCGGATTCATAATCTCGAAGCTCGTCGCCGGAGGCCGATCCAGCACACCGGCAAAGGCGCTCTCCAGCCCTTTATCTTTGATGAGCGCAGCTTCAAATTTCAATCCATCTTTATAGGGGAACAGCAACGACTCCTGCAGTAGTAAGGGAGCGCGCCGCAGCACTGGCGAATCCGAGTCGTCGGTCATGTTTTCGGTAAGGTTCTCCACCAACTCCGGAGCCGTCTTGATGCTCTTTCCACTGGGAGAAAGGCTATAGTCCACATACACGGCCATTGCCTGCCCTTCCAGCACTGCTTCACGCGCCGTTGCATCTTCATCCGTGGATACATGGCGCAGATCCTGCTGCCAGTCCTTTGAAACGTCCAGCTCCGTGCTGTCATCCTCCCACTTGTCGAGATTCACCCGCTGGTCCTGCAGCGCGTGTGTCAACTCGTGCGCCATCACCGGCTTCTGAGCATCGGGCTCGATCCAGTCCAGCATATTTACTGTCTTCGTCTTGCTGTCGTAGTACCCGGCAATCTGCTCCTTGAGCAGGCTCACGAGAAACGGCTGCAACTGGAAGTCCCGATCCAGCAGCCCAAATTTCTTCAGCACGATCTCCGACCGCTCCATCCGCTTGGCGTCCTTATCGTCGTGCATCTTGTCGACCAGGTACTTCTCCACCGCTTCGCGCGTCGTCAATCGCCGCTTCACCTCATGCTTGACAGCAAGCTTCGAGTCGCTGGAGGCAAACTGCAGAATCTTGTCAATGGATGCAAAAAGCTCCTTCGCCTGTGCCGGGGTAATGTGGATTTCCGGCTTCTTCGCCGTATCCTTCTGCTGGGGTACCTGTGTCTGTGCCGCGGCAATCATGCAGGAGGACAACGCCCATACAGCCACGCCCGTCTTCTTTACTCGATGCATTCTCTTCCCTTCATGTCTCACGCCAAACGCACTCTCTACTGCGAGGCTATAATTTTTGCAGGATCTTCGCCATGAGCCAGCTCACCCAAACCGTCGATTCCACAGCTTTGGCCACGCCGCTCGCTACGCACCAACTCAGCGGCAACCCCAGCCTTTCCCTCAAAATGCACCAGGGAGCGCTAGCCGTACAGAGCTTTACCAGTTTGACGCAGGAAACCGCTTCCCTGCTGCACTCTGTCGGCATCTACGACCTCGGATACCGTACCTGGCTCCGCATTACCGGAGAAGACCGCGTCCGCTGGCTGAATGGGATGGTCACCAACACCGTGCAGGATCTGGCGGAGGATCATCTCAATTACACCTTCATTCTCAACGCGCAGGGTCGCATCCAGGGCGACGCGGATATCTACCGCTTCGCCGATCATCTTTTGCTCGAAACAGATCGCTTGCAGTCCGCGCACCTCCTCGCACATCTCGATCGTTTCATCATCATGGATGACGTCGAGCTACAGGAGTTAGACGCGTCCGCAACAGCAATCGGCATCGCCGGACCCCGCGCAGCCGAAATACTTGCCCAGATGGGCGTAGCCGTCCCCGAGCCGCTTGCCTTCGCGCAAGCTACCATCCACGAAATCAAGATCACCGTGGCGCATCTCTATAGCCCCATTGTGCCGCGATTCGAAATCTGGGTCCCCACCGCAGATGTAGAAGCTGTATGGTCAGTACTTACCAACGCCGGAGCCATCCCCTGCGGCATCGATGCCCTTGAAGCCCTGCGCATCCTGGAAGCGACTCCGCTTTATGGCATCGATATACATGACAAGCACCTCGCACAGGAAACCAACCAGACCCGCGCCCTCAACTTCAGCAAAGGCTGCTATCTCGGGCAGGAGATCGTCGAACGCATCCGTTCACGCGCCAACGTGCATCGCGGCCTGCAGCAATTCGAGCTATCAGGAAACCCTCAGGCCTCAAGCCAGCCCATCGAACTCCGTGCCAACGATGCCGCTGTTGGCGAACTCACCAGCATAGCCACATATCAACTGCCAGAATTCACCGGCACTCTCGCTCTAGGATTCATTCGTAACGAAGCACTGGAGCGCAAGTTGCCCATTTCATATGACAGTGGCACAGCCACAGCGCTCGATGCGCCACCAAACTTGTTGAGATAAGGACTAAAAAATGTCTGAGAAACCACCCGCATTCACAGTCACCGACCGCCGCAAATTCACCCTCGAAGGCGAACCACGCGACGAGCACGAAACTCCTCAAGAAGAACTTGCACAGGAGAAATCCGGCCCACGCCTCGTCACAGCGCCAGAGAGTGAGGCAGTCGCCGTCGCAGAACCCGAAGAAGAACCCATCCCCGAGCTGACGGCTGAAGAAACAGCCGAGCAGCATGCGGCCTATCAACAATCTTCGCAACAACTAGACGACATGATCCGCCAGGCTAATCCCGGCGCGGCCTCGCAGCTCGGCGCCGTCACCTTCGATCACGTCATCCAGTCCATCTATCTTTCCGCCATGATGGCTATGGGAGCAGGCACCGAACCCGGCCAGAAACCTCGCGTCGACATCGTAGGCGCGCGCCAAAGCGTCGACATGCTCGGCGTTCTGCAGGAGAAAACCAAGGGCAACCTGACGGAGAACGAAAAGCTGCTGCTGCAAAATGCCCTCTTCGAGCTGCGCATGATGTTCCTCGAAATCACCAATGCTATTGCGCAATCTGCTCAACGTCCGCTAGGGGAGAAGAAGTAATAATTCCCCACGATGCAGGCAGAAATCACTATCCTGGGCAGCGGCACCTCGATGGGCGTTCCCACGCTCGGCTGCACCTGCGACGTCTGCACATCGACCGATCCGCGTAACCGGCGCACGCGTCCCTCGATCGCTGTTGGATGGGACAATCGCACCGTTGTCATCGATACCGGCCCGGACTTCCGCGAACAGGCTCTACGCGAGAACATCCACCACGTCGACGCAGTCCTCTATACACACGCGCACGCCGACCACATCCTCGGCCTCGACGACCTGCGTCCCCTCAGCTTCCGCCATGAGCCGGAACGGCTGCCGCTATATGCAGACGCCATGACCGCACGTGTCCTCGAACGCGTCTTCGAATACACCTTTTCTCCGGATTCGACCTATCCAACACGCGCCAAAGTAGACCTGCGCCGTTTGGAAAATCACGATGTTGCCGAAGTCCACGGCCTGCGCTTCCAACGAGTCCCGCTTCTTCACGGAGATTTGGAAGTTGCCGGCTTCCGCTTCGGCTCTGCCGCCTATCTCACCGACATGAACGTTATCCCGGAAACCAGTCTGCCTCTGCTCGAAAACCTCGATGTCATGATCCTCGATGCGCTCCGTCCTCAACCACACCCCAGCCACGCCAATATCGATGAAGCAATGAGCTGGGTAGCGCGAGTCAAACCACGCCGCGCCTGGTTCACGCACATGTCGCACGAAATCGACCACGCTGCAGCCGAAGCCAGTTTCCCCCCGCACGTCCGCCTTGCCTATGACAGCCTACGCATCCCGTTCGAGATATAGCCAATGGAAGTCTTTCGCTCGCTGAACGATCTCCCCACAGGTTTTGGCAGCACAGTCGTCGCTATCGGCAACTTCGACGGTGTCCATCGCGGCCACCAGGAGATCATCCAGCGTGTCCGCGAACGAGCCACTCGGCTAAACGCCCGCTCCATCGCCGTCACCTTCGATCCGCATCCAGTACACGTTCTGCGCCCCGAGCTTGCCCCCAAACTCATCACGCCCATGCAGGACCGCCTTCGCCTGCTCGCGGAAACAGGTCTGGACGCCACTCTCGTCCTGCCCTTTACACAGGAGTTCTCCCAACTCTCTGCCTTCGATTTTGCCAGTGGGATTTTGTCCAATGCCCTGCATTCGGCCGAAGTACACGAAGGCGACAACTTCCGTTTCGGACGTGGCGCAACCGCCGGTATCGATGACCTGAAAAAGCTAGGCCAGAAACTGGGATTCACCGTCGTAGCCCACAATGCGCTCATCGTCCGCGGTATCCACGTCTCAAGCAGTCAGGTAAGGGAGCGCATAGCTGCCGGAGCACTCTCCACTGCACGAGCACTGCTCGGACGTCCCTTCTCCATCCACTCCACGCCAGCAAGGGGACGCGGCATCGGCTCAAAGCTCACCGTGCCCACTATCAATCTTGCGCCTTACACCGAACTGCTGCCGCCGAATGGCGTCTACATTACGCGTCTAAAGATTGGAGACGGGTCGCAAACCATCATCTTCAACGCCGTCACCAACGCCGGAAACCGCCCGACATTCGGGGAAGATTCCTATGCCATCGAATCCTACCTACTGGACTATGATCCAGTTGGCGAACCCATCGACCTCACCCCGGAAACACCGCTCGAACTCTGCTTCCTGTCGCGTATCCGCGACGAGCAGCGCTTCCCTTCACCCGAAGCCCTGAAAACCCAGATATTGAAAGACGTAGCCCAAGCCCAGCGCTACTTCCGTCTAGTAACTGCCAGTCAGCTATAACGCCGAGTATCCCGATTTTACTGACAAGTGTATCGCTGACCGGACTTTAGCTGACCGGTTTACCGCTGCTTACAGGCACCGCGCTCCGCAACCGCTCCTTTACCTTCCGAGCGGGGACGCCCGCATAGATACCGAATGGCTCAAGGTCCTGTGTAGCAATTGCACCTAAGGCAAGAATGGCTCCATCCCCGACATTCACCCCAGGATTCACCGCAGCCCGGGCGCAGATCCACGAGTAAGCCCCAAGCCGCATCGGAAAGGAAACCAGCCTGAAGGCCGGATCGTTGTACTCGTGGGTTGCCCCGCAGAGATAGGCTCCCTGCGACACAATGGCGTGGGAACCCAGGTAGAAGGGAGAAGGATTGTAGAGCTCGGCATCGTCAGCCACGCTCACCCGGTCCTCGCATATCAGGTTCCAGGGAGCCCAAATGCGCGACTTGGGATAGAAGTGGCACGCCGGCCCGAGTTTTGCCCCAAACAACCGCAGCAGCATCGACCGCCAGGCATGAAAGGGGCGCGGCGAATGCCGGTACAGCAGTACATAGCAGACCGACCACAGCAGCCGAGCCGCCCGGTTCCATACAGAAAAGGCCGGCAGCAAGGTTGGATCGGCAGGCGTTTTGAGTGAAGGTGTCGTCATGTAAGTCGTTCGAAAGCAGAATATAGGCAATTGCGGCAAACCGCAGGTTGAAGTGCGTTTGACCGCGCGGCCAGCCCTTCGTATCATGGAACTTGCGGCGCAATCCTGCTCCGCACCCCCTTCAACCGGCGGCGTAGCTCAGATGGTTAGAGCGACGGACTCATAACCCGTAGGTCGGTAGTTCGATTCTACCCGCCGCCACCAGACGTCTTGGAGTATGATTCAAGTATCTGGTTTTCTCACATGTCTAAAGGCTTTAAGCGCGCTGTCCTCGGCATTTCAGTTGCCCTCGTCCTTGTCGTCTTCCTCGGCGGATTCGCACCTAGCGGTGTGAGTGCCAACCAGAGCGATGGCGCTTACCGCCAGATGGGCGTTTACGAAGAAGTTCTGCACAAGATTCAGAGCGATTACGTCACCGATCCCAATATGAGCAACGTGACCAACGGTGCGTTGCACGGCCTGCTCGAATCTCTCGACTCCGACTCCAGCTATCTCTCGCCAGCCGAATACACCGCCTATAAAGCCCGCCTCAGCCAGGGAACGGCTCAGGTAGGACTTAACATTGCCAAGCGCGGATATGTAGCTGTCGTTTCCGTCATACCCGGCAGCCCGGCGGATAAAGAACAAATCTCAGATGGCGACATGATCGAGCAAATCGACGGGCAATCCACCGCTCAGTTGTCCGTCGCCATGGTCCGGCTCATGCTCGAAGGCAAGCCCGGTACCACCGTGACCCTGGACATCGTACGCCCTCGCAAACAGGACCCCGAAAAGATTACCCTTACCCGCACTGCAACCGCCGGCCCGCAGCTCGCACAACAGCAGTATGAGAACTCCAGCATCCTTTATCTGAAACCGGTGCTCCTCTCCCACGACCGCGTGGGCGAGATGGAAGCCCGCCTGAAGGCCATGCCCAAGAACGGCAACAAGAAGGTACTGCTCGACCTGCGCGATGTTAGCGGTGGCGATCCGTCCGAAGGCATCCGCCTGGCGAATGCTTTCCTGCAATCGGGAACCATTGCCTCGCTGCACGGACAGAAAGTACCTACGCAGACGTTCACTGCGGAAGCTTCGAAGTTCATCACCAGCGCGCCTTTGGCCGTCCTGGTGAATCACGGAACCTCTGGTTCGGCAGAGCTCTTCGCCGCAGCAATCCTCGACAACAAGCGTGGCGATGTCGTTGGTGATCGTACCTTTGGCGACGCAGCCGTCCAGAAAACAATCGATCTACCTGATGGCGCAGCTTTGATCCTCTCCGTCGCCAAGTACCAGTCGCCCTCAGGCAAGAAGATTCAGGATGTAGCTGTGGTTCCGAATGTCATCGTCTCCGAGAGCATCGATCAGATACTCGCCGAGGAAGACGAGAATACTCCGGCTGCGGAAAAAGAAACTCCGCGCTCTGACGATCAACTCAACAAGGCCTTGGATGTTCTGAAGCAGAAGACCGCATAAACCGCTCGATCCAAACTTATCGGGAATGCCGTTGAAAGCACGTGGCCCATGGGCACCCCCTGAATCCAAAAAGCCCGCGGAGAAACCGGCGCCACCGTCGAAGGCGCCGCAGTCTGCAACTCCTTTTCGCCCTCAGACAAGCCGCCGTAAGATTGCCGGCAGCCTGGCCGTTGTGCTGCTTATCGTATTGGCTGCAGCCGTCGGATCGCTCAGCGGGCTGATGCTGGTCTACTCGGTGAATCTGCCGCAGATCGAAGATCTGGAGCGTTATCATCCCATCACCACGACCGAACTCTACGACACGCACGGCCGCAGCTTCGGGTCGTTCGCCCTAGAGCGTCGCGTGGCGGTGAATTACGGCGACTTCTCCCCACTGCTGCGCCAGGCGATCCTCTCTATCGAGGATAAGAACTTCGAGAGTCATTGGGGCGTGAACGTCTTTCGCGTGATGGGCGCGATCTACCACGATCTGTTCTCCAGGAACCGAGCGCAAGGCGCTTCAACGCTTACCATGCAGTTGGCGCGTAACCTCTTCCTCTCTAACGAGCGAACAGCCTCGCGCAAGCTCCAGGAAGTCTTCCTCACTCTCCAGATTGAGCGTGCCTTCACCAAGCAACAGATCTTCACGCTCTACGCGAACCAGATTTATCTCGGCCATGGCGTCTACGGCTTTGAGGCCGGTTCACAATACTATTTCTCGAAGCATGCCAAGGACCTGACTTTGCCTGAAGCGGCGTTGCTGGCCGGCCTGCCGAAAGGGCCGAACGAGTATTCCCCTGTCAACAATCCCGACCGCGCCTTCCGCCGCCGCAACATGGTCATCAATGCCATGCTTGAAGATGGCGCGATCACTGCTGCGCAAGCCGATGTCGCGCGATCGGCTCCGTTAGGACTGCACATTCAACCTCCTCCGAACGGCGTTGCTCCGTGGTTTGTCGAAGAAGTCCGGCGCGAGCTGGAACGTAAGTTCGGCTCGGCGCAGGTGCATGAAGCGGGGCTGAAAGTCTATACAACGCTCGATCTTGATTTGCAGCAGACCGCCAATCAAGCAGTCCTTGAAGGGTTGGTCACCTATGAGCGACGGCATGGCTGGAACGGCAAGCTGCTCAACGTTGTCGCCGGAGGGCTCGACATCAATACGTTCCGGCATCCTGACTGGACGCTGCCTACTGCGCCGGGGACCTATATCCATGCGCTTGTCACCGGCGTGCTGCCCTATCAGGTGACGGCGCGCATTGGCGAGCGGCAACTGGTGATGACTCCTGACGACTGGCAGTGGACCGGTTTCAAGACCGCCGATGCTTTCTTGCATGAGGGCGACATCATCTACGTTCAGCTTGCCGGGCAAGATGGCAGCCTGCTACGCGGCAAGTTGGAGCAGGACTCCGGCGTGCAGGGATCGCTGCTGGCGATGGACAACGTCACGGGCGATGTGCTGGCGATGGTCGGTGGGCGCGACTTCAATATGTCGCAGTTCAACCGGGCTACACAGGCGGAGCGGCAGACCGGCTCGTCCTTCAAGCCTTACGTCTACACGGTGGCAGTTGAAAACGGTGCGCGTCCCGAGGAGATAATCCTTGATAACCCAGTCTCATTTGGCGCTTACACGCCGCATAACTATGATGGCAAATATCTTGGCAACATAACGCTGCTGCATGCTTTCGCTGACTCGCGCAACATTCCGGCCCTTAAGCTGGCCGAGCGGGTGGGTATCGGCAATGTCATCCGCACCGCGCATCAGTTTGGCATTACCACCAGCATTCCTGCTTTCCTGCCCATTGCTCTCGGCTCGGCCGAAGTAACCCTGGAGCAGCAAGTGGCCGCTTACTCGGTTTTTCCTAACGACGGCATTCGCATTGCTCCGCGGCTGATCCGGCGGGTTACCAGCGCGGATGGCGCTCCGATGATGGAGGAGTCGCCGGATGTGCGCGAGGTGGTTAGTTCCAAAACGGCCCGCACTATGATGACTTTTCTTCGCGAAGTGACGCGCAATGGTGGTACCGGACAGGCAGCGGCGGCTTTAAACCATCCCATTGGGGGCAAAACTGGAACGACCAACGATTTCACCGATGCCTGGTTCCTTGGTTTCTCGCCATCGGTGACCTGCGGCGTCTGGGTGGGTTATGACAGCCGCCAGTCGCTTGGCGACAAGGAGACTGGAGCCAAAGCGGCCTTGCCGATCTGGATGGACTTCATGAAGGCAGCCATTGTCAACAAGCCAAATGAAGTCTTCCCTGGAGAAACACCTGCTGCTCCGGCTAACCGGCAAGTAGGGATGCAACAGGGAGGCAGATAACCTTAGTATTCACAATGGATGGAGGTCTCAGGAAATGTGCCGGAATATCAAAATGCTTTTCAACTTCGATCCGCCTGTGACTGAGGAAGAGGTTCGGGCCGCTTCGCTACAGTTCGTGAGAAAGATTAGTGGCTTCAACAAACCGTCGAAGGCAAACGAGGAGGCTTTCCTGGCTGCGGTCGACGCAATCGCTGGCATTTCGAGTCAGCTCCTCTATTCGCTCGAAACCAATGCACCTGCAAAGAACCGGGAAGAAGAGGCGGCAAAGGCCAAAGCTCGCAGCGCGGGAAGATTTCTGGCCTGAGACTGCTAGCTCGCGATCTTCGGATGGATTTTCTGCACATGGCCTTAATTCTTCTCATACTTTATTTTTCCCACTCCGAGGGAACAAGTTCTCTGTGGACACGGGTTATAGCCGTTTCACAAGTCCTATGATGTGGCGGCTCAGATGACGTACCGCCACCTCAGGTACCCCCTACCCCCCATTGATTTTGGAAGTGTTCGAATCTTAAGGACTTATTGTCTATTTATAGATTT
>Ga0137415_10006854_pt1 | contig 11303 bp, 11 predicted proteins | sample CZODoug3_1_1_16f_FD_183082 | JGI IMG/M metagenome (GOLD analysis project Ga0137415, IMG submission 183082) | Vadose zone soil fungal communities from Angelo Coast Range Reserve, California, USA - CZODoug3_1_1_16fungal (Hybrid Assembly) | ecosystem: Environmental > Terrestrial > Soil > Vadose...
CTCGTTGTGGACCACGAGCACCGCGCGGAGCTGCCGGGCGGCATCCGCTCTGACGCGGCGCTCGATCTCGTCGGCAGGCGCGCCGGCGCCGTATTCCACCTCGATGCGTTCCACCTCGATCCCGTACGCCTCGGCGGTGCGCGCGAATCCCGTCGAGAAATGGCCGTTGACGACAGCGAGTACGCGGTCCCCCGGCGAGAGCGTGTTGACAAGCGCCGCTTCCCAGGCGCCGGTGCCCGAGCCCGGGTAGACGATGACGTGACCATTCCGCGTCTTGAAGACGCCCTTGAGGCCCTCGAGGCACGCCTCCACGAGCGCGGCGAACTTCGGGCCGCGATGGTCGATGATGGGCTGCGACATGGCACGGACGATCCGCTCGGGCACGAGCGTCGGGCCGGGGATCTGGAGAAACGTCCGTCCGGGCATGCGCCGAGTCTAGCATGCTAGAGTGAGCGCGCCGCGATGACCCGCGACGAGATCCCGACGCCGGCGCTGCTTCTCGACCTCGACCGCTTCGAGCGGAATCTGGTTACGATGGCCGCCCACGTGCGGAGCGCCGGCAAGGCCCTCCGTCCGCACGCGAAGACCCACAGGTGCCCGGAGATCGCGCGGCGACAGATCGCCGCGGGGGCGCTCGGCGTCGCCTGCGCGAAGCTCGGCGAGGCCGAGGTGATGGCGCGCGCGGGCGTCCGTGGGCTCCTGATCACGACCGAGGTCGTGACACCGCCGGGACTCCGTCGACTCACGCGGCTGGTCGCGGAGGCGCCCGACACGATGCTCGTCGTGGACAACCTCGAGAACGTCGCAGCGCTCGCGCAGGCCGCGGCGGACGCGGGCGTCGTCGTCCACATCCTCGTGGACGTGGACGTCGGCGGCCGGCGCACGGGGATCGCTCCCGGCGAGCCGGCGCTCGGCCTCGCGCGGGCCGTCGCCGCCAGGCCGTCCCTGCGCCTCCGTGGACTCCAGGGCTACGCCGGACAGTGCGCCCACGTGATCGGTCGGGAGAAGCGTCGTGACGCCTCGCTGGCCGCGCTGCGTCCGCTGATGGAGACGCGCGCGCTCCTCGAGCGCGCGGGGCTGACCGTCGAGGTCGTCGCCGGCGGCTCGACGGGGACCTACGACATCGACGTGGAGCTCGCCGGGCTCACCGAGCTCCAGTCGGGCTCATACTGCGTGATGGACCTCGACTACCGGCGGATCGGCGGACGGAGCGGTGCCGCCCTGACCGACTTCGAGATGGCGCTGACGGTCGTCGCGACGGTCGTGAGCGTCACGCCGGGCAACCGCGCCATGGTGGACGCCGGGCTCAAGGCCTTCTCGACCGACAAGCCGTTCCCGCCCGAGACCGTCGAGCGCCCGGGGCTCGAGTACGGCTTCGCCGGCGACGAGCACGGCCGGCTCACGCTCACCGATCCGTCACGTGCGCCGCGGCTCGGCGAGCGCATCGAGTTCTTCCCGCCCCACTGCGACCCGACGATCAACCTCTACGACCGGATCCACGTCGTGCGCGGTCCGAGGGTCGAGGCGGTCTGGGACGTGGCCGCGCGCGGGCGTTCGGACTAGGCGAGGATCGGGAGCAGCGCCGGCAGGGTCGCCAGCCTCCAGTCGGCCTCGGAGAAGTCCTCGTGGTGCGTCGCCGGGCAGGGGATCGCCGCGCACGCCATGCCGGCGGCCTTCGCGGCGAGGAGGCCGTTGCGAGAATCCTCGATGACGACACAGTCGGGGGGCGGCAGGGCGAGGCGCCGCGCCGTCTCGAGAAACACGTCGGGCGCGGGTTTGCCGCGCCCGACGTCGAGCCCGGAGACGAGCGTCTCGAAGACCGGCGCCAGACCAAGCACCTCCACCGTCGCCTCGATCACCTCGAGCGCCGACGACGACGCGACGGCGAGGCGATAGCCGAGCGCGCGGAGCCGGCGCGGCACGTCGGGGATGCCGGGCATCGGCACCGAGCGCTCACGGGTGAGCCGGACCAGGAGCTGCGCCCGGCGGCGCGTCAGCTCGCGGGCATCGGGCTCGAGCCCGTAGCGCTCGTGCAGCCTCCGGAACACCTCGAGGTCGGTGAAGCCGAAGAACTCCTCGTTCTCGCGGTCGGTGTAGGGGATGCCGTACGGCCGGAGCACCTGCCGCATCGCGTCCGTGTGCATCGGCTCGGAGTCCACGAGGACTCCGTCCATGTCGAAGATGACGGCCGCAAACCTCACGCGGCCGGCCGAGAGGCGATCAGGTCCCCGAGGTCACGCCGGGTCACCAGACCCTCCAGAACACCTCATACGCCTCCGCCGCGCTCTGTGCGCGAAACAGCGCCTCCCGCATCAGCGCGGCGCCGGGGAGCCCGTGAGCGTACCACGCGAGGTGCTTCTTCAGCTGGATGAGCGCCGTGCGCGGCAGACAGTACGCCTGGATGAGCGCTCCGTGGCGACGGATGATCCGCGCCTTCTCGTCACGGGCGATCTCCTGGCCGCAGAAGATCCACGGCGCGCCGAGGGCGCCGCGGCCGATCATGACGGCGGCACACCCGGTGGCGGCGACCATCGCGCGGGCGTCCGTGAGACTCCGCACGTCGCCGTTGCCGGTGACGGGGATCCTCACGGCGTCCGCCACGGCCGCGATGATCTCCCACGGCGCCACGCCGGAGAACTGCTGGGCGCGCGTGCGCGGATGAACGGTGATCGCGTTCACGCCCTCGCCCTCGGCGATGCGCGCGATCTCGACCGCATTCACGGTGCGGTCGTCCCAGCCGCCGCGGATCTTGACCGTGAACGGCGTGGCGATCGCCTTCCGCATCGTGCGCAAGAGGACCGCCGCCGTGAGCGGATCGCGCATGAGCGCCGCTCCCTGGCCCTTGACGACGATCTTCGCCACGGGGCAGCCCATGTTGAGGTCGACCGCGTCGGCCCCCGCCGCCTCGAGCCTGCGCGCCGCCTCCGCCAGTGCGTCGGGGTCCGAGCCGAGCAGCTGCATCGCGATCGGGTGCTCCTCGGGCAGGTAACGCGCCAGCTCGAGCGTACGCGCGCTGCCCTCGACGAGGCCGCGCGCGTCGATCTCCTCACTCGTGAGGAGCCCCGCGCCGCAACGCCGCGCGACGAGCCTGAAGGGCGTGTTGGTGACCGCGGCCATCGGGGCAAGACGGAGATCGAGTGTCATGACGGGTCAGTCTACCATCTGGGGTCCGCGGCGACTCAGGGGACGCGAGGCTCAGAGGGTCTGCTTGTGCACATGGCCGCCCTTCATGATGACCTTGAGGTTCTCCTGGATCTGGAAGACGCGCAGGTTCTTGAGCGGGTTGCCAGCGACGACGATCAGGTCGGCGTACTTGCCCGGCTCGATGGTGCCGATCCGGTCCGCCATGCGGAAGAGCTCGGCGTTCACCTTCGTCGCCGAGAGCAGCACCTCCATCGGCTTCATCACCTGGCCCTTCAGCTCGAACTCGACGGCGCGCTGGACCATCATGTCGCCGAGCAGGTCGGATCCCGAACCGATCTTGCATCCCGCCTTGTACGCGTACGTGAGCCCCTGCACCGACTGCTCGCGCGCGATATTGATCTTCTGGATCTGGTGGTCGCCGATCCCGTAGCGCTTGCCCTCACGGTAGATCGCCTCGTAGGTGACCATCGTCGGGACGAGGAAGGCGCCCGCGTCCTTGATGGCCTTCGCGGCCGCCTCTCGAATGAGGTTCCCATGCTCGATCGACCGGACGCCCGCCGCCACGGCGTTGCGCACGGCCGAGTCCGAGTACGCGTGCGAGAGGACGTACTTCCCGACCGCCTGGGCCTCCTCGACCGCTGCGCGCATCTCGGCGATCGTGAACTGGGTCGTGTCGAGCTCGTCGGAGGGCGACATGGCGCCGCCCGATGCCATGATCTTGATCTGGTCCACGTCCCGGCGGATCTGCTCGCGCACGGCCTTCCGCACCTCGGCCTCGCCGTCGGCGATCGAGCCGATCATCCCGATGCAGCACTCGATCGGCGGGTCCCATTCCGCGCGCCGCCGCTTGTCGCCGTGGCCGCCGGTCTGGGAGATGTAGTTACCCGAGACGAGTAGACGTGGCCCTATCGCATGGCCCTCCTCCAGCGCGAGACGGAAACCGTAGTCGGCGCCGCCGGCGTCGCGCACCGTCGTGAAGCCTTGCCGCAGGCACTCCTCGGCCCGCCGCATCGCGCGGACCGCGATGTACGAGGGCGGATAGAGGCGATGCTGATCGGTGATGTTCTCCGTGACCGCGCAGATGTGGACGTGGGCATCGGTGAGCCCCGGCATGAGCGTGGCGCCCTTGAGGTCGAGCGTGGTGACGGAGCCGGGCAGCGCGCCGACCTTCCCGCCGGGCAGGACCTCCCTGATCCGATCGTCCTCGACGACGACCGCGGCGCCCTCCTTGGGATCGGCGCCGGTGCAATCGATGAGGAACGCGTTGGTCAGGACGGTCAGGCTCATCGCGCGACGACCTTGGCGTCGTACATCCAGACCTTCTCGTCGGCGCGCGGCGACCACTCGACGTGGCTCGCGACGCCGTAGAGGTCGTGCTGTTGCCACAGGAATACCCAGGGCGCCTCGTCGTGCAGGAGCTTCTGCAGCTCGGCGTACGACTCGGCCCGTCCCTTCGGGTCCATCACCGTCACCGCGTGCGCCACCTTCTCGTCCACGCTCCTGTTGTTGCCGTACGAGGAGTACGTCTGATCGTGGAGAAAGAGCGGCTGGATCGTGCCCTGGCCGTACAGCGCGGGGCCCCATCCGAGGAAGAACAGGTCGCCCGTGTTCCGGTTCTTGATCTTGTCGAGGTGTGTGCCCCACTCGTTGACGACGACGTCGACCTTGACGCCGAGCCGCTGAAGCTGGGCGGCGATGGCCTGCGAGACGTCCTTGTCGAGCGGATAGCGCCCCGACGGCGTGTCGAGCTTCAGCTGGAGCGTCGTCGGCTCGATACCCGCCTCCCTGAAGAGCGCTTGGGCGCGCGCGGGGTCGTACTTGTAGCACTCCACCGGGGCATAGTCGACGTTCGCGGGCGCGAGCGGGCCGCACATGCGTGTGGCGCGTCCCTTCAGCACCTGCGCGATCAGCTCGTCGACGTTGACCGCGTGGTTCATCGCGCGGCGCGCGCGTACGTCCTGCATCGGGCCCGGCCTCAGGGTCACGAGGGCGAGATAGTTGATGCGCGAGGACACGGTCGCGCGCACCTTCGCCCGCCCCGTCCGGTCAACCGCCTCTGCGGCGTGCGGCGGCACGTCCTTCATGATGTCGATCTCACCCGAGAGCAGCGCGGCCATGCGGGCGCTGAACTCCGGAATGAACCGGAAGGTCACGCGACTCACGTCGGCGGGACCCTGCCAGTAGTCCGGGTTGCGGTCGAGGACGAGCCGCTCGTCGCGCCTCCACTCGACGAACTTGAACGGGCCGGTGCCGATCGGGTGCTGGGCGAGCTTCTGCGGCCCCAGGTCCTTCAGCGCCTTCGCCGGCATGATGAGCGCGTTCGTCAGCGACGCGTTATCGATCAGGGTCGGCCACGGCTTCGCGGTGACGAACCGCACCGTGTAATCGTCGACGGCCTGCACCTCCTTGACCGGGCCCCAGAAGGACGCCGACGCGTAGTGGGTCTTGTTCGCGGGGTCGAGCGCGTAATCGATCGTCGCCTTCACCGACGCTGCGGTGAACGGCTCGCCGTTGTGGAACTTGACGCCCTTGCGGAGCTTGAACTCCCACGTCGTGTCGTTCACGACGCGCCAGCTCTCCGCGAGCATGGGCTTGGGCTTGAACGTCTTGGCGTCGCGATCGAGGAGACGGTCGTAGATGTGCTCGAGCATGTTGTTCGTCGTCCAGTCGACGATTGTCACCGCGAGCATCGTGCGGGGCTCGGCGCCGAGGCCGACGACGACCTCCTTGGCGCGGACGCGGTCCTGGGCGTGGGCCGCGACCGCGGCGATGAGGCAGAGCGCGAGCGATAGGGCGAGCACGTTGAAGCGATGCATACGGTCTCCTCTCGTTCCGCGACGTGACACGGCGACCCGCTCAGGGATCGGGAGCCTCAAGGATACAACGAGGCGGGCCGCGTCACTTGAGCTCGTCCAGGGTCAGCCTGAAGCTCGGGACGAACGTCTCCAGGAAGTATCGGACTTCCGGCAGGCCGAGGCCGTCGACGCTCCTACGCAGGGCCCGCTCGGCCTGCGCGAATTCCGGATTGCCCGCGCTCATCTCCTCGAGGCACTTGAGGTAGGCGCAGAGCTTGTCCGCCGCCGTCACCAGCTCACGGTGCTCGCGGTCCCCGTCGCGGGGAAGGAGGAAGGGCGCGTAGTCCGGTCGGAGCGCGTCGGGGATCATCGCCAGGAGCCGTTCCTTCGACGCGGCCTCGATCGCATGATACGCGCGCTTGATCTCGGGATTGAACTCCTTGACGGGGGAGGGAAGGTCGCCCGTGAGGACCTCGCTCACGTCGTGATAGAGCGCCAGCGCGGCGGCGCGCTCGGGGCTCACGCGGCCCCCGAACATGCGATTGCGGACGAGCGCCAGGGCGTGGGCGATCTGGGCGACGCGCAGGCTGTGCTCCTGGACGTTCTCCGGATACGTGCTGTGCATGAGGCCCCAGCGGCGGATGAACTTCATCCTGGACAGGTACGCAAAGAAATGGCTCATCGTCGCCTCCCGTGCGCGTCGCCCGAAACGGCGATGCCCCCGCGGGGGCGGGGGCATCGGGTCTGATCCCGGCGTCACCGGCCCGACCGGCGGGACACCGGCCGGGCCCACTCTAGATCAGGCGGAGAGCTCTCGGGAGGTGATCTTGTAGCGGAACGAATCGGCGTCCAGGCTGTCGAGCCGCCCCTCGGCCGTCTCGGCCTGCGGGTACATGAAGAAGGCGATCGGATCGCCGGTCGAGTTCGGCAGCTTCAGGTCGTGCGCGTAGTTGTAGCAGAGGTAGTTCATCTCCCAGGCGCCGAACAGCTTCGCGCGCGCCCTCCGGACGATCGGGTCGCCGAGCGCGAGCCCGCCCTTCTCCTCGAGCACGACCTTCCGCACGTCCGCGGGATCGACGGGAAACCAGCCGTGCGTCGGCAGATAGAACTCGGCGCGACAGTGCTGGGCCTTGGTGATCTCGCCGCTCTTTCCCAGGCTCTTGAACTCCGCCGAATCGGCGACGCGCACTCCGTAGATATCGCGCGCCGGCACTCCGACGGCGCGCGCCAGCCCGACGAACAGCGCGTTCAGGTCCGCGCACTTGCCGCCGAGGTTGCGGGTCTCCAGCATCCAGCCGATGTCGCCGACGCCGCACCCGCGGACCTTCGGATCGCGGAAGGTGTTGTCGACGATCCATTCGTAGATCGACCGTGCCTTGTCGAGGTCGGTCTTGGCGCCCTGCGTGATCTCCAGCGCGGTGGACCGGACGATGCCGTCGGTGCGGATGAGCTTGGTGGACGCGAGGTACTTGGCGAGCACGCTCTTGTCTTCCGGCGCGACGCTCGCCGGCTCCCTGGGGTCCACCGCGCGGTCGCGTGTCGCGTGGCGCGTCGTGATCTCGGCGACCGGCGCCTTCTCGTTCGCCGGCCACTCGGCGTAGAAGATCCCGGCGTCGTACCTCTCGTCCCTGTAGACCCGCGTGACTTTCGCGTTGCCGGCGGAGCTCTGACCGAGGTTCCTCTGGTAGTCGGTGTCCACCGTGAGCGGGAGCGGCACCCAGGCGCGTGTGACGCCGGAGGGGCTGGCGATCTCCACGCGCGTCGTCACCTCGAACGTGCGCCACTTCGCCGCGTCTGGGCCCGGGGCGCCGCGCGCCACGCCGGGGCGTGCGAGCCCGCCGAGGGCCATCGACGCGGACGCGCCGATTCCCGTCTTGAGGAAGTGCCGTCGGTCCATCGCGTTCTCCTTGCGGCCTGTCGCCCTTTCGTGTGTTGATGCGAGTCGGGCGTCGGTCGATTCAGAATTGCGCGTCAATAGTAGTGACGCGATGGAGTACGTCAAGCGGTTCGGCCAGGACGATGGATACGAGCCTCGCCGATCGAGCCGCTCTATAGGAGCGGACTCGCGCGGCGACCGTTCAGACCCGGAGCTTGGGATCGAGCGTGTCGCGGAGCCAGTCGCCGAGCAGGTTGACGCCGAGCGCCGTGAGGGCGAGCGCCGCGCCTGGAAACGCGGCGAGCCACCAGGCGAAATAGAGGAAGTCGCGGCTCTCGGAGAGCATGCTCCCCCACGCCGGCGTCGGCGGCTGGACGCCGAAGCCGAGGAAGCTGATCGCCGCCTCCGCGACGATGAACGCGGAGAACTGGAGGCTCGCGACGACGATGATCGACGGCGCGACGTTAGGCAGCACGTGGCGGAAGAGCAGACGCGCGCGGCCCGTCCCGAGCGCCGCGGCCGCCTGGACGTAGTCGCGCTGCTTCACGGAGAGCACCTCGCCGCGTACGACGCGCGCGTACACGACCCATCCCGCCGCCGACAGGCTCAGGATGATGTTGCGGAGGCCCAGGCCGACGATCGCGTTGATCGTCATCGCGAGGAGGATGAACGGAAACGAGAGCTGGACGTCGGCGATCCGCATGAGCACAGCGGCGGGCCAGCGCTCGACGAACCCCGCGACGAGCCCGAGGAGGCCGCCGACCATGGCGGTGATGAGGACCGTGCAGGTGCCGATGAAGAGCGCGAGCCGGGCGCCGTAGAGGACGCGCGCGAGGAGGTCGCGGCCGAGCTGGTCGGTGCCGAGGGGGTGACCGGGCGTGCCGGGTGGTCGGAGGCTCTGGACGAAGTCGGCCGCGAGCGGGTCGTGGGGCGCGAGCCACGGCGCCAGGACGGCGGCCGCGAACGCCGCCGCGGTGAGGCCGATGCCGAGCCACTTTTTCAACGCAGCCGTACCCTCGGATCCAGCCAGCCGTAGAGCAGGTCCACGAGGAGGTTGGTCAGCGTGTACATGACCGAGATCAGGAAGACCGCGGCGAGCACGACCGGGAAGTCGCGGTTCAGGAGCGCCTGCACGGTGAGCCGTCCGAGGCCGGGCCACGCGAAGATCGTCTCGGTGATGACCGCGCCGCCGAGCAGCTGTCCCGCCTCGAGACCCGCGAGGGTCACGATCGGGATCGCCGAGTTCCGGAGCGTGTGCTTGCCGACGACGCGCCCCTCCCCGAGCCCCTTGGCCCGCGCCGTGAGGATGTACTCCTCGCCCAGCACGTCCAGCACCGCCGAGCGCGTGAGCCGCGCGATGCGGGCCGAGAAGAACGCGGCGAGCACGATCGCCGGCATGACGAGGTGCGCGACCGACCCGGTCCCGCCGGTCGGGAGCCAGCGGAGCTTGACCGAGAACAGGAAGATCAGCATGAGGCCGAGCCAGAAGCCCGGCGTCGCCTGGCCCAGGACGGTCGCGACGGTCCCGACGTGGTCGAGCAGGCTGTTGCGGCGCACCGCCGAGACGACGCCGAGCGGGAGCGCGATGCCCACGGTGAGGAGGAGCGACGCACCCGCGAGCAGGAGCGTCGCGGGCAGGCGCTCGAGCACGAGACCGAGCGCGTCCTGCTTGTAACGCAGCGACTCGCCGAAGTCACCACGCAGAGCGCCGGTCACGAAGTGCCAGTACTGGACGGGGAGCGGGTCGTTGAAGCCCAAGCGCTCGCGGAACTCGTTCACGTCCTTGGCCTGGATGTCCATAGGCATGAAGAGGAGGACCGGATCGCCCGAGAGGCGCATCATCGCGAAGACCGCGGTCAGGGAGAGGAAGACGACGAGCGCCGTCTGGACGACGCGCGACAGGACGTAGGCCCGCATGGGCCTACAGTTGTATCACGGGGCTACGCGCGATTCCGTTCAGGCGCCGGGTCGGCGATGCAGCCGTGAGCCGTCGTGTCCCGCGTGAGACTCAGAACGCCGCCGCCTCCTCGAGCGTGCGACGGTACCAAGGCGCGTCGGGGAACGTGATCGGGCGGATCGCCGGCAGCGTCACGCCCGCCGCGCGGTAGGCGGCGACGTAGGCACGCGCGCGCACCACGTCGCCGACGGCGCCAAGCGCCTCGACGAGAGCGTCGGGCACCACGCCCTCACGATCGAAGGCGCGCAGGCCCCCGCCGAGGCCGCTCGCCTCGAGCATCGCGCGGTAGAACGGCAGCGCGAGATAGCGCGCGAGCTCGCCCGCGAACGCCTTGCGGGCGGCGGCGGTGTCGTCGGTGACGGCGAGCGGGACCGCGGCGACGATCTCGAAGCCCTCGAGGGTCCGGCCCGCGCGTCTCCGTCCGCGCTCCAGCGCCGGAGCGGCGACGTCCCGCACGTAGGCGGGCGTACAGAGCCAGAGGATCGCGCCGTCGGCGATCTCGCCGGCGAGCTCGAGCATCCGTCGCGAGAGCGCGCCGAGGTACACGCGCGGCGGGGCCGGGCGGCGCGGGAGCGCGAGGCTCCAGCGCGCGCGGTAGTGCTGCCCCGTGAAGTCCGTGCCATCGCCGAGCGCGCCGCGCAGCACGCCGACGTACTCGCGCATGATCGCGAGGGGCGCCCGGAGCGGGAGCCCGAGCATGCCCTCCATCGTCTCGCGGTGGCTCACGCCGACGCCGAGGACGAAGCGTCCGCTCGCCATCTCCGCCAGCGTGAGCGCGGCCTGGGCCATCGCGACCGGATGGCGCGGGTAGATCGGCACGACGCCGTTGCCGAGGCCCACGCGCGTGGTCGCGGCACCGTAGGCCGCGAGGACGAGGAACGAGTCGCGGCCGAGGCCGTGGGTGACCCAGACGCTTTCGTAGCCGAGCGCCTCGGCGCGGCGCGCGAGCTCGACGGCCGCGGCGAGGTCCTGGCCGGGGGAGAGGTAGACCGCGCGCCTCAGTCTCGAATCCACGACTCGGCGAGCGGGATCGGCGGCGCGCTCCGCCGCCGCGCGGTGGGACGCAGGCGGATCACGTTGGCGCTCCGCCCGGTGCTCGGGGCGAGGCGGAGCAGCGCCTCGACCTCGGCGCGGCGGTAGAGCCGCTGGCGCTTGATCCCCTGGCGGTAGCTTCGGAGCACGCCGCGACTCACGTAGGCGTAGAGCGTCGCCGGCTTGACGCCGAGGAGGCGCGCCGCTTCCTTCACCGTGAGGTACTCGTCGCCCTCGAGCACGACCATGCTCACCCGACGCTAGCAGGCTTGCTGGGCGCCGTCCAGCCGAAGCCATCCGAATCAATAATAATCAAGTATAATCCTTAATCGTCACCAAGACCGATGGGAGGGCCCCATGGACACGGCGTGGAAGGCGGGGTTGGAGGACGTGGTCGCGGCGCGCTCGTCGATCACCTTGGTGGACGGCCGGGCGGGCCGCCTCTTCTACCGAGGCTACGAGATCGGCGGGCTCGCCGGCATCGTGCCGTTCGAGGAGG
>Ga0137415_10006855_pt1 | contig 11303 bp, 12 predicted proteins | sample CZODoug3_1_1_16f_FD_183082 | JGI IMG/M metagenome (GOLD analysis project Ga0137415, IMG submission 183082) | Vadose zone soil fungal communities from Angelo Coast Range Reserve, California, USA - CZODoug3_1_1_16fungal (Hybrid Assembly) | ecosystem: Environmental > Terrestrial > Soil > Vadose...
CATCATCCCTCCACAACAACCCCCGCTGCTGATTCGGGTTAGACAAACAACAGATATTTCCACCGCACAACTACGAGTCCTCGCCAAATGGACAATCCATTGCAGATGCTGTTGCCAATAATCGGATTTATAGGAGGGATCTTTTTATGGTCCAGAGTGGCGCATTTAGTTATTGCCGTATCTGGCCTAACACCGAACCCCTCAAGCACTGTGAGGGAACCCGAGGCTCTTGAAAAGGCATATCGACGGTTGGTGCTTCTGATTGCGGCCGGTTGGCTAATACTCACCGGAGCATTACTTGCCTACATGGTGTACACCGATAAGACAGGTTGGGCACTTCTCGTCGCCGGCGTATTCGGGGTGCCTCTGTTCACGGTAACGAATTTCTTGCTAATCGCGCGCCGGCATCGGAATCGAGCTGCGGGACGCAAGTCGCAATCACCCAACTGATTGAGCGAGTTGTCAGGCGCGTAATCACGGACGTTTACGTCGGGCAGCGTAATAGTTCCAGCCCAACGCGGGGTCGCTGGCAATCGCATCGGCGCGCCGTATACTGCGTCCGCATGCACGAGCTCGACTATGCCTATCATTACGCAAACTACGCACGGATCATCGGCGTCGGCAATGACGAGTCCGAACTGTACGTTCAGCACAAAGCCCAAGAAATGCACATCCTCCATGTGCACGACGTGCTGCGTGACGAGCAGGTCAAAAGCATCGCGCTCACGCAAAGCCTGAAGGAGCCGCAGGCACAATATTTTACACGTTTTGGCGTCGGTCGAAGGGTCGGAATGCTATGGTCCGCGCTTCGGAGTATCAAAGAAATCGTCGCCGTGGGACGCACGGACCCGCTTTCATCGGACGACGTCAAAACCGTCAGCCGTGATCTCAACACGATCTACATCAACATCGTCGGAACCATCGACAACTACGCGTGGTGCCTCCTTCACGAATGCGGCTCGACAAGTGTGAAAGCTTTGCAACCAAACCGTGTCGGGCTTTTTGCGCCGGTCTTCATTCAGGATGCTTGTTTTGCGGCCTTGCGTGCCGCCCTTGAACAGTACAAGGTCTGGTTCATCGAACTGCGGTCCCGCCGCGATCCGGCGGCGCACCGGATTCCGCTTTCCGTTCCACCATCACACCTCACACCGGAAGAAGGGCGTCGCTACCAAGCAATCGACAAGGAAATCGGTGAGACGATTCCGAAAGCAGACTTTGCTCGAGTCAATCAGCTCTGGGAGGAGCAGGAGAAGCTCGGAGTGTTCGTGCCCAAGTTTCTTCATCACCCTGAAGAGCCGTTGGTCCCGTTCTACCCTACGATTCCCCAGGACCTTGCATATTTGTTGCGAGTGTCTGCAACGGTCAGGGAGTTCCTCGCAGGGCTTCAATAGACGCGCAAGCCGTCCGTTTCGGGGCCCCTGGGCGATCCGTCAGTAGTCCGACGGCGGCTTACTTCACTCTGACCCGCATCGGTACCGCCGGAACAGGACAATCCGCCCAGCCGGCAAATTGACCATGGTGTGCCCGAAAGGACGCACCGCGTCCATCATCAGTAAATTTCGAGCTACCGTTTGCGAGCGTCGCTCGTAAGCAGCCCACTGGGCGACGGTCGCCACTCACTTGCGCTGATGAGCGGAGCCGGATTCGGAACAACGGATGGCTGTGTCAATTCAAACAAACCGGGTCTTTCAATGCCCTGCTGGATCATCGACGGCCCGGCTGCTGATCGAGGCCGGGCGCGGACGCCGCGGCTATCGCCTTCGCGATGCCTCGTGCGATGAGATCGAGTTCCTCCTCTGGGCGCTCCGTCAACTGCATGGGCTCCGGGGCAGGCGTCGGGGCTGCGGCTAGGTCAGGGGGCACGTCAATGGCAGGAGCTGCGGCGGGGATTGCACGGGTGCCGGCCGCTGAAAAGATCTGCGGTCCCCGTATGTGCTGATAGGTGGCACATCGATGCACCAAGCTCATGGAGAGCTTGAAACTTTGAGCAATTCGCTGAGCGCCGGCCAGGACAAGATGTCTGTACAGACTCGGCATGCACGCTCCGCTGCGATCATGGAGATCCTGCAAGTCATCCAACAAAGAGGGTGTCACGCTACCGAGGCGCTCGCGCAGGGCGTCGTATTCCGAGCCCCGCGCGGCGAGCCAATGGTGCAGCTTTTTTCCCTCCATTGAGGTTACGTACAATTCGTCAGGGATCAGGGCGCCGATCGCGCTCTTTCCACGCGGTCCACGGTACCGTGCTTGGCCGCTGGCGCTCAGACAGCTATGTCCTTGGTTGAGCAAATGCAACATCGCGCCATCAAAGGCATCCTGATTGGTCAGTCTGCGCGTCATATTCAAATCACTCCGGTTGGACAGAACACTGTCGGGTGGCAAAAGGGGCGTTAAGAGTTAGCGCCTGCTTTGATTCAGCGCTGGTGGAATGTCTCCGGCGATCCCGAGCTGCACAGGGGATGGCCCTCGTACCATCGATTTGGCACGAACAGATGCGGCACTCGTTTTTACAAATCAAGGAAGGTTCGTCAAAGCTGGGAGCGCAGGTACCGTAGGGCGGTGGGCGGGGGTTATCCTACCCCTTACAAAAGACGAATTGAAGGAGGGTGATAGCCCTTGACGATCCGAGGTTCGATGGGCGCGGGGTTCAGTCTTCCCGCCCTCACGTCACCGTTGCTATTGTCGAAATCACAGCGAATCGGGTGATGCACCGGATCCGCAGACGATAGTGATGCGAAAAACTTCCCGGCGATCCGCGACGGCTATGACATGACAACGCCCCGATGAGCAATTGATCATGAATTGCGCGGGAAGCCTCGCAAAGACCGCGCCTGCTTCACACAAATCCTCACCGGCACTGCCGGTACAGTACAAACCGCCAGCCAACAAATCCCCCGTTACGTCATCCCAACACAGTGGGATGCATTTCATGGCTGCCCACGGAGCTCCCGTCCTCGTGCGTCGCGCCGATGTAATGCGCGTTGCAGGTGCCGTTGCATAGAAGGTGAGACAGTAGATACTTCGGCCGGCGCCGCGTCTAATAGCGGATGGACTTGAACCGAGTTCCGCCGCCGATCTCTCTGTGAATCCAATTTCTCCATTTAATTCAAAGGCTTGTCCCGGGCGTCTGCCCCGCGGTCAATCGCATTTGACCGCACAGGGCTGGTGCTGCTGAGATACGCTCGAGAGCAGAGAATTGAGAGCCCTATCTATGACCACGGCAGAAAAAATCCTTGCGGAACTGCAGACATTGCCCGAGGCGCAAGCACGAGAGGTCTTGGATTTCGTCGCCTTCCTGAAATCCCGCCTACAGCGCAACAAGCCTACCCAACAAGACGTGAGCGTATTCGATCGCTTCGTCGCGGTTTACGAAGGGCATTTCAACCGCGACGAGCTGTATGACCGCAAAGTCATTCGTTGACACCAACGTCGTTCTGTTCTGGCGCCTACGTCGACTCGGGGATTCTGAGCTTGCCCATCCTCTCGTTACGCTTTCGGGTGACCCATACAATATGTGTGACTGCAAAGTGGCCATAGCGGAAGCGGGGGGAGCTGGTATTGGCTGGACGCGCCAATGCGATAGAGCTGAATGGCATCGATGACTGGCTGCTGGGAGTTCATCTCGACTCAAGGCACGGAGCCGTGTGGTATCGGAAAGAAGGCACCCTGGTTTCCGGATGAGTAGTTCACCGACCTGCGCGGGAAACCTCGCGCAAGACGGCACCTACTTCACGCGTATCCTTGCCGGTACAGTGCAAACCGCCCAGCCGGCATACCCCACCAACCCTCGTTACCGTCGCAAGGATGAAACCGACGACCTCAACCACGCCAGCATTGCCATGTTGCGATTCTGCCGCAGGCGGTTCAGTCGCCTTCCGTGCAGCCTAGAAGATGCTGCCGCGCGGATTCTTCAGCGCCTGGCGTCGATCTTTTTGTAGCTTTCAGCAAGCGCATCAATGCGCTCCTTCAGGATGTTCATACCATCGTCGACCAACTCTTGTTGCGGCAGGTAGTGGCCAAAGAAGGAACGAAGCAGGTCTGCCGGGGGCGCGTAAAAGCCCTTGCGCAACAAATCTTCATAGCGCCTCCGAAAGTCGGCCGGATTGTGCTTGACCATGTCAAACATCTTGGTCGCAAGCAGGCCGGCATACAGATAATTCACCAGGTAGAGCGGATCCTGGTACATCAGGCTCTTGGTGGTCCAGATGTGCGCGAGCTGCGGCTCCGACGCCGGCCAGATTTCGTATCTGCTCCAGATGGACAAGCTCAGCGCATCCAGGTCGGTGGCGTTCCTGATGCGGCCCGCGACCACACCGTCGTAGATCGACTGCTCCAGGGTGCCTTCCTCCGCGGACGTGAAGATCTGGAACGCCATGTCGTCAATCAGCGCTTCCAGATAGTACACGCGGGCTTTGGGGTCCGTGTTGGTGTGGTAGAGATGGTCGTAAAGCAGGAATTCGTTGAGGGTGGCGAATGCCTCGAACATCCAGTTCGGGCCTCTCGTATAGAAAGGTGACACGCCGCTTTCGCTCATCAATTGCCTGTGGATAGCGTGGCCGCCTTCATGAATGATGACACGGCTATCGCCGAGCAGGCCGCGGCCGTAGTTCTCTACGAACAACCCGGAAGCAACACCCGGTGCGCCGATCGAGAAACCGCCGTTGGTGCGCTTGCCCTGCTCCGTGGCGACATCCATGCGTCCACTGGCCGGATCCAGCAACTGCCGGAAATGCTCCACATAATCCGCCCCGAGTGGCGCCAGCGCCGAAAGCACTTCGGCACGCGTCTGGTCCAACGTCATCCGCGGAATGGGGAATCTCGGCATCGGCAGCGACCAATCCCAAGGATGTACATCGGCGATGCCAGTGATGACCGCAACATGCTTCGCTCGCAGGCGCTGATAAGTCTTGAGTAGCTCGGTGTGGCTCTCGATCCTGGTCAGGGCCTCGGTGACGTCCTTGCGATCGAGGCCGCGTCCGAAATACATCTTGCTCGGCGCATCGGGGAAATGCAGCAAATGCGCCGCGCGATCGTTCAGGCGCACCACACCCAAGAGGATGCTGGCGTAGATATCCGCTCGGGAGATGTAGCCGTCCCATCGATCCTGCCACGCAGCCTGGCGGATGGCTCGGTCAGGGTTGAGCGCCAGCAGCCTAGCGTCCTTTCTCACATCGAGCTCGCCCTCGGCGGTGCTGAGCTTCAAAAAGGGCGTGCTGCGGACGGTTTGCTGGTAGAGGGTCCAAGAGTTCGAGGCGGCCGGGTCTGCAAGCTCGTCGAGGATGGCCTGCTGCTCCTTGGGCAGCTCATGCGGGAGATTGCGTTGGGCCTGGGCCAGAAGGAAGGCGTATCGGTTCAACACCGGGTTCACGGCCGCATCCTTGGCGAAAGCCGCTCCACCAAGAGTGCGCAGCGCAGTTCCTACTGCGGCGATCAGCAGATCCATTGCGTCTTTGATTCGATCGGCGGCATCGGCGTCGGTTTGGTCGTCGATATTCCTGGACGCCCGCAAGTGCAGATACGCGCTGTGGCGCTCCAATTGCGCCAACAGGACTTCGGCACGATGTAGGTAGTCGGCAAGAGCTGCCGGATCGACCGGCGGCACCGCAGGAAACGCTGCGGCCTCGTCCATGCGTTGCTTGAGTTCCGCCGACTCGGTCTCGGGCGTGGCGAAGTAGCGGGTCTGATCGATTGAATAGGACTGGGCCGGCACCGGCGCCGCCGCGGAAACCGGCATCGGAAGCATGCCGACCGAGCCGATCAAGCCGAGTACACCAATCCTTGCCCGTTTCATGTCGAGACTCGCAAATCGCACAGACAATTGTGTCGACCGGGAATTTATACCGCCAGCCGACGCAACACTTGCCTTGAATCAGGTTTTTTGCGTCCGCTTAGCGCGACAGCGCCCGGTAAGCCGATGGCGCCACACCGAACACAGCCTTGAAGGATCGGGAAAAATGCGAAGCGTTGCCGTATCCGCATTCCAAGGCGATGTCGATTAACGGACGCCGCGTGGAGCGCAGCAGAGCAGCAGCCTTTTCGGCACGAGCGCGTCGGGCGTACGCGCCGATGGTGCAGCCGAAAACCTCACGGAAGGTTCTGGCGACATGCACCGGATGCCGGCCCACCTCCGCGGCGAGATGATTCAGTGAAAATCCACCTGAAGCACTTTGATCCAGTCGCTCTCGCAGCTGAAGCAACCAGCCCGCGGGCCGCCGCGCCCCATCGCTTCGGAGACTGCGGCCGAAGGCTGCCACCAGTTCCAGCGCCAGCCCGTCCACCGCCAACGGCGCAAATGCATCGCCAATGCCGAGTTCCTGCCATAGCCGCACACCGAGCGATAGCAAATGGGGCGAACCTCTAACGTAGGGCGCGTGCGCCAACACTATGTTCTGATCGAGCAGATAGTCGAGGGAATCCCGACTGGGCGTCCACAGGATTTTCGTGGATCCCGACGGGCCGATCCGCTGCGCGTGCGTAGTGTGCGCCGGACAATAAAGCAGATCGCCGCGCCGATGATCCTGTTCGCGGGAGTGGATGCGCTCCCGATAGTGTCCATCTATCACCAGGCACAGCCAGGACTATGTGGTCGCCGCACAGCTTGGCCTGGCGAACCTGCAAGGATCGCTCGCGACTGCGCTGCAGTCCGACGTAGACGCATATAAACCTAAACTGGTCGGCGCTTAGCTCAGTAGCCGCCTTGCAGGCGCCGACCGACCAATTCTACGCGCACGCTGTCACGGACGCCGGCATCTGGGCGGAAAAGCAGCACCCATCCAACGTTGCCGCCGCGTCCTTCAAATATCGTGACCTGTGGGTTGATGCGTGGGCTCTGTACAACATTTTCGGTCTGAGTAAGGGCCATACATCCTGGCGAAACTGACGACCGGTCACTCACGATGAGCGGCAACCAGGCGAGCGGCTGGACCTTTGCAGGGAAGAACATCCCGCTCACGGCAGGGGCTGTCATCACAGGTTGGTCGGGCAGGGCCGTGCCGGCGAGACGTTGAACGGTCAACCTGGAGGGTACCAGTATACTTATTTTCCGCACACGCAGACGCTGACGGTCTCGAACGTTTCGGGCGGAGTGTTGGGAAACAACATAATAGTTATCGACAACTTCAATCTCGCTGCTGCCGAGAGCCCCAGCGGATTTCTAGGGAGACTCTGATTTACCCCCAACTTAGGCCGACGCATTGAAGGCCGAGTGGTAGGAAACAATGCCTTGAGGGTGGGACGCGCCGAAAGAGATGGCCTGGAAGTATTCAGGTGGGACACCAGGCAGGCTGAGGTTCGGATCAACTCGGAATCCGAAGCGACTGTAGTACCCCGATTCACCCAGCAATACACAACCGGACGCTCCGTGTTCTCGAAGGACACGTAAAGCGTCGCGCATGAGGCGTGAGCCTATACCGCGACGTTGGTACTCGGGCGCTACCGAAATGGGGCCAAGCCCGTACCAACCGGTCGCACCAGCGGGATCGGCGTAGATCGGATGGGATCGATCGCCGACGCCTCCGGGGCGGACTTCCTCCGGCTCGAAATTCGAGTATCTTCGATTTCTTCTTACGCATCGCAATTCACCTCCGTCACTTCTCCGGCCTCGATGGCCTTTGCCAGCGCTTGCGGCTGCATCGCCAATAGGGCCGCCGCCAATCCCTTCAGCGCCGCCTCCTCGTCGTCGTCCTCGATATTGTCGCGCTCGTTCTTGGCAAAGCCGTACACAAAGAACCAACGGCCCTTCAGATTGGTCGCGACAATGGTGCGGAAACCGCCGCTTTTGCCTTTTCCTGGCCGGGCGATCCGCTTCTTGAAGAGATTGCCTCCCAGGCTCGCTTCAAAAAGGCCCTCCGACATCTCCTCTACGGCCTCGCATAACAACTTATCGCCCAAATATTCCTTGCGCGCCCACCGCGCGAACCACCGGGCAGCCCTCGCGCGGATCAGCGAGTGTACCGGTTGCGACATAGATGTCGATCATGGGCATTGCGGGTAACTCCTGAAACCATGATGTTGATGAGCGGCTGGAAGATGGTGTTGGAGAGGTGATCTGTGCGTAAGGCGCGCGCCGGCGTTTGATCATCCGTGTCTTCGCGATTACGATCCTACTGTACGAGCTTGACAATCACTTTGCCAAAGTTCCGTCCTTCCAACATTCCGATGAAAGCACTGGGTGCCGCGTCGAGTCCGTCCACCATGTGCTCTCGATAGCGAATGCGGCCGGTCGCCACCATCGGCTCGATCTCTCGCAGAAACTCGCTGTAGTGTTCGGATACAAACTCTGTATTGATGAAGCCGCGAATCAGAAGACTGCGTCGGAGCACGGTCAGCATGGTATCGGGCAGCCAGTCGCGACCGGCCTGCGAAACGCCGTTGTAGAGCGCTATCAAGCCACAAACGGGTACACGCGCGTAACGATTGAGCAGCGGTAGAACCGCGGGCCACGTCGCACCTCCGGCGTTCTCGAAGTAGATGTCGATTCCGTCCGGACAGAGCTCTTGCAGGACGCGAGCAAAATCTTCAGCGTGCCGATCCACGGCTGAGTCAAAGCCAAGGGTCGTCATGAGGTAGCGGCATTTCATCGCGCCGCCCGCAATTCCGACCGCCCGCGCACCCGCCAACCTGGCCAGCTGACCGACGAGAGACCCGACAGGGCCCGCTGCGGCAGATACCACGAGTGTTTCACCCGGCTTCGGTTGACCGATGACCTTGAGTCCGACATATGCAGTGAAACCCGGCATTCCCAGTACGCTCAAGTAGGCGGTGATCGGTATGGCGTCAGGCTGGATCCGGCTAACATGCCGGGTGTCAACAATCGCGTGAGTGCACCACCCGACCTTCGAGCGCACGAGGTCGCCCTCGTGAAAGTCCGGATCGCGCGACTGAACGACTTCGGCGATTGCCTCGCCCTCCATGGTCTGGCCGACTGCCACCGGCTGGGCGTAGGACGGTGCAGCGCTCATTCGCCCGCGCATGTATGGGTCGATCGAGAGGTATAGGGTGCGTACCAGCAGCTGCCCGCTCGTTGGCACCGGCATGCGGCCCGTCTCCACGCGAAAATTGTCGAGTGTCGGTGCGCCCGCGGGGCGGGATGCCAAGACGATGCGCCAATACGCGCTCATCAACCCTCTTCAGAACCGCCAGTGCGTCCGGCCATGCCTGCCACAGGCGCGCGAGGCGGCCAGCGGACATCCTGATTGTCGCACTCGCGCGGAGCAGGTCATAAATGCCACTCTTTGAGACATTCCGCCGGCGATACGTGCTCCTTTCACGAGAGCGTGTCTCTTGAGCGCAAGCAACCGCCCAGCTAACATCAGGTAACCCCGCAGGAGCTCCGCATGCTACGCGTCGGTCTGCTCGTCCCACCGAGCTTTGCCAACCTGAGCTTTGCTCCGCTTGCCGTCTTCGACGCCGCGAACCTGATGCTTGGGGAGGTTTATTACGAACAGCACGTGGTATCTGTGAGCGGCGGCTCCGTGACCAACTCTTTTGGCATGGCGGTGCAAACCGAGCGTGCCGAAGATGTCCCTCTCGACACTTTGCTTGTCGGTGCGCCGCCGGACGCTCGCAAGCCAGCTCCTGATATCGTCGAGTACCTGCAGAGCAGTTACGGAGAGACGCGCCGACTCGCCTCTATCTGCGTTGCAGCCTTCATCCTGGGCGAAGCGGGTCTACTCGACGGTCGCCGATCGACCACGCACTGGCTTTTCGGCACGGAGTTGCAGCATCGTTTCCCGAAGACGCGTGTGGAGATCGATCGGATATTTGTGGGTGATGGCCATATTTGGACCTCGGCCGGAATGACGGCAGGAATAGACCTCGCACTGGCCTTGGTCGAGCGTGATATTGGGCCCGAGAAGACGCGCGAAGCGGCGAGGGCCATGGTCGTGCACCATCGCCGAGCAGGCGGTCAGTCCCAACACTCGGCTCTTTTGGAGATCGACGCAAAGTCCGATCGGGTTCAGGAGGCGCTTCAGTACGCCCGGCGTAACTTGTCCAAACCCCTGTCTGTTGAAAAGCTGGCGCAAGCGGCCTGCCTGAGTCCGCGGCAATTCAGTCGCGTGTTTCACCTCGAGACGGGCATGTCACCGGCGAAGGCCGTTGAAAACCTCCGACTGGAAGCCGCCCGCCTGATGCTCGAGCAAGGGCGCCTGCCTGTAGAGACCGTTGCGCGCACCACAGGATTTGGTGACAGGGAGCGCATGCGCCGGAGCTTCGTGCGGGCATACGGGCAGACGCCGCAATCAATTCGGAATGCATCCAGTCCCCTCATGTCGTTCTGATCTTCGAGCGCTCTTCGCGCGTCAACCTCACAACCGCCCCGCGTCGTAACCGAAGCGCTTCGCTGGTCGGCACCCGAGCGGCCGGCCAGACTCGGTGAGCGCGTCCGAAATGGTGTCTTTTACGACATTTGATGAGAATCGCAACGGAGATAGGATTTCCGCGCGCCCGCCAGTTGCGCGGAAATAAATCGGAAGGGGATCGAAAATGGCCCAGATACCTAACGTGATCCTGATACACGGGGCGTGGGCGGACGGCTCCTCCTGGGCCAAGGTGATTCCGCTGCTCCAGGCTCAAGGTCTATCCGTCACCGCCGTGCAGCTTCCTCTTACCTCCTTTGAGAACGACGTAGCCACCGCGCGTCGAGCAATTGCGCTCGTGAACGGCCCGATCGTTTTGGTTGGGCACTCCTATGGTGGCGCTGTGATCACGGAGGCAGGCACCGATCTGAATGTCGCCGCGCTTGTCTACGTCGCTGCGTTCGCTCCCGACGTTGGACAGTCTGCCGGTTCACTGGGGGCCAGCGTCGCGCCGGCACCAATGGCCGAGCACATACGTCCGGACAAGGAGGGTTACCTCAAGCTCACGTCGACGGGGATTAAAGAGAACTTCGCCCAAGACCTGACTGACGTTGAGAAGAACGTGCTGTTGGCAACCCAGGCACCGACTTCGGGTGCTTCGCTGGGAGGCAATGTCACCGCCGCCGCGTGGAAATCCAAACCCAGCTCGTATCTCGTTACGACGCGCGACCGAGCCATACAGCCCGAACTACAACGGACGATGGCGAAGACGATTCGTGCAAAGACGATTGAAGTTGCCTCGAGCCATGTCGCGATGCTTTCGCACCCACAGGAGACGGCACATCTCATCATTGAGGCTGCCTCCCGATGAACGCCGACGTTCTGACGACAAGAGTAGCCGATGGCATTGCGGTCATTACACTGGGCAGCGCAAGGCGCATCTATTTCGACGCGGAGATGGGCGACGCGCTCACCGAGGCGCTGGACAGATTCGCGGGCGACGCGAAC
>Ga0137415_10006856_pt1 | contig 11302 bp, 12 predicted proteins | sample CZODoug3_1_1_16f_FD_183082 | JGI IMG/M metagenome (GOLD analysis project Ga0137415, IMG submission 183082) | Vadose zone soil fungal communities from Angelo Coast Range Reserve, California, USA - CZODoug3_1_1_16fungal (Hybrid Assembly) | ecosystem: Environmental > Terrestrial > Soil > Vadose...
AGACGCCCGTCGATCTTAGCGCTTCCACCAGATCGGGCGGAATACGGCGCCCGGCTTCAATCTCTGCTGCGCGCGAGGTGACGTGAGGCGCTAATTCCCGGATCTCGGCGAGCAAACGTTGGGTTGTTTGACTCATCGTTCAGCTCTACGGCGCTCAGGTTGCCGTCGTGTTTCAACATTTGCGAATGAGGTTACAATTGTAGCTGTCGGAAACGTGGAAGGAAACTTAGCCACATTTCAGTGTTCGCAAACATACTCACGAACGTGTCAGCTTCATAAGAAGCAGGTTAGACTGGGGAAATGATTGGGGGCTCAATGAATTCAAAAGACCAATTTGCAGCGTTGGAAGGCATGCCGTGAGCGGGCTGCGCTTGCCAAGAAAGAAATGGGATACTGGTTGGCACAAGCAGAGGAATGGAGGCAGCTCACGGAATCTCCCGGCCCGTTCGTGGAAAGAGCCGTCACCCCGACCGAGGGCTATACTGGATCCAACTATCAATAGACTCGAATGCTCGCCATAGCAGACGCGAATGAGGTTCTGAACAGCTTGGCGTTTATGTCGCGCCGGGGAAGAGCGAAAGCCAGCAGACGATGACAGAAGTGGTTGCAGTCGCTATTCTACGCTGCTCCGCGCGGACCTGTTCAACAGGTAGACCGCGAAAAATTGGAAGGCGGCAATGACAAGAGGCCCGATTGCCTTCCCCGGATCATGCTGCAACAACCCAACCGCCGCATCCAGCAATTGTATGAAGCCAGCCAATGTACCCAATACCAGCAACGCTGATTCCGAACGTTTGTAGATCGCAATCAAGACGAAAACGGCCAGGGGAATGCTGCGGGCCGCGGCGTACATTGCAAATATGAATGAGGCTTCTGTCGGAGAGTAGCCCGCCGGCAGTATCGACTTCGGGCTCACAAGTCCTACGATCGAAAATCCGCTTGCGACCAAAACATTCACCGCTGTCACCAGGGAGGCAATACGCCGTGGCGCCGATGGTGAGGAAAGTGGCGTCATCGCGAAAGTCTCCGTGGCGATCGGCATCACGCCGGTGAACGTGATTTGCGGTTTCGACATAATAATAGTATACTATTATTAATTTGGACGTCACCTTTTCGTGTTGCGGCGCAACCTTCCGGAGGCCTGACCCGTGTTTAGACCCTATATCGTCGGACTGGGAGGAACGACCCGAGAAGGCTCGTCTACCGAAAAAGCGCTTTCGTTGGCGCTACGAGCGGCCGCAGCCCAGGGGGCTGATACCTTGCTGCTTTGCGGAAGGGACATCGACCTACCGGCCTATGTCCCGGGAGCAACATCCAATGCTAAGGCCAACCGGATCACGGCGGAACTGGGAAGAGCCGACGGCATTATTCTTGGGACGCCCGGGTATCACGGCGGTTTGTCAGGCTTGGTCAAGAACGCGCTCGATTACACGGAAGACCTGAGAGACAACCAACGTCCCTATCTGGAGAATCGGCCCGTCGGCTGCGTGGTCACGGCTGCCGGAGAACAGGGGGGCGTCACGACCCTCGCTGCTCTCCGCTCTGTGGTTCATGCTTTGCGGGGCTGGCCGACGCCCTTGGGCGTCACGATCATCACCTCAGATCAGGTGTTCGACGCTGCGGGCAATTGCATCTGTCCGCGAGTTGAAACGCAATTGAAAATTTTGTCACAGCAAGTATTCGATTTTGCGCTTCTAAGAGCAAGGGCTGATAGCGAATTCTCAGTTGGCTCCCGGCGTGGAAACGCATTCGGATAACTTCCCCAATCGACCTGCATCCAAGACTGGCGGTCGAAAGCCGCTGCGGATCTGGCTGGTATGCCCAGGGCAGCGATAACCGGTCGATTTACGGGTTTTTCGTACCTCCCGGCGTAGCTCGCCGCCTCGAGGCAGCTTGCCCCGGCATAATGGTGCGGTAAATACCTTTATGCTGCCAAGGGCTCCGGCAGCGCCGAACCCTCTGTCGGAAAGAGAAATGGCAAGAAAAAGCAAGTCCCTCCAGTCTGCCGAACTGAAAGTCCGGGTCGACCACGAGAAGATACTCGGCCTTGCCGTCAACACCTTGGGGCGGAACATCGTTTGGAGCCTGTCGAAACGAACGGCGCGGCACGGGGTCCTGCCCGGAGTTTATCCGATCATCGCCTGGCTCATGCAATTGCCGGAATCAACCCAGGCAGAACTCTCACGTCTGATCGGGATCGAGCAGCCGACAATGGCTATTACCCTGCGGCGTATGGAACGAGATGGGCTCATTCAGCGCAAACCCGATCCCGATCATGGCCGGCGGAGCCACGTGACCCTTTCGGCCAAGGGTCGAAAACTCAGTCAGGTTATGCGCACTGCAGCACACGAGGTTGAGAAACTCGCGACTGATGGGCTTAGCTCGGCAGAAGTCGACCAGTTCTTCCGACTAGCGGGAATCATGATTCAGAACCTGAATATGGAACGCTACGGACGAAAATAAACTCGCTGTTTCCGCAAATCTTATCAGCTTCCTGATCGACGCGACGGTGCGCGTCACATTTGCGTGCCACGTCCAATTCTGCTTGACGCGGCTGCGTCTCCAATAATAGCATACTATGAATTAGCATAGACTTTGGGATGCTCAACGCACGGGAGAGAATGATGTCGGCGCTACAACCCCTGCAGTTCTATTTTATGCACTTCATGCCGTATCCCGATATCGCTCCGGGTCGTCCCCAGGGACAGTGGGTCGACATCCAAAATCAACGGTTCGATCCGAAGACGGGTCACAAGCTCTACAAGGAATACATCGACGAACTCGTGCTCGCCGATAAGCTCGGCTACGACGGCTTGGTCGTCAACGAACACCACTCAACGTTTTACAGCCTGATGCCCTCGTGCTCGGTAATTGCAGGCGCTCTTGCAATGCTTACGGAGCGCGCGAAAATTTGCGTGTTTGGTACCCCTATAGCCCTCACATATCCGCATCGCCTCGCGGAAGAATATGCGATGCTCGATGTCATGTCGGGCGGCCGGCTCGAATGCGCGTTTCCGCTTGGGACCGGCATGGAATATTGGGTCAATCCGATCAATCCGAGCTTTTCGCGTGAGCGGTTTCGCGAGGGCATGGATATCCTGATGCAGGCGTGGACCCAGCCCGGCCCCAGTCGCTACGACGGGGAATTTTATCAATACAAATATCTCAACCCGTTCCCCCTCCCGTATCAAAAACCGCATCCGAAGATTTATATCGTCGGTTCTGGAACGGAGGAGACCGTCAACTACGCCGCCGAGAAGGGGTACGGATACTCCCAGGTGTTCACGCCAATCGCCGCGCAATTGAAGTCATTTGAAAATTACCGCGCGACAGCCACCAGAAACGGTCATAAGCCCGACTCCGAATCCATTATCATTTCAGCGATGGCCTTTGTCGCCGAGACGGAAGAAAAGGCGATCGAGGAGGGCAAGGACCACATCCTTTTCTACTTCAAGAACCTGCTGAAAACGGATTCTCATCTGAACTCGCCGCCCGGCTATCTCCCGGTCGCCCGGCTGCGGAAACGTCTGGAATCCGGAGCGATCCAGGAAACCGAAGTGACCTGGGAAGGTCTGACATCGGTCTACCGGACGGTGCTTGGCACTCCAGACCAGGTTGCGGAACGCATCGCGTTCTGGTGCGAGCAAGCGCAGAGCAGCAAGATCATTCTTCATCTGCATGTCGGCGACATGCCGCATTGGAAGGCGGTAAAAAATCTCACGCTATTCGCCGAAGAGGTGATCCCTCGCGTCAGGAAGCTCACATCTTCTGCCCTCCAAGTCGCAGCCGAATAGCGAGGATCGAAAATGTCCGGTTTTACCAAGCGCGAAATTGTCGTTGACGGAGTCCGCGTCGAGGTCCTCGAGGCCGGCGGTGGGGAACCATTGGTCTATTTCCACGGGGCCGGCACGACCAGCGGCTTTCAGGATCTTCTCCCGTTGTCTCGGTCCAGAAGATTGATTGTCCCGATACACCCGGGCTTCGGTGCCTCGGACGATGACGCCGGAATCAATTCGATGCTGGATTATGTGGTCCATTATAGCGCGCTGTTTGACCAGCTCGACTTGATCAACCCCATCGATCTGGTCGGACACTCTCTAGGCGGGTGGATGGCGAGTCTATTCACAGTGCTGAACGGCCGCCGCGTACGGCGCCTCGCATTGGCCTGTCCCGCGGGACTTCGGGTTGCGGAGCATCCAACCGCAGATATGTTCACAATTCGAGCGGAGCAGGTACCGTCTTACATCGTCTCGTCACCGGACGCGCTGGCGCGGATCCCGAGCACCAATTTGACCGTTGACATGAGAGTGGGCCGATATCGCGAGTTGACGTCACTCGCGCGTATCATGTGGGATAGAAATTACGATCCGAAGCTTACCCGTTGGCTGAGGCGGATCGGAGTGCCGACTCTGATCCTGTGGGGGACCAAAGATCGGATCATTCCAATCGAACAGGCAAAGGTCTGGGAGTCGCTTATTCCAGCCAGCGAGGTCGAGACATTCGAGGGAGCGGGGCATTTGTTGTTCTTCGAGGCGTCCGAGGCCGTTGGTCGACTGGAGTCATTCCTCGCCAATGACAGGCCAATGAGGAAAGCCGCCGGCTGACCTATCCGTCGGAACTATCCGTACGAATAATTGAGGGGGGAATGTCAATGACGGCCCGTGTCCGTTGGTTTAAAGCGTTTGCCGTTTTTGGGCCGACGATTGCGCTGGGAAGCGCCGTCGCCGCGGGGCAGACGAAATACGATGTGGGAGTGACCGATTCCGAGATAAAAATCGGCAACGTGATGCCGTACAGTGGGCCGGCATCGGCATACGCAGCAATCGGTAAGACCGAAGCCGCTTACTTCAAAATGATCAACGACCAGGGTGGGGTCAACGGCCGGAAAATCAATTTCATTTCCTACGACGATAGCTACAATCCGCCGAAAACGGTCGAGCAGGTGCGCAGGCTGGCGGAATCCGACGAGGTGTACGTGCTGTTCAATATCGTTGGAACAGCAGGAAATTCAGCAGTTCAGAAGTATCTCAACCAGAAGAAAATTCCCCATATCTTCATATCGAGCGGCGCTGCCCGATTTGATGATCCCGAGCACTACCCTTGGAGCATGGCCTGGTGGCCAGGCTTTAAAAACGAAGCCCGCATCTATGCGAAATATATCCAAGAGCATTATCCCGGCAAGACGATCGGGATCCTGTATCAGAACGACGATTCCGGAAAAGATTACCTCGCGGGTTTCCACGAAGCGCTTGGACCGGACGCATCGAACAAAATAACGGTGGAACTGCCCTATGAACTGACATCACCAACGGTGGATTCCCAGGTAGTACAAATCAAAGCGGCGAGCGTTGATATCTTCATCAATCTCGGCACACCAAAATTCGCCGCCCAGGCGATCAAAAAGATCGCCGACCTCGGATGGAAGCCAATTCAGTTTCTCAGCAATGCGGCGGCGTCGACGGCGTCAACCACGAATGCGGCCGGGGTCGATGCTTCCAGGGATGTCATCAGCGCGGTCTACCTGAAAGACCCCGCGGATCCGCAATGGAAAGATGACGAAGGCGTCAAGCAGTTTCGGGCATTCATGTCGAAATATTATCCGGATGGCGATCAGGAGAACGGCACCACCGTGTTTGGTTATGGAGCTGCGAAAGCCTTTGTTGAAGTTCTCATAAAATGCGGAGACAACCTTACGCGGGGCAACATCATGAAACAGATGACCAGTCTCGACACGATGATCGACGTCTATCTGCCCGGTATCAGAATCAGGACGAGTCCCACGGACTACTCTCCGATCGATCAACTTCAGATGGTGAAATTCAATGGCCAAAGATTCGAGCCGTTTGGTTCGGTGATAGACAGCAAGTAGTCGATCGCCGATATGGATTGAGCGCGATTTGAGCGTTTCCAGATGCACCGCGGGGAAGAAATGCATGCCGTCGCTTGAAAACAAGGTCGCGTTGGTCACTGGCGCCGGCGGAGGAATTGGCGCCGCGATCTGTCATCGCCTGTCAACCGAAGGGGCATTCATCGTCGCGGCGGATATGGATTTTTCCGCCGCGAGCAAGGTGGCTGAACGGGTCAAGGCGGCCGGAGGAGGCGTCTTCGCTGTCCAGCTCGATATCACCAGTCAATTGCAGTGGCGGTCCGCCGTTGCAGAAACTCTGCGCGTTGCCGGCGGTCTCGATATTTTGGTCAACAATGCGGGTGTGGCGCATATCAAGCCGCTTGAGGCTGTATCTGTCGATGAATGGAACGCTGACATCAATGTCAATCTCAACGGCGCATTTTTCGGGATCAAGGAATCGCTGAATGCCATGCGCGAAAGCGCAAAACGATCGCCGTCGGGAGCATCGATCATCAATATTGCGTCGGTCTCCGCACTGGTTGGATCGCCTGGCATGCCGGCCTATTCGGCGAGCAAGGGCGGCCTGCGGCTGTTTTCGAAGGCGATCGCACTCGATTTCGCCAAACGCGGATATGGCATAAGGGTCAATTCGGTATATCCGGGCCTGATCGATACCGGCCTGACGACGCCGCTGCTCGAGAGCATGCGTGGAGCAAATTCCAACGAGGATATCGAGACCATTCGGGCGCGAATGATCGAGAGATACCCGATCGGAAGGATCGGCAGACCCGAAGAAATAGCTGGTGTTGTGTGCTTCCTTGCCGGCGACGATTCCTCTTACATGATCGGCGCGGAACTGGTCGTCGATGGTGGATTGACGGCGCAGTGAATTTCGACCGGGCGCGCAGGCCGCGGAAGGGCCCATGAGCCGTCCCAATCCGTTCGATATCTCCGGAAAGACAGCGATTGTTACGGGCGCAGCGAGCGGGCTGGGCCTGTCGATCGCCGAAGCCCTTGCAGAAAACGGCGCGCGCCTTGCGTTGCTCGATATTGACCGGGATGGTCTTGAAGAGGCAGAACTTCGCCTCAGAAAAACCGGCGCAGATGTCCTGATCAAGACGGTCGACGTCAGTGATCGGGATCAAATGCGGTGTAGCGTGGACGCCGTGACTGATGAATTCGGCCGCCTCGATATTGCATTTGGAAATGCCGGCATAGGAGCTGGTGCAGGCTTTATGGCATTTGACGGATCCCGCAATGCCGACGGCGAGATCGGGTCGATTCCGGATGCGCTATGGGACCGCGTCCTGGCCGTCAACCTGAATTCGGTTTTCACCACGATCCAGAGCTGTGCGTTTCACATGAAGAAGCAGTGCGCAGGCCGTATCATTATCACAACCTCGATCGCATCATTTCGGAACCAGGGCTGGGTCGGCATGCCCTACATGGCAGCAAAAGCCGGCGCCGCTCATTTGGTGCGGCAGGCGGCGCTGGAACTTGCCCATTACAACATCACGGTCAACGCCATTGCGCCGGGTGCCTTCGCGACCAATATCGGTGACGGCAGGCTGAAGTCCGAAGATGTCCGCCGCGCAATGAGCAAACGAATTCCACTCGGCCGTGTGGCGGATCCGGACGAGGTCAAGGGTCTGGCTCTATTTCTGGCCTCGCCCGCGTCGAGCTTTGTGACCGGGGCAGAAATTCCGATCGATGGTGGAGCATCTCTCAGCGCAGGATAACCGTCTAGTTCACTCGATGAGTGCTTAAATCGTTTAGCCTTCTGCACGGATCGTAAGTACCTCAGAGATCCGGTCCTTGGTAGCCCAGAGCGAGCAATAGGTCGTCAATAGGACAACCAGCGCCATATCTGCTGCCCCGCGAGCTGCAACCCGCGCCGATCTGATCGGCCAATGCCTGACTAACCTCGGCGTTATCGCCGAAGGCCAGTCCGTGTCCGCTGAGTGGGCGGCGCCGGAGGTCGGGCGCGGTCGTTACTGACCAGGGTGGCTTGGCGTTGTTCTGGATCGTATCGCCCAAGCCTGAAAGCATCCCGTAGAAATTTACGGTCCCGATCATGATTGGTCGAGCCATTGCGAAGATGCGTTCGGCTTGATGGCTGTCACATACGAGATCCTCGACGACTGCCGGATCGATCGCCCTCGCATCTGGCACCTCGGCAGACTTCCGCGTTTGATGTGGTGGACGGCGCCCTCCCCCGGCATCGGAGTGCCATGGGGTGGTTCGTCGGAGACGTCTACCGCGCGAGCGGTTTAGTCCATTGGCGCAGAGCCGACATTGGGCAAAACGCCAATGTCAGCTAGGTGCCTAGGAGCGGACGTATGTGACGAGCGTAACGCACTTTCCCAGTATTGAAATAAGGTCGTAACGCGCGCCATCCAGCGTCGCAGCATCGCTGTGCGCAAAGTACGGCCCACTGGAGCTGCAAATGTCTATAACCCTTGCAGAAAAAGTGCCGACCTCGACACTGGACCCTTATACGGACCAAGCCCTGCTGAACCCGTCGCCGCTGTATCGCGAGCTGAGGGAGATAGGGCCGGTCGTCTGGCTGGAAAAATACGGGATGTTTGCCCTCACCCGTTATGATGTCGTTGTGAAAGCACTCCGGGATTGGGAGGCATTCCCGTCGTCGTTCGGCGTCATGATGAACGACGACATGAACCAGATCCTGCGCGGCAACACGCTGTGTAGCGACGGAGACGCCCACCACCGATTGCGCCGTGTGGTAATCCGGCCGATCACGCCGGCCGCGCTCACATCGCTTAGGGAAGAGGTTGAACGCGAGGCCGAAGCGGTCGTTGACCGGCTGTGCGGCAAGGGACAATTTTGCGCGACCCGAGAACTCGCAACCCATCTGCCGGTGACGATCGTCTCCAGCGCAATCGGTCTTCCGGAGGAAGGACGCGAGCGGATGATGGAGTGGAGCATTGGCCTGTTCAACTGCATCGGCCCGATGAACGACCGTGCACGCAACGCCATGCCGGTGCTCTCCGAAATGATGCACTATGCCCGCACCCATGCCGTCCCGGGCAAGCTGAAGCCTGGAAGCTGGGCCGAGGCGATCCATCATGCCGCCGCCGCCGGCGAGGTGCCGTCCGAGGCAGTGCCGGTCCTGATGATCGACTATATGGGACCTAGCCTCGACACGACGATCTTCGGCATCTCCAGCGGCGTGTGGTTGTTCGCCAATTACCCCGATCAGTGGAATCTGGTGCGCCATGATCCGTCGCTGATCCCCGCTGCAATCAACGAGATCCTGCGGATGGAAGCGCCGATTCAGGGTTTCTCGCGCTACGTCGCCCGCGACTATGATCTGGACGGCGTCTCGCTGCCGGAAGGCTCGCGCGCGATCGTTTTCTATGGCGCCGCCAATCGCGACCCGCGACAGTTCCCGCTTCCCGATCGCTTTGAGGTCCGGCGCGACAATGCCGGGCGTCACATGGCATTCGGCGCCGGACCGCACATGTGCCTTGGCATGAATCTCGCCAAGCTGGAGATGCGGGCCCTGTTCATCGCGCTTACACGCAAGGTCACACGTTTCCATATCGAGGCGGAAGAGCGCGCGCCGAACAACATCCTGCGCGGCTTCAGCAAATTGGTCGTCACCATCGAATAGGTGGGTCAGCCACCGCCGAACGTCTGCTTTCCACGCCGATTGTGCCTTGTCCTTCAATGTGCTCAGGGGCGAGGGCCCTTTCGCCTAATCCGCAAACATCAATCTCTTTCACCCGAGAAGCTTCTTGATCGCGTCGCGTACGCGCACATTTTCTGCGGGAAGGCCAATGGAGATTCGCACCCATTGATCGAACGCGGCCGCGATTTCGATACCTTCATTAATTAGTTGCGCCCCGATTAAGTACGGACTTCTCGGCCAAGTTTGAAAAGATCCTTTTTGCAGCAACCCTGATCGCCCGCTGAAGGTCGAGCGAATTCCGAAAAATTGTCTGCGTAATTCGTTCACAGGTGCAATTCGCTTCGCGTAATGATGGTTATGGGATGCACAAGCGGCGTTGTTCCATTGCCATAAAGCCTGATCCTGTCCCGTCAGGACGTTCCTTATTGGCGCGCGGAAGAAATTTGTTCGTAATGAGTTCACAAGCGGCCCTTGAGCTGACCAACGCGAAAGCCAAACGGCAACCTGATTTATTCGCGCCGCTGCACAGCGCCCTTGGAAAGTCGGTGTAGCGACTGATGCCTAGCACGAAAGTGTGACGTTGAGTTCCTGTTCGAACTTGGGGACTCGTCCAGAGCGGCAACCTACGGGAGCGCTGTTCCTATTCCGCCGCCCCTTCCGATTGCAGCTAAGAAGTCTTCCCTATTGACAGCGCCGGCGAAGGGCATATGGTGCGACTAGACCGTTCGGTCTAGAGCATAAATAAGCCAAGGGAGAGGGAAACATGCGAGTTGCAAGGCAGCAAGTGGATATCAAGATGGAAATCCCGGGCGCCGTTATCCGTCAACGCAGAGATTTCGGTGATGCGAGTGGATACGGTAAGATCAGTGGCGAGTACTTTACGCTTGCCGCCGGCGTGGATACCACCCCGCTATTCCAAGGGCTGGAAGGAAACCTCTGTCAATGTCCCCACTGGGGCTTCGTGCTGCGTGGTGAACTCACCACGACCGATGCAGCCGGCAAGCAGGAGACTGTCAGCGCCGATGACCTCTTCTACTGGCCGCCTGGGCACAATGTGAGGGTTGATGCTGACGCGGAGATCGTCATGTTCAGCCCTCAGCACGGGCATAGCCACGTCATCAACCACATGATTGAAAAGACCAAGGGCTAGACTCCGGAGTCGCGGATCGTCGCGGCACGATGCCGAGAACATTGCAATAATGCATTCGACCAAGCAGCGCCTGATCGACGCGGGGCTCCGCATGCTGCTGGAGCAGGGCTACAATAGTTTGGGCATACAGGCCCTGCTCACGGCGACCGGGACTCCGAAAGGCTCCTTTTACCATCACTTCAAGGACAAGGAGGATTTCGCGCTTAAGGTCATCGACGCATACATATCGGAAGTCCACGCAGGTCTCGATGACTGCCTCCGAGATCACGAGCGGCCTCCGCTCGCGCGGGTACGGCATTTTTTCGAGCTGACACAGCAGAAGTACCAGGAGGACGGCTACATGGGCTGCCTCATGGGTGGGCTCGGACAAGAGCTGTCGGGCGTTAGCGAGGTGTTCCGGCGCAAGATCGAATGGTGCTTCTCCTCAATCGCCGAACGCGTGGCGACCTGCCTGGACGAGGCTCGGCAAAGAGGTGAGATCCCAACGGGGTGTGACGTGCGGCAGATGGCAGAGCTTTTGGTCGACTGCTGGGAGGGCGCCGCCTTGCGTAGCCGTCTACGCCGGAACCCCGCGTCGCTGAACGCGATGCTCGACTTCTACATCCGCTCGGTGGCCGCTGGCTGATCGCATTTGGAGGCGCAGCAAGGCACC
>Ga0137415_10006858_pt1 | contig 11301 bp, 10 predicted proteins | sample CZODoug3_1_1_16f_FD_183082 | JGI IMG/M metagenome (GOLD analysis project Ga0137415, IMG submission 183082) | Vadose zone soil fungal communities from Angelo Coast Range Reserve, California, USA - CZODoug3_1_1_16fungal (Hybrid Assembly) | ecosystem: Environmental > Terrestrial > Soil > Vadose...
GAGCTCTTCGGACCGGTGCTGTCTGTGGTTCGGGCCACCGACATCGATGAGGCGCTCAAGGTGCTCAACGCCAGTACCTACGGCAACATGGCCTCGATCTTCACCGGCTCGGGCAAGTACGCACGGGAGTTCAAGCGCCGGGCGCAGGCCGGCATGCTGGGCGTCAACATCGGGGTGGCGGCGCCCATGGCCTTCCTGCCGTTCACCGGTTGGAAGAATTCGTTCTTCGGTGACCTGCATGCCACCGGCCAGGACAGCATTCGCTTCTACACCCGACACAAAGTCGTGACGACGCGGTGGCTCTAGAGACGAGCGCCCGCCCACACGTGCTGAGCGGCGAGGAAATCGTCGCCCTCTGCCGACAGTACACGCTTTACGAGTGGACGGCGCAATCGACCGTCGATCCGATCGCGGTCGACCACGCCCGGGGCGTCTATTTCTATACCCCCGATGGCAAGCGCTACATCGACTTCAACAGCCAGTTGATGAGCGTCAACGCCGGTCACGGTCACCCGCGCATCATCGAGGCCATCAAGCGCCAGGCGGACAAGCTCCCCTATGCCAATCCCTTCATGGCGCACGAACCGCGCGCGCTGTTGGGCAAGAAGCTGGCCGAACTGATGCCCGGCGACCTGGACAAGGTGTTTTTCACGCTCGGCGGCGCGGAGGCGAATGAAAACGCCATCAAATTGGCGCGGACCGTGACCGGCCGCCATAAGATCATCGCCCGCTATCGCTCATATCACGGAGCAACCGCGGGCGCGATGGCGTTGACCGGCGACCCGCGGCGATGGGCCAGCGACCTGGGAACGTCGGGCGTGGTGCATGTCCTCGATCCCTATCACGGACCGCAGCGCGAGCAGGACACCGCCGAGGCATCCCTCAGGTACCTCGAGGAGACGATCCAGCTCGAGGGCCCCAACACGATCGCCGCCTTCTTCCTGGAGACGGTCACCGGCACCAATGGCATCCTGATCCCGCCGGACGGTTATCTCCAGGGGGTGCGTGAGCTCTGCGATCGCCACGGCATCATGATGGTCTGCGACGAGATCATGTCGGGCTTTGGCCGGACCGGCGAGTGGTTCGCCGTCAACCACTGGAAGGTGGTGCCCGACATCATGACCATGGCGAAGGGACTGACCAGCAGTTACGTGCCGCTGGGCGCGGTGGGCATGCGCCCCAGGATCGCCGAGTACTTCGACAAGAACGTCTTCTATGGCGGGCTGACCTACAACAGCCACCCGCTCGCCTGTGCCACGGCGCTGGGCACCATCCAGGCCTACGAGGAAGACGACATGATCGGCAATGCGCGCCGGATGGGGGAGGTCATGACCCGTCACCACCACGACCTCAAACGCAAGCATCCGTCCGTAGGGCTGACGCGTTCCATCGGCCTCTTCGGCATCCTGGAGCTGGTCAAAGACCGCAAGACGATGGCGCCGCTCGCCCCCTTCAATGGGACCTCGGAGCCGATGAAGGCGGTCGGCAAGTCCCTGCGCGAGCAGGGCCTCTACACCTTCGTGCGCTGGAACACGATCATGACGAACCCGCCCCTCTGCATCACCGAGGCGGAGCTGGGCGAAGGCTTCGCCATCATCGACAAGGCGCTCGACATCGCCGACCAGGCCGTCGCCTAAACTCACGCGGCCCATGGCCAGCGTGCACGATGACCCGTCGAACCCCGACGCCGGATTCGCCGAGCTGTACGCGCAGCTCCCGGACGCGACCGACCTGTGGCCCTGGCTCGAGCTGGCTCAAGGTGCCACACCTCCGGTGCTCTACCTTGGCATCGGCAGCGGGCGGCTCGCCGTCCCCTTGAGCGCCGCCGGTATCGAGCTGGTCGGGGTCGATAGCCATCCCGGCATGCTCGAACGGCTCCGAGGACGGCTCTCGCAGACGGAGCTGATCCAATCGCGGATCGAGGACCTCGAGCTCGCCCGCCGCTTCGACCTCGTCATCGCGCCCTCGAACATCCTCTACCTGGTCGAGCGCTTGCGCCGAGCGGCCGACCATCTCGCCGACGCCGGGGCCCTTGCCTTCGAACTCGCCAACCCACACTGGCTGCGGGCAGGCGGTGGCGATGGGGTCCGGGTGCGCTCCTTCGATGGAAATGGGGCACGCCTCGAGGTCGACTACCGTCTTCCTGACGGCCGCACCATCACGCAGCACGCCGAGGTCGCCATCGTCTGGCCCGAGGAAATGGAGAACTGGCTGGCGGCGGCGAGCCTGCGGCTCCAGCGGATGTTCGCCCGGCCGGATGCGGAGCTGGTCGACAGCCCGAGCTTCTACGTCGTGGCATCGAGATAGGCGTCGTGGCTGGGCGCATCCTGGTCGTCGAGGACGATCGGGCATTGAGGACCGTCCTGGTTGGAGCGCTCCAATCGGGTGGCTTCGAGGTCGAGCAGGCGGCCGACGGATCGACCGGGGTGCAGGCATTGAAGGGCAAACCGTTTGACGTCGTCCTGCTCGACATCGGACTGCCGTTCGTGGACGGCTGGCACGTGCTCTCGACCCTCGAAGGCCGCCGAGTCCCCTCGGTGATCGTCATCAGCGCCCGTGGTGACCAGGCGGACAAGGTCCGCGCCCTCGACCTGGGAGCCGATGACTACCTGGCCAAGCCATTCGGCTCAGACGAGCTGCTGGCTCGCATCCGTGCCGTCCTGCGTCGTGCCCAGCCGCCGGCTCAGGTGTCCCTTGTCGTGCGGAATGGGAACGTCACCGTCGACCTGCAGACCCATTCGGTCTTACGCGGCGAGCAGGAAGTCAAGCTCTCGCCGACGGAGTATCTCCTGTTAGCCGAGCTCGCCCGACACGAGCACGAGGTGATGGACTATCGCACGTTGCTTCACCGCGTTTGGGGAGCCAGCTACGGTGATGAACGGCATTATCTGCGGGTCTTCATCCAGCGATTGCGTCGCAAGCTGGAGCATGACCCGGCGCATCCCGAGGTGATCCAGACGGTGCCCGGCCGCGGCTATCGCTTCGGCCCCGCGATCAAACGCTGATCGCGTCGCGGTTCGGGCTCGCAAGCCGAGATTGTTGATGCGACGTTGACGCCGCCCGGCATAGGCTGATTTCATGCCGCTTGACGTTTGGATGCTCAGCCTGCTGGTGGTCCTCATGATCGGGAGCTTCGCCTATGTCTTCGGGCTGAAGAAGCTGCCATGACGGCGGGCTACATCGCGTCGGGGGTCGTGGCCCTGGTCGTGATCATCTATCTCTTTGTTGCGCTCCTCTTCCCGGAGCGCTTCTGAGCCATGCTGCTTGACTTGATCGGGATCGCCATCACGTTTGCGGCCGTGGCTGTCGGGGCCTGGTTCCTGGGTGGCTTCATGGTGCGCGTCTTCACCGGGGGACGGACCTTCCTGCATCCGATTTTGCGCCCGGTCGAACTCGGCTTTTACCGGCTTTCCGGCATAAATGAAAACCAGGAACAGGGTTGGGTGCTCTACACAGTCGCGATGCTCGCCGTGCAGGTCGTCAGCTTCATCTTCACCTACCTCATTCTGCGGCTGCAGGATCACCTGCCGCTCAATCCGATGGGCTTTAGCGGCGTCGCCCCCGACCTCGCCTGGAACACGACGGTGAGCTTCGTCACCAACACCAACTGGCAAAACTACGTCGGCGAGCAGACGATGTCCTACCTGTCGCAGATGCTCGGGCTCGTCATCCACAACTTCCTTTCGGCGGCGACCGGCATCGCGTTGGCGGTCGCGCTCATCCGCGGCATGTCCGCCCGCAAGCTGAAGACGCTCGGCAACTTCTATGTCGACGCCACCCGGGCGATCCTCTACATCCTGCTGCCGATGTCGGTCGTGGTTGCGTTCGTCCTCATCTCGCAGGGCGTGGTCCAGAGCCTGGATCCGTACGCCACCGCGCACACCGTCCAGGGCTCCACTCAAACGATCGCCGTTGGCCCCTTCGGCTCGCAGGAGGCGATCAAGGACCTCGGCAACAACGGCGGCGGGCCCTTCAATGCCAACTCGGCGCATCCCTTTGAGAACCCCAACGGCTTCACCAACCAGTTCGAGATCTTCCTCGAGCTGCTCATCCCCTTCGCGCTGGTGGTCACCTTCGGCAAGATGGTCGGCAACATCAAGCAGGGCCTCGCCATCGGCGGGGCGATGGTGGCGATCTTCCTGGTCGCGACCGGGATCGCGATCGGCGCCGAGCAGGCTGGCAATCCGGCGCTGAGCGCGGTCGGTGCCGACCAAGTTCGAACGCCGGCCCAATCGGGCGGCAACATGGAGGGCAAGTCCGTCCGCTTCGGCCCCGTGTATTCGGCGAACTTCGCCACGGCCACCACCGGGACCAGCACCGGATCGGTTGACGCCAGCCACGACAGCTTGACGCCGATCGGCGGCATGGTGACGATGGTCTTGATCCAGATTGGCGAAGTCGCACCCGGCGGCATCGGGGCGGGCCTCTATTTCATGCTGGTCTTCGCCATCCTGGCGGTGTTCATCGCCGGCCTGATGGTCGGACGAACGCCGGAGTATCTGGGCAAGAAGATCGAATCCAAGGAGGTGCGGCTAGCCTCGCTGGCCGTCCTGATCGACGTGGTGATCATTCTTGGCTTCACGGCGATCGCGGTGCTCGCCCCGGCGGCGAAGGCAAATGGTGGCGGTCCGCTCAATCCCGGCGCGCACGGCTTTAGCGAGATTCTCTATTCGTTCTCGTCCCAGGTCGGCAACAACGGCAGCGCCTTCGCCGGACTTTCCGGCAACACCGTGTTCTGGAACACGATGGGCGGGATTGCGATGTGGTTGGGCCGTTTCTTCGAAGTCATCCCGATCCTCGCCCTCGCGGGCGCGCTTGCCGGAAAGAAGGTCGTTCCGGCCGGCGCCGGCACGCTGGCCACCGACCGGCCGCTCTTTGCCGGGCTGCTCATCGGCGTGGTGCTGATCGTCGGCGCGCTCACCTTCTTCCCGGCGCTGTCCCTGGGGCCCCTCCTGGAGCACTTCCAGCTGGCCGCCAATCATCTGGCTCACTGAGATGGAAGAGAAAACCCGATCCGAGAGTTACCGGCGCCGGCGCCGCTCGAGCCTGCTCGACCGCCAGATCATGATTCCCGCGCTGATCGAGAGCATCACCAAGCTCGATCCTCGCTGGCAGGCCCGAAACCCGGTGATGTTCGTGGTCGAGGTCGGCTCGGTGATCACCACGATCATCTTCATCGCCGGCCTATCGCGTGGCGCGACCGATTCGCTCTTTGTGGGCCAGATCACGGTCTGGCTGTGGTTCACCCTCATCTTCGCGAACTTCGCCGAGGCGCTCGCGGAGGGCCGGGGCAAGGCGCAGGCCGACACGCTGCGCCGAGCGCGCACCGATACCATCGCCCGGCGGCTGGTCGACGGCCGGGAGGAGCGTGTCCCCTCGTCGCAGCTGCGCAAGGGCGATACCGTCGTCATCGAGGCTGGTGACCTGATCCCCAGCGACGGGACCATCGTCGAGGGGATTGCGTCGGTCGACGAGTCGGCGATCACCGGCGAATCCGCCCCGGTCATTCGTGAAGCCGGCGGTGATCGCAGCGCCGTCACCGGCGGGACCCGCGTGCTCTCGGATCGAATCGTGGTTGAAGTCACCGCCAACCCGGGCGAGACCTTCCTCGACCGCATGATCCACCTGGTCGAGAGCGCCTCCCGCCGGAAGACGCCCAACGAGATCGCGCTGAACATCTTGCTCGCCGCGCTGACCATCATCTTCATGATCGCCGTGGTGACGCTCCAGCCCTTTGCCATCTACGCCGGCACGTCGGTGACCATCACGGTTTTGATCGCGTTACTCGTCTGCCTGATTCCGACCACGATCGGGGCGCTGCTCTCGGCGATCGGCATTGCGGGGATCGACCGGCTGCTGCAGCGCAACGTCATCGCGCTCTCCGGCCGCGCGGTCGAAGCCGCCGGCGACGTCGACACGCTACTCCTCGACAAGACCGGCACCATTACCTACGGGAACCGGCAGGCGACGGAGTTCGTCCCGGCTCCTGGGATCACGATGGAGCGGCTCGTGCGGGCCGCCGAGATGGCGAGCCTCGCGGACGAGACGCCGGAAGGCCGCTCCATCGTCAGCCTCGCCCGTCGCTTCGGTGCCGACGGGCACCAGGAAACGAACATGACCTTCATTCCGTTCTCGGCGAACACTCGGATGAGCGGCATTGACTACGAGGGCGGCAGCATTCGCAAGGGTGCGGTTGACGCGATCTCGAGCTGGTGCGGCTGTCCAACGCCGAAGCAGCTGCCGGAGGCAGTCCAGGAGCGCGTCGAAATCATTGCCCGCGCCGGCGGCACGCCGCTGATGGTGGCGGAGAACAACCTGGTGATGGGGACCATCCAGCTCAAGGACATCGTCAAGCCCGGGATCGCCGAACGCTTTGCCGAGCTGCGCAAGATGGGCATGCGCACCGTCATGGTCACCGGTGACAACCGGCTGACGGCGGCCACCATCGCCAAAGAGGCGGGCGTCGATGACTTTCTGGCAGAGGCGATCCCCGAGCGAAAGCTGGAACTGATCCGTAAGGAGCAGGCCGATGGCCGGATGGTCGCGATGACCGGCGACGGCACCAACGATGCGCCCGCGCTCGCCCAGGCCGATGTGGCCGTGGCCATGCAATCGGGCACGCAGGCGGCCAAGGAAGCCGGCAACTTGATCGATCTCGACAGCGATCCGACCAAGCTGATCGAGATCGTCGAAGCCGGCAAGCAGATGCTGATCACGCGCGGTGCCCTGACGACCTTCAGCATTGCCAACGATGTGGCCAAGTACTTCGCGATCATCCCGGCGATGTTCTTCGTGGCCTTGCCGGAGCTCGGCGCCCTCAATGTCATGCGCCTCACGAATCCGAGCAGCGCCGTCTTGTCGGCCGTGATCTTCAACGCGCTGATCATCGTGGCCCTGATCCCCCTCGCGCTTCGGGGCGTGCGCTACCGGCCGATCGGCGCCGCCGCGTTGCTGCGACGCAACCTGCTCCTCTGGGGCGTGGGCGGCATCATCGCGCCCTTCATTGGCATCAAGTTGATCGACGTCATCGTCACGGCGGTGCATCTGGCATGACGGGTCCACAATCCATCGTGCGCTCGCTCCCCATCGAACTGCTGCGGGCGGCTCGGCTCACGCTCGTGATCGCCGTCGCGACCGGCCTGATTTATCCGCTGCTGATCACAGGCATCTCGCAGGTCGTCTTCCACGACCAGGCTAACGGCAGCCTGATCACAAAGAACGGGCAGGTGGTCGGCTCCAAACTGATCGGCCAGAACTTCACCGACCCGAAGTACTTTTTCGGGCGGCCATCGGCGACCGCGAACGTCAGCGATGCCACGAAGTCGGACCCCTACAATGCGCAAAACTCGGCGGGCAGCAACCTGGCGCCCTCCAATAAGGTCCTGATCGATCGGGTCAGCCAGGCGGTGGCGCAGATCCGCAAGGAGAACAATCTCCCGGCTGACTCGATGGTGCCGGTGGACCTGGTGACCACCGATTTCAGTGGCTTTGATCCGGACATCAGCGAGGCCGGCGCGCTGACCCAGGTCAACCACGTCGCCACCGCCCGCAACCTGGATCCGCTGAAGGTGCGGGCGCTGGTCGAGAAGTACGTGGAGGGCCGCAGCCTTGGCATTTTCGGCGAACCGCACGTGAACGTGCTCGCGCTCAACATGGCGTTGGACAACGGCGAAGCCGGCTAAGACACGGCCCTAACATGGCCTTATGGCAGCGGCGCGCGGGCGTCTCAAGGTCTATCTGGGCGCCACGCCCGGCGCCGGCAAGACGTTTTCCATGCTGCGGGAGGCTCGCGAGCGAAAGCAGCGCGGCGAGGACGTCGCCATCGCCTACGTCGAGACCTATGCGCGCACCCGCACCGAGGAGCTCCTCGCCGGCCTCGAGCTGATCCCACGCAAACGAGTGCCCTATCGCGGCACGGTCCTGGAGGAGATGGATGTCGATGCCATCCTGCGGCGGCATCCGAAGATCGCCCTGGTCGACGAGCTCGCTCACACCAATGCCCCCGGTTCGGCAAATGAGAAACGCTGGCAGGATGTCGAGCAGCTGCGGGACGCCGGCATCGACGTGATCTCGACGCTCAACGTGCAGCACGTCGAAAGCGTCAACGACGTGGTCGAGAAGATCACCGGCATCGTGCAGCGGGAAACCCTGCCCGACCGGGTGCTCGATCTGGCCGACGAGATTCAGTTCATCGACATCTCGCCGGAGGCGCTGCGCAAGCGGATGCGGCACGGCAACATCTACGGCGCAGACAAGGTCGAAACCGCCCTGGCGAACTTCTTCCGGCCGGGCAACCTGGCGGCCCTCCGGGAGATCGCGTTGCGGCTCGTCGCCCAATCGATGGCCACCTCGCGCCAAGTCCTGACCCCGGCGGAGGACGTGCTGGTGGCGATTTCTGGTGCCGCCGAGTCCGAGCCGTTGATCCGCCGCGGGCTACGACTGGCCCGCCGTCTCGGCGGGCTCTGCATGGTGGTCACGGTCGGCTCCGCCGGCGGGGTGAGCATGGAGCGCTATCAGCGCCTTGCGACCCAACTGGGATGTTCGTTTGTCTCACTGGGCGGGCCGGATGTCGCCAGGGGGATCATCGAGGCCGCCCAGCTGGCCAACGTGCGCCACCTCTTCATCGGCGAGTCGCGCCTGGTCGGTTGGTGGTCTCGCTGGCGCAAAACGCTGGCCGACCAGCTGATCGATTCGCTCCCCGACATCGACCTCCATGTAATCGCCACTGAACACGCAGCGGCGCCACCCGAGGTCGAGCCGGAGCGACGCCTTCCCGAGGACTTGCTGCGCTCCGGTCGCCGGGGTGCGGACGTCCGCGTCTATCTCGGGTACGCCGATGGCTCGGGCACGACGACGGCCATGCTCGATGAGGCGCGCCGGCGCCGGTCGCGCGGCACCGATGTCGTCGTCGCGGCCATCAATCCGCGCCTTCCGCGGACCGAGCTGGAAAGCCTCGAGATGCTTGGCGGATCGAACGCCCCTGCCGCGCACGACCGGCTCGACGTCGAGGCGCTGCTGAGTCGAAACCCGGAAGTCGCCGTCATCGATGAGCTCAACGGTTTCGACACGGAGGGACAGCTGCGGGCCGCCTCGCTGGCCCGGCTGGTCGAAGCCGGCATCACGGTGCTGGGAACAATTCACTTGCTGGACCTGGCCAGCGTGCGCGAGAGCTATGCGCCGCTGCTCAGGGAGCGCGCCCCTGGATCGGTCCTGTCGGATGACGTCTTGACCACGATCGACGAGCTCGAAATCGTCGACGTCACACCAGCTGTGTTACTCGAGCGGCTTCGTCGCGGCGAGATCATGAGCCCAGCCGACGCCGCGCGGGCGCTGCAGGCCGAGTTTCGCCCGCAGATCCTCTCGGCGCTGCGCGAGATGGCGTTCCGTCTGATCGCCGAGCACACCGATCGCCGCCTGGTCGCCTACATGCGAGACCAGAAGATCGAGAAGCCCTGGGAAGCGCGACCACGCCTGGTCGCCTGTATCCCACCGCGCCCGGGGATGGAGCCGATCATCCAGCGGATGGCGAGCTTTGCTACGCGCACCGCGGGGCAATTTACTGTTGTCAGTGTTCGCCCGCCGCGCCTCTCGGAGGCGGAGCGCCGCTGGCTGGGCGAGTACGCGGCGCTGGTGCACCGCGAGAACGGCGAGTTCGTGAGCCTGCACGGACGAAACGTGGCGGCGACGCTCGCCGGCTACCTGCGCAAGACGCTAAACACCGAGGTGGTACTCGGCAGAACTCGGCGCCGCTGGCGTCCCTGGCGGACGACCTCGACGCTGATCCGGTTGCTCGAGGACATCGACGTGCATATCCTGCGGCGGGACCAACCGGCGCCGGTCACGAAAGCGCCTGTGGCTCGGACTTCGGGATCGTAAAGCGAAAGGTCGTTTCGCCGGGCTTGCCGTCCTCCAGCGCGATGCTCCCCGCGTGGGCCTCAACCAGCCCGCGGGTGATCGCCAATCCCAGTCCCGAGCCGTCACCATCGTCGCCCGGGCCCTTCACGAACCGGTTGAACAGCCGATCGCGCATCGCAGCCGGCACGCCCGGACCGTGATCCAGCACGCGGACGGTGATCTGGCCCGGATCCTCCTGGCTGACGCGGATACCGATCGGCGTGCCGGCCGGAGCGAAACGATTGGCATTGTCGAGCAGGTTGTCGAAGATTTGCCCCAGGCTGTCCCAATCGGCCAGCGCGCTGACGCCGGCTTCCTTGGGGTCCCATTCGACCGTGCGCTCGGGTGCGATCCGCTTGAGGCGCTCGGCCGCGGCGGCTACGGCGTCGCCGAGCTGCACCGGTTCCAGCGTGAGGTGGAGGGCGCCGCTTTCGATGCGCCCCAGGCTGAGCATGTCGGCGAGCAGCCGGTTCAGTCGCCGGGCCTCGGTCGCGATCCCCTCAATCCGGTACCGAACGGACGTATTCATCTCCTGGGTCCGCAACATGTTGGTGCTGTCGGTCAGGATGGTGCCGATCGGGGTGCGCAGCTCATGCGAGATGGTGGCGAGCAGGTCGCGCAGGTCCTGCTCAGCCTGCTGCAGCAGCTGAACCTGCTGCTCGGTGCGCGCCAGCCGGACGGCCGCCTGGGCGGCGGCAGCCTGGTCGCGGTTGAGGCGCACCAGCTCGGCATTGGCGTTGCGGAGCTCCCGGGCGAGGGCCTCGGCCCGGATCTGCGCCTGGCGCCTTCGGCCGGCCATGAAGCCGACCACGCCCGCGGTTCCGAAGAAGATGGCCAGGTTGACCAGGTCCTGTTCATCCGCGATCGTCAACGTCCGAGCCGGCGGAACAAAGTAGTAATCGACGAGCAGAAAGCTGACCGCCGCCGCCAGCAGCGCTGGCCACAGCCCGCGCGCCACGGCGATCACGGCGACGACGGCCAGTCCTACCCCCGGTTTGGCCACCGCCTGCGGTGAGCGCCGTGCGGCGGGCGGTGTCGTGCCCGCGGGGCGGGTGCGTGTGTGCGGCATGAGGATGCTCCTGGACAAGTTGCCGGATAGGCTCTCCGGACCGAGCCTAGGCAATGACGGATAGGCTGTCCACCTAATGCCGGACAGTCGATCCGCTAAAGTGGTCGCCGGTGCACAAGCGGATTCAGGTGCTCGACTGGTACTCCGATCGTCGGCCGCACCATGTGAAGGCCACGATCAAGATTTTCGGGCTCGTCGACAACGAGATCCTGGAATACCACTGGGGCCCCGACTGGGTGGTCTGGGATGCCGGCGATACGTTTCAGCAGCGCGGGCAACACGTCGAGTACAACCTGCGGCCGGTCGGCGTCGACAAGACCCGGGTGCGCTTCGACATC
>Ga0137415_10006859_pt1 | contig 11300 bp, 4 predicted proteins | sample CZODoug3_1_1_16f_FD_183082 | JGI IMG/M metagenome (GOLD analysis project Ga0137415, IMG submission 183082) | Vadose zone soil fungal communities from Angelo Coast Range Reserve, California, USA - CZODoug3_1_1_16fungal (Hybrid Assembly) | ecosystem: Environmental > Terrestrial > Soil > Vadose...
TCGGCAAGGTGATGCTGACGGTCTAACCCGCGATCGGCGCTACGCGCCGACGCTTTGTCGGCAAGGTGATGCTGACGATCTGACCCGCGATCGGCGCTGCGAGTCGACGCCTTGTCGGCAAGGTGATGCTGACGGTCTAGCCAGGCGCGTTCATGCGCGCCGCCCGGCGACTTTAGCTGCGGTGCTCGTCGTTGTGTGCGACGTCGGGCTGGTCGGCTTCGGCGGGATCGACCTCAGGGGTCTCCGGGGGAGCCTCGGGCGCGGCCTCGGGCTCGCCGGCTTGCAGCTTGGCCTTCTTGCGCGCGGCATCCTCGCGCGCGGCCTTGCGCCGGGCGCGGTCAACCGCGTCGTTGAGATCCTTCAGGCTACACAGGCCCAGCGTCACCGGATCGCGCGGGCGCACGTTCTGCATGTTCCAATGGGTGCGCTCCTTGACCGACAGGACCGTGCTCTTGGTCGAGCCGACCAGCTTGGCGACCTGGCTGTCCTGGAGCTCGGGATGGATCTTTAGTAGCCAGGCGATGGCATCCGGCCGATCGGAACGCTTGGCCACAGGCGTGTACCGCGGGCCCTTGGAGCGGGCCACCGGCATGGGCACGTCGCGCGGGCTGAGCTTGAGGCGGGCCTTGGCATCGCCCTCGGCGCGCTTGATCTCTTCCTTGGTCAGCTGGCCGTTGGTCGTCGGGTCGAGCCCGGTCATGCCGCCCGCCACCTCGCCATCGGCAATCGCCTGGACCTCGAGCGGATGCAGGCCGGTGAAGGCCGAGATCTGATCGAAGGTCAGGGTCGTGTTCTCGACGAGCCAAACGGCGGTCGCCTTGGGCATCAGCACTTGCGACATAAACAATTCTCCTCGCCCGGATATAGAGACCGGCCCCGGCCGCGCCAACAGAAAAGCGGCCTTTCGCGATAAAGTATTGAATCACAAAAGGAAACGGCCGGGGGTTAGCCCGGCCGTCCCGTGAAGTTCTTGGCTTCCGGTCTTACTGGAGCACGATCTCGACGCGGCGGTTCTGCGGCTCGCGCACGCCGTCCGGCGTCGGGACCAGCAGGCCCTGCTCGCCGCGGCCGACGACGGCGATCGCGGTGGCTGGCACGCCGTTACGCACCAGGGCGTCCTTGACCGCATTCGCACGACGCAGCGACAGCGCCATGTTGTAGTTCTCCGGGCCCGACGTATCGGTGTGGCCGGTCGCCGTGATGCGCGCGCTGCCCTTGGCCTTGAAGGCGTCGGCGGCCTGCTTGACCGTGGCCAGCGCCTGGGCGCTGAGGTTCGAGCGGTCCCAATCGAAGAACACCATGAACGACGCCGCCTGAGGCGCCGCGGTCGGCGGCGGCGGGGGCGCCGCGGTTGGCTGGCCAAACTTGTAGGCGATGCCAGCCAGCGCCAAGATGTTCTGGTTCTGGCCGAAGAACGTCTGCCCACCCACCGTGACGGAGGGGTTGGTCGTGCCAAGGTACCGGGCTTCAACGCCAATCGTCAGCGCGTTTGAGATATTGTACCTGACGCCCGCAAGCGCATCCCAAGCGAACACGGTGCTGCCCAGTGAGGTATTGCTGTCGACGAACCCGATGCCCACGCCGGCCCCGACGTAGGGCGTGACTAGTGACCTCGGAAAAAAATCATACGACAGATTGACCAAGGTGGTGAGCTGTCCGGCCTTGTTGGTGATCGCCGTGCCCGGGATGTTGAGGTTAAGCGGAGTCTGACCGTAGCCCACGTCCACATCGACGCGCGGGCCAACGAAGTCATAGCCAAACTTAGCCCCGACTGGGTAGCCAATGCCTGAGCTGTTATTCGGCGTATTCAGAGGGGCGGTAATGCCACCGCCCGCGCCGATATAAAACCCGGGCTGCGCGTCGATTTCTTGCGCCTGAGCTGCGACCGGCCCTGCCGTCAATGCAGCAGCGATTATCCATGCCTTTTTCACGACAGACCCCCCCAGTTCCCCAAACGTCCAAGTATCCCAACGCCTTAGTATAGCGCAGTCTCCATGAAACTGCTACCGGTTGTTGTACTTCCGGTTGGGGATGCGACGGCCCCCTGCCCGCACAGCTACTGGCCGGTCGGGTAGTTGCCACCCAAGGTCCTCGGGATAGCCACCGTGGCCGTTGCCCCCGAGAGGATCTGGAAGAAGCGCGCAGCCTCCGCCAAGGGCGCGGTCGATACATAGAGGATGTCGCCAGGCCTTACCGGAAAGCGATTCATGGCAAAAAACGACTTCGGATCCCTGAGATTGAGCTGATAGACGATCGGCACCGTGACCTGATCCTCGGGTAGCGGCGGAACGCCATAACGCGCGGCCAGATCGATCGGCTCGCGACGAAAGAGATACACCGCCATCGCGTCAGACCGCTGGGCGTCGAGGCCGAACGCGACCCCGAGCGCATCCGAAAGATTGAGCGGCGTCTTGCTGAAGATCTGCTCTCCTGGCTTGGCAATGGCACCAAAGGCCAAGAACTTCTGCTGCGCTCTCGTCAGCAACAACGCATCGCCTGCCGCCAGCGGCACGTTGTAATTTTCCGGCCGGTCTATGACGTCCTGCAGGCTGACGGCCATCGTCGAGCGGCGGCGCGTGAGACGAACCATGGTCTCGAACGGAGGATATTTCGCGCCTCCCGCCATTGCGATCATGTCGAGCACGCGCTCGTTCTTGGCCATCGGTTGGGGGCCGGATTTCGCCACGTCGCCCTGGACGGACACGATGCTGCTGACATTATCGGCGACGATGACGGTTGCCTGAGGTTGGACGGCTTTGTCTTTGAGGCCGGCGACGATGTCGTCTTCGATCTGGGAGGGTGATTTCCCCGCCACTCTGAATCGTCCCGCGTACGGCAATCCGATGGTGCCGTTACTCTCGACCCGAACCGCCATCTCCGCTCCCTTGCCGCGGCCGCCGAAGACGCCGGTCTCTGCGGCCTCCCAGATCGTCACCTTCAGCACATCGCCGACACCCACCCGGCCGAAAGACCCCTGCCCTTCGAACTCTCGAGGTACGGGTGGCGGCACCGGTTGGTAGAACTGCTCAGCGTCCTGGGTGACACGCGCGTCGATGCCGACCAGCGCGAACCGCATTACTGCTTTCGGGTCGGCCTTCTTGTTCACGGCGGCATTGCCCACGACGTTGTTTGCACTCGGCCCGTCGCTCGGGAGCAACTCGCACCCTGGCATGGCCAGGCAAAGCGCAAATGTCGCCACCCGCCAAGCGTTCCGGCATGGGTTGAGGCGGTCGTCAGTTCTTTGGATATTCGATCGCACTCAGTCAGGCCCCAACATTGCCGGCAATATGCATGGTTGTACTGTCATTCTATTGCCGGGCTGAGACGTCGCTCCCGGCGCACAATTGTTGACATACCATCTGAACTTTATCTTACAGGTCACTGATTCTCAAGAAGATTTTGATTGCCAATAAGGGTCTTCAAGGCCGTCATAGGCGCTGCTCCACAAATGGCGGGCCGCGGGGAGCGACAGAAAGCCCTCGTACGGGCTGAGAATTGAGCTTCATAACGTCACACGCCAAGGGTGTTCGCCTCTTGTCCCGATACGGACGAGCTGATTCGGAATATTCTGTTCATACCAAGTGCCATAGAGGGCTAAGCAATAATCAGGCGCGGTAAGGGATGGGTGTGACCTTCGTCACAAGGGCGAATGCAGGGCTGTGCAATAGTTGGGGGCCGTCGGGCAGGGGTGGGACCTTCGCCTGACGCATAAGAGTTCTGGGAAAATGAAATCATTGGGCGAAATTGCGATCGTCGGCTACGCGTGTCGCGTCCCGGGTGCGCGTGACATCAGCGCATTTTGGCGACTTCTCCGGGGCAATCAGTGCAGCGTGACGTCGATCACGCCAGATCGCTTCCCAACTCAATCGTTCCTCCATCCGGCGCCCGACCAGGCGGGCCGCAGCTATACCTTCGCTGCCGGCGTCATCGACGACGTCTGGGGTTTCGATGCCGCTGCCTTCGGCATGAGCCCGCGTGAAGCCGAGCAGGTCGATCCGCAGCACCGTCATCTGCTCGAAGTTTCCTACGATGCACTCGCTCATGCAGGGATCCGGCCGTCGAGCCTGGCCGGTAGCGACACCGGTGTATATGTCGGCGCTTCATCAGCCGACCACGCGCTGCGGTTCTTCGTCGATCCGACGGTCGCAGACGTTCACATGATGACGGGCAACTCGCTCAGCATCATGGCCAACAGGCTGTCGTATGCAATGGATCTGAGAGGCCCCAGTCTCACGATCGACACGGCGTGTTCCTCCTCGCTGGTGGCCCTCCATCTTGCCGCCGAAGCCATCCGCAACGGCACGATCGACACGGCGATCGTGGCCGGCGTCAATCTGCTGTTGTCGCCTTACTCCTATGTCGGCTTCTCGCGAGCGATGATGCTGTCTCCGACCGGTCTCTGCCGGCCGTTCGACTCGGCAGCAGACGGCTATGTGCGCGCAGAGGGTGTCATCACGGTCGTGTTGCGCTCTATGGCGGAGGCTCGTCGGGCCCGAAATCGGATCTACGGCGTCATCGTCGGATCGGGCATGAACCAGGACGGTCGCACGACCGGTTTGTCCCTGCCCTCGGCTGAGTCGCAACGAGCACTGCTGGAACGGCTGTATGAGCAGTCAGCCATCGATCCGGCTGACCTGCTGTTCGTCGAAGCTCATGGCACGGGTACGCCTGTTGGCGACCCGATCGAGGCAGACGCCCTTGGGAAAGGCCTGGCACAGCGACGCGCCCAAGCATTGCCCATCGGCTCAGTGAAATCGAACATCGGTCACCTCGAGCCGGTTTCAGGCCTGGCCGGCTTGCTCAAGTCCGCTCTCGCGCTCGACCACGGACTGGTCCCGGCGACGCTTCATCAGCAGGCTCCCAGTCCGAATATTCCCTTCGATGAACTCAACCTCAAAGTCGTCGACCGCAACTGGAAACCGCCCGAACGCCGAGGAGCCGAACTTGCCGGCGTGAATTCGTTCGGGTTTGGCGGCACCAATGCTCACGCGATTGTCCGCAGCGACAACGCGAAGGGCGACGTTGTCTATTTCCATAACAACATGCCGCCACCGCCACTGCTGCTGACGGCGCACAGTTCGGAGGCCCTTCCAGCCTTGGCGGCCGCCTACACCGCGCAATGGCCTGCCGAGCCGCGCAGCGTTCCCGCATTCGTTGGCTCGGCCGCACATTTGCGGGACCACCTTCCCCACCGCTTGCTCATTCGCGGCGGCTCGAATGATGAGCTTCGGCATCACGTTCAGCAGTATGCCAACGGAGAGAAGCCGGCTTCGATGTTGGCCGGTTATGCCCTTGGCAACAATCTTCCAGTCGCATTCCTGTTTTCAGGCAACGGCGCTCAATGGGTGGGAATGGGAAAAGCGGCCTGGCAAGCAAACGCGCCGTTCCGCGAAGCCCTCAGGGAAGTCAATACGCATTTCGCCAGAGTTCAAAGCTGGTCGATCGTCGATGAGCTGCTCAGCCCGTCCCTGCCGCAGAAAATCCGGCGCGCGACCTATTCTCAGCCTCTGCTGTTGGCGCTGCAGGTAGCAACCGTGAAGGCGCTTGAGGAAGCAGGCGTTACTGCGACCGCGACCCTGGGGCACAGCGTCGGTGAAATCACCGCGGCCTGGGCAGCCGGGGCCCTGAGCTTGGAACAAGCGATCGACGTCGTGAGCGCTCGTAGTCGCCACCAGGAGGCGGCGCATGGCGCCGGCGGCATGGCCGCGCTCATGCTGAGCGAACGCGAGGCACACCACTTCCTCAAGACCAGTGGTGCCGCCGATGTCGACGTCGCCGCGATCAATAGCTGGCGTAGTGTCACGATCTCCGGTCCATCGGCGGAGATCGACCGGATTCTGGCATTGACAGAAAAGGCCCGCATTAGCGGCCGACGACTGGACCTCGACTATCCGTTCCACAGCGCGCTCGTCGATCCGGTGCGCGCTCCCCTGTTGAGGGAACTCGATGGCCTGAAGCCCATGCCACTTCGGCGGAAGATGGTTTCGTGCGTGACTGGCGAACTGGCAGAGGGCGAATCTCTCGACGCCCATCACTGGTGGCGAAATGTTCGTGAGCCAGTGCGGTTCGACGCCGCGTTGAATTGCCTGATCAAGGATGATTTCCGCGTCTTCGTCGAAATCGGACCGAGACCCATCCTGGCGAGCTACGTTCGCGATGTGCTTCGCGAGAGCAGTGCGCGAGGCATCGTCGTCGAGACGATGAACGAGCATAACAGCGCCGATACCACTGACCCGATCGAGCAGGCAGTAGGCAAGATACTGATCGCGGGCGGGAGCATCGATCTGGATCGCTATTTTGGCTCTCCCCCCGCCGTATCCGTCGCGTTGCCCCTTTATCCCTGGCAACACACGTCATTCGTTGTCCAGCCGACTGTGGAGGCCACCACAATCCTGACCGCCCCGTCGCATCCGCTCCTGGGTCGACGCCATCGCCTCGACAACACCGAATGGTTTTCGACCGTCGATCCCGACCTCTTCCCATGGATCGCCGATCACAAGGTTGGCGACATTCCGGTGTTTCCGGCCACGGCGTACGTCGAGGTCATGTTGGCGGTTGCGCGCGAGATCCATGGCGACAGCGCCCTCGAGATACGCGATCTGGATATTATACGCCCATTGGTCTTCGACGGGCGCACGTCCTACGAAACGTTGCTGCGATTCTCACCCGAAACAGGCTTGGTAGAGTTTCTTTCGCGCGCCCGACGGGGAGGACGAGACTGGACTCTCAACGCCCGCGGCGTTGCGGGACGTTCACCTATCGTTGGCGTGACGGCACGAACACTAAACGTTCCTGCGGGCACAGTCGTGGTGACCAAACCAAAAGTCTATGAATGCGCTCGGGCCTTGGGGTTCGGCTACGGGAAGTCGTTCCAACGCATACGTCATGTGACTTTCCCCCATCCAAAGCGAGCCGTCGGCGCCCTCGAAGCACCGGCGAACGAAATCGACAGTTCATTCATATCCGACCTGACAGGCTTGGATGCCGCATTCCACGCACTCTTTGCATCAGAGGAAGCGGGCGTCGCCGATATGCCGATGAAGCGAATGCTGCCGATCCGATTTGGCAATGTCCGCATGTATAGGTCAGGGGCAGTCGCGACCAACGTCTCGGCGCGTACGCGCCGTCAGTCTCTTACTTCGCTCGTCGTCGATATCGAACTCTATGACGCCGAGGGTCTGCTGATTCTGAGCGCTGAAACCGTTCGGCTTGTTGAAGCGCCGGGGGAGGCCGCAACTGGTTGGCGATCACTCAGCTACCACAGCACGGCCTGGCGGCTCGAGCGTGCAGGCGAGCGGACGAGTCTTGACGTTGTTTCTGCTGAGGGAAGCTTCGCGACTAAGGGCGCCTCGTCCCTGGGCGAAGGACTGCTCCTCCTGGAAGCAGGATGCCTGCGCTCTGCATGGCAAATCCTCGGCTCCGATCACGCGATGCGGGACGAGGAGGCGGAAATCACGGGAGGCGCTCCTCCTTGGCAATCGCACTACCGCTCCGCTCTGCTCTGGCATTTGGAAGCAAGAGGTCTGGCCGTCGAGAGAAATGGCCGACACGAACTGGCTGCAACCTGCGAGTTGCCCGAGATCACCTCGATCGTAAGTTCGCTTGCAGTCCGTCATCCGACGATGATCGCTGAGGCCGCCAGCCTGGCTCGAATCGATGAAATCTTCGGTGATCTCATCGCGGATCCGCACGGCGCGCCGGCGCAACTGAGCTCCTCCCACTGGCGACATCTCGGTGCCTCGGCCAAGCAAACACTCCTTCTAAGGGATGCGGTATTCGCCAATCTCGAGGCGGCGATAAAGGCGTGTGACCAGCGGCGGTTGCTGCGCGTGCTGGTACTCGGCGGTGACCATATTGCGACCGCCCGGGACCTCGCCGAGCGCTTCCCGAATCTTGAACTGACGGTCACCGATCTTGATCCTGACCGGCTTGACGAGGTTCGTTTGACCCTCGGCGATCCATCTCCGCGTATCACGTGCGTGCCATGGACGGCCCTTCCGGAATTGGCTGCTGCTGCTTTCGACATCGCCGTCGCGGTAGATGCCCTGAGTGAGATCGCGGCCACTTCGAGTGGGCTGAGTGTCGTCAAACGACTCCTGCGGCCCGGCGCCCAGTTAGCGGCCGGTGAACTTGCGCCGGCTCTTTTTTGGGACATCGTCCGCGGAACACGCCCGCTATGGTGGGATCGGTCGGTCAACATGGAATTTCCGGTGGGCGCTCTGCTCACTCGGGAGGAATGGATCGACGAGCTTCAAAATGCCGGCTTCGATACGGTCGCAGCAAGCCCACTCGCGGGTGAAGCGCATGTTGGGACCGCAATTCAATGCATCGCCGGCGAGACTGAGCATCGTGGCGAGATGCCCGCGAAACTTCCTCTCTTCAGGTGGGAAGGGGATCAGCCGAGTGACCAGGCCGTCAGCAACCAGCTACGTGCCCGTCTGAAAGAGCATCTGGAAGCCACAACGACAAGACAAGCCGAGTTGGCGACCAGCTTCGTTGGCGAAGCGACTGCATCTGCAGATATCATCTGGACGATCGATGCGACTTCTTCGTCGATGGAAGCGTCTGCCTTTCTCACAGGGCATCTGGCGGAAATCGCCGACCGATGTCGCTCGCTGGCCGCGTCACCCGCGAGACTCTGGATCTTGATGGATTTTGGTGACCGCGCCGATGACGACCCACTCAGTCAGCCGCTTTGGTGCGCAATATCTTCCGCGATGCGTGTTGCACAGAACGAATACGCTGGCCTCGACATCAGATGCTTGGGGCTGATCGGAACCGGCGCCACGGTAGTGAATAGAGCCATTGAGGAGCTCCTTCTCCCCGACGAGGAGCGTGAAGTATTCGTTGCGGGCGATATGCGCACCGTGGTTCGCGTCCAGCGCGGTATTGCCCCGCCCGCAAAGCGTCAGGATCTCACCAACGACGCCGTTCTGTCTCTTGCCAGCCGCCACGGTGCCAGTCGCGGGAACCTGGCTTGGGTGACTACCCAGCGGCCCGAGCCCGGCCCCGGTGAAATCGAGATCGCCGTCGTCGCCACGGGCCTAAACTTCCGCGATGTGATGTGGAATTTGCGACTGTTGCCGGAGGAGGCGCTTGAGGATGGTTACGCCGGCCCCGGCTTGGGGATGGAATGCGCGGGAATCGTTTCCAGGATCGGTCCTGCCGTTGAGGCATTCCAGGTCGGAGACCGCGTGGTGGCCTTCGCACCACAGGCGTTCGCCTCGTATGTCATTGCTCCTTGCTTCGCCGCAAGTCCCCTCCCTGAAACACTGAGCTTCGAAGCCGCTAGCGCCATTCCAGTGGCGTTTCTCACGGCCTACTACTCCTTGGTTCATTTGGGCCAATTAGCTCGGGGCGAGACCGTATTGATCCATAGTGGTGCCGGCGCGGTTGGAATGGCCGCCATTCAAATCGCACGCCACCGAGGAGCCAAAGTAATCGCCAGCGCAGGGAGTGACGAAAAGCGCGCGTTTCTGCGTCGGTACGGCGTGGATTGCGTCTGCAATTCCCGCAGCTTGGCTTTTGCCGATGACGTTCGTGAGTATACGGAGGGTAAGGGCGTCGATGTCGTCCTGAACTCACTGGCCGGCGAAGCCATGGTTCGATCCATGGATTGCCTGCGGCCATTCGGCCGCTTTATCGAGCTGGGCAAACGTGATTTCTACGCCAACACTCATCTCGGCTTGCGTCCGCTGCGCCGAAATCTGTCGTACTTCGGAGTAGATATCGACCAGCTCATTGGCGAGCATCGGGATTTGGCGCAGCGTCTCTTCGGCGAGATCACCGAGCTTCTGTGGACCGGAGACCTTGTCCCCATTCCACATCGAATTTTCCCCGGCTCCCAGGTCGATGAAGCCTTCCGGCTCATGCAGCGTGCGGGCCATCTGGGAAAGATCGTGGTGACCCCAGCCGATCAGCCTTCTGACATGGCGAACGCAGGAGGCGTCTTCCCGGTCGACGCCCGAGGCGTGCATGTCGTGATCGGCGGAACAAGCGGTTTCGGATTGGCGACAGCTGTATGGCTTGCTGGCAGAGGTGCGACGCGTATCGTGCTGGCCAGCCGCTCTGCCCGCCTGGCAGATAAGGGGATCGCCACGTTTGAGGCCTTTAAGGCCAAAGGGGTGGAGATTGCCGTTGAGCAGGTGGACATCGCGGACGAACAGGCTCTTGGCCTTTTCCTGCGCCGCTGCAGCAATCTCGGGGCGATCAAGGGCATCGTCCATGCTGCCATGACTATCGACGATCGCCTCATCGAGCGCATGGACGCCGACGCGATTGCCGCGGTTTTGCGCCCCAAAGTAGTGGGCGCGCTCAATCTGGAACGAGCAATCACCGGCCTGGAGCTGGACTACCTCCTGTTCTACTCTTCAGCCACGACCGTTTTCGGCAATCCGGGACAATACAACTATGTTGCGGCGAATGCCTTCATGGAGGGCTTGGCCCGTCGCATGCGGACGAGAGGAGTGCCGGCTCTGGCGGTTTCCTGGGGCGGCATTGCCGATGCGGGATATCTCGCCCGCAATATCGGCGCCGATGCCAATCTGAAGAAACGCTTCTCGGCCAATCTCATTTCAGCAGAGACGGCGTTGAACGGCCTCGATTGGGCCTTTGACGAACATGGTCGACCAATCACCGCATCTTGTGTCATTGCCCGCATCGATTGGGGGATGGCCAAACGGGAACTTGCCGCTCTGCGCGCGCCGACTTTCGGCGCTATCGGTGTCACAGGAAGCACGCGCAAGTCGGCGGATTCTGCGGCAATCATCGAGAAACTCCGATCGATGCCGGCCGGCGAAGCGGCCGAGGCATTGGTCGAGATCGTCGTGGAAGAGCTCTCGCGGGTCTTGCGTCTTCCCCCGAAGGAGATCGACCGGCATCGGCCTTTGGCCGATATCGGCATGGACTCGCTCATGATGCTGGAATTGCGCAACACGGTCGAGGACGCGCTCAATGTCGAATTGCCGATGATGTCCATCTCAAGCGGCATCACTCCAATCGACGTCGCGCGGCGCATCGCGCCGCTCGTCACCGGTGAGCAGCGCCAGGACGTGCCCGGCACAATCGTGGCCCTCTCGGGAAGCCACTTCGCCGAAGAAGCGAAAGCCTCCAGTCCCGAGGAGCGACAGGCTGCGGTAGGGGCCGTGCTTGAAAGGGTGCGAAAATTGGAGAGGCCCTCATGACCACCTCCTACTTGAGCGAAGCGCAGGAAACCGTGAACAAAGTACGCCGCGCTCTCGGTACGTCCAAACGCCCCAGCCTTGCTGCAGGACCGGCTGCCAACAGGAATGGGGCCACTC
>Ga0137415_10006861_pt1 | contig 11297 bp, 11 predicted proteins | sample CZODoug3_1_1_16f_FD_183082 | JGI IMG/M metagenome (GOLD analysis project Ga0137415, IMG submission 183082) | Vadose zone soil fungal communities from Angelo Coast Range Reserve, California, USA - CZODoug3_1_1_16fungal (Hybrid Assembly) | ecosystem: Environmental > Terrestrial > Soil > Vadose...
GTGCCACGCACAGTTTTTTTTGGGCGTCGATGATCAGCTCCGCGCGCTCGAGCTTGTGGCGCAGACGGGCAATGTCGCGGTTCAAATGTTTGATCTGGCGAGCCGACGCATCGGGCTTCGGTCCGCGCTTTTTCGGCGCCAGAGCCGCGCTGTCTGCCGCACCGAGCTGCTTGCGCCAACTCGAGAGCATCGACGAATAGATATGTTTGCTACGCAGAAACGCGCCGAGCTCACCGCGCTCCTTGCAGCGATCGGCCTCGGCCAAGAGCATCCGCTTCTCGCTCGCAGAGAATTGCCGGCGCGTCGCGATCTCGATCACCTCAGGGTCTGGGCTACGATCCTCAGAAGGCGCTATGGTAGATGATCGTAGAACGCTTGGACTGGCGGAATCAATCGAAGAAGCTGAAAGACTGTTCATAGAAGACTTCGATACTTGGGACATGACTGGATACTACCTGTACTCTAAATTGTTGAGGTCAGGTGTCTCAGCTCACATTGGCACATGGGGCGTTGACGGCTCTCGGACGTGACGAAGCAGTTGTAGTTGGTAGCGGGTGGTGCTATCAATTACGCAAACACTACTTATAAATCAACTATTTACGTGGAAAATGGTAGTGGGGCACGCTTCCATTGAGTGACCGGTAATGGGAATTGCGGTTAGGCGGCCGGGTACCAGAAATCATTCTGTCTGCGCCAGAGTATGATGCAGCTCATGGCTGCACCATCGTCCCAGCGACTGGAAGCAGGGCTCCTCAGCGTTGTCTGTCTGGCGACAGTCTGCATTTGTGGCATTGGCCAGGTGGCCGACTCCTATCAGAGCCTGCGTCGCAGCTTGCTCGAGGAGATTGCCGAAGATGTACGCAACACGGCGGCGTACTTGAACAAGCGCGCGCTCGATGAACGCGTGATGGCAGCGATGGCAGCGGTGCCGCGCCACGAATTTGTGCCGGAAGCAGAGCGTCGCCACGCCTACGAGAATCGCCCGTTGCCCATCGGTCACGGCCAGACCATTTCGCAACCGTATATTGTGGCCGTGATGACCGATCTGCTCGAGCCGAAGCCGGGCTGCCATGCACTGGAAGTGGGCACCGGTTCGGGCTACCAGGCCGCAGTCCTTAGCCACCTGTGCGCCGACGTTTACACCATCGAGATTATCGATGCCTTAGGGATTGCCGCGCGTGAACGCCTGCAACGGCTTGCTTATCAGAACGTCTTCGTCAGACTCGGCGATGGTTATTACGGGTGGCGCGAGCACGCGCCCTTCGATGTCATCGTTGTAACGGCCGTCGCCACCCAAATCCCGCCGCCGCTATTGTCGCAATTGAAGCCCGGCGGCCGGATGGTGCTACCGGTCGGCTCGCGCTTCACGACGCAGCAACTGGTCGTCGTGCGCAAAGGCGACGATGGCCGCATCACGACGCGCGAGATTCTCCCCGTTGCCTTTGTACCACTCACCGGCGACCATGAATGATGCAGTGCCCAGGCGCTTGGTGTTATCCGTGGCGACGCTGTCCGGCGGCGTACTGGCGAATGAGATCCTGCTCACGCGCCTGTTCGCAATAATCCACTCGTATCACTTCGCCTCGATGATGTTAAGTCTAGCGCTGCTCGGCTTCGGCATGAGCGGCACCTGTCTGGCGCTGGGGCGTCGCTGGCTCATGCCACGGTTTGGAGTGGTTTATCTTGCCAACGCCCTGTTGTTCGGCGTGCTCGCGATTGCTGCGCCACTGCTCGCCCGCTCGCTGCCGTTCAATGTCGAAGAGCTGCTTTGGAATCCGGTGGAGCCGCTGTGGCTCTTGCTCACCTACCTGGTGCTCACACTACCGTTTCTTTGCGCTGCAAACGCCATCGGACTCGCGCTGATCGTGTATCGAGCAAGGGCCGGTCGGATTTATGCAGCGGATCTGGCCGGCGCGGGACTCGGTAGCGCAGTGCTGCTCGGGCTGCTGTATCTGGTGCCGCCGGAAAGCGCGCTGCGTGTTGTCGCTGGCTCAGGGTTGGCGGCCGCACTGCTCGCGGCTGGCGTGTTGGCGGCATCCGCGATCAGGTGGCACGTCGCCAGTCTCGCCGGCATCGGCTTGCTGATCCTCCTGCCCGGCAAGTGGCTGCGTATCGAGCCCGGGCCGTACAAGCCCCTGAGTCAGGCGCTGCAGGTGCAGGGTGCCCGGCTGATCGCCGAACGCAACGGCCCGATGGGCCGCATTTCCGTAGTCGAGAGCGCGCGCGTGCCGTTGCGTTATGCGCCAGGTTTGAGCCTGCATTCCGCGGCTGAACCTCCCACGCAGCTAGGAATCTTCACCGATGGCGATAACATGGACGCCATCACGGCCACCACCGCGGATCCCCAACGCCTCGCATTCCTCGAGCAGACAACGGCCGCCCTGGCATACCCGATTGCATCGCCGCAGTCGGTGCTGATAGTCGGCGCCGGCGGCGGTCTGGAGATTTCACGCGCACTGCGATTCCGCGCCACGCATATCGATGCCATCGAGATCAATGCGCAGCACTGGCAACTCTTGCGCGAGGAGTTTCGTGACTACAGTGGTCGGCTGCTGGAACAGCCGGGCGTTGCCGCCCATGTGGGCGATGCACGCGGATTCGTCAGCGCGAGTAATCGCCATTATGACTTGATACAGCTCTCGCTCGCGGGCTCAGCCGGCGCTGGCGGTGGACTCGGCGGCCTGAATGAGGACTACCTGGATACGGTCGAGGCTTTCAGGCTTTATCTTGCGCACCTCGAGCCGGACGGTTGGCTCTCGATCACACGTTGGGTGCAAGTGCCGCCGCGTGACGCTTTGAAGCTCATCGCCACGATGGTACGCGCGCTGAAACAGGCCGGCGTGCGCGATCCCGCCCAGCGCTTGCTGATGATTCGCAGCTGGCAGACCACCACACTGTTGGTCCGGAACGGCGCAGTGACGACTGTCGACATCGCGCGTCTGCGCGCGTTCAGCGATGCCCAGGGCTTCGATCTCGTATGGTATCCAGACATGGTTGCGGCGGAAGCAAATCGCTATCATGAGCTGTCGCAGCCTTGGTTTTACGAGGGCGCGCGCGCCCTCTTGGGCACGGACTGGACAGGCTTTGTGGCCGCGTATCCCTTCGACATTCGGCCGGCGACAGACGATCGGCCCTACTTCCAGAATTTTTTCCGCTGGTCTTCACTCGCCGAGGCCTGGAAGTCAAGAGGTCGCGGCGGCATGGCGCTGCTCGAAATGGGTTACTTGGTGCTGGCTGCGACCATCGTCCAGGCGTTGGCGGCCGGCATCGCATTGGTCGTACTCCCGCTGCTCGTCCTGCGACGCCAGAGGCAGGCGCGTCGCGCTCAGCTAGGGCGCGTGCTGGCCTACTTCGGCGCCATCGGGCTTGGCTTCCTGTTCATCGAGATCGTGTTTCTGCAGAAGGTTCTGCTGTTCGTGCACCAGCCGACCTTGGCCTTAGGCCTGGTGCTCGCCGTATTTTTGGTAGCCGGTGGCGCCGGCAGTGCCTGGGCGGGGCGCAGCCCTTCGGGGCCGGCCGCGCGCCGACGCCTAAGGCTCGCTGTGAGCGCCATCCTGGTGCTTGGCACCGCGTACGCGCTGACGTATTCGGCACTGCTGGAGGCGTTGGTGGGCAGTGCGCTATTGCTCAAGGCGTGCCTTGCCGCTTTGCTGCTGGCGCCGCTGGCGTTTTTTATGGGTGCGCCATTTCCGCTGGCGATGCGCGAACTGGATGCAGCGCTCGCTGCATGGGGCTGGGGGATCAATGGCTGCGCTTCGGTGGTTAGCGCTCCCCTGGCCACTCTACTGGCTATCGATTGCGGCCTCACTGCCGTGCTGGGGATAGCGCTGGCTTTGTATGCCGGCGTACTGATGTTGTTTCCAATGGCCCGCAGCAGCGCCGATGAGCCGAGGGCCGTGTGATGCGGCTATTGTGCGCCGTAGTGCTGGCCGGCGCGCTGATGGGGGGTCGCAAAGCAGCCGGCCGCTGCTGACTCAGATCCACTTTCCTTGGACAGGATTCTAGTCGGCCGGGGCGGCGCCTCCCACAATCAACGGATCTGCAAATGAAACCACCTGCTCAAGAACAATCGAGAAGTCCGTCGGAATCGTACGATCGAGGCGCTGCTTTCGTAACCAAGCGCGCGAACGCGTCTGAGCAATTGCGGCATATCCATTGAGTGCGGTCCGCAGTGGAGCTAGTTCGGCACCGCGGAATTGAGCCACGCGCTGCATTGACGACTTCAACGTTTGAGCGTTGATGCGAAACGCCCAGTCAGGACGTAGATATCAACGAAGTCTCGCCAACGCGTATTTGCCGTACCGCGCTCGAGCGCCGTGACGATCTTCTCGGCGAGTACCATCTCCAGCGGGTAGCGGCGGACAACGATCATGCCGTCGATCAGACGCGGAGATAGCGGCGGCCGGCCAGAGTATCGTGGCTCGCGCGCTTCACAGAACAATTTCTAGTGCATTGCGAACGGCGCGCTCGGCGCCATGCAGGGACTTTGCCATCTCGATCAGGGCAGCCGGTTTGGCACCTTTGCGGCCTAGCCAACGACGAAGCGCTTCCCAGGCGATATCGGATCCTTCACGATGCCGCAATCGGATCATGTCGACCAGCGAACGCTCGGGCGAGTACAAGCCAACAGCGAAGCCCTCCCCGACTTTGAACTCCCCACGTCCCAATTCGAATGTGTCTTTTGAAAAAACGCGAACGTCAACGGGTGATAGAAGTGTCGGAATCCGGTTCCCCCGTGGAATGGCCACATCGATACGCGCCGGAATGTTGTCCGTCAGCCCATGACGCGCCAGCGCAGTCGTCAAGCAAAGGGTTCCTTCGGGAATGCGATAGGCGATCTCAAGGAGATTCTGATCGATTTCCGGTGCGTCCGCCCACCGGTACAGACCCCGGCTAATTTGTTCAACAATCCCCCGGTCTCGATACGTGTAGAGGCGCTCCGCGGAAAGGCCGCGAGCTATCGCCTCGGTGTAGGTGAAGACCGAAGGAAGTTTCTTGCGGAGCGGAATTGTCGCTTTGGTACGCACCGATGAAATCGTATACAGATATTGGATTCCTGTCTACACTTTCATCGGTCAAACAGCGCCGAATTGCGGCGTGGCGAGTTTCGCGGAATAAGCCGCGAAACCTGCGCCCATTTCCCTTAGGGTCAGCCGCATGATGGCGACATGAACACATCGCCAGACGTGCAACCAAGGGAACAGTTAATCGTGGTGCTTTCAACGCGCCGAGCAGGCGGGGAATTGAACCGACTCGTTGATTTCGATTCGCCAATAGCACAGACGCAGTTGAATAGCATAATATCGCTCTCGAGCGATGCAACGGTGCCGCGTAAGTTCTTGACTATACTGGCTTAAATGGTGGGCCGTGTAGCCACCACATTTACGTCATAAGCCATTGATTAATAAATTAATAAAATCGTCACGATTCGGCAATGCCCCCGGTCATGCCCCCACGAATGGGTAGCTGTTGATGGACGTCCTCGGACGCTCTATGACCAATACGCGTATCTGGTCGGGCAATCGCGACGACGCGATAATTGTCGTCTTTGCCCTATCTCATTGGGAGCCCTATAATGTGTATGAAATCGTCTCGGAGTACACATTATGCGCACCAATATCGTCATCGATGAGAAGTTGATGAAGGAAACACTTCGACTCACCGGCTTGAAAACCAAGCGAGAGGCGGTCGAGTTGGGGCTGCGCACGGTCGTTCGCCTGCGCAAACAGCAAGAGATCCGCCGGTTTCGCGGCAAGCTTCCGTGGCGGGGTGACTTGGATGCAATGAGAACGGACTGATGATACTGGTCGATACCAGCGTCTGGATCGATTACTTTCGCGGCGTCGTCACCCCGCAGTCTGAGAAACTGGACACTCTTCTTGGAGTCGAACAGGTGTTTACCGGCGACTTGATATTGACCGAGGTGTTACAAGGATTCGTCAGCGAGCGCGATTTCAATCAAGCCCGGAAACTGTTGGCTTCGGTCCCTCTGGTCCCGCTCGTCGGCGAAGAGATCGCGTTTCAAGCGGCGAGAAACTTCCGCAAACTCAGGAGCCTCGGGATAACGATTCGGAAGACCATTGATACGCTGATCGCGACGAGTTGCATCGAGAAGGAACTCTCATTGTTGTACAGCGATCGCGATTTTGATCCGTTTGTTCAACATCTCGGACTGCGCTCGGCGAACTGAGCGGGCGCCTATTGGATGGTGGTCTCGCCAGTGGCTTCCTCGGCCCCGAATGTCAGTCCATCATCGATCCTGATTGCCCCGATCTCTCCGGCACTCCGGAAGACTTAATAGATTATTCGGCTCATAGCCGTCCGCTTCGGTCTTCAAATATTCACGCCCGTTGTTGGTGCCCGTCTTTTCCCAGGACTGCCACTCGATCAGTTGCTAGTGTTCCGGCAACGGGCGAGCCTCGCCCTTCCCTTCAATCCTTGATCCACAGTGGACTCCGCCAGGCCGCTAGCGCGTTCAAGAAGACGCTCAACCTCGAAGGCAGGAATTTCCGATTCGAGTAGACAGCGAAAACGGGGATTTCCGCGGACGACCATTTCGGTAAAAGACGTACGAGCGCACCGCTCGCGATTGCTGCGTCACAATAGGTCGACGGGAGTAGTCCGATCCCGTGACCCCGGTATACGAAGGTACTGACGGAATTGAAGTCGTGACTCGATATCGGCCCCGAGACATGGATGCGCGCCTTTTTCCGACCGCTGACCAGGTCCCAGCCGGTCTCGTTATTCCTGGCATTGAGCATCACACAGTCGTGCACTTTGAGGTCCGCAGGCTCAACAGGAAGCTTTCGGCTTTTCAGATATTCGGGTGCGGCTACAACATAGCGAATGCTCTTACCGATCCGGGTGGCGACCACGCTCGAGTCCTCCAACTCTCCGAAGCGGATCGCGACATCAATATTTTCCGCAACCAGATCGAGGAAGAGATTCGTGATGAACAGATCGATCCGGATCCGCGGCTGAACTTTCAGGAACCCCGAGAGAAAGTCCAAGAAGGGCTCCTGACTCAGAATGACCGGAACGGACATCCTCAACATACCCTCGGGCGTCTTCTGTCCCAGGGTCAAAACTCGCTCAGCCTCTTCCATGAGGGTCAGCGGCTCCCTGCACTGATTGAAGTATTCACGTCCCTGCGCAGTCAGGGTCACCCGTCGCGTTGTGCGCCTCAGCAGCGACACACCGAGCTTCGACTCCAGCACCGATAACCGCCGGCTCACCGTCGAGATGGGCATACCCAACGAGCGGGCTGCCCGGCTGATGCTCTCGAACTGGGCCACTTTGACGAATATTAGGACGTCGTCGAGGTTCGCCATGGGGGCACTCTGCCATTTTTGGAATTTAGATTCCAGAGTTTCCCATCTAATCATCGGTACCGCGCAGCCCGAGAATGTGTTGTGCAGGATGGGTGATTAGAACGCGGGACCGTCAACCACAGCAGAAGACCGAAGACTCATATGACTACGAAACGAAAGGCCATCATTACGACGGGAGCCTCTCAGGGTATCGGTGCCGCCAGCCAATGCCTCCCTTTGGCACATGACGCCGAGCAGAATCGCCCGGATTCGAGGCTGCTTTGGGCCGAAATCACACTGGACGCGAGGCAAATTTGAACCTGGATCGGCTAATCTGCGATGAAGTCGTCGACAATGGCTGTTCATCGGAGCGGCATATTGGGTTGCTGCCCCCACGTCATCGCGACAGAAAAGGCGCGGCGGCAGAAGACCAGGCAGCAACGTGGGTGGGGCTCGGCTTTGCCGAAGTCGCGTCAAAAGTCGGCGGACTGATTCGGCAGGGATTTCCACTACCCGTCGTTCTTACCACCCTGTGTCAGCACTTCGACGCCACCGTCCACGGATGCTCCAGCAGCGTCCTTCTTCTTGACCGCGCTGGTACGAGAGTCCGAAGCTCCGCCGGATCTGGTTTGCCCGCCAGTTACATGAAGCAGCTCGAGGGCAAGCGGGTCAGGTGGGTCGAGACTCCCTTTGGCGCCACGATCAATGAGAAGACACCGGTGATCGTATTACACCCCGTTTCCGATACCCTACGCGAGGAGGCGGCCCCCGCCGCGGCGCGTGGCTTCAGATTGTGCAAGGTTTCGCCGATTTTATCGGTAACTGGGGAACCGCTCGGAATCTTTGCCATCTATCAGCGCGAGAGCAAGACCGACTATCCCCGTTTTCAATCCGCACACATCGCGCAGTTCACGACCCTCGCGAGCGCCGCCATTGAGCGAATGCGAGGCGACGAAGCGCTCAACCGAAGTGCCGCGCTTCTCGAAAGAACGCAACAACTTAGTTCAACGTGCTGTTTTTCCTGGCGCGCGAAGACAGGCGAGATCAGCTGGTCAAAAGAACTCGGTCAGCTCTTCGAACTCGACGCGGCAGAAGTGCCGGTGACACTTGGGCTGATCGGCACTCGCATCCATCCCGAGGACCTACCGTCATTCAATGAAATGATCGAACGGGCCCGAAGCGGGGTGAGCGACTTCGAGTTCGAGCATCGGCTACTGCTGCCGGACAACTCGGTCAAGTATCTGCACGTCGTTGCGCACCGAACTCGCGATCAAGAGGGCGAATTGGAATATATCGGTGCTGTTCAGGATGTGACACATCGCCGACACGCGGAAGAGGCAGTCGCCAAACTGCGAGCCGAACTCGCGCGAGCGGCGAAGGTTGCAAGCCTTGGAGTACTCACGGCAGCGATTGCGCACGAGGTCAACCAGCCCTTGGCGGGCATCGTTACGAACGCCAGCATGTGTCGGCGCATGCTCGGGGTAGATCCTCCAGACATCGAGAGAGCGCGGGAAAGCGCGAGCCGCACGATTCGCGATGCAGAGCGAGCCTCCGAGGTGATTAAGCGGTTGCGCGCACTTTTCTGCAAGAAAGGCGTCACGTGCGAATCACTGGACCTGAACGAGGCAACACGGGAGGTCGTTGCACTCTCGCTCAGTGAACTTGAAAGAAATAAGGTAATGGTAAGGACCGAACTCACAGGTGAGCTACCACCAGTCCAGGGCGATCGCGTTCAGCTGCAACAGGTCATCTTAAACCTGTTGCTGAATGCTTCAGATGCGATGGGCGGCATTGATGATCGTCCGAGGCAGATACTAATCAGAACCGAACGAGACGAGGAGAATCGTGTGCAATTGAGCGTGCGTGATACGGGCGTAGGCTTCGGACCTCAAGGGGCGGACAGACTATTCGATGCGTTTTACACCACAAAGAGCAACGGTATGGGAATCGGCCTATCCGTCAGTCGCTCCATTATCGAAAGTCACAGAGGCCGTCTATGGGCAACACCGAACGATGGTCCGGGAGCCACGTTCTCTTTTTCCATCCCGAGCGGACCCATGACGGCCGCTATCACCGGCGCCGGTACTTTGGGTGCTATTCGGCCGTCCACTGCGACGGCTGCAGAGCAACGTCATGTGAGGAATCTGTGACTGTGATGGCCAAGCGTCCGCTCGTGTCAGTGGTCGATGACAGCGAATCGGTTCGTGAGTCGCTGCCCGACCTGTTGAGAGAGTTAGGCTATTCGGTACGGGCGTTCTCCTCGGCAGAAGAGTTCCTCGCGTCCGATTGCGTCGGGGAGACCAGATGTCTGATCCTAGATATCGTCATGCCAGGCATGACCGGACCCGATCTGCAACAGGAATTGATGGATCGCGGCCAAGAGATTCCGATCATCTTCGTAACCGCTCAATCTGATGAGACCGTCCGTACACGCTTGCTAGAACAAGGCGCTGTCGATTGCTTGTTTAAGCCGTTCAGCGACACGGCTCTATGTGAGGCGCTCAATGCCGCATTTCGAGTGAGCTGAGCAATGTAACGCCAGGGAGATATGAAATGAATTCAGCGAGCACAGCGTCCCATCAATCACCGCCGTCGCTCACGTCGCGCGGCACACCAATCGTGTTCGTGGTTGACGACGACATCTCGGTGCGCGAATCACTCGAATCCCTGATTCGCTTCGCGGGGTGGCAGCCGCAGATATTCGCTTCCGCGCAGGAATTCCTCCCTCGCCCACCCGCCCTCGTACCAAGTTGCCTGGTGTTAGACGTCATGCTTCCGGACCTCAATGGTCTCGACCTGCAGAAGCGCCTAGCTACTGATCGGGTCACTATGCCGATCATATTTATCACGGGCCACGGCGATGTGCCAATGGCGGTGCGCGCGATGAAGGCGGGAGCAGTGGAGTTTTTGAACAAGCCGTACAGTGATGAGATGTTGCTGAGCGCGATCCAGGAGGCTATCGAATGCAGCGACGCTGCACTGCGTCGTGAGGCAGACATGCGATCGATCCGCGACCGTTACGCATCACTCAGCCCTCGTGAGCGTCAGGTCATGGCGTTGGTCGTTCGCGGCCTGGTAAACCGGCACGTCGGTAGTGAGCTCTTCATCACCGAGATAACAGTAAAAGTACACCGAGGCAATGTGATGCGGAAGATGAAGGCGGATTCTCTAGCCGACCTAGTGAATATGGCTGCGACACTGGGCCTGGCATCCACTCCGAAGGACTGACACCTCATCGAACCCACGCCGCGCAGTAGGCACATCTGCTGCTAGTCCGAGTCTGAAAGGCGCTGCGATCATCCTATTTTTGCCTCGATCAATTCGTGTATCGGAATGCTGTTGATGGGGCTCCGAATCTACAAGAGTCTTGGACTAAGTAAGGCGACTATGGCCGCGACGATTGGCTGCATGCCTACATGAATCACCCGAGGTATCCAGAATGAAAACGCACATCCTTGCCGCAACAGTCGTAGCTGCGGCAATGGCGGGCATCAATCCAGCTCACGCCGGTGAACCGGCGGAAGCACCCGGCATTAGGAACGGCGCCGCACCGAAGCAGGAGATCCGGCTCGAGCGCGTTACGCCGGAATACTGGCGCGTCACGCTGGACAACCCACCGTTCAACCTTTTCGGCCCCGAAACCATTCCTCAGCTGAACAGCGTCATCACGCAGATGGAGCGCGATTCTCACGTCAAGGTTGTGGTGTTCCAAAGCGCCGTACCCGGTTTTTTTCTCACGCATTACGACTTCGTTCCACCGCTCTCGGCAACAACCGACATTCCGCCGGGCGTGACCGGCCTGCCGGCGCTGCCGGACATACTGGTGCGTCTGAGCCGCGCGTCGGTCGTGTCGATCGTGTCGATCCGCGGCCGAACCACCGGCGTCGGCGGCGAGCTGTCCCTGGCGAGTGACATGCGCTTTGCCAGCCGCGAGAAGGCGGTCATTTCGCAGTGGGAAATCGGCGGGGGGTTGGTGCCTGGTGGCGG
>Ga0137415_10006862_pt1 | contig 11297 bp, 9 predicted proteins | sample CZODoug3_1_1_16f_FD_183082 | JGI IMG/M metagenome (GOLD analysis project Ga0137415, IMG submission 183082) | Vadose zone soil fungal communities from Angelo Coast Range Reserve, California, USA - CZODoug3_1_1_16fungal (Hybrid Assembly) | ecosystem: Environmental > Terrestrial > Soil > Vadose...
ACGTGTACCCGCGCGAGGTGGAGGACGCGCTGGCCGCACACCCCGCCGTCTCGGCCGCCGCCGTCTACGGCGTGCCGGACGAGAAGTGGGGCGAGGCCGTACACGCCGCCGTGGTGCTGCGCGCCGACCCGGCCGTGCCCGGCGGGTCCAGCGGGGGTGGACTCGGCGGGACGGGCGGCGGGATCGCGGGCGAGCTGATCGCGCACGTCAAGGCGCTGAAGGGCTCGGTGCAGGCGCCGAAGTCCGTCCGCGTGCTGACCGAGCTACCGATGACCGCCGTCGGCAAGATCGACAAGAAGGCACTCCGGCAACAGCGGCCCTGACGCCGGCGCGTGGGGCGGGAAACCTGCCTCCTGTGTAGTTCGGCAACAGCCGGCAGGGAGGATGGCGCCATGACGTCGTTCACCGAGGCCCTGTTCGAACAGCGGCTGGTCGCCATCCTGCGGGCCGCCGCGCCGAGCCCGCTCGTCGAGGTTGCACTGGCGCTGGTCGACGGTGGGGTGCGCTGCCTGGAGATCACCCTGCCCAGTCCCGGCTCGCTGGCCGCCGTACGTGAGCTGACCGGCAAGCTCGGCGACGAGGTCTCCGTCGGCGTCGGCACGGTGCTGTCCGGGGCGCAGGTGCGCCAGGCGGCCGACGCCGGGGCGAGCTTCGTGGTCAGCCCGCACCACGACCCCGAGGTTGTCGCGGTGGCCACCGAGCTCGGCCTCGGCTCGCTGCCCGGCGCGTTCACCCCGACCGAGATCGTGGCGGCCTGGCGCGGCCGGCCGACCGCGGTCAAGGTGTTCCCCGGTTCGGTGGTCGGCCCCGAGTTCTTCGCCGCGGTGCGCGCGCCGCTGCCGGAGATCCCGCTGGTGGCCACGGGCGGCGTGGACCTGGACGGGGCGGCGAGCTTCCTGCGGCACGGCGCGGCCGGCGTCGGGGTCGGCGGTCCGCTGCTCGGTGATGCGCTGCGCGGCCGGCCGGACAACCCGGAGCGGGCCCGCGCCGAGGCCCTCGACGACGTGCGTGGCAGGGCCGCCGCGTTCGTCCGGGTCTGCCGGCGGGACGCCGCGTGAGCTCGTCTGGCGAGCGCGCCGAGGGCGCCGAGCGCGCCGAGGGCGCCGGGAGCGCCGGGAGCGCGGAGGCCGCTGGTGGACTGGTCACCCTGGGCGAGGTGATGGTGAGCATGTCGGCCAACCGGGTCGGCCCGCTGCGGCACGCCCGGCAGCTGGATCTCGCGGTCGCCGGCTCGGAGGGCAACGTGGCGATCGGCGTGGTCCGCCTCGGCCACCCGGCCCGCTGGGTGAGCCGGCTTGGCGCGGATGAGTTCGGCGAGCTGGTCCGCAACACCCTGCGTGGCCAGGGGGTGACGGTGTGCGCGCCGGTCGACCCGGTGGCGCCGACGGGGCTGATGGTCAAGGAGCGGCGGACCGGCGACATCGGCCGGGTGATGTACTACCGGGCCGGTTCGGCGGCGTCGCGGCTCAGCCCGGCCGACATCGGTCCGGTGCAGCTCGCGGGGGCGCGCGTGCTGCACGTCACCGGGATCACCTCCGCGCTATCCCGCTCCGCCGCCGACACCGTGCGGCACGCGATCGCGCTGGCCAGGGCCGCCGGCGTGACGGTCAGCCTGGACGTCAACTACCGGGCGCGGCTGTGGGACCTGCCGACCGCGAGGGCCGAGCTGAGCACCCTGGTCGGTGAGGCCGACGTGATCTTCGCCAGCGCCGACGAGCTGCCGGTGCTCGGGGCGGACGGCGCCGACCCGGTACTCGCCGCCGAGGGGCTGCTCGCCAGGGGCCCGCACACCGTGGTGGTCACCGACGGGTCGGCGCTGGCGTACTCGGTGCGCGCCGACGGGGTGGTCCGGCAGCCGGCGTTCCCGGTCCGGGTGGTCGACCCGGTCGGCGCGGGGGACGCGTTCGTCGCCGGCTACCTGGCCGGCCTGCTGGACGGTCTGGACGAGCCGGCGCGGATGCGCCAGGGGGCCGCCGCCGCGGCGATCTGCGTCAGCGCCGAGGGTGACTGGGAGGGGCTGCCGACCTCCGCCGAGCTCGGCCTGGTCGACCGGGGCGACGGCACCGTGGTGCGCTGACCCGGTCGGTCAGGATCCGGTGTACCGGGCGGCCATCGCGGTCAGCGTGTCGACCATCCGGGCGCGCAGCGCGGCGGGCTCGAGCACCTCGGCGTCCGGGCCGAGGCGCAGCAGCTCCGGTACTGCCTGCTCGGCGGACTCGATGGGCACGGTGCAGCGCCGCCAGCCGGCCGCGTCCGGTTCGCCGGCGGTGCGCTGCGCGGCGGCGACCATGGCCGGCTCCAGCAGCTGGTCGAGCCGGCCGAAGACGTCGGGTGAGACGCGCAGGGTGGCCTCCGCCCGGTGCCGGCGTTCGTCGAACCGTGCCAGGTAGCCGCGCCAGTACTCCTCGAGCGCGAAGCCGGGCTGCCGCTCGAAGGTCTCGTCCAGCGGCTCGGCGGCCAGCACCCGGGACACCCGGTAGGTGCGCAGCTGGCCGCCGTGCCGGGCGACCAGGTACCAGCGGCCGGCCTTGAGCACGAGCCCGTGGGGTGCGACGACCCGGTGCACTTCGTGCGGCTGCGCCCACCGCAGGTAGTGCATGCGCAGGGTGCGCTCGCCCCACACCGCCGCCGCGACGGTCGCCAGGTGCGGCGTGGCGTCCGACTCGCGGTACCAGGACGGCGCGTCGAGGTGGAAGCGCTCGGCGACCCGGCCGGCCCGGTCCCGCAGCTCCGCCGGCAGTGCGGCCATCAGCTTGAGCTGCGCGGCGGTGACCGTGGCGCCCAGCCCGAGGTCGGCGGCGGCGGCCGGCAGCCCGGTCAGGAACAGCGACTCCGCCTCGCCCTCGGTGAACCCGGTGAGCTGAGTGCGGTAGCCGTCGACGAGCTGGTAGCCGCCGTCGTGCCCGGCCTCGCCGTACACCGGCACCCCGGCCGCGCCCAGCGACTCCACATCCCGGTAGACGGTGCGCACCGAGACCTCCAGCGCGTCCGCCAGCTGCCGCGCGGTGAGCCGCCCCCGGGTCTGCAACAGCAGCAGGATCGACACCAACCGGCTCGCGCGCATAGCACCAAGTCTGCGCCACTCCACTGACAGAAGGTGGCAGTGGAGCCCGGTTAACGTGCCGGCATGGAGCTGAACATCGAAGAGTTCGTCCGGCGCTACCTGGCGGTATGGAACGAGCCGGACCCCGCCGTGCGCCGCCGGAACATCGCCGAACTATGGACCGAGGACGCCGTCCAGCATCTGGAGTCCACCGAGTACCGGGGCCACCGGGAGCTGGAGCCGAGGGTCGCCGAGGCGTACCAGACGTTCGTCGCCGCCGGCGGCTTCGTCTTCGTGTCGGCCGGTGCCCCGGTGGCGCACCACGACACCGCCGTCCTGCGCATCAACATGATCCCGGCCGGTGCTGGCGGCGGTGTCGCTTGGTCCGGCACGAGCTTCCTGGAGCTGGCCGCCGATGGTCGGATCAGGCGGGAGTACCAGTACGCACTGCCGGCCGAGGAGAGCCGCACGGTGGTGGACGAGTTCCTCGCTCGGCTCGCGGCCGGCGACCCGGAGCGGATCGCCGAGCTGTTCGCCGAGCCGGTCGACTGGTGGCTGGACTGGCCGGCGGAGGGCCACCCGGGGGTGCCGTGGATCCGCCCCCGGTCCAGCCGCGCCGACGTGGCGGACCACTTCCGGGCGCTGGCGGAGTTTCACGAGCCGGCGCGCCCAGCGGAAGGCGCGCCGATGACCGTACTGGTGGACGGCGCGGACGCGGTGCTGCTCGGCGAGATCCGGCAGACCGTGCGCGCCACCGGCCTCGGCTACACCGCGGGCTGCGCGCTCCGGCTGACCGTCGAGGACGGCCTGATCACCCGCTACCACGTATACGAGGACAGCCTCAGCGTGGCGCGGGCGTTCGAGGCCGACACTCCGGCGGCGGCCGCGCGCGGGTAGCCGAGGGAACGGGGGCGCGCGTCTGTCGGGAGTTCGGGCGGGCGCCCCCGACGCCTGGCGGATGACGCCCGCCGCCCGGGCTCGGGAGGATGGTGGGTACAGCCAGCCGACCTAGCCGTGGAGGATCCGTGGTTTACGCATTCGACCCTGAGCTCGCCGCCGCGATCGAGATGTTGCCGAACGTGGACATCACCGACATCGTCAAGGCCAGGGCGGAGTTCGAGGAGCTGCGCGCCCAGCTCCCCGCGGCCGACACCACCGGCCTGACCATCACCGACCTCACCGTGCCCGCCCCGGGCGGCGCGCCCGACATCCCGCTGCGGATCTACGTGCCGGACCGCCCAAGTGGACCGGTTGGCATCTACGACGTGCACGGCGGCGGCTTCGTGCTCGGCAGCATCCAGATGATGCATGCCGGCAACGCGGCGCTGGCCAGGGAGACCGGTGCCGTGGTGGTCTCGGTGGACTACCGGCTCGCCCCGGAACACCCGTACCCGGCCGGCCTGGAGGACTGCTACACGGGGCTGGTCTGGTTCGCCGAACACGCCGCCGAGTACGGCGTCGACCCGGACCGGATCGCGATCCACGGGATCAGCGCCGGCGGTGGCCTGTGCGCCGGGCTGGCCCTGCTGGCCCGCGACCGGGGCGGCCCTTCGATCGCGTTCCAGTACCTCGGCGTGCCCGAGGTGGACGACCGGCTGGACACGCCCAGCATGCGCCGGTTCACCGACACCCCGATGTGGAACCAGCCCAAGGCGGTGATCAGCTGGGACGCCTACCTCGGCGCCGGCGTGCCGGGCAGCCCGGACGTGCCGGTCTACGCCGCGCCGGCGCGCGCCACCGACCTGGCCGGCCTGCCGCCCGCATTCGTCTCGGCGATGGAGTTCGACCCGCTGCGCGACGAGAGCATCGGCTACGCCCTCGCGCTGCAGGCCGCCGGGGTGCAGGTGGAGCTGCACGTGTACCCCGGCACGTTCCACGGCTCCGGCCTGGTCGAACACGCCGCGGTGACCAAGCGCGAGAAGGAGGAGGCGGTCACGGTGCTGCGCAAGGCCCTGCGCGTCTGACTGTGGGTCGGCCGGCTGGTCGGGCCGCTCACTCCAAGGGTCAGGCCGAGCCGGCCAGCCGCCGGGCCACCAGGGCCAGCCGGGCGCGGAACCGGTCGCCGGGGTTGTCCAGCCCCCAGCCGACCGCTTGCTCGACGCGGGCCAGCCGGGCCGCCACCGAGCTGTGGTGCAGGTGCAGCTCGGCGGCGGCCTGGCGCAGCGAGCCGGTCCGGCAGAACGCGTCCAGCGCGGCGACGTCCTGCGCGCCGGCGCGGGTCGCGGCGAGCGCGTCCAGGGCCAGCACGTCCGGGTCGGTGCGCAGCCGCTGGGCCGGCACCTCGGCGAGCAACGCCAGCGTGCCGAGCGCATCGTGGTCGACGAAGGCCTCCGCCGCCCCCGGCGCGGCGAACCGCAGCGCCAGCCGCGCCTGCAGCCAGGATCGACGGGCCTCCAGCGGCGGCGCGGCACCGCCCAGCGCGGCGGCCGCCACGGCAGCCCGCCCCGCGGTTGGGCTCGAAGTGACCTGGCCCGAGCTAGGCGTGGCGCGGCCTGAAGTGGTGCGGCCTGAAGTGGTGCGGCTTGACGTGGTGCGGCCCGAGGTGCGAACCGCGCGGGTCGGTGCGGTGCGGCTGGCCGGGGCCGCATTACCAGTTGGCGCGCCGAGGCGGGTCAGCTCCGCCACCGCCGCCCGCAGCGCGGGCAGCTCCGGCTCTGCGCCGGCCGACGGCTGGAGCAGCACCGCGGCGACGTCCCCGATCGCGGCCACCCGCACGGCGTGCTGCCCGTGGGCGTCGCCGTGGCAGACCAGCGCGACAGCGGCGGCGACCGGGTCCTGCCCGGGCATCGGTCGCACCGCCAACACCCGGACCGGCCGCCCGGCCGCCAGCCCGAGCAGGTGCACCGCGCGGGCCCGGTCCTCGCGCGCCTCCCGCTCGGCGAGCACCAGCTCGACCAGCGCCGGGTCGGCCAGGTTCGGTGCCGGGGTACGCAGCCGGGCGGTGCCGAGCAGGCGCGCGGTCAGCGCCAGTCGCTCCAGTACGAGGTCGTCCAGCGGGGCGGACCTACCGGTCCGTTCCAGCCAGACCCGCGCGGCCGGGCGCCCGCCGTTCGCGCCGGCGCCTGCCGGGCTCCCGCCGGGCTCCACCGGGACGGACTTGCTGGGTTCGCCAGGTGACTCGGCGGCCAGGTCGGTGCCGTCCGGGGCGACGCGGAACGTGGCGCCGGTGGTGTCGGCCCAACCGACCACGCACTCGGCCAGCGCGGCGGTGGCCCGGACGGCCTCGCGCGTGGTCGCTCCGCTCTCCACCAGTCGGTCGAAGTAGGCGATCACCCGCACGGCGGCCTCGGCGTCGGCGTCCAGTGCGGACAGCCGCAGCAGCAGCCCCTTCACCGTGTCAGGTTAGCCCCGGCCGGTGGACCAAGCCCGAACTCAGGCTGACAAATTCCCCGACTCACGCTGACAAATTCCCCGACTCGCGGAAGGCACGGGGTGGGGCGCGGCGGTGGGGTGGTGGGGTTACTGGAGGGCGCTGCCGTCCTGCCACTTGGCCCAGTCGAGCTCCCAGTCGCCGTAGGTGTCGTACACCGGCAGCGGCGGGCCGCCCGAGTTGGTGATCTCCACGACGTCGCCGACGCCGAAGCGGTCGAAGAACCACTGGGCGTTCGCCGGGCTCAGGTTCACGCAGCCGTGCGAGACGTTGGAGTCACCCTGCTGACCCACCGACCACGGCGCGGCATGCACGAACTCGCCGTCGTTGGAGATCCGCTCGTCGAGGTCGACCTTCTCCTTGTAGTACCCCGGCTGACCTTCGCAGACGCCGTACGTGCAGGAGTCCATGGTGATAGTGGGCTGCTTGTCGGAGATCACGTGCGGGCCGCTGTGCGACGGGTGCCCCGGCGAACCGAGGCTGATCGGCATGGTGTTGACCAGGCCGCCGTTGTGGAAGATCTGCATGGTCTCGGTCTTGCCGTCGGCCTTGGCCACCCACGAGTCGTGCACGTGCACGGTCTCCGAGCGGTTGGTCTGGCCGAAGGTGCCCTTGCCGAGGTCGACGCCGAACAGGTTGGCGTTGAGCTGGATGGTGGTGTTGGGCTGCCAGTACTCGGCCGGGCGGTAGTGCGCCTCGCTCGGCGAGATCCAGTACCAGCTGCCGCTCTGCTCCGGGCTGGCGGTCACCTGCAGCGCGCGCTCGGCGGCGGCCTTGTCGGTCACCGGGTGGTCGAACTTGACCACCAGCGGCTGGCCGATGCCCACGTTGTTCTGGCTGGGCGCCGGGATGAACGACGGGTAGGCCTGCAGCGCCGGCTTCAGCGTGGTCACCGTGCCGGTCTGCCGCACGACCTTGTCATCGGAGCCGACCGCGGTGGCGGTGACCTGGTAGGTGTCCCCGTAGCTGAGCCCGGACGTGGTGTGCCAGGAGGCGGAGCCGGTGGCCAGCGCGCCGGTGACCGGCTTTCCGGTCTTCGAGTCGATCACCTGGACGGTCTGCAGCGTGCCGTGCTGGACCTCGATGCTGACGGGTACCGCGGGGTTCAGCGGGGTGCTGCCGGCCGAGGTGATCGCGATCTCGGCGACCGGCTTCGGCGGTGCGAGCGGTTCCGCGAGGCCGCCGGGCAGTGCCGAGCTGATCGCGGCCGGCCCCCGGGTTGCGGTGATCAGCGCCAGCACGGCGATGAGCACCGAGAAGACCCCGAGCACGAGCGAGGCCCGTCGTCGCGAGTCGCCGGACAGCTGTAGGGCCGGGGCACCACCGTTCATACGGTCCGTAATCTCCACTCGCTTCGATTACCCGACCGGGGCACGCCGGGTCGCTCCATCATCCCTCTTCGACACTGAGAGGCGCGACATGGGGTGCGGCGTCGCACACCGTGAATCGGCCAGCGGCGCGCCGGTCAAACCTGGGGAATGGGCCCGCTAGTCGAGCCCGCCGCGTTTGACCAGCTGAGCGGCGATCACGTTGCGCTGGATCTCATTCGTGCCCTCGCCGACGATCATCAGCGGGGCGTCCCGGAAGTAGCGCTCCACGTCGAACTCGGTCGAGTAGCCGTAGCCGCCGTGGATCCGCACCGCGTTCAGCGCGATCTCCATGGCCACCTCGCTGGCGAACAGCTTGGCCATGCCGGCCTCCATGTCCACCCGCTCGCCGGCGTCGAACTTCTGTGCCGCGAGCAGGATCAGCTCCCGCGCGGCGGTCCACTTGGTGGCCATGTCGGCGAGGTAGTTGCCGATCGACTGGTGCTGCCAGATCGGCTTGCCGAACGACTCGCGCTCCTGGGCGTAGCGCAGCGCGTCGTCGAACGCCGCCCGGCCGACCCCGAGCGCGCGGGAGGCCACCTGGATCCGACCGGTCTCCAGGCCCTTCATCATGTGTGCGAAGCCCTTGCCCTCGACGCCGCCGAGCAGGCTGGTCACCGGGGTGCGGAAGTCGTCGAAGGCCAGCTCGCAGCTCTCGACGCCCTTGTAGCCGAGTTTGGGCAGGTCACGGGACACGATCAGGCCCGGCCCGTGCTCGACCAGCAGGATCGACACGCCTTTGTGCTTGGGCTCGGCGGCTGGGTCGGTCTTGCACATCAGCGCGATGAGCTGGGAGCGGCGTGAGTTGGTGATCCAGGTCTTGGCGCCGTTGACCACGTACTCGTCGCCCTCACTGGAGCTGACCCGCCGGGCGTGGGTGGTCATCGCCTGCAGGTCGGAGCCGCCGCTGGGTTCGGTGAGCGCCATGGTCGCCCGGATCTCGCCGGTGGCCATCTTCGGCAGGTAGCGGTCCTGCTGCTCCCGGGTGCCGAAGTTGAGCAGCAGCTTGGCCACCACCGTGTGCCCGCCCATCGCGCCGGCCAGGCTCATCCAGCCCCTGGCCAGCTCGGCGGTGACCAGCGCGTAGCACGGCATCGACACCGGCGCCTCGCCCCACGGCTCCGGGATGGCCAGCCCGAAGATGCCCATCTCCTTCATCTGCTCGATGAGCTTCTCGGGGTAGGTGTTGTTGTGCTCCAGCTCGCGGACCACCGGGCGGACCTCGCGGTCCACGAACTCCCGCACGGTCTCGACGATGGCGAGCTCGTCGCTGCTCAAGGTGGCCACAGCACATAGAATATATGAAATGCAGACCCGGCACCCCGGTGACAACCCGCACACCCACCCCGGGCGCACCCCGTCCACAGGCTCCCCCCGCCCGCACAGGCCGTCTGCCGACAGCCCAGACCGTGCCCGGTCTGTGCTGTCTGGGAACGGTCTGTGCCGGCGGGGTGGGGGCCGGTCAGGCGGTCAGCGGACGTCGTCCAGGGCGTCGGTGAGGGCGTCGGTCAGCAGGTCGAGGTGTTGCTCGGTGACGGTCAGCGGCGGCGAGCAGCCGATCGAACTGATCATCGGGCGGATCAGCACGCCGCGCTCGCGGACCGCGCCGGCCAGCCGAGCGGGCAGGCCGGGCTCGGCGGCCAGCCGCTCGGGGTCCAGCTCCACCCCGGCGAGCAGGCCGACGCCGCCGCGCACCTGCGCCACGAGCGGGTGGTCGGCCACCGTCTTGAGCCGGTCCAGCAGCGGGCCCTCCAGTGCGGTGGCGCGCTCCAGCAGGCCGTCGCGCTCCATCAGCGCGATGGTGGCCAGCCCGGCGGCGCAGGCGGCCGGGTGACCGGCGTAGGTCGGCCCGTGCCGCAGCACCCGGCCCGGCTCGTCCCAGAACGGCGCCGCCACGTGCCCGGCCACCACCACGCCGCCCAGTGGCTGGTAACCGCTGGTGATGGCCTTGGCGAAGACCACCATGTCCGGCCGCACGCCGAACCGCTCGATCGCGAACCAGTTGCCCAGCCGGCCGAAACCGCAGATCACCGCGTCGGCGATGAACAGCACGCCGTGCCGCTGGCAGATCTCCGCGCAGGCCTCCAGGTAGCCCGGCGCCGGCGGGATCACGCCGCCGGCGCCGATCACCGGCTCGGCGAAGAACGCGGCCACCCGCTCGGCGCCGTGGTCGGCGATCGTCTTCTCCAGCCCGGTGGGGTCGTCGTGGGACACCTGCACCACGTCCGGCACGAACGGGCCGGCGATCCGGTTCGCCGGGATGCCGGCCAGCGCGGTGCCGAACCCGTGGGTGCCGTGGTAGCCGTGCTCCCGGGAGATCAGCAGGGTGCGCTCCGGCTGCCCGGTGGCCTGGAAGTACGCCCTGGCGAGCTTGCCGGCGGTGTCGATGGAGTCACCGCCGCCGCTGGTGAAGAACACCTTCGCGCCGTCCATCGGGGCGCGCGCGGCGACCTCGTCGGCCAGCCGCAGCGCCGGCTCGTTCGCGAAGTCACCGAAGATCTGATAGGCGTCCAGCACCCGCAGCTGCGCGGCGATCGCGTCCACGATCTCCCGCCGGCCGTGGCCCGCGTTGCAGTACCAGAGGCCCGCTGTGCCGTCCAGGTAGCGCTTGCCGGTGTCGTCCCACACCCAGACGTCGTCGGCCCTGGTCACGGTGAACCGGTTGCGCCGCACCTGGTTCATGCTGGCGAACGGGTGCCACAGGGTGTCGGCGCCGGGTGGCGAGCCGGCGCCCTCCGGCTGGCTGGATCCGGACTGGCCGGTGGCGGTGCTCAACGGCGATCTCCTCGAACGTGGCGACTGGGAAAATCGAACGTAACCCGGCCCGGGTGGGGAAGCCAACGGTTCTCTGCGGCAGTGTGCTCGAAACGGAGGGTGGCATGACCGAACAGCCCGCCCGGCTGGGTAGCGCGCGGCAGCTGTCCGAGCGGGTCGCGGCCTACCTGCGTGAGGCGATCATGGTCGGCGAGCTGCCGGCGTCGGAGTTCGTCCGGATGGAGCACGTGGCGGCCCGGCTCGGGGTGAGCGCCACGCCGGTCCGCGAGGCGCTGATGATCCTGCAGGGCGAGGGTGCGGTGCGCTGGGAGCCCCGGCGCGGCTTCCGGGTGGTGCCGCTGAGCCGCCGCGATGTGGACGACCTGTTCGCGGTGCAGGCGCACGTGGCCGGCGAGCTGGCGGCGCGCGCGGCCGCCGCGCTGTCCGCCGAGCAGCTGGACCGGCTGCGCGCGGTGCAGCGGGCGCTGGTGGCGGCGGCCGAGGCCGGCGAGCTGGACCGGGTCGGCGAGCTCAACCACGAGGTGCACCGTACGATCAACCGGGCCGCCGAGTCACCCCGGCTGGCCGCCATGCTCAACCTGTTCGTGCACTACGTGCCGCGCACCTACTACGGGCAGGTCGCCGGCTGGGCCGAGGCGACGACCCACGACCACGCCCCCGTGCTGGACGCGCTGGCGGCCGGCGACCCGGCCGCCGCCAGGGACGCGATGGCCGAGCACATCCGGCACATCGGCCGGCTGCT
>Ga0137415_10006864_pt1 | contig 11297 bp, 8 predicted proteins | sample CZODoug3_1_1_16f_FD_183082 | JGI IMG/M metagenome (GOLD analysis project Ga0137415, IMG submission 183082) | Vadose zone soil fungal communities from Angelo Coast Range Reserve, California, USA - CZODoug3_1_1_16fungal (Hybrid Assembly) | ecosystem: Environmental > Terrestrial > Soil > Vadose...
TACGAAGCGGCGCTGAGCTACGCGCGCGAGCGCAAGGCGTTCGGCAAGACCATCGCGACATTCCAGGCGATTCAGTGGAAGCTCGCGGACGCCGCCACGAAGATCGAGGCTGCCCGCCTGCTCACCTACCGCGCGGCCTACCTCAAAGAGCGGGGCCAGCGGGCGACGCTCGAGTCGTCGATGGCAAAACTGTACGCGAGCGAAATTGCGGTGAAGGTTGCCGACGACTGCGTGCAGATCCACGGCGGGTACGGCTTCGTGAAGGACTATCCGGCCGAGAAGTATTTCCGCGACGTCAAGTTGACCACCATCGGCGAGGGCACGAGCGAGATTCAGCGGCTCGTCATCGCCCGCCAGCTCCTGTCTCGATGATCCTGTCCACGACATTCAACGCTGAAACCGCAGGGCACGCGAAGCGGTCTCTCGCTGAGGGTTCCGTGGGTTCAGCGATCGCCGTCGTCGCGTGACCCGCACCCTGGCCGAGCGCGTCCTCTCGGGCGATCCGCGCGCGATCGCGCGCGCCATCTCGTTGATCGAGGACGAGGATCCGTCGGGCGCCGATCTGGTGCGCGCCATCTTCGGGCGGACCGGGCGCGCGTATCTCGTCGGCGTGACCGGACCGCCGGGCGCGGGCAAGAGCACCCTCGTCGATCGGCTCGTGTCGACGCTTCGAACGCAGAGACCGCAGAGCACGCAGAACCAAGATCTCTCCGCGGTCTCTGCGAGCTCTGCGTTCCCTTCGGTGGGCGTGATCGCAGTCGACCCGACGAGCCCCTTCAGCGGCGGCGCCGTGCTGGGAGATCGCCTGCGGATGCAGGCGCACGCGGCCGATGAAGGCGTGTTCATCCGCAGCATGGCGACGCGCGGTCATCTTGGCGGTCTTGCGCGCTCGACCGGCGATGCCACGCTCGTGCTCGACGCGGCGGGGATGGACACCATTATCATCGAGACGGTGGGCGTCGGGCAGGACGAGGTGGACATCATCCGCACGGCCGATGTGTCGATCGTGACGCTCGTGCCCGGCACCGGCGACGAAGTGCAGGCGCTCAAGGCCGGCATCATGGAGATCGCCGACATCTTCGTCGTCAATAAGGCGGACCGGGAGGGTACCGATCGCCTCGTGTCGGCGGTGGAGGCGAATCTCGCGCTCCACACATACGCGAGCGGCGAGTGGCGTCCGCCGGTCGTCAAGACCGTCGCGACGAGCGGTCAGGGCGTCCCGCAGCTGGTCGAAGCGATCGCAGCGTTCCGAAGGCATTCGGCGGGGGCGCAGGCCGTACGCCGCAAAACGCGGAGCGAGTACCGGCTCCGCGAGTTGGTGTCGCATCGGTTCATGGATCATCTGGAGCGAGAGGTGCTCGCAAGGGGCGAGCTGGGCTCGATCGTCGACCGCATCGCGACACGCGAGCTCGACCCGTACACCGCCGCGAGCGAGCTGTTGGAACGGGCCGGTCTGAAGACCGGCCCCTACAAATGAATGCGTGGACCGGCCCCGATGAATGCATGTGTAGCCGCCATGAATGGCTTTGTAGCTATCAATGCCGTGTAGCGGACGGCTTTTGAGCCGTCGCGCTGTCCCGCTGACAAACATGAGAGCCACCTTGGATCACGTCGGCATCGCGGTGAAGGATCTGGCGGCGGCGCTGGCGTTCTATCGCGATGCGCTCGGCCTGGAGATCGATGCGCCCGAAGAGGTGTCGTCGCAGCGCGTGCGCGCGCACTTCGTGCCGGTGGGGGAGTCGAAGCTGGAGCTCCTCGAGGCAACCGCTCCGGACTCGGCGATCGCGAAGTACGTCGAGAAGCGAGGGCCCGGCCTGCACCACATCACGCTGCGAGTGGAGAACCTCCACGCGGCGCTCGCGCAGCTCAAAGCGCGGGGCGCCCGCCTGATCGACGAGCAGCCGCGCCCGGGCGCCGAAGGCGCGCTCGTCGCGTTCATCCATCCTTCCAGCGCGCACGGCGTCCTGGTCGAGCTCAAGCAATGGGGCGTTGGCGGTCGTCGGTCCTCAGGCGGCGGTGGTCAACCAGCCACCAGCCCCCGGTCCCCAGACCCTTCGGTGACGCGCGACGCGCGTGTCCAGCGTTTTTCTGTCGGGGACATGGAGCTCACGTCGCTCTGCGACGGTTTTTTTCGGCTGGATGGCGGGTCCATGTTCGGCGTCGTGCCGAAACCGCTGTGGTCGAAGAAGGCGCCGGCAGACGACCGGAATCGCATCACGCTGGCCATGCGACCGCTGATTATCCGCGGCATGCGCACGATGATCATCGACGCCGGCCTTGGCGACAAGGACAACAGGGAATTTCATGAGATCTACGGCGTGGATCGGACGCGCAATCTCGACCACACACTCGCCGAGGCCGGACTCTCGGCCGAGGACATCGACATCGTCCTCGCCAGCCATCTGCACTTCGACAACGCCGGCGGCTTCACGGTCCGTGACGGCGCGGGGCGGATCCGACCCAGGTTTCCGCGCGCCCAGTACGTCGTCCGCCGCGGCGAGTGGGACGATGCGCTGCATACGCACGAGCGGAACCGCGCGAGCTACCTGGCAGATAATTACGCACCGCTGGCGGACGCGGGCGTCCTTCAGCTTGTCGACGACGACCAGACCATCATGCCGGGCGTGAAGGTCCGGCGAACCGGCGGTCACACGATGCACCATCAGATTGTGGTCATCGAGTCCGGCGGGAAGACGGCGGCGTTCGTCGCCGGCATGATGCCGACGCCGGCGCATGCGCCGGATGCCTGGATCATGGGCTGCGACCTGTATCCGATGGACACGCTCGGCGCGAAGAAGCAGTTCGTGAAAGAGGCGATGGCGAAGGACATTCTTGTCTTCTTCGAGCACGATCCAGCGGTCGCGGCGGGCTACATTCGCGAACAGGATGGGAAGCGCCGGGTTGTCCCGGCGGTGAGCTGACACACCGGACCATGGACACGGGGATGGGACCGACAAGGCGTCGTAAACGGCTATGAGCATCGAAATCGGCATCATTGGCGGCAGCGGTCTGTACGACATGTCGGAGGTGAGCGACCGCGAAGAGAAAACGATCACCACGCCCTTTGGCGATCCCTCGGGGCCGTACGTGATCGGAACGCTGCGCGGTAAACGGGTCGCGTTTCTCGCGCGCCACGGCGTGGGGCATCGTATCCTCCCCTCGGAGCTGAACTTCCGCGCCAACATCTACGGCTTCAAGGTGCTCGGCGTCGAGCGCCTCCTGTCGGCGAGCGCGGTCGGCAGCCTGAAGCACGAATACAAGCCGCTCGACATCGTCGTGCCGGATCAGTTTTTCGATCGGACGAGGGGGCGCATCAGCACGTTCTTCGGCCGCGGCCTCGTCGCCCATGTCGCGTTCGCGCACCCGCTCTGCAGCCATCTGTCGACGATCGCGGCCGATTCTGCGGAGCAGGTCGGCGCGACGGTGCACCGCGGCGGCACCTACGTGAACATGGAAGGGCCGCAGTTCTCGACGCTTGCCGAGTCGAAGATGTACCGGTCGTGGGGCATGGACGTCATCGGCATGACGAACTTGCAGGAAGCGAAGCTCGCGCGGGAAGCGGAGATCTGCTATGCGACGCTCGCGCTCGTCACCGACTACGACTGCTGGCACCCCGACCACGACTCGGTGACGGTGGACTTGATCATCGCGAACCTGCTGCAGAACGCCGTCACAGCGCAGAAGACCATCGCCGAGGCGGTCGAGCGGATCAGCGGTCCGCGGACGTGCGCGTGCAAGGACGCGCTGGCAACGGCGATCATCACGCAGGCGCTGCTGGTGCCGGAGCAGACGAAGAAGGATCTCGCGCCGATCATCGGAAAGTACATGAAATGAAAATTGTCGTCACCGGCTCGATCGCCTACGACTATTTGATGTCGTTTCCCGGCAGGTTCACCGAGCACTTTCTGCCCGAGCACATGAATCGGGTCAGCCTGAGCTTTCTCGTCGATACCATGGACAAGCGGCGCGGCGGCTGCGGGCCCAACATTGCGTACACCCTCGCGCTGCTCGGAGAACGGCCGCTGCTGATGGCGACGGCCGGTGAGGACTTCGGCGAGTACCGGCAGTGGCTCGAGGCCGCCGGCATCGACACGTCGCCGGTGAAGCAGATCGACGGAAAGTTCTGCGCGTCGTTTTTCTGCAGCACCGACGCCGACAACAACCAGATTGCGTCGTTCTACACCGGCGCGATGGCGGACGCCGGACAGCTCTCGTTCCGCACGGTCAGGGATTGCGGGCTGGCGATCATCGCGCCCAACGATCCGGGCGCGATGGTGCAGTACGCCGAGGAGTGCCGGACGCTCGGCATTCCGTTCATCTTCGATCCGGGCCAGCAGTGCGCGCGGATGTCCGGCGACGAGCTGCGCGACGGCATCACGGGCGCGGCGATCGTCATCGTCAACGACTACGAGCTCGAGCTGCTGCGCCAGAAGACCGGGCTGAGCGAACCGGACATCCTCAAGGCCGCGCGCGCGCTCATCATCACGCGCGGCGAGCTTGGGTCGACCGTGGTGACTCCGGGCTGCTCGGTCGACGTCGCTGCGGTCACGCCGCAACGCATCGTCGATCCGACCGGCGTCGGCGACGCTTACCGCGGCGGGGTGATGAAGGGGATCGCGCTCGATTTGCCGTACGAGAGCTGCGCGCGGATGGGCAGCGTCGCCGCCACATACGCGCTCGAGCACCTCGGCGGCCAGAGCCACGCGTACACCTGGGATGATTTCAAGCGGCGCTATCAGGAGCACTTCGGACTGCTGACGATCCCGGCCTAGTGTCCCCGGTTCGAATCCGGTGACTAGTGTTCCGGAGCGCGGCGCCGGGCCGGCAAGGCGCGACGACCGGGAATACCGGAGCATGTTGAGGTATTTTCCTCTGTGTCGATGGTGTCCTTGGTGGTGATTCAGCGGTGGGCGTAGCGATCGTGGGCGCGACCGCCGTGTCCTACGCGCTCGGATGGGCGATCGGCGTGCCCGTCCTCGTGCCGTTCCTCAACACACTCGCAAGCTTTCCCTTCATGGTGCTCGCGCTGAAGCGCGGCGACGTCCGTCTCGCGGTCGCGCGCATGCTGCTCTGGGCGCTGACGATGGGCGTAGTCGCAACGCTGACGTCATACGCGCGCCCGGCGCAGACCGAAGCCCTGTTTCTGCGTGGGGCCGCCTATCGGGCCGAGATGTTCGCGTGGGTGATGACGGGCCGCGGCGCAGAAAGCTCGCCGGCCCGGTTCGTGCCGCAGCAGCTGAGGGATGCGGCGATCTTCTCAGGGCTCGCGCTGGCGACTGGAAGCGTGCTGGCCATGCCGATGGGCGCGGCGCTGATGAACTACATGGGACACTACGTCGGCACGCTCGCGGCGGCGAGCCGGCATCCCGCGCTCGCGATGCTGCTCGGCTGGCACCCGTGGGCCGTGATCCGCATTGCCAGCTTCGTCATCCTTGGCGTCGTGCTGTCGGCGCCGCTGCTGTCGCGCGTCTTCGGCTTCCGCGTGGACTGGACGGCGGCGCGGCCGCTGTTGATCGGAGCGTGCGGCGGGCTGGTGGCCGACGTTGTGCTCAAAACTCTTCTCGCGCCGGCGTGGCAAAGGCTGCTGCTGCGCGTCGTAGGCTGGTGACAGGATGAGCGCGAGGATTGTCGCTCCGCCTTTGGCGGGACGCGCGATGGGATCGATCGACACCAGCTTCGTCGTTGCGGAGTGGCAGGACGCAGGCGGGCCGGCTGGCCCGCCACGCCCGATCGCACCACGACACGTGCACCATGGAGACGACGAAGCGTGGTACGTTGTCGAAGGAACGCTGGTGGTGAAAGTGGGAGACGTCGAGGTGCAGGCGGGCGCTGGCGCGAGCGTGTTCGTTCCTCGCGGAACGCCGCACACGTACTGGAACGCCGGACCCGGGAAGCTGCGCTATCTGCTCGTGATGAGCGCCAACATCTACGGCCTGATTCAGGACATTCACACGCTGCCCGACCGAAACATCGACGCGCTTCGCGCCGTGTTCGCGAAGCACGACTCCGCGCTCGCCCCGTAGCGCGCTCAGGAGGCCGCGTGCCGAAAAAGACGACGAAGAAGGCGACGCCCCTGGCTCTCCACGCTGCACGATTCCCCGGACGCGATAGAGAGCACAGAATGAAACCACTGACCGTTGTGATGTTCGTTGGATGTCTGTTCTGTCCCGTTTCGTTGTCAGCTCAGGTGAACCCTGTCAATGACTTCTCCGGCGGCATCTCGGTCTTCACGATTGGCGGTGATGCCACCGACGCCACTCGGCACACACCAATCGGGTGGCAAGCCTCCGTTTCGCAAAGGATAGAGAATGACCCGGCTGCGAAAAAGAAGACCCCTATCTCCATCGTCGGCGACTTCGGCGGTCAGTTCAGGACGTTGGACAATGGCAGCGCCCTGCACGTGTACGAATACATGGGCGGCGTGCGTGTGCGCGCCGGCAATGTCAAGAAGCCCACGTCTGTCTTTGCTCACGCGCTCTACGGCGGCATGTCAAAGAGTGTCGGCTCGACCTCGGAAACCGGTTTCATGATGGGTTACGGCGGGGGTATTGATGTGATGACGCCGGGTGGCGCATATGCGCTGGGCGTTCGCACCCAGTTCGATTGGCTGCCCTCGCGCACCAACGGCGTGTGGGCCACTAATCAATTCAGGATCACATTCGGCGCTGTCCTGATGGCCCGGTATTGGGATTAGAGCGTTGTGCAAACGGCCTTTACTGAATCTGCCCGTCAAATTGACTCCGCGGCTGCCGTCGCGACAGCGGCGCGATCCAGCGCAAGCTGTCGGACGGCTCGCAAATCTGTCTTGCCGGTGCCGAGCGTCGGAATGGCCTCGATGACGTGGAGATCCTCGCGCTTGGGCAGCCATAACCTGGGCAGCTCGGTGCGGCACAGACGCTCCCACAGCTCGTGCGGCGCAAGCTCGGCGTCCGTATAAAAGGCCACGAGGCGCTCGCCTTTCACCGGATCGGGAACCGCGGTGACGACGCACGAGTGGGGCTCGTCGAGCAGCGCGCGCAGCTGATCCTCTATCTTCATGTGCGGAACCATCTCGCCCGCGATCTTGCTGAAGCGCGAGAGCCGGTCCGTGATGCGGATGAATCCGCCTTCGTCCAGCGTCGCGATGTCGCCGGTGACGTACCAGCCGTCGCGGATCACCTCGCTCGTCTTTTCCGGCTCGTCGAGGTAGCCGAGCATCCGGTTCGGACCGTTGACGAGCAGGAGCCCTTCCCTGCCGAACAGCGGTCCCTCGAAGGTCACTGGATCGACGACCTTGGCGACTACGCCCGGCAGCGGCTGACCGACCGATCCGCGATGCGCGCCGCGCTGGTGCTCGCCACGGTCGTTCACGTCCGGCGCGTTGACGGCGACGACGGGTGCCATTTCGGTGCAGCCGTAGCCTTCGAGCAGATCCACGCCGAACTTTTCCTTGAACGCGGCCGCGATGGGTTCGCGCAGCTTCTCCGCGCCGACAATCGCGTAGCGCAGGTGCGCGAACTGTTCGGGTGTGCACTTCCGGATGTACGACGCGCAGAAGGTCGGCGTGCTGATGATCATCGTGGCGCGATGCCGGCCCGCCAGCTCGCCGATCGTTTTCGCGTCCATCGGGTTGGCATGGTAGACGACCCCGATTCCCGCAATCAGCGGCAGCCACAGCGTGCCCGTGAAGCCGAACGAATGGAAGAACGGCAGCACGCCCATCATGACGTCGGCGTCATTCAGCTGAAACAACTGGCCGGCCGCATCCACGTTCGAGAGGATGTTGCGGTGCGTCAGCATGACGCCCTTCGGGATGCCGGTGCTGCCGCTCGAAAAAATCACGGTGGCCAGCGCGTCACCGCCGGCGTCGGGAACGTACAGGCGGTTGATCGCCCACGCCGGCAGCAGCAGCGCCGTGACCATCATGCGGAGCTTCGCAAAGGCGCTCAGCTGCTTCATGACGTCCTCGAGAAACACCATGCCGTCGGTCTGCTCGAGACCGGCTTTCGAGAGAAACAGCCGTGACGTCAGGATTGTGCTGATCCTGGAACGCTCGATCGCTGCGGCCATCGCCTCGCGGCCGGCCGTGAAGTTGAGGTTCACCGGAACCTTGTCCGCCAGCGAAGCCGCAACGTTCGCCAGCGCGCCGCCGACCGACGCCGGCAACAGCAAGCCGATCTGTTTCTCGTTCGGCGAGCGCCGGCGGATCCAGCGCGACAGCAGCAGAGCGGCCACCAGCGCACGCCCGAACGTCAGGCGCTGCCGGTTGGAGTCGGCCATGCAGAACGACCGCCAGTGGTGCTTCGCGGTCCGGACGAACTGGCGCCCGAGCACTTCGTCCTTCGGCCGCCGCTCAATCGCGACGCGGGACCCCAGCTCCATCAGCGCCAGCCGCGCGTGGGCCGCGTCGGTCGTCGAGGGAAGCGGCGCACCGAAGGCGACCGTCACCGGGTACGGCACGCGCACCGGCCATTTCCAGAAGAATCGCCCGCCCTTGAAGCTGAAGATGCTGCCCCAGACGCGATCCAGATAGACCGGCACGATCGGGACATCGAGCCCTTCCGCCATCCGCTCGAAGCCGCGCTTGAACGGCAGCATGTTGCCGGTGCGGCTGATCGCTCCTTCGGCGAACACGCAGACGACGTGACCGTTCCGGAGCTCCTGCCGCGCCTGTTCGAGCGATGCCATCACGTCACGGCTGCCGGCGGCAATCGGGATCACCTTCATGAGCTTCATCAACCGATGGAAGGCCCAGTGCTCGTAATACGGCTTGTAGACGAGGAAGCGGACGAAACGCTGCACGCAGGAGCCGACCAGAAGGCCGTCCACATGCGACAGATGGTTGCACACGAGCAGGGCCGGGCCGCGAAACGGCACGTGCTCCTGCCCGACGATGCGGATGCGGTACACCGTGTGCGTCAGCAGCCAGAGACAGAAGCGGATCAGGAATTCGGGGACGACCGACAGGACGTAGACGCTCGAGATCAACGTGAGGATGCCGAAGGTCAGGATCACGCGATCGGCGGACATGCCGAAGCCGGTCGTGCACACCCACAACGCGCCGGCCGACAGGAGGATCCCGGCCATGTTCAGGAAGTTGTTGGTCGCCATGAGGCGCCCTTTTTCCTGATCGCCGCTCCGCTGCTGGAGCAGCGCGTTCAGCGGCACGGCAAAGAGGCCGCCGAAGAAGCCCACGAGCATGAGGTTCGTCGCCGCGAACGCGAAGGAGTGGCCGGAGCGCGAGAGCAGAATCGCGAACACGCCCATGCCGATCGATCCGATGGGCGCGAGGCCGAGCTCCACCTTGTCGCCGGACAGCCGGCCGGCCGCCATGCTGCCGATGCCGATGCCGATGGCGGCGAACGTCGTGAGGATGCCGACCCAGCGGTCGCTCAACGCCATCACCTGCGTGCCGAAGAGAATCATCACCGTCTGCAGGAGCGAGCCCAGGAACCAGAAGTACGAGATGCCGAGCACGGTGAGCCACAGCACGCGGTCGCCGCGCAGCCGCGCGAGACCGAGCGCGATCTCGCGCCAGGGGTTGAGATCGATCTTCGCCGCGGGCGCCGCGGCCGGCACGCGCGGGATGCGGAAGCTCAGCGCAGTGCCGAGCAGCGCGACGGCCACGACGATGACGCCAATCAACCACAACCGATCTTTCCACGCGTCGAACATGAAGCTGCCGCACGCGACGCCGACGACGATCGCCACGAACGTGCTCATTTCGAGGACACCGTTGGCGCGCGACAGGTCGCGATCGGGGAGCACCTCCGGCAGGATTCCGTATTTCGCGGGGCTGAAGAACGTCGCCTGCAGCGCGATCAGGAAGAGCACCGCATAGGTGATCTCGAGGCGTCCGAGCAGGAACGCGACCAGGCCGAGGCTCGCCGCGACGATTTCGAGCGACTTGGTGACGATGAGGACCGTGCGTTTGCTGTAGACATCGGCGACCTGGCCCGCATAGCCGGAGAACAGCAGGAAGGGCAGGATGAAGATCGCGCTGATGATCGACAGCTCGCGGTCGCCGCCGCCGTGCGTCGCCAGATGGACGGCGAGCAGCGACACGACGATCTTGAACAGGTTGTCGTTGAACGCCCCGAGGAACTGCGTCCACAGAAAGGGCTGCAGGCCTTTGCGCGAGAGCGTCTGGCGATAGCTTCCGTTCGTCATGTAGACACGATAGGCCGTCCCACGACGGGATGTCCTGAGCGGCTCCTGAGAAACGCTGAGAAACGCTGTCGCGGCTGTCGATCCGTGCGTCCGCCCCTACGTGTCGGGCGCCGTCGTGGGGGCCGACCGGTGTGTCGGCCCTACGCACGGGGGACAGTCCGCCCATAACCTTATCGGGCGCGCGCAGCCAGCTGCCCAAGGACGCCCGTAAACCCTGATGATGCATGGAGTTGCCTGAGGAGCGGATCGACGGGCATCGTCCATGCGGCGAATCCAGGCGGCGCGTCCCGCACCAGACGTCCCAGGGCACTGACGGCCCCATCCACATCGCCCTGAACCGCGAGCGTCTGGCCGCGGACGGTGGCCGCTTCGATCGGCCGCGTGCGGACGAGGGTGGCAAAGGCGGCGTCCGCGCGAGCCATCGCCGCGTCGGCGGCTGCCGCGGATCCTGACGCGCGATGCGCCAGCGCGAGGCCCAGATGCGTGGGCGCGTAGTGCGGATACAACTCGAGCGCGCGCTCGAACGCTCCGGCCGCGTCGGGTGCGCGGCCCGCGCGAAGCAGCGCCGCGCCGCAGCCGTGGAGGGCATGCATCGCGTACTCGCGCCCGTAAAGACGATGAGGCTCGGCCAGCGTGCGTTCGCGATCCAGCTCGCGGATCGCTTCGTCGATGTCATCCTGCGCGAGCCGCACGAGGCCGAGCAGCCAGTGCAGCCCCAGCGCGGGGAAGCGTCCGCCCTTCGCGAGCTGTCGATCCTGGACGGCGGCGCCCTGACGAAGCACGGTCTCGGCCTCCACCAGGCGGCCGCGCGCGACGTGGACCATCGCGATTTGAAAGTGCGCGAACGCGAAGTCCGGATACAGCGCCAGTGTGTTCGCCGCCGCGCGCAGCCGTCGATCGCCCCACGAGGCGTGCCCGAGGCGGAAGAGGTGCCGCCAGTTCGACGGCTCGAGCGCCACGGCGCGACGCGCGGCGTCGGACGCCGCGCCGGTCTCCCACGCACTGACCAGCACGAGCGCAAGCGTCGCATGCGCTTCGGCCAACCCCTCGTCGAGCGCCACCGCATGGCGCGCGTGTCCGACGGCGCGCTCGAGCGTGTCATGGGCCGGCTCGTTCTCCGATCGCGTCGTTTCGTAGAAGGCGAACTC
>Ga0137415_10006865_pt1 | contig 11297 bp, 11 predicted proteins | sample CZODoug3_1_1_16f_FD_183082 | JGI IMG/M metagenome (GOLD analysis project Ga0137415, IMG submission 183082) | Vadose zone soil fungal communities from Angelo Coast Range Reserve, California, USA - CZODoug3_1_1_16fungal (Hybrid Assembly) | ecosystem: Environmental > Terrestrial > Soil > Vadose...
TCCGCGAGCACGGGATTCCCGTGATCGGGGGAACGCGCCAGGGGCTTGGCGCCATCGATCGCCTCGCGCGCTGGACACGGACGCCGGCGCCTTTCCGCGCCGCGGCTTCCCGGCGCACCGCACGGATCGAGACACTCCTGGCCGGACGTGCGCGGTCCACGATTCACGAGCACGATGCCAAGCGGGTGCTCGCGGAGGCGGGTCTGCCCGTCGTCGAGGAACACCTCGTGACGGGATTGTCTGGAGCCCGCGGGGCCGCCGCGGCGCTTGGATACCCGATCGTATTGAAGGTCGTGTCCGACGACATCCCGCACCGCTCCGAGTTCGGCCTCGTCGCGGTCGGATTACGCGACGAGAAGGAGCTCGTCGAAGAGTGGGAACGCATGTCGCGCCGGCTCGACGAGATCGGCCGGCGGGATGGAGCGGCGGGCTTTCTGATCCAGGCGATGGAGCGAGGTGGGCTCGAGGTGTTCGCGGGAGTCAATGTCGACCCGGATCTGGGTCCGATCCTCGCGTTCGGCACGGGCGGCGTGCTGATCGAGACCCTCGCCGACGTGGCGCTCCGCGTGCTGCCGCTGCGTGACGGCGACGCGGAGGCGATGATCGCGGAGACGCGCGCGGGAGCGCTGCTCGCCGGAGTCCGCGGCAGGCCACCCGGTGACGTCCCCGCCCTCGTCCACTGTCTGAACTCGCTCGGCGACTTCGCGTGGGCCGAGCGAGATCACATCGCCGAGATCGACGTCAATCCGATCGTCGTGCGGGAACGTGGCCGAGGCTGCGTGGTGGTCGACGCGCTGATCGTGCCTCGCGGTCGGCCTAAGGAAGCAGGCTCGCCACGTCGATGACCGCGTTGGGCGCCGCGAGCGGCGTCACCGTTGCCCGGGAGCACCCCGTGCGGGGGCGCTACCTGACCGTGGGCACTCCCATCAACCAGCTGATGCTGAAGTTCTTCTCGAGCTGACCTGCGTCGTCAGTTGCCGGTTGACTTGAAGCGTCACCCGCTGTGAAATGCGGACACGCAACATGACTTATCGCGAACGAGCACTCGCCCTGTTCCCCGCCGGCTCGAACGGTGAATACGGCATCCCCGCCGAGCTCGTTCCCGTCATTGAGCGTGGCGAAGGCTGCAGGGTGTGGGACGCCGACGGTCGTGAGTTTCTCGACATGACCATGGCCTGGGGCGCGGCGCTCGTCGGTCACGCGCACCCGAAGGTGATCGAAGCCGCAAACCGTCAGGCTGCGTTCGGTGCCAACTTCGCCGCGGTGAACAGCCGGGCGGTAGAGCTCGCCGAGCGCATCGCCGCCATCTCCCCGTGCGTCGAGCGCATCAGGTTCGTGGCGTCGGGGACCGAGGCGACCATGCTCTGCCTGCGTGTCGCTCACGCGGCAACCGGCAGGCCGAAGGTGCTGAAGTTCGAGGGCGCGTACCACGGACAGCATCCCGTCGGCGTCACGAGCATGCTCGACGGCCGCCCCTCTGCGCTGCCGGCATCGGATCCGAGCGGCGCCGGCGCGTCGTGGGTGGAGCGCGACGTGCTGGTGGCGCCGTACAACGATCTCGACACCACTGAAACCATTCTGAGCGAGCACGCGCAGGAGCTCTCGGCGGTCATCGTCGAACCGCTCCACCGCTGCATCGCTCCCAAGCCGGGCTTCCTCCGGGGATTGCGTGAAGTCACACAACGGCTTGGGATCATTCTCGTGTTCGACGAGGTCGTCACCGGCTTCCGGCTCGCCCTTGGTGGCGCGCAGGAGTTCTACGGCGTCTCACCAGACCTCGTGGCGTACGGCAAGGCGCTCGGCGGCGGCTTTCCGCTCGGCGCCTACGGCGGACGGGCCGATTTGATGGAAGTGGTCAGCGAGCATCGCCTGCCCGGCCCGCGGTACGCGTGGTCGGCGTCGACGGCGGGCGGCAACCCCGTGTCGTGCGCCGCAGCGCTCGCCACGCTCGATCTGCTTTCCGAGCCGGGCACGCATGCCCGATTGCACGACGCCGGCAGGCTGCTTCGACAACGCCTCGTTGAAGCGCTCGCTGCCGCGGGCGAGGCCGGCCAGGTGCTCGGCGATGGACCGCTCGCCCAGGTCGCGTTTTCCGCACACCCGGTCACCGACCAGCGCTCGTGGCTCGCGAGCGACCGCGCCCGGGGCCGGGCCGTGATGCTGGAGCTGCTGCGGCGCGGCGTGTTCCTCAACCCCATGGGCACGAAGCTGTACCTCTCCCTGGCGCACACCGAGCCGGCAATCGGGGAGTTCGCGAATCGCTTTTCTGCCGCACTCGAAGCCACGCGGCCGGTGAAGCCGTGACGGCCGATCTGGTGCTCAAGGGCGGCACCGTCCTGACCATGGATGCGGCCGACACGCGCGCCGAGGCGGTGGCCGTGCGCGACGGCGTGATCGTGGGCGTGGGCGCCGGCCACGACGTCGAGAGCCTGATCGGCCCCGGGACCCGCGTGCTGGACTGCCGGGGCAAGACGGTGACGCCGGGCTTCATCGACTCCCACACGCACAATGTCTTCGTGGGGGAGTTCCGCTACAGGCTGGACCAGCTCAACCTGCCGGCTCAGCTGGCGCCGTCGGTCGAGGCGCTGCTGAGCCAGGTCGAGGAGCGCGCCGCGCGCACCCCGGCGGGCGCCTGGATTGGCGGCAAGAACGTCGAGCCGAACGGCATGCGGGAGCGCCGGTGGCCCACGCGCCACGAGCTGGACCGAGTGGCGCCACAGAACCCCGTGATCCTCACTATCCGCGGCGGCCATGCGTGTGTCGCCAATACGCGCGCGCTTGATCTCTTCGGCATCGGGCAAGATACGCCGGACCCCGAGGGCGGCGTCATCGATCGCGATCCCCAGACGGGCGACCTCACGGGCGTCCTCCGCGACGTCACCTCGATACGGAGCGCCTTGCCCCAGGGCTCCCTCACGGATTTGAAGGACGGACTGGCCACGCTCGAGAAGATGTTTCTCCGCCTCGGCATCACCTCGACCCACGACTGCGGCGCCACCCCGAGGCCCGAGTCGTACCGGGCGTACCGCGAAGCGGTGGACGAGCGCCGCTGGCGCATCCGGACGTCGCTCTTCGTCTATCACGACTTCCTCATGGCGAACGAGGAGCTGTTCCGCGAGGGCTTCGATGACACGAGGCTCAAGCTTCGCGGGGTCAAGCTCTTCATGGACGGCTCGATCCAGTGCTTCACCTGCGCGTTCCGTGAGCCCTATGTCACGAAGGACACCCGCGGCTGGGAAGGGCTGCGCTATTCCCAGGACAAGATCGACGAGGCGGTGACGGAAGCCCACCGGCGCGGCTACCAGGTCGCCATCCACGCCCAGGGCGACCTGGGCATCACCATGGCCGTGAACGCCATCGAGCGCGCCATGCAGGCGCATCCCCGTCCGACTCCACGCCACCGCATCGAGCACACCCTGTGCCCGACCCTCGAGGATCTCCAGCGCATGGCGCGGCTCGGCATCACGCCGAACCTCTTTCTCTTCCACCCGTGGTTCTGGGGCGACCAGCACATCGGCGAGTTCATCGGCCCCGAGCGCGCCCGGCGCATGGTACCGGCGCGCACGGCGATCGACCTGGGGATGCGCCCGTGCGCCCACTCGGATTGCCCGGTCTGCACGCCGGACGATCCCGTGTGGCCGTCCAATCCACTCTGGGGCATGGCCTGTGCCGTCACACGTCGGACGCGATCGGGGGTGGATATCGGGGCCGCCGAGCGCGTCACGCCGCTGGAGGCGCTTCGGATCTACACGGCAAACGGCGCCCGCGCAGTCTTCGACGAAGAGGTGAAGGGTTCGATCGAAGCCGGCAAGCTGGCGGACCTGGTGGTCCTGGCGGACAACCCGCTCAATGGCGACCCGTGGGCCATCAAGGACATCGCGGTCGAGCGCACCATCATCGGCGGCGAGATCGCGTACGACCGCGAACGTGACGGCTAGTCAAAGGAGAGCGTGATGAGACGATTTCGACGGTCCCTGGCCCCGCTGGCGCTCCTGATCGCGCTGGCCCTTTTCGCCTCGCCCCTTCTCACCCCGCCGGCCGGCGCGCAGACGCCGAAGCGCGGCGGCACCCTCGTCGTCGGCAATGACGAGGACGCGGTCGGGCTCGATCCCCACCTGTCGGTGGCTTTCGCCTCGTCCAACTACTTCGAGCACGTCTACAGCGGGCTCATCCGCTTCAACGCGAAGATGGAGCTGGAGGGCGAGCTGGCGTCGTCCTGGGACATTCCCGATCCGCGGACCTACGTGTTCAAGCTCCGGAAGGGTATCAAGTTCCACAACGGCCGCGAGATGACGTCCGAGGACGTCCGCTACTCGATCGAGCGCATCCGCGATCCCAAGAACGGCTCGGTGCTGCGCTCGGTCTACGCCACCGTGGAGCGCGTCGAGACGCCCGATGCCTACACCGTGCGCCTCAAGCTCTCCAAGCCCGACGCAGCGCTGCTCGGCATGCTCGCCACCCGCGCCTCCTACGTGGTGCCGAAGGAAGAGGTCGAGAAACACGGCACGCTTCAGAAAGACGCCGTCGGCACCGGCCCCTTCAAGCTGGCGGAGTACGTCACGGGCAGCCACATGCGCTTCGTGCGGAACGACCAGTACTTCGAAGCGGGACTGCCATACCTCGACGGCTTCACCATCCAGGTCATTAAGGACGAATCGTCGCGCCTGGCCGCCCTGCGCAAGGGCACCGTCGACCTGACCTGGATCAAGGCGCCGGAGATCGAAGAGCTGGCCCGGAAGGAAAAGACCATCGTCTCGGCCGACACGCCCGAGGCGCGCCATCTCTACGTGTGGCTCAACACGCGCCAGGCGCCGTTCAACAACGTCAAGCTCCGCCAGGCGGTGGCGGCCTCGCTGAACCGGCAGGAGATCATCGACACGGTGCTCCTCGGCCGGGGCAAGCTCACGACCGCCATCCCGCCCGCCACCGTGCCCTTCGTGCTCTCGCCCCAGGAGACCGCGGCGCTGCCGTTCTACAAGCCCGACGTGGCGCTGGCGAAGAAGCTCATGGCCGAGGGCGGCCAGCCGAACGGCTTCGAGTTCACGCTCAAGACCTCCGCGCACAGCCCCGACTACGTGCCCGCCGCCCAGGTGATGCAGCGCCAGCTCGCCAAGGCTGGCATCAATCTCAAGATCGAGCAGGTCGAGTGGGGGGCGCTGCTCAACCTGGCGCGCACCGGCGGCGATTTCCATTCGATCGCCTTCGCGCGCATCTGGTACCCGGATCCCGAGGGCTATACCTACGACACGCTTCACAGCAAGGGCTCGTTCAACGTGGGCGGCTACTCGAGCCCGGACTCGGACCGCATGCTCGAGGAGCAGCGCGCCACCACCGATCCCGCCAAGCGCACGGCGCAGTGGAAGGATCTCCAGCGCCTCTGGGCGCAGGACGTGCCCATCATCTGGCCCTACGCGATGCGCACCCGCTTCAACGCCTGGCGGCCCAACGTGAAGGGTTTCCAGGCCATGGCCAACTCGTCGCGGATCTACCTGCGCGAGACCTGGGTCGAGCGCTGAGCCCGGCGCGGTGATGGCGCCCAGGATCGCCCGGGCGCCGTCACCGCCGGACGAGGTGTCGTGAAGTGCGTCGCTATATCGCCGTCCGCATGGTGTCTCTCATCCCGATCCTGTTCGGGGTGTCGCTGCTCGTCTTCGCCATGCAGGCCCTGGTGCCCGGAGACATCGTCGACATCATGATGGGCGGCGACCAGGCCTTCGGCGACGAGAACGCCGAGGCGCGCATGCGCCGGCAGCTCAACCTCGACCGCTCCGTGCCCGAGCGCTACGTTCTCTGGCTCGGGGGAATGTTGCGCGGCGATTTCGGCACGTCGTTCGTGTCGGGCAAGCCCGTGCTCGGGGAAATCCTCCGCCGGCTGCCCGTGAACCTCGAGCTGGCGGCGCTCGCCATCGCGATGGCCCTCGGCCTCGGCATTCCCATCGGCACCCTGTCCGCCGTCCGCCGCGACACCTGGACGGACGCCGGGATCCGCTTCGGCTCGGTGCTCGGATACTCGGTGCCGAATTTCTGGGTGGCGACGCTCACCGTGCTGGCCGGGTCGCTGCTCTGGCCCGGCATGCCGATTCTCCAGTACGTGCCCTTCACGGAGAGCCCGGGCCGGAACCTGACGCTCGTGCTGATCCCATCGTTCGTGCTGTCGCTCACGGTGCTGCCGCTGATCGTGCGGATGACGCGCGCCTCCGTCCTGGAGAACCTGCGTCTCGACTATGTCCGCACCGCGCGGTCCAAGGGCCTGCCCGAGCGGAGCGTTGTTTACCGTCACGTGCTCGCCAACTCGCTCGTCGCCGTGCTCAATGTCACGGGCGTGCAGATGGGCGTGCTGATCGGCGGCCTCGTGCTGACCGAGGAGATCTTCATCCTGCCCGGCATCGGCAGGCTGCTGCTCGAGTCCATCCAAAAGCGTGATTTCCCGGTCATCACGGGCGCCACGCTCTTCCTCGCCACCGTCTTCGTCACCATGAACCTTGTGGTGGATCTCCTCCATGCCGCCCTCGACCCCCGTGTCCGTCGCTGAGCCGGTTGCCGTCCCCGGTGTCGCCGGCGTCGCCGTGTCGGCGATTTCGCGCCCCGCGGGCCATTTCTGGCGCCAGCTCTGGCGTCGCAAGACCGCGGTGCTGGGCTTCACGCTTGCCGCCGTCGTTCTGCTGGGGGCTCTGCTGGCGCCGTGGCTGGCGCCCGAGGATCCACTCGCCATGAGCCCCAGGCGCTTTGGCGCGCCGTCCGCCTCGGCGTGGCTCGGCACCGATCAGTTCGGCCGCGACCTCCTGAGCCGTCTTCTCTACGGCGCCCGCATGTCGATGGCGGTGTCCATCGCGGCGGTCGGGATGGCGACTCTCATCGGAGGCGCCATCGGGCTCTGCGCCGGCTACTTCGGGGGGCGGATCGACCTCCTGCTGATGCGAGGCGTCGACGTGCTCATGGCGTTCCCGACGCTGCTCCTGGCGCTGGCAGTGGTCGCGACCTTCGGCGGGAACACCCGCAACCTGATCCTGGCGGTCACGCTCGCCTACATCCCCATCTTCTCCCGCGTGATCCGCGGCAGCGCGCTGTCGGTGAAGCAGAACGACTTCGTGGAGGCCTCACGCGCGCTCGGGGCTCGGGACGGCCGGATCATCCTGCGCGCCATTCTGCCCAATGTGCTGGCGCCGATCATCGTGCAAGCCACGTTCAATCTGTCCACGGCCATCATGATCGAGGCTGCGCTGTCGTTCCTGGGACTGGGCGTCCAGCCCCCCGCTCCGTCGTGGGGCGGCATGCTGAGCGAGGCGCGCAACTTCATGGAGCTGGATCCGTGGCTGGCGCTGGCCCCGGGCGGCGCCATCACCCTCGCCGTGCTCGGCTTCAATCTCTTCGGCGATGGCCTGCGCGATATCCTCGACCCGCGCCTCGCCGGCGAAAGCTGACGCCCTAGGCGGATTCCAGGGTCTTCTTCATGGCGGCCATGCCCTGGTCGATGCGCCCGGCCACGTAAACCCTGAAGGCGCTCGGCAGCAGATCGGCGATCCAGACGACGCGGCTCCGGCCGGCGCCGTCGGCAAAGACCTGCAGTGAAGCATTGTGATGCGTCATCCGCCCGCCTACCACCGACCAGACGAGCCTGCGGGCTTCGTCATCGATGTCGACGATCAGCTCGCGCGCCACGAGGCCGAGCCTCAGGCTCTTGCCCTTGACACAGCACAGACTTGATCGGGATCATGCGCATGGGGCATCGCAGCGCGGACGAGCCCTTCACTTCACACCTTCCTCCTGCACCAATTACGCGCGGCCATGCCAGCCAGGCCGATGATCAGCAGCACCACCGTACTCGGTTCGGGGACGGCATTGGATGCCACCGCCGCGATCAGACCTTCGGACCAGGCCGCCTGCACCTCCGCCGTCGGATGGATGTTGTCCCAGAACAGGAACTTGTCGAACAGAATGTGCTGGGTGGCCAGGTCGAAGCAATTGGCGTTCGGCGTGAAGTTGGACTTCAGGCAGGGATCGGTGGTGTTGGTGATGCCGAGGTCGGCGGCATGGGCGGCGACCGCGGCGGAGAAGGCGTAGAAATCGAACAGCGTGATGTCGGCGCCCAGATTGGCGCCGCGCAGGCCGGTGACGCCTTGCGCAAGCAGCAGATCGTACAGCACCGAATCCGCGGTCGCCGCGGCCGCCTGCGCCGGATTCTGCTGGGCGAACTCCGGAATGCCGCCGACATTGCCGACATTGACCACCAGCAGGTGCTTGGCGCCGTCGTTGATGAGCGCCTGCACACCGGCGGTCTCGGCGGCGACGCCACTGGTGACGAAAGCGGTGTTGCCGGCCTTCGCCGCGGTGCGCACGTCGTTGCCGCCGATGAACACCACGTACAGCGATTTCGGATCGGCCTGGCCGCCGACATGGGCGGTGAAGGCGCCGATCTGCTGCGGCAGGTCGATGCCCTGCCCCCGGTTGGTGGAGGTGGCTCCGGCGACGGCGAAGTTGGTGCCGGGCGTTAGCCCCAGCTGCTTCACATCGGCGAAGCCGGTGGCGAATAGCGACGGATCGGCGCGGGTGCCGAAATGCTCGGCCAGCAACTCGACCGCCACGGGGCCGTTGGTGATGCTGTCGTGGAAGAACGGCGGATTGGGGAAGTTGGCGGCCGGCCCGCTCCTGTTCTGCAGGAACGCCTGGATCTCCGCCAGGTTGCCGGTGTCCGATAAGCTGTCGCCGAACACGAAAACGTTGTTGAAGCTCGGCCCGGCCACGGCGATGGCGGGAGTCAACAAGGCAGCGCACAGTGCGCCGACCCTCAGGGCCCGGATCCGCGAAGGCATGGACGTTCCTCCTCCTTGTGAGCGCTCACAACCTTGAGCGGCACATTTCGGTTTGCGCAATCACCGCTCCGCGAGGCGCGCGACAGGCGCGTGAAGCGTCAAACCGGCGCGGTGCCTCGCACCACCGTCCGGTGCAGCAGGCGGCGCTCGCGCGTCATGTCGAAGTTGGCGAGGCCACGATGCTTAGCAGGCAGCGGTTGTCCCACGTCGACGGCGCTGACGAACCTCACGCATATTTCCGCAATTCTGTAAAACAGCCGAGCATCAACCGTGCCGGGCGCGGCTCTCCATCGCATTTTCAACGGCTTAGCCGCTTCGGATTGAGGAGCCCGTCAGAGTCAGTGTCAGACAGTTCGACACGCGAGCAACGTTGCGGACTGACGCGCGTTCAGCAGACCCGACAGGTTGTTGAAGTCGGAGATAGGGGAACCCTCTCTATAGTGTCGCCGTGCATGATGTCGAACCGCTTTGCAGCGCGAGCTACGATCACCCGGTGACGAGAGTAGACCTGCTCCGCGGTGGATTGGCGCCGGCCACAATCAGAACTCGCGGCCCACGCCACGCGACATGGGGCCTTTATCTGCCCTGTGCCAAGGCAACCTCCGGGGGGCCATGTCTGAGAACGGGCTTTATGCCGTCCCATGGCGCTCGGGTGGAAGGACCACAGTCGGACGGGGTTAGCTGGGCCTAGCCAAGGACGGTCAAAGCGGGATTTCGGGCAGTCCGTGAGGGCTCGAGCCCCTCTGACTCATGGGCGGTTCCACCATTTCTCGGATTCCGGGACCGCATTTTGCGGACTACGCTTCGGTGGTGGCACGGCTCTCCGCGGCTCTGGCGCAGCCTTCGGGGGAGAGACAGCTTTGTCAGGCCCTCTCTCGGCAGGAGGAGTGGCAGAAGCACGGGCCGATAGCGCCGCAAGCTGTTCGCGTTGGGCAGCCATATCCCGGAACAGGAGCATGTTCTCCTTCAGCAACGCTTCGTTGGCGTCGTTCGTGCGCACGCTGTACAGAACGCTTAGGGCTGTCGCAAGCAGAAAGATAACGGCCAGGGCCCAGCCGGCATTGAACAGGAAGCGGCTTCGATACAAGCACCCCCCGAGCACGCACTCACGATGCATTGGGCGTATGGAGGGGTCCGCGACCGGAAGGGGAAAGTCGAGCTCGTCGGGGCTCGCCGCATCTACGTCGGGCTGCCGAAGCGAGGATGTCTTCATTCGCGTCTCTCCTGAGTCCCCAGGTGGTCCAGTCCCACAGTTGGTCTAGTCGATGACGGGCGGGACTGATGGCTCTTTCCGGGAGCAAGGGCAATGCCACAAGGCAGACGTTACTTGTCCAACCCGTAGAACCGAGATGCTCCTTTCACTCGTGTAAGGAGGGGTAGATCGGCGGGAAAACTTGTCCCCGAGTGTGCAATATCTACCGGATCGCAGCGGCCTAGATTTTCGCTCCGGACTTGTTCCAATCGTCCAGGAACTTCTTCAACCCGATGTCTGTCAAAGGGTGCTTCATCAAGGATTCCAGCACGGCAAACGGCATCGTGCACACATGTGCTCCCGCCTTCGCCGCGTCCACCACGTGCAGCGGATTGCGGATCGACGCCGCCAGCACCTGTGTCTTGAAGCCGTAGTTGCGGTAGATCTCGCAGATGTCGCGGACGAGGTCCATGCCCACCGCGCCGATGTCGTCCAGACGACCGAGGAAGGGGCTGATGTAGGTGGCTCCCGCCTTGGCCGAGAGCAGCGCCTGGGGCGCCGAGAAGCAGAGCGTCTGGTTGACCCGTATGCCCTCGCCGGAGAGATGCTTGACCGCCTTGAGCCCGTCCTTCGTCAGCGGGCACTTGACCACGACGTTCTTCGCGATCTCCTTCAGCTCCTTGCCCTCCTTGACCATTCCTTCGAAATCCGTCGCCACCACTTCCAGGCTGACGTCGCCCGGGACGATCGAGCAGATCTCCTCCACCAGCGGGCGGAAGGGTCGCTTCTCCTTGGCGATCAACGACGGATTGGTGGTGCAGCCGTCCACCAGCCCCATGGCCACGCCTTCCTTGAGCTCGGTGACGCTGGCCGTATCGAGAAAGATCTTCATGTCATGCCTCCTGGATGCGCTCGACCTTCACCTGTGTCCCCGAGCGCACCTTCTTGAAAATGGTCGGGTCGCCGGCAAGCTTGCCGAAGACGTTGACGGGGCTGGCGGGCCGGATCTCCTCGCCTTGGCTCGAGGGCGTGCGGCCGAAGAAGATGCAGAACGCGGAGCCGGGCGGCCAATAGGCGAGGTCGCCCAATTCGACGGTGGAGCGGGGCTTTTCGGGCTTGGCGTGGACGGGGATCTGGAAATAGATCTCGTCGCCCCAGGTCTCGCCCGCGACGGCCAGCGGAAGCGCGTCCCATACGAGTCCCGATGTTGCCGAGTCGTCGAGGACGGCATCGGCAGCGACCGAGCCCGCCGTGATCCGGATGCTCCGCGAGGCCATCAGCGTTCAGTGTAGTCG
>Ga0137415_10006866_pt1 | contig 11296 bp, 13 predicted proteins | sample CZODoug3_1_1_16f_FD_183082 | JGI IMG/M metagenome (GOLD analysis project Ga0137415, IMG submission 183082) | Vadose zone soil fungal communities from Angelo Coast Range Reserve, California, USA - CZODoug3_1_1_16fungal (Hybrid Assembly) | ecosystem: Environmental > Terrestrial > Soil > Vadose...
CGTAACCCTTGGCCAGGCCACCGCAGTGGAGCACGATCCGGCCGCTGTGCGGCGGCTCCGGAAAGCTGACCTTCATCTTGCGCTCGCGCCGGGGCGCGGCCACCTTCTGCGCCTGCATCCGTTCCACGCGGGTGAAGATCGACTTCGCCTGCTTGGCGCGCTTTTGGGTCTGGCGGCGCATGACCTCGGCCAGGAGGCTCAACCGCTTGATCTCCGCCTCCTGGCGATGCGCGAGTGAGGTGAGGCGCTTCTCCTCGAGCCGCCTGGCGGCCTGGTACTGCGAGTAGGTGCCGCGGTACTCGATCAGCCGGCCCGCGTCCAGGTGCAGCACCCGCGTGATCGACGAGTCGAGCAGACCGAGGTCGTGGCTGACGACGATCGCCGCGCCGCGGTAGTCGCGAAGGAAGTCCATCAGCCACGACTTCGCGTCACTGTCGAGGTGGTTGGTGGGCTCATCGAGCAGGAGGAGGTCCGCGTCGGCGAACAGGACGCGGGCCAGCTCGACTCGCCTTCTCTCGCCACCTGACAGGACGCTGAGCGGCAGGTCGACGCGGTCCAGCCGTAACCCAAGGCCGCCGGCGATGCGCCGGGCGTCCGACTCGCTCGAGTAGCCGCCGTCGAGCCGGTATCGCTCTTCGGCCTCGGAGTAACGCTGGATGCTCGCCAGCGAGTGGTCGTGCTCGAGCTTCTGATGCAGCTCCGCGAGCCGCGCCGCCGCTCCGTCGAGCCCGCGGCCGGAGAGGATGTGGGAGAGCGCCGACTGCGCCGCTTCGGCGCGAGGCCGCTGGTTCTGCGGCACGTAGCCGAGCGTCCCCCGGCGCAGCACGAGTCCGCCCGCCGCGTCGTCTTCGCCCGCGATGACCTTCAGCAGGCTCGTCTTGCCGGCGCCGTTCCGCCCGACCAGGCCGACCTTGTCCCCGGCAGCCACGGTGAAGCTGGCGTCCGACAGCACGCGGCGCCCAGCGACATCGACCGCAAGTTCTCTTACCTGAAGCATCAGCCGGTCGATGTTACGTCCCGCAACGGCCGGCGTTCTCTCATTCAAATCTCGCGCCCAGGAGGCGGTGTTCAAATGAATAAGGTCCTCGTCATCGTCGCCGTCATCACGATTGGTCTCGCGGCCGCCTGCGGCGGAGGGGCGACCGGCGGCGCTTCGACCGCCGGAGGCACGACAAAGGCGCCGTCTAATGGTGGTGCGTCTTACGGCGGCCAGCAGCCGTCGAAGAGCGTCGGGACGACCGACGGCTCACCCACGCTGCCCAATGTGGGCGCGCCCGTGCTGCAGGGACCGCCGGTCATCCGGCAGGCGCAGCTGAGCGTCACCGTGGGCTCAGGTTCGTTCGACTCCAAGCTCTCCGAGGTCCGCACGCTGGTCGAGGGCCAGGGGGGCTACATCGCCGGCACTGACGCCCAGGCCGGCCCGGCCACCGACACCCAGACCAGCCAGATCCGCACCGGCGTGATCAACTTCATGGTCCCGGCGGCGAACTTCGACGCGACCATCGACGCGCTGTCGCACGTGGGCAAGCTGCAGAACGAGCACATCACGGGCACAGACGTCAGCGCGCAGTACGTCGACTTGCGCGCCCGGCTCGTCAACGCCGAGGCTCAGCACCAGGCGATGCTTGCGCTGCTCGCCCGGGCGCAGAACATCAACGACATCATCGCCGTGCAGAACCAGATCGGCCAGATCACGGCACAGATCGAGCAGCTGAAAGGCCAGATCAAGTACCTCGACGACAACACTTCGTACAGCTCGGTCACCATCACGATGACCGAAGCCGGGGCACCGGCTCAGACCGCGACCTCTGACAGCTGGGGATTCGCGACGGCGATGAGCGCGGCCGCCCACAATTTCGTCACCACCATCAACTACGTCGTCACCGGACTCGGCGCGGTGGGACCGTTTGTCGTGCTCGCCCTGCTCGGCTTGCTCCTGTGGCGCCGCCGGCGCGCATTCCTGCCGCGGCACGCATAACAATCGCAGCGGGCCGGGGCTGAAATCCCGGCCCGCTCCCGTAACCTGCTGCGGTAATGCCGCGTACACGGTGCCGAGCCGCATTGACTTCTGCCAGGGCGTATTTCGCGGTGACGGCGGTCGCGGTCTCGTAGGGAAGGGGTGAGCACGGAACAGCCTGCCGGCGATCAGGCAGACGTCCTCGAGCTTCCGGCAACTCCGCGCGCGACGGACATCGCGCTCAACGAGCTCGAACTTGTCTACGCATTCATCTACGCGCGGGTCGGCAACCGAGCGGACACCGAGGACCTGACTCAGCAGGTGGCGATGAAAGCGATCCCCAGGCTGCGCGAAGGCGCCCCGGCCAGCGCCATCCGCGGTTACCTGTTCGCCACCGCACGGTCGGTGCTGGGCGGGTTCTGGAGCACGCGCCTGGGACTGTCCGAGGCCGAGCTTCGCGAGGACCTCGCGATGGCGATCCCGCCCGGCCCTCCGTCGGAGGAGGGGGCCGAGACGGTGCAGCTGATCCTGGCCCAGCTCTCCGACAACTACCGGCGCGTGCTCCAGCTGCGTTTCCTGCACGGGTATTCATTGAAGGAAGTGGCGGCCGAAATGAACTCCACGGTCGGGGCGATCAAGGTCATGCAGCTGCGCGCCCTGCGCGCGGCGGCGAAGGTCCGCCTGGGCGAATGAACCACAAGCCGGAGAACCGCGTCGACAAGATCGTCGCCGACCTGCTTCGCGGGCGGCGCCTCAAGCTCCGGGGCGGAGACGCGGAGGAAAAGGCCGCGATCACCGCCGCGGCGCGGCTGGCGGGGACCCGCCAGGGCCCGCAGCGCATGCACCCCGAGTTCAGGAAGCGCTTGTCCAGGGCGCTGGAAGACACACCAGAAGAAGGATGGGTGACGCGGCGCGCGGCGTTGGTGGCGGGGCTGGGCCTTGCCGCGGGGGCCGCGGGCGGCGCCTTTTTCGGTCGAGCCATGGAGCCGAAGGCGGTCGTCAAGGCGGGCGAGCCGATCAATCCCGTCAACGGACGCTGGATCGACGTCGCGGCGATGAGCGACCTGGTCGAAGGACAGGGCAAGCACGTCGTGGCCGGCAGCGTCGGGGCCTTTCTGTTCCGCCGCGGCGACAGCGTGACCGCGGTTTCGTCCATCTGCTCGCACCTGCCATGTGAGCTGTGGTGGGACCGCAAAGGGGCGAATCTCGCCTGCCCGTGCCATCCCGCGACTTTCAACTCGGATGGTCGTTCGACCGACCCTTACGGTCCGCCACCGCTCAACACCGTGCATGTGCGTCTCACCAGCGCCGGTCGCGTGGAGGTGCTGGGGACTGAATGAACGTCCGCGCCCACAGGTCGAAGCAGCTCGCGCTCGACCGGTGCCTGCAGTTGCTGGAGGAGGCGCAGGTGCGTGGTCAGTCGCGCATCGATGGACCGCTAGGGGCATCGCTTCGACGTCATCTCGAGCGGGCCGGCGTGATCGCGGATCACCGGCTCGAGGGACGGCGGGTGGATCGCGTGCTCGACGACATCTTCGCGCTGCAGGCGCAGCTGCTCGGGCAGGATCCAGAGGATTCGCGACACCACAACGGGGCGTGAGCCCGGCCCCACCGCCGCTGCGCGGCACCTCCCCATAAATGGGGAGGATATGATCTCCCGTTGTGACCACATCCTTCAGTTCTTCGCGGTCGTTTCTCCTCACCTCTGAATCAGTCACCGAGGGACATCCCGACAAGATCTGCGACCAGGTCTCGGATGCGGTGCTGGACGGCATGCTTGCGCAGGACCCGCACGCGCGCGTGGCGTGCGAGACAGCGATCACCAAAGGCCTGTGTGTAGTGATCGGCGAGGTCACCACCCACGCGGACCTCGACATCCAGCGCACGATCCGCGACACGATCCGCTCCATCGGCTACAACGACGAGCAGATCGGATTCGACGCCGACCACGCGCTCATTCAGGTCTATCTGAAGGAGCAGTCGCCGGACATCGCGGCCGGCGTCAACCACTCGCTCGAGGAGCGCGAGGGTTCGCTCGACGTCGATCCCTTCGAGCTGCAGGGGGCGGGCGACCAGGGCATGATGATCGGCTTCGCGTGCCGCGAAACCCCGGAGCTCATGCCGCTCACCATCTCGCTCGCCAACCGTCTGGCCAAGAAACTCGCGGAGGCCAGAAAGAACGGGTCGCTTCCTTTCTTGCGGCCCGATGGCAAGACGCAGGTGACCGTCGAGTACGAGCTCGGCAAGCCCAAGCGCATCGAGGCCATCGTCGTCTCGACCCACCACGCCGCAAGCGCCACGCAGAAAGAGATCGCCGAGGGCGTGCGTGAGCTCGTGATCAATCCTGTGCTGAAAGGGCAGGTGGTCGACGCCGCGACCAAGATCATGGTGAACCCAAGCGGCCACTTCGTGGTCGGCGGCCCCGCCGCTGACGCCGGGCTCACGGGACGCAAGATCATCGTCGACACCTACGGCGGCGTGGCTCGCCATGGCGGCGGCGCCTTCAGCGGCAAGGACCCAAGCAAAGTGGACCGGTCCGCGGCTTACGCGGCGCGATACGTGGCAAAGAATCTCGTCGCGGCCGGCCTCGCAGACCGATGCGAGGTCCAGGTGTCATACGCCATCGGGCGGGCCCACCCGACCTCGATCGCGGTGGAGACGTTCGGCAGTGGCGGCAAGTCAGAGGAGGAGCTGCTGGAGCTCATCCGGCGGCACTTCGACCTCCGGCCGGGCGCGATCATCGCGAACATGGATCTGCTCCGGCCGATCTACCGGCAGACCGCCGCGTACGGACACTTCGGGCGCGACGACCTTGGTGTGCCGTGGGAGATCACCAACAAGGTCGACGCGCTTCGCGCCGACGCGGCCGTCGCGGCCCGCCCGAGCTAAAGACGAAACCGATCCGTCTTCGTGTCCGTGACACGCTCACGGAGCGCAAGGTTTCGATTTCCCCGGCGCCACGCAAGCGGCTGACACTTTACGTCTGCGGTGTGACGCCATACGACTCAGGGCACATGGGCCACGCCTTCACTTTCTCCATGTTCGACGTGCTGGTGCGATTTCTGGAGGCCAACGGCGTGCGTGTGAAGTACGTGCAAAACATCACCGACGTCGACGACCCGTTGTTCGAGCGCGCGCGGCGAGACGGCATCGATTGGCGCGAGCTTGCAGGCCGCGAGACCCAGGTTCACATACGCGACATGACAGTCCTCGGCTGGCGCCCGCCCGACGTGATGCCGCGCGTCTCCGACGAGATCCAGAGCATCCTCGCGGCCGTCTCGAAGCTGAATGCGTTGGGCTACGCATACCGGACCGACGCTCTGTACTTCGACGCCAGCAAATACCGAGCCTTCGGACGTCTGTCGCACCTCACGCGGACGTCGATGCTGCGCAAGCTGCGACACGAAGGCCTACTCGGCAAAGTCGGGCCGGACGCGAAGCACGACCCGCTCGACTTCGCGCTGTGGCGAGGCTCTCGGCCAGACGAACCGGCCTGGCCTTCGAAGTTCGGAGACGGCCGCCCCGGGTGGCATATCGAATGCACCGCGATGTCGATCCACTACCTGGGGCCGCAGATCGACATCCACGGGGGCGGCCGGGACCTCCAGTTCAGCCATCACGAGTCGGAGAGGGCGCAGTCGGAATCGCTGACCGGCAAGAAGCCGTTCGCGCGCGCCTGGATGCACACGGGCCTGGTCCGTTACGAAGGCCACAAGATGAGCAAGTCGCGCGGCAACCTGGTCAAGGTCAGCCAGGCGTTGCAGATGGCTCCGGCCGCGGCGGTCCGCCTCTACCTCGTCTCGCATCGCTATGGGCGTGACTGGAGCTACGAATGGAAAGGCCTGACCAGGGCGTCGAGATTCATCGAGCGGATGCGAAAGTTCCTTGCCGACGATGCCCGGTTTGCCCGTGACGGGCCGAAGCCGGCGCCGGGCCGCGCCCTGATGGCGGAGTTCAACGCCGCGCTCGCGGACGACCTCGACACTCCGCGCGCCGTGCGTGCGCTGCGGGCCGCCGTGCGTGAGCGCGACGCGGCGGCCGTGCGCGCGATGAAGGACGTGCTCCTGGGCTCGGCGGCGCTCTCCTAACCGACCTCGAGCGGAGAGCCGCAGTTGGGGCACTCCATGTTCGCGTCAAGCTGGACCATCGTTTCGCAGACAGGACACAGAATGTCTGCGGTCACGGCGGCCGTGCGTTCATCCTCGCGAGCCTCTGCCTCCATCTCGGCCGGCACCTCGCCGAGGTCGAGCGCCGGCGCACCACAGTTCAGGCAGACGTAGCTGGGCTGGGTGACGCGGTGATCCTGATACTCGCCTGAGGCGTCGACATCGACCTCGGCGAACAGGGCGCGGAACAGCCGGCCGCCGCAGCGGTTCGAACAGACAAGCAACATCTCGAGCCCAGACTACGTCGTTTTTAGCCGAGCCTCCGCCGCAGGGTCGCCGTGCCCGCCGCGATCAGTAGGACGCAGAAACCCGCCACCACTGCGATGTCGAGCTGGAGGGAGGACCAAGTCAGGTCGGCGCCCTTGACCATGATGTCGCGCATTCCATTGACGGCGTAGGTGAGGGGGAGGACGTCCGACAAGAACTGCAGCGGTCCCGGCTCAGTGGAGACGGGAAAGATGATGCCCGAGAGCAGGACCTGCGGCACCACGACCAACGGAATGAACTGCACCGCCTGGAACTCGGAGCGGGCGAACATGCTGAGGAAGATTCCAAGGTTGACGGCGGCGATCGCCATCAGCGCTTCGACGCCGAAGATGAGCAGCACGTTGCCTTCGTTGTGGATCTTGAGCACCGCCAGCGAGAAGATGAGAACCTCCGCCGCCTGGACGAAGGCGATGACGGTGAAGCCGAGCATGTATCCGAGCACGATCTCGCCGCGTCGCAAGGGGCTCGCCATGAGTCTCTCGAGGGTGCCCTGCGAGCGCTCGTTGAGGAACGACACGATCGTGATCACAAACACGAGGAAGAAAACCACCAGGCCCACGAACGCCGCGCCAAAGTAATCGAGCGTGTCGTAGCTGGGGCCGCCGTAGAGGTAGGTGAGTTGTGGCTGAAAGTTGACGCTGCGACCCGAGACCTGGGACGCGAGCGAGATCATGGCCTGCTGCAGCGCCTGGATCACTGGCGAATCTTCACCCGGCTGAGAGCCCTCGAGGTGGACCTCAGGCGCGACCGCGCCGGACTGCGCCCGTTGGCTGAAGTCTGCCGGCAGAACGATGTACGCGACCAGCGATCCATTCTTGAGCTTTGCGTCGCCGTCCGAGGCCGCGATCTCGCTGGTCTTGAGGTGGCTCGAATGGCGGAGCGCGTCGGCCACCACCGCGCCGAGCGGACCTGAATCCTCGTTGGCGATGCCGACGGCCGGTGAGCTTGTCGATCCGCGCATCAGGTAACCGAGCAGGCCGAGGATAACGATCGGCGCGACAAACAGCAGCGCGAGAGTTCTGCGGTCGCGCCGGAATCCCTGCAGGAGCCTCCTCGTGATCGCCCTGACGCGGTGGCCGCTCACGACTCCTTCCTTCCGGCGAGCGCGAGGAAGGCTTCTTCCAGATTTTGCGAGCCTCCCTGTGTGCGAATGTCCGCTGGGGTGCCTTCGGCGAGCAGCTTGCCGTACTGGATCAAGCCGAGGCGCTGGCAGCGGTCGGCCTCGTCCATGACGTGGCTCGAGACGATGATCGTGGTCCCCTCGGCCGCCATCCGGCGGAAGCTGTCCCAGAACTGGACGCGAAGCTGAGGGTCAATGCCCACCGTCGGCTCGTCGAGCAGGAGCAGCTCAGGACGGTGGACGAGCGCGCAGGCGAGCGAGCAGCGCTGGCGCATGCCGCCGCTCAGAGTCGCGACCACCGAGCCGCGCCTGTCGTAGAGCTGGACCAGCTCGAGCGCGGCCTTCACGCCCGCGTCCGCGCCGTTGATCGCCGCGAAGAACTCGACGTTCTCCTCCACGGAGAGGGCGGGGTAGAGGGCGGCCTGCTGCGTCATGTACCCGATGTGGCGGAGCACGGGCACGTTCGGCATGCGCTGGCCGAGCACCGTGACCGTCCCCGCGTGCGCCTCGAGCAGGCCGCACACGAGGCGGATCAAGGTGGTCTTGCCGGCGCCGTTGGGCCCGAGCAGTCCGTAGATCTCGCCCCGCCGCACGCGCAGCGTGACACCGTTCAGCGCCTTCAAGGCGCCGAACGACTTCGAGACATCCTCAATGTCGACTGCGTAGGTTTCACTCATCGCCGCGCCTCCTTGATCTCCATACCGCGAAGCCACATTTCGGCCAGCTCGACCACTGCCTTCTCGCCGTCGAAACTCATTCCAAGCACTCGCTCCGCCACCGGTTTCGTGACCAGGTGAAAGAAGATCGGTCCCACAAACGACTGCAGCGCAAGAAGCGGATGCATCCTGCGCAGGCGACCGGCGTCCATCTGCCCAATGATGTACATCGCGAGCGCTCGAGCCACCTTCGCGAGGAACTCCCGTGCCGCCTCCTCTGTGTCGGGCGCCAGGCCGCTGATCTCGAAGAAGATCGCGCGAACCAAACCAAGGCGGTTCTCGCCGCCTCCGTACACGGTGCGATACACGGTGCGTGCGAGCTCGGGCATCAGCACTTCGGGCGGCTCGTCCTGCATGTCGGTCAGGACCTTGGCCACCGGGTCGAGCGGGGAGAAGGCGTGGATCAAAGCGGTGAACAGAGCGGCCTTGCCCGGGAAGAGGCGATAGAGGGTTGCCCGCGAAACACCCGCGCGATCGGCCAGCTCGTCCATCGAGAGCGCGGTCAGTCCTCGCGCGCCGACCATGTCGATGGCCGCACTCAGGATGCGTTCGCGCGCGCCGGGCTCGGGTGTGACCTCAAGAGCCTGGAGCAAGGCCTCACGCGACTCGAAGTGGCGGTAGAAGCTGGCGCGAGAGATGCCCGCCGCGGCGGCGAACTCGGCCACCGTCGCTTTACCACCTCCGGCAAGCACGGCCGGCGCGCGCTCGAGGATCCGCTCCTTGACGGCCACCTGAGGCGAGACTAGACGAGACATCCCGTCTTGTCAAGTCTTGGATTCGTGATGGATCACGGGTATTGCGTCTCGCTAGCCAACGGCGCTTGTCAGGCGCCGCGATTCGGCTCCCCTGGCGCCAGCGGTTGGAAATCGGGGCGTCGGCTTTCGGTTAAGGTTCGCGGCCATGACGACGCGGCGCTGGCAGGCCGCCGGCCTCGTGGTTCTGACGCTCGGCATCCTTGGGATGGGCGGCGGATTCGCCAACGCCGGGTTGAGCCAGAGGTACAGCCCCGCCCAGGCGACCCTCGACTACTTTGCCGCGCAGAAGCGCGGCGACGCGGACGGGATGATGGCGAACGCCACCTTCCTGCGGGGCGATGGATCGGCCAGGGAGCTCTTCGACAAGGCGGCTGTCAGCGCGATGCTGCAGGCTCCGCAAAACTCTGACCTCAAGAATGTGAAGATCACGTCGACCCAGTCCGTCGACTCATCAACCAGCAAGGTGACCGTGTCGATGACGTGGGCCGGCACGGATCGCACGGCGATCTACACGGTGCGCAAGGACTCGGCGCAGGTGCATTACCTCCTCTACAACTCATGGCGTGTCGAGATCCCGTTCGCGACGATCAGCGTCACGCTGCCCAATCAACCGGGCGTGGTCCAGGTCGATGGCATCTACGTCCCCGCCGGCTCGTCGTCAACCTCGATCCAGGTCATCGCCGGCTACCACCAGGTGACGATGGTCGGGACCTCGTTCTATGACGCGGACACGAAGGTCGCGATTGCCGTCGATGCCTATCCCTCAGTCACGCTCGACGGCAAGGCGAGCGCCGCCGCAATCGCCGCCGCCGCGGCCGCGATCAAAGTCTCATTCAACAACTGCGACGCGAGTAAATACGACGAGTGTCCCAACCACACGTACACCGCCCCGAACAATCCGAACTACATCTACTACCTCACGATGCCGGGCTATCCGGAGATCGACTACAGCACCTACGTGTTCACAATCGATGGCGACCCGACCACGGGGATGAAGCTCATCGTCATGGCGGAGACAAACAAGGTGACGGCAAGCGGCACGTGCGCCTCCACGCTCACCGTGGACGGCAGCAAGAAGTACTCGTTCACGGGTACCTGGTCCGCCAACCTGACCTGGAACGGCTCTGCCTTCAGCTCCGCCAACGTCACGTTCGACTGCGCCTCCGCCAAGGCCTGAACGTCTTAACAGGCGGCGTTCATCTTCAAGGCGACTCGGCCTAGCCTGGGGACCATGCCGAGATTCGGTCGATGGAGATGGCCACCGCCGGACCCTGAGGCCGCTCACGGCGGTACTGCGGATACCGGTTCACCAACAGGTCGATCGCGCGGTCGGCCTCAGCCTGGTCGCTGATGATTCGCGCGGTGCCGTCGACCCGCACCCACCACAACCGGCTCCATTCCTCGTCGTAGTGGTCGACCAGCACCGAGACCGCGGGGTTGGCCGCGATGTTCCGCAGCCGTTTGAGCTCATTGGTGCGCTTGGGCTTCGCGTCGACCGCGAAGAAGAGCGTGTCTCCGTCGATGGCAAAAGTCACGGGAACGACGTGCGGTTTACCGCCCGCGTCGACCGTCGCCAGGCGCGCCACGCGCGCCTCCGAGAGGCGCTGCTTCATCGCCGTCACGTCCATCGAACGAAGTATCGTTGAGCGATGCAGAGGCTCCGCACCTACACGGTCGAGGAAGCGAATCGCGAGCTGCCGCGCGTGCGGCCAATCGTCGCCCAGATCGCAGAGCTGTCTGCCCTCCGACCGGACCTGGAAGAGCAGCTGCGGATGGCGGAGTACGCGATCCAGCGGCCCAGCGCCAACGGCCAAGATCGCGAACGCGCCCAGCAGGCGCGCGACGCTGTTCACGGCGCGGAAGAGGAGCTCCTGAAGGCGGTGCTGAGCCTGAACAGCATGGGCATCCAGCTCAAGGGTCCGCTCGAAGGCCTGATCGACTTTCCTTCGTATCGCGACGGGGAGCTTGTCGAGCTGTGCTGGAAGCTGGGCGAAGATCGTGTCGAGCACTGGCACCGCATCGGCGAAGGCTTCTCCGGAAGAAGAAAACTCTAGCGGCGCTCTAGCTTTCGGTTTTCTTCTGGACGCGTCCGCTGATCGCTTCGTAGACCGCTTTCGCGATTCCCGCCGCGTCGAGGCCGCGCTCTCGCAGGATGTCGGAGGCCTTGCCCTGGGGCAGAAACTCGTCGGGCAGCGCGAGCGTCCGCACCCGACCAGCTAACCCATGAGGGGCCAGGGCTTCCAGGACGGCACCGCCAAAGCCGCCTGCGCCGACGTTGTCCTCCACAGTCAGGACCAGTGGATGGGTGCGTGCCC
>Ga0137415_10006867_pt1 | contig 11295 bp, 11 predicted proteins | sample CZODoug3_1_1_16f_FD_183082 | JGI IMG/M metagenome (GOLD analysis project Ga0137415, IMG submission 183082) | Vadose zone soil fungal communities from Angelo Coast Range Reserve, California, USA - CZODoug3_1_1_16fungal (Hybrid Assembly) | ecosystem: Environmental > Terrestrial > Soil > Vadose...
TGGAAGTCGGCCAGCGTCGCCGGGGAGGACACCTGGCTGGCCGGGTAGAGCAGGTTGTCCCTGGCGTACCCGGACCAGGCGTCGATATTGAGGATGTCCGGCGCCTGTTTGGACTGCACCTTGGTGCGCACCACGTCGTTGATGTTGTCCCAGGACTCGACCTGCAGCGCCACGGTGATCCCGGGGTTGGCCTTCTGGAAGCCGTCGATGATCCCCTGCCACCGCTGCTTGGTGCCGTCGCTGTAGGACGGGACGAGCAGGGACAGCTGGGTGGCGCCGGCTCCGCCGCCACCCCCGCCACCTCCGCCGCCACCGAACCCGCACGCGGTCACAGCGAGCGCGACGACCGCCGCCACCGCTCCCACCCGCAGCATTCTTCTCATGGGCCACCTCCGTGCAGATGCAGTGTTGTGGCTGGAGCGGTACCGATTCGCTCAGATTCGTGCAAGGCTCCCGTTTCGGGCGGTCGGCCGTCAAGCCAGCTTACCCGTTCGGTCCAGCGGGGCTCTTGCAAGTTCCTGATTGATTGGTGACCAATATTGACAATCTCGCGCAGAGCCCACGATGCTCGTGGCGACGACGCGGAGGAGCCCGGGATGCCCGAGTCCAGCAGCTACCTGTCGGCGGAGATCGCCACCCAACCCGATGACTGGGTTCGGGTGGCGCGGCGGGTGGGGGAGTTCGCGGCCGCCCTGCCCCGGGCCGGCGAGCGAGTGGCGGTGGTCGGCTGCGGCACCTCGCTGTACATGGCCCAGTGCTACGCCGCGCTGCGCGAGCGTGCCGGCCAGGGGCTCACCGATGCCTTCCCGGCCAGCGAGCACGCGCTGCACCGCGGCTACGACCGGATCCTGGTGGTCTCCCGCTCCGGCACCACGACCGAGGTGGTCGACGTGCTGCGCGCCATGCCGGCCGGGGTGGCGACCACCGCGATCACCGCGAGCGCGGGCACCCCGGTCGCCCCGCTGGCCGAGCAGGTCGTGGTGCTGGACGAGGTCGACGAGCGGTCGGTGGTGCAGACCCGCTTCGCCACGACCACGCTGGCGCTGCTGCGCGCGCAGCTCGGCCACGACCTGGGGCCGGTCGCCGAGCAGGGCCGCGCGGCACTGCGCGCCCCGCTGCCGCCGCCGGTCCTCGAGGCCGAGCAGCTCACCTTCCTCGGCCGGGGGTGGACGATCGGGCTGGCGCACGAGGCCGCGCTCAAGCTGCGCGAGTCGGCGCAGCTGTGGACCGAGTCGTACCCGGCGATGGAGTACCGGCACGGGCCGATCAGCATCGCCGCGCCCGGGCGGGTGACCTGGGCGTTCGGCGAGCTGCCGGACGGGCTGGAGGAACAGGTCAAGCAGACCGGAGCGCACCTGGAGCACTCCACCGCGGACCCGATGGCCGACCTGCTGCGGGTGCACCGGCTGTGTCTGGTGGCCGCCGCCCGGCGCCACCTCGACCCGGACCACCCGCGCAATCTCACCCGGTCCGTCATCCTGGCCTCATGAGATCGGTGGGCGGGAGTCCGGCGCGGTGAGCGCGGAGCGGTGCTTGGTCCTCGGGGTCGACGTTGGCGGCTCGACGATCAAGGCTGAGGTGCTGACCGAGGACCACCGGCCCGTGCTGGCCGGTCGGGTGCCCACGCCGTGCGGGGACCCCGGCGGTACGGCCGTGCTGGACGCGGTGGCCGGGCTCTCCCGCGACCTGCTGCGCGCCGTGCCGCCGGATGGTCCGCCGGTCGGCGCCCTCGGCGCGGGCGTGCCGGGGATCGTGGACCGCGACCGCGGCGTCGGGGTGTTCAGTGCCAACCTGGGCTGGCGGGACGCCCCGGTCGCCGAGCACCTGCGCCGGGCGCTTGGCCTGCCGGTGGTGGTCAGCCACGACGTCGCCGCGGCCGGCCTCGCCGAGCAGCGCCTCGGCGCCGGTCGAGGTGCCCACGACGTGCTGTTCGTGGTGATCGGCACCGGGATCGCCGGGGCCGTGCTGGTGGCCGGCGAGCTGGTCTCCGGGGGGGCCGGCCAGGCCGGCGAGATCGGCCACATCCGGATGCGCCCCGACGGGCCGGCCTGCGGGTGCGGGGCGCGCGGCTGCCTGGAGACGCTCGCCTCGGCCCGTGCGGTCGCCGCCGCCTACACCGCGCGTACCGGGCGGGCGGTCCGAGGGGCGGCCGAGGTGGTGGCCGCGCTGGACACCGACGCCGACGCCCGCGCGGTATGGGCCGAGGCGGTCGGCGCGCTGGCCGACGGTCTGCTGGTCACCCAGGCGGTGCTGGCCTCGCGGCGGGTGGTGCTCGGCGGTGGGCTGGCCGCCGCCGGCGCCGCGCTGCTGGAGCCGCTGGATGCCGCGCTGCGCGAGCGCGCCACCGTGCAGCGGGTGCCCGAGCTGAGGCTGGCCGAGCTGGGGGAACGGGCCGGGGTGGTCGGTGCGGCGCTCGCCGCCCGGGAGTCGCTCCTCGCCGCCCGCGAGCCGCGGCCGGCGGAGGAGTCGCGGTCGGCGGAGGGGCCGCGGTCGGCGGAGGAGTCGCGGTCGGCGGAGGGGCGGCGGTCGGCGGAGGGGCCGCGGTGATCGTGCTGCGGGGGGCCGCCGTGCTGCCCGATCGGCTGGAGCCCGACGCCGTGCTCACCGTGCACGGCGAGCGCATCACCGGCCTGGCCTCGGCCAGGGACGCCCGCCCGGAGGTGCTCGCCGCCGCCCGCCCGGTCGGCACCATGCTCCCCGGGCTGGTCGACCTGCACTGCCACGGCGGCCACGGCCGGTCCTTCCCCGACGGTGACGCCGCCGGTGCCTGGCACGCCATCGCCGCGCACCGGCGGCACGGCACCACCGCCCTGCTGGCCAGCCTGGTCACCGCGCCGGTGCCGGACCTGCACCGGGCGCTGCGGGCGCTGGCTCCGCTGGTGGGCACCGGCGGCCTGCTCGGCGTGCACCTGGAGGGCCCGTACCTGTCCACCGCCCGGTGTGGCGCGCAGGACCCGACCGCCATGCGTGACCCGGACCCGGGCACCACGGAATCCCTGCTCGCCGCCGCGCCGGTGGCCGCCATGACCTACGCGCCCGAGCGGCCCGGCAGCGCCGAGCTGGCCACCCAGCTGGTGGTCGGCGGGGCCGTCCCGGCGGTGGGCCACACCGAGGCGAGCCCCGAGGTCACCCGCGCCGCGCTCGCCTCGGCCGCCGAGCTGCGCGGCGCCCCGGTGCTGGTCACCCACCTGTTCAACGGGATGCCGGCGTGGCAGTCCCGGGACCCCGGGCCGGTCGCGGCGTGCCTGGCCGCCGCCGCGCGCGGCGAGGCGGTGCTCGAGCTGATCGCCGACGGCGTGCACCTGGCCGACCACACCGTGCGGGCGGTGGTCGAACTGGTCGGCCCGGGGCAGGTCGCCCTGGTCACCGACGCCATGGCGGCCGCCGGGATGCCGGATGGGGCCTATCGGCTCGGCGCGCTGGGCGTCACCGTCGTCGGCGGGGTGGCCCGCACCGCCGGTGGCTCGTTGGCCGGCGGCACCAACCACCTGCTCGACACGGTGCGTCGCTGTGTCCGGCATGCTGGGCTCGGCCTGGTCGACGCCGTCCGGTGCGCGTCGCTCACCCCGGCGCGGCTGCTCGGCGTCGACGGCGACCGGGGCCGGTTGTGCGTGGGTGCCCGTGCGGACGTGGTCTGCGTGGACGACGAGCTGCGCCCCACCGCCGTGCTGGCCGACGGCGAGTGGCTGCCACCAGCCGCCGCGCCGGTGCCGGGCTGACCCTGTAAGAAGGGCTACTCAACGGCCCGGGTCATGCTCACCGAGTACTCACCCCCGCTTACATGGATATGCTCCGAATGTAGCGACTACTGGATTCCATCCGCTCGACGGCGCAAATTCTCTTGCGGACATCAATGCACCGGATCGGCTTGTCAACCTTGTGCCGCATCATTCAGGGCGCTGCCGTTGAGGCAGAGATTCGAGAATTGTCGTGTGAACTCGCGGTCTTCTCCGACAAAGGTGGAGTAGTTCGTGACGCTCTGTGGTATTGCGATCTGACGACAACGCCAGATGGTCAGGAAACGAATGTGCGAGATCGAATCTCGGAGATTCGAGACCGATACGGCCCGGGCATCATGATGACTCAGTTCGTCAACACGGCGGAACCGATCTTATTAGGCGCCGTTAACCGCAGATTGGGGAGGCTAGCGGCCGTTGGAATTGTCAACTGAGATACGGCACTGGTTTTCCCTCAAGGGCGGTATCTATGCGGAGCCTCACCGAGGCACTCATGGACAGCTGGCTGATTTCCCGCGGGGAAACCCAGCGGACGCTAGTTGACTCGGCGCTTTCTCGAAGTTCACCACCTATCGGCTCAGCTTCGAATACGATAGAGAATTCCTGGCGTATCTCGCCGTCGTCGTACTCGATGACATGACGCGGGTCGGAATAGATACCACTCACCGTGAGAACGCGAATCTCGAATCCGGTTTCTTCAAGGACTTCACGTACCGCTGCCTCACGGGTCGTCTCGCCGATATCTTGAGCCCCGCCAGGTGGCGCCCATAGACCATTATCCGACCGTTTAATCATAAGAATGTCGCCGGTGTCGTTGCGCACGATCGCCGCTACCGCGACAACGAGACTGTTCGCGGTCGGCGCATTGGGATCATCATAGTAGTCCTTCTTTGGCATGAGCTACCTCAGGCTCCTAGAGGTTTGGCTGATTCCCAGATGCACGTGAAACTCTCGGCGTACGTGGTGAAAAGGTCACCCGACGAAAGCCTGCGCAGATGTAGTGCGGGCGCGTGGGACGCCACTTTGCCGTACACGTGGGTGTTGACTATCATTTCGGAGTCAAATCTGTAGATTGAGTTGTACAGCACGGTTCCATGGATACGCACATCCACGTTGTCCACGTCAAGTAACGGCCGGAAATAGGAAATCGCATGATCTATCTTTGCGGAGATTGTGTTGCGGCCGATGCTCTCGTCCATGCTTCGCTGGATCACTGCATCGCTGTCCCGGTCGCCGAACAAGAGTCGCACTCGCGCACCGCCCGATGCTTTCGACCGGAGGATGGCCAGCAGGTTAGGCTTTTCGGTCATGAACATGCCGACATATACCAGGACGTCGATGTTCTGAGTTGAATTCTTCAGCAGTCTGTCCCACAGGTCATCGGGAACCGCGTTCCGGTGCGGGTAAATCTTGATGACCTCGGACTCGCTGCCCTCGGCGGCGCGTTCGTTCGATACGACGTCTGGCCACAGATAGCGTTCCCGTTCATTCAGCCGCGCCGCGATGGCGTGCCTGTACTTAGGGTAGGGCTCTCTGCCGTTAGCGATCCAGCGATGCACTGTCTTCGGATCAACATTCAGCTCTATGGCCAGGCCGGCGGGCGTGAGGCCTTTGGAATGGATCGCATCGCGAAGACGCTCGTTTGCCACGGCAGCCGTCCGGGAGAGCCAACAGGGGACGTCTAAAGTACCACAGACGTCCCCAGGCGTCCCGCCGTGCGGTAACGACGTCCCGCGAATTCCAGTTGTCTGATCTCGTGCGACGCCAGATACCGACACCGAGCGCGATAGCGATGCGGCACAAATCTGTTGTTGCCGCCTTAGGCCCGATGCAGGGCGGGTGTTCGTATGGTGACGGCTGCGGCCTGGGCACGGAACCCCTCGTTGGTGCGCCGATGAGCCGATGCTGGTGTCACCGCGCGGTCTCCGCACCAGAGGGACCGCATTGGCGGCCGATGCGTAATCCGGAGCCCGGTGCCGAGGTGCGGGTTGTGGCGTTCGCCGAGGACGACCCGGCGGTGCCGCGGATGGTGCGTGTGCCGGGCGGGTGGCATGGCGAGGGTGTGGCGGCGCCACATCCTGAGCTGACGGGGCCAGAGCCGTGGGCGGTGGTTGGCCAGTGTTGGGCTGGTCGGGAGCACCCGGTGGTGGATGTGACCGATTGGTCAGCACGTGGCCGCTCAAACGCCGCAGTGGCCGCACTCGTCCGGGTCGCGCCCGATTTGGCTAGGCCGGGAGCGGCTGCAGCCGAAGGTGCGCTGGCCGTGGCCAGCGACGACGGATCGGGCGTAACCACGCAGCAGTCAGGGGATCAAGCGTGACCGCAGTGGGGGCGTCCGCCGGCCAGGCCGGGGGGACCGGCCCGGCAGCCTGGATGACCTGTGTGAGAGACGGCCGCGAGCACGCGATTCGCGACTCTGACTTTGCCGCGGGGATCGGTGACGGGTTCTATCGGGCCGCCTGTGGCCACCTGGTGATGCCCAGGGCGCTGGCCTCGCCGTGCGGGGTCCGGTGTGCCGCATGCGTGGCCAACCTGACCCCGCGCACGGCCCTCGCTGCGGGTGGATCGCATCGACCTAGCCGCCGTTGTCGACGCCCCGTTCTGGGCTGGGTGCCAGGTGCGCGCGGCGCGCGGTGATCTTCGCGTCGTCCGCCGTGGGAAATCAGTAGTTGATGAACTGCGTCCGAGCCTCCCCGGTCGGCAGCGCCTTGGCCGGGTCCTAGGTGTTCTACTCCACGTCTTCCCATGGTTCGTCATCTGACCATGGGGACCTTCCCCAAAGCCCGGTGCCTAGAGGGTCCTCAGCAGCTGCGTCGTCCTCTGGATATGTGTCATCGTCATCATCCTTCGGTGAAATGGATTGCGATGCTTGAAGCGCCTCCGCGGATATCGATTGGAAGGCAACTGCTCCATTTCTCGCCACGCCAGATTTCCCATGATTTCTATTGAAGATGAGCGTGCTGAGCGGCCTTCCGCGCCGCCTGAACTCCGCCGCCGGTCGGTAATCCTTCCTGCTTCCATCTTTCTCCCAGGGGGAATATACTGACTCAATGAGTGGAGAGATGATTTTTAAATGCTTGCAATATCCCAAGACTAGGTCGCGCTGAACCGCCCATAGTCCATAGTCGGCAACCTGCAATCCCCAGGCTGTGGAGTTATCCCACACGCACAGGGTGATATCGAGCTGGTATTTTTTCAGGACACTTTCTATAGCGGCGGTAGCCGCCTGCTGCTTCTTTCGATGTTCGCTTATGGAGGCGGCTATCACGAATACTCGATGGTAGCGACGAAGTACATACCTAGCCTGATAGTCGAAGTGTCTCCTCCAGGCCCAATAGTAGAGTCTGTTGTTGTCTGACTCGATTTCCTCTACTATCTTCTGGGGGATGTACTTCTTATTAAGGAGAGTGACATCAATCCTTGGTTTATGCTGGGCGATGAGCTCGAAAACTCTCGCTCGGGTCGCCTCGCTGTCGTTCTTGACGTGAAATCCCTTGGGTAGATGCACGCCGTTGCGTTCCAGTTCAAAACGAAGCTGCGCTCCTTCCCGCGATGCACTGACGTCGGTGTCGCGGAAAGTTGCTTGACCTAAGCCGAAATAAGTATCGCCATTCAAGGCGAGCTGGCCCGTTTCATCGAGATATAGATATAGGTCTATCATGCTAGGTCTTTCTGTGTCATCTGACGGACCTTGGCTGCTCTGGTTTGAACGTCGCGCTTATGGTGGCTGGAGGTGGCTCTGCCATGGTACTGCGGGAGCGGCGAGGATGATCTAGAAGGCTTGACTGCTCGGCGCATGGCGTCTCAGCCTCATTTGCAGGGAGGCTAACAAGGCAGCCGGAGTGCATCAGGCGAGGGGGCGATGGCTGGGCGCTTCGCGGGGTGGTCTTGGCTGGCGCGCAAGTGCGATGCATCTTGGTACCCCGCGCGACGGGAGCCTGCGACGTCTCGCCCGCATGCTGCGGCCGGCCGAAAGTCGGTGACATGCCTAGGCGTCGCCTCAGCTGGCCAAGGTCCAGCGTGCGCAGCTGCGCAGGCGGATACACGCGGTCGGGTAACGGCGTCGGCCGGAGCGCGGCCGAACTGTTTCGCCGGTTCGGCCGACGGGACGGCGCTCGATTGACCTACAATGGCTAATACAGTAACTCGACGATTCGGAAAACGGCGATTCAGCATGTCCAGTAGCTCGGCCGTCTGTGGCGGCAATCTGCGGAACTGTGAACTTCTGGTGGGCTTGGCTGGCGATCACGCAAAGTGTGTCGAAGATGCAGGCATCACCGATTCTGATTCGGTCATGTGCGCGATGGCCGTTGGCCTGGTGATCGAGGTCTGGCGGAACGGTCCGGTCGAGGATATGCACTCCAGCCTACGAGGGCCGAGCGATGCGGCGATGTTCGCCGAGTCCATTGCGCTTCACGCTGAAGCACTCAAGGCCCTGACTGCAAGCAACAGGGCCTTCGGCCTCCTCGATTTCGAGGATCACCTCCTGGATCGTACGCGGCCGTGGGCCGGCACGGGCGGCAAGACACTCAAGGACCTTGGCTACGGTTTTCTGGGAGAGTATCGCCATCATGTAAAGGGCAGGGTAAATGCCTTGAACGGCCTTAATGATCATACTTGCGTTAGCGCTCCGTTGAGGGTCTACCTCGTACGGAAAGCCCTTACCTACGGTCGATATCACAAGGGAATGCCTCACTGGCCTGTCATCGTCGAGCGCATCGGAATTCTTCTTGAAGATCCAGATCACTCGGCGTGGAAAAAAGCAGATCTAGGCAGGCAGGCGCGCGCCGGAATGCCATCACAGGTGCAATCTGTTGATCAGCTTCTCAAGACACTTCTTACGAATCCTTCGAGGCTGCCGGTCAACACCTTGGAATGGCTCAGCGATCATTTTCTGCACTGCGCCGCGCCGCCTTACAGCTCGTCCTGGTCCAGTCTCTGACCGCACAGCGTCATTCGAAGAACGGGGTGCCTTCTTGGTTCAGCGCGCAGCAGACGCGGCGCCGTTGGGCCGGTGTCATGGTCAGAGCGAGGATGTCGGCCCGATCGCACCAGGTGGCCTTACGTGACTCGGGACTGGTCGTCATATCTCCGCCGACCGGCCGGCCCGCGAAGAGAATCGAGAATTCTTGGCGAACTTCACCATTGCTGGTGAATTTGACGACGTTGCGTGGATTGCTAAATATCCCGATGAGGCCGGTGATCTCGCAGATGATCCCGGTCTCTTCGCGGACCTCGCGGCGCGCCGCTTCCATCGCTGCGGGGGCGGCCGACGGCCAGGTCGGGGGCAACTGGTCCGGCGGCCTGGATGACCTGCGTGTGGGATGGTCGCGAGCAGCGGTGTGCGACTCCGAGTTTGCCGCTGGGATCGCTGACGGGCTCTACCGGGCAGCTTGCGGCCACCTGGTGATGCCCAGGGCGCTCGTCTCTCCATGCGGGGTCCGGTGCGCCGCGTGCGCGGCCAACCTGACGCCGCGCACGGTCCTGGCCGGCGGGTCGCGCGGACCGGCCCGCCGTTGTCGACGCCGAGCTCTGGGCTGGGTGCCAGGAGCGCGCGGTGCGGAGTGATCATTGTGCATCCGCTCCGGGCAACCAGTAGTGGGTGGTTTGATCTTGTTGGTTGCGGCAGGGACAACCCGAGCCACGGCCTCTCAGCAAAGCTCGATCTCCCAGTCCGCGAAGGGTGGGAGCACGTTCTGACGAACGACTGACGGCATGTCGCACGCGGCCCCTACGTCCCCACGTTCGGCGCCGCTCGCGGCCATCCTGTTGGCCTGCCGCCCGGCGAGGGCATCGGCTGTTCGTGCGGTTTGGGCGAGCAGGGGGCATCAGCCGGGGGCGTAGCAGCTTGGATGTGGTGTCCACTATGCTATTGGGCATAGCAGCCGCCGGTGAAGGTTCTGGAGAAACTTTGATTGACGACATTGAAAATGCTGCTACCGAACTCTTGGAATTGCTCTACGAGTACGATGCAATATCACCTTCAGGTCAATTTCCGCTCGATGCGATTGCTTTCGCATGGAACTCAAATTACATAGATCAGAACGTCGTTGCACAGCTCGCGGCCAGTCGAATGCTGATTAGTCAGACAAATTACCCGAACGGAAGAACGGAGGCAGCACTCACTGCTGCCGGTATAGCTTACGTTCAGGGCATGCGCAAGGATCGTTCCGATCCGCAATTGCGCACCAGTGCAACTCGGACATCGATACTTCGCACCCTCTACGACGCCGAAGCAATGTACCTTGTAACTTGGGAAGAGTTCGAGCTCGGCGCCGGATCTCACGACCTTGGTTCCCACTTCACGAGCTTTGAGATCGGACGGGAGGCTCGACACCTCTACAACTTGGGTCTTATCGACGGAAAGCAAATGGGAGATGAATACGGCATTGTGGAGGTGACTCTGACGGAGCAGGGTCACTCGTGCGTCGCCGACTTTGGAGGAGATGTGACTAAGTTCAATCGGGAGCGTGGCCAAGGCAACGTGACCACCAACAACAACATTTACGTGCCCGACAACAACGGGAACCTTGCAATCAACAGCAGTGGTTTTTCGCAAACTGTTACGTCTGGGGTAGACACAACCGACCTGCTCAAGTTTGCCGGGGCAGTAGGTCAGATCCTGCCTACCCTCAACCTGAGTGAAGAGCAGGCTGAGGAGTTGCGTCAGGAGTCGGCGGAACTGCATGAAGCAGCCTCGCAGTCTGACCCAGACGTCGGCCTGCTTCACCGCCTTGGGCGATCCATCTTGAAAGCATTGGGCACCGCCGCACCGACCGTTGCAAGCGACCTTGTGTTACAGCTTGGCGAACGGGCCGTCACCGCGATCGGCGGCGCGTAACTCAGCCGCGCGCCGCTGGGGACCAGCCGGAGGCCGACCTTCCCCGCGCGAGCGCCTTGCGGCTACAGCTGCAGAGGGGAACAGCGCCGCGCCGCCTTGATCAAGAGAAGGGAGTCGGAACCGGGAGCACGCCTACGGCCGCGCACGCCTGCCGGGGTGACATTGCGGCGGCCGTGACCGTTGCCTCGACAGAATCGGACCAGATACGGCCGGGAGGGTGGTGCCGGCCGGGGCGTACGCACCCGGCTGACTTGCTCGACATTGAAAACCTGGAGAACCTTGCCTCGGGCTGCAGGTGGCCTCACTCGAGGTGCGGCGAGCCGTCATAGTCCAGCACGTAGCGGATACGGCGGCGTTGGGCCGGCGTCATGGTCAGAGTAAGGACGTCGGCCCGGTCCTGCCAGGCAACCTCGCGTGACTCGGGGCTGGTCGCGACGTCCCCGCCCAGCAGACGACCGGCGAACAGGATCGAGAACTCTTGGCGAACCTCACCATTGCTGGTGAATTCGACGACGTTGCGTGGGTTGCTGAATATCCCGATGAGGCCAGTGACCTCGCAGATGATCCCGGTTTCCTCGCGGACCTCGCGACGCGCCGCTTCCATCGGTGTCTCGCCGACTTCCTGGGCGCCGCCAGGAATGGCCCAGTGATCGTTGTCAGTTCGCCGAATCATGAGTAACTGTCCGGCATCATTGGTAACGGCGACCGATACGCCGG
>Ga0137415_10006869_pt1 | contig 11291 bp, 10 predicted proteins | sample CZODoug3_1_1_16f_FD_183082 | JGI IMG/M metagenome (GOLD analysis project Ga0137415, IMG submission 183082) | Vadose zone soil fungal communities from Angelo Coast Range Reserve, California, USA - CZODoug3_1_1_16fungal (Hybrid Assembly) | ecosystem: Environmental > Terrestrial > Soil > Vadose...
CAAATCAAAGCGCGTGATTGGCGGCAGTCCGGATACCGTCGTTGCGGGGATTGAGGAGGCGGTGCGAAACCTGCGCATCGGCCATCTCCTCGTGTTGCTACAGATCCAATCAATGGATCACGAGTTGACGAACTACAACACTCGAATGTTCGCAGAGAAGGTGCTGCCGAGGATCAGCGGTATCTGGGACAAGGAGGGCTATGAGGACCACTGGTGGCCGCAGGGCGCAGCCAAGCGCAATCGGCACCTCGCGAAGAGTGGGGCGGTCCGGACCCTTGCGGGAGCAGTCGCATGAAAGACGTTTCCGTCACGCAAGTTCCTCATCCGGCAGGCTTCGTTCCCAATCCAGTCCTGAGTAGGGGCGAGGGCAAGCCCGTCGTGTTCCTTCACGGCCTTTTCGGACAAGAGTGGAACGGCTTCCTTGACGACTTGGCCGCCGCGCGCACGGTTTACGCTCCAGCTCATGCCGGCAGCGTTGACCTGGGCGATCTGGAGACGCTCGACGGACTGTGGGACCTGTTGATCTACTACGACGATCTGTTCGCATCCCTCGGCTTGGATCGGTTCGACCTTGTCGGCCATTCGTTTGGCGGCATGATGGCTGCGGAGTTTGCGGCGATGTTCCCCGACCGGATCGGAAAGCTTGTGCTGATCGACGCTCTCGGCCTGTGGAACGACAGCCATCCGGTGGCGGACCATCTCCTATCTACGCCGCCCGTACAGACCGCCATGCGCTTCCACGATTTGGGTAACGCGGCGGTGGCCGAGCAAATCAAGGTCCCGACGGAGCCAGGCGAAGTCCAGGCAGCCTTGGTGGCGCGGTTTCTTGCGCTCAGCAGCACGTCGCAGTTCATCCATCCCATCCCCGACCGTGGTCTGCGCAAACGGTTGCGTCGTATCAAAGCAGAGACGCTGATCGTCTGGGGCGCCGAGGATCGGCTGACGCCCAGACCCTATGCCGACGAGTTCGCCGCTGGCATCAAAGGCAGCCGCACAGAGATCATCGCGAACGCGGGGCACACGCCGCACGTTGAGCAACGGGCCCTGGTGACCGACCGGGTACGTGCCTTTCTGGCCTAACCGGCCTGGCGACCTCATTATCGGAGCGGACGGCAATGACGGTCGATCAGGAAACGCAACGGCTTATTGCGCTGTTGCGGAGTAAACTCCCGATCATCGGGTCGGTTACAGCTGCTGAGTTCCGAGAGGTTCAGGCGCAGATCGCTGCGCTCGCTCCCAAAGGGCCAGACCTTGCGAGGGTCGAAGATATCATGATTGACACGCGGGTGGGCTCGCTTCCTGCCTGCCTTTACGTACCGATTGGCTCGCCCGCGGGGATCATCCTCTATGTGCATGGTGGTGGCTGGACAATCGGAAGCATCGCCTCGTCGGACCATACGGTCCGTGTGCTGGCTGAGAGAACATCCTGCTTCGTCGTGTCGATCGATTATCGGCTTGCGCCAGAGCACCCATTCCCTGCGGCGGTTGAGGACGTCATGCTGGCGCTGCATTGGACCGCCCAGCAACGGAGCCACATTGCCGGGTTCCCGATACCGTTGATTGTGGCGGGCGACAGTGCGGGTGCCAACCTATCCGCGGTCGCGTCCATTCTCATGCGAGATACCAACGGACCGAGCATTGCCGCGCAGATTCTAATCTATCCTTCAACTCGAGGGGATATCGATGCTCCGGCGTTACAGGAGTTCGACGCACCTTTTCTAAGAGGGGCGAGATCGAATGGTTTTTTGATCAATACGTTCCGAATCGGACGCAGCGAGCGGACCCTTGCTTCGCGCCCATGGAGACGAAAGATCTTTCCGGCTTGCCTCCGGCACTCATCCTCACGGCCGAAAATGATCTCTTGCGTCGCGAAGCAGAGGACTATGGCCTGAGGTTGGTCCAAGCGGGGGTGCCCGTTTTCATGCGCCGCTATCTTGGGACGGTCCACGGCTTCTTCAATTTCATAGGCTTGCGGCAGTGGCAGGATGCCCACGACGATATCGCTTCCTTCGTTCATGGCGTGTTGGGGGTGGCATCGAGCAAGGGCGGCCGGCACTTGGCGACATGAGCGGAGGCAAAAATGCGCGCAGTGACCTATCGATATTCCGCCCTGGAGCGGGTGACGTTCGGTGAACCGGCGACGGCGGCAATCAACTCGGAACTTGATCGCACTGGCAAAAGCCGCGTGTTCGTTGTGACCACTCGCTCGGTCGCTTCGTCAGTGCCGTTCATTGCCATTGTCGAGGCGCTCGGGAAGCGTTGCGTTGATGTCTATTCCGAGGTTACAGCCCATGGACCATTGGAGTGTGTGATTTCGGGGGCTGCCGCAGCTCGCTCTGCTCGGCCAGACTTGCTGCTCGCCGTCGGCGGTGGCTCGGCCATCGATGCCGCGAAATTGATGCTGCTCTGTCTGCGTCATGACATCACGAAAGTTGAGGAGCTCGATCCATATCGTGGTTTCTCCACGGCGGATTTCAGTGTCCACCCGTCCGACGCATCGAGCTGGTTGCGTATGGTTGCCGTACCGACGACCCTTTCGGCTGCCGAGTTCACCTGGTTTGGCGGGTCCTATGATGCAAGGAGACGCGTAAAGGACCCTTACGGCTACCCCATGATGGTACCGCAGGCGATCATCCTTGATCCGGCTATTACGTTGGCAACACCGCTTCCGCTCTTCCTCTCGACGGGGATGAAGGCGATTGATCATGCCGCTGAGCGTCTCGCGTCCTTGACGGTCGAGCCACTTACCGAAGCTATCTCAATCCAGGCGTTGCGCCTCCTGTCGCGAGGATTGCCAAGGGTCCTCGCGACGCCAACCGACCTGGAGGCGCGATTTGATTGCCAAATGGGAATGGCCATCGCGATGGCAGGTCCTGGCGCTGGCGTGGGCGTCGGTGCCAGTCATGCGATCGGACATGTCCTCGGCGGCTATAGTGGTGTCGCTCATGGACATACGTCTTGTATCCTCCTTCCACCCGTCATGAGGTGGAATCGTGTCGCCAATGACGTCAGGCAGAAGATCATCAGCGAGGCCTTAGGCCGGCCGGGCGTCGATGCCGAAACCGCACTGTCGGAGCTCGTCAAATGCCTGGAACTACCGCAGCGGCTCCGCGAGGTGGGCGTCCGACGCGAGGACTTCGCGGTGATAGCAGAAAAGGTGCTCCATGATTTCGCGATCCGCGGCAACCCACGAACCGTCACGATCCCGGCGCAGATTGTCGAGATTCTCGATCTTGCTTGGTGATAGTCGAGGCGGTCGCGCAGATTTCCAAGAATGACATCAGCAGAGAAGATTATTGAATATTCTAATTATTGTAGGTTCTGGGTTTATCGGCCGCCGCTTGATATTCGCAAGGAGGAGGGACGTCCGCCGCTAGACCGTGCCTGAGACCCGCTTTCCCCGGCGATTATTTGCACCCAACAGGACGGGCAAAACCGCAATGTGCGAGGCCGCCGAATGCTCACCGGGCAAGCCGACCGCTTTAGAGACGGTAAGGATTTGGATGCGTCCTGCGCTCGAAAATCGCCGTCGCGAACTCAGCATCCACATGGCGAGGCTGAGCTCTGACAGTTGCTCCACAAATACGGTTCGGGGAATGGCGGAAGTCGTGCCCCTCCCGCCCATCGTCCGCGAGCCGATTGGCCCGCTGGAACTCCTTAACGCGGGCTTGTGTGAGCGCTCCGAACTTGCCATCAGGGTTGAGCCTCGGCCGAACAGTCGGAAGGAGGTCTAAAACCTCCTGGAGTTGTTGGACCTCGGGGCCAACGGCCCCAAAAGCGAGCGTCGCTTCAGTCCTCCCTTGTAGTCTCGTTACTGATTGACGTTCATCGGGACACGTCCGTCAAGGTACGAGGTCGCCGCCGCGATCGGCGAGCGCCTCCGGCGCGATCGACCGACTTGGTCGCTATTCTATGACGAGGATAACATCCGCGCGAGGCAACGCTGGCAGGAGCGCCTGCGCGAGGAGCTGCAAAGCTGCCGGATGGTCGTGGCCTTGCTGAGCCGCAACTGGCTCGCCTCGCCGTGGTGCTTCACCGAGTCGGTGACCGCCACCTTCCGCGGCAAGGACCTGGTCGCCATCGAACCCGAGGAACTGACAAGCGACGACCTGGCGAGGGCGCCACCAATCGTGCACGAACGCCAGCGCGTTCGCCTGCGGGACGGCGATGACCGAGCCTGGCGGGAGCTCCTGGAGGCTCTTGATCGTTCGGGGGTCGACCCCAACGACTGGTTCCCGATACCGCCGGATGTCGGTCCTTATCCCCTTGATGGCCAGGCGAATCTTACCCAGGGGAAATGACACCTGCAAACCTCGATGCCTCGAGCGCGGCCTGCATCGATGCAACCATGTTCACCCGATGCGCTTCGGGTAGGCGCGCGTCCGTTCCGCGATGTCCCGCGCAATGCCGTGAAGTGAAGCGGCGTTCCTCGGCGGGGATCGGCCGGCCGTGGGGTTCCGCTCTACGCGCCCACCCGTTCCAGCAATTTGACGCCGAACTGCCGCGCCGCGTTGCCGCCCATCATCTCCGCCAGCATGTCCTCCGGCACCCCGGCCCGCGTCAGCATCGCGATCGCGTCATGCGCCGATGTCGTGTCGTGGTGCGGATAGCGTGAACCCCAGACCACCTTCTCGGCAAAGTCCCCGGGTATCTTCTGGATCAGCCGCTCCTCGGCGTCGAAGCCAAGCATGACGTTGCCTTCTTCCCACATCTCCTCTGTGTCGGTACGCACCGGATATTTGTGCAATAGCGGAATGACGCGCGAGGAGGCTTCCATCTTCTCCAGTACTTCCTCCATCCACGACGCCTTGCCATGCGCCATCACGACCTTCATGCCGGGGAAGCGCTGCATAACCGTGAAGCCGATCAGCACCGAGGCGACGAACATGTGATTGTCCAGCCAGCCCGACAGGATCGGCGCCATCGGATGGCCCAGTTGCGGGAAGGCAGTGAAGAACGAGGTGCTCGCCGGTCCGGCACCGCCGCCGGAGAATGGTCCTGCGCCGCCCGCCGGCAACGGGGTTTGACCGGAACGGTTTTTCACTTTCTCGGCGAACGGCCCGTGCGAGGTCCATTCCGGGTTCCACAGTCCCGGCGTCGGGTGCACCGCCGCGACCAGGCCAAGCCGTTCCATCTCCGCCCACAGTGGATCGTAGTACGGGTCGGTAGGATAGCTGTCGCGGACGAACATCGGCCGAATGAAAACGCCGCGGAACGACGCGTTGCCGGCCACGCGCCTTAGTTCCGCCAGGGCGAGGTCCATATCCTGCAGCGGCAGCATCGCTGCCGCGAACAGCCGGCGCGGATCGGCCGCGCAGAAATCGGCGATCCAGTCGTTATAGGCCTGCGCCAGCGCGTTCGCGGTGTCGGGATCGCTGATCAGCGGGAAGCCTTCCGCGAACCAGGTCGGATACAGGAACGCCTGATCGACGCCCATCTTGTCCATGTCGGCCAGCCGTGCGCGCGGATCGTACGCCCCCGGGTTCATCGCATGCCGAACTTTGGCATCGAGCGCGCCGACATCATCCCAGGTCATCCCCGGCCGCCAGATCGCATGCCTCGGGATATTGGGATTCATCGTGTCGCGCACGACCTCGCCATTGACCTTCAGATACGAGTTCGTTTCGCCATGGTGACGCCACAGCGCGCGTTTTCCGAGCACGCGGTACTCGGGATCGAGATACTTCTCCCAAAGCTCGGGCGGTTCGACGACGTGGGAGTCGCTATCGAAGACGGTGAAATGAGCCATGGCGTCTGCCTCCTTCACCAACGGGTCACGGACGCGTCGGCGGCGAGCGCCGCCTTGACTTCTTCGTCGGTCGGCCACCAGTTCGGCCGCTCGATCTCGGTGACTCGATCGCGAATGATCTTCTTTGGCGGATCGATGCGATACAGCCGCCGCGCGTTGCCGCCGAGGAACTTCGCCATGCTGTCGACCGGCAGATCGAACTTTTGCATCGTCTCCATCGCCCGCCAGGCGTCATCGCCGTCGTGATGATAGACATCCGACGACCAGATCAGGATGTCGCCATAGAACTCAGGGAACCGCGGCGGCGGTGCCTCGTCGCCTTCGAAGCCCGTCATGCAGCGCTCGAAGAAGGTCTCGCTCGGCAGCTTCTTCAACGGCGGCAAGCTGCGCTCGTTGCGGTACAGCCGGTACGCCTTGTCGCATTCGTCCAGCAGGAAACTCAGCCAGGTCGACGACGCCTCGAACACCGCCGCTGTCAGTTTGGGATGCCGGTCGAACAGTCCGGTCATCAGCGCGCTGGTCACCCAGAGCGCCGCTTCCGATTGGAAGTTCTGCACGTTGGTCAGGAACGAGTGCGGCACGCCGGAGGCCGACATGGTACGGCGAACCAGCTCGGCACCGGAATATTGCTCACTGTAGCCCGGCGGCTTCAGGCCCGCGCCCGCCGGAAACGGATGCATGCCGTAAACCATGCCGGTCTCTTCTAGCGCGTTCCACACCGGTTCGTATTTCGGCTGCAACGGGTAATTGCCCATCGCATCGGTCGGCCGCACCAGCGCGACGCGACAGCCTTGCGCGGCGACGCGATGCACTTCCTGTACCGCGAATTGCGGGTTCTGCATCGGCAGCAACGCGGCAAAGAACAGCCGGTCGGGATCGGCTTTCGTGTACTCATAGGCCCATTGATTGTAGGCCTTGCAGAACGCCTTGGCGCCGACCGCGTCGAGCAGCCAGGGATAGGTGTCGATGTCGGTCGGGATGATCATCACCTGATCGATCCCCTGCACGTCCATGTCGCGCAACCGCGGCTCCGGCTCATAGGAACCGGCGAAATCGATGTAACCGACCTGGTCCTGCGTGAGCGCGGTCTTCGCCTTGAGATTGCGCACGTTCAGGGCGCGCTGGATGTCGTGCTTCACCCCCGGCCCGGCATTGGAGATCACCCGCATCGTGCCGGGAATGCCGCCGCGGCGTGGCGAACCGATGCCGACGCCGGCGCGGCCGTGCACGATCAGTTGCCGGCTTTCGTGATCCCACCAGATAGTCGATTTCAGTGCCACCAATTCGTCGCGTGTCAGAAATTCGGCGGCGCGCTCCCAGATCAGCGGCGGTTCGGTCACGTGCGCGTCACAATCGAACGTGGCGAAGTCTTTCGTCATGGGGGCGAAACGTTGAACCGGCATGGTGCTTCCTCCATCGATTGTTGGCGACGGCCTCAGGTTGGCGGATCGTCCTCCAGCCAGCCGGGTGGCTCGGTCACGACGTTGTTGCGGGTGAAGATCGTGTCGATCGCGGCCATGTCCTCGGCCGAAATCGTGAAGTCGAGCGCGCCGAGATTTTCCGCCACCTCGGCGGGGCGGCGGAACCCGACCAGCCCGGTGTGCACGGCAGGCTGGCTGAGCGTCCAGCGCAACGCGAATTGCGGCAGCGTCTTGCCGTACTTGGCCGCCAGCGCCTTGACTTCCTCGACCGCGCGCAGGTTCCGCCCGAAATGATCCGGGCCGAACATGGTGCGGAACAGATTGAGTCCGCCCAACGCGCCGCGCTTCGACCGCCAGTCGGCCTCGTCGAACACCATGTCCTCATGGAACGTGCCGCTCAGCAGCCCATAAGCCAGCGAGCCATAGGCCATCACGCCGACGCCGTTCGCGGTGCACCACGGGAAGATCTCGCGCTGCATCCGCCGATCAAACATGTTCCAGCCGTACTGCACCACATCGATCCGCCGCAGCTTCATGCAGGCTTCGAGCTGCGACAGCCGGAAATTCGACGCACCGATGGCGCGTGCCTTGCCTTGTGCCACGACGTCGTCGAGCGCCCGCATCGTTTCCTCGAACGGCGTGTTGAGATCCGGCCAATGCACCAGATAGACGTCGACATGATCGGTGTTGAGATTGCGCAGACTTTGTTCCAGCGATGCGACGATCCGCGCGCGACTGCTGTCTCGGCGATTGGGCGCGTCCGGATAGCCGACGCCGACCTTGGTCACGAGGCAGACATCGCGCCGCCGCGCACCGAGAGCGCGCGCCAGCGCCCGTTCGGAAATCCCCATGCCGTATGCTTCGGCGGTATCGAAACAATCGATCCCGGCGTCGAGCGCCCGATGCACCGCCTGCTCGAACTGGGTCGCGTCGATCGGACCGTAGGTTCCGCTGATTTCCCAGCAGCCGAAACCTATGGCGGAAACCTTCATGCCGGTTCCGCCGAATTGCCGGTATTCCATGGCGCTTCCTCGTATCCCTGTCACGGTCGGGGCAGCGTTTTTTCTTGGCCCCTCATGCTAGCCAGGAAGGCGGCCGGGGCATAGTGCGGCGCGCGAGCGGTTTGCTGAAAAGCTCGCGTGGAGGAATGATCGATGCTTCGATAGCTCCAGTGGCGGTAAGGAGCTTGTCGGTACCTTGCCGCCCACCGCTGCGTATTTTCCTTTGCGCGGCAATAGGCAAGATCAATAAAGCGAGCCTACGAGAGGCCCCCTTCCAGCCCCTGGTTCAACGGCTCGCAGCCCCGAACCCGAGCAGGAATTTCTATTTCAAATTCATCCCTAGAGTGCGTGCAGGGGTAGTTGCAATCGATCGGTCCGTCGTTGCTGAGACGTTTCGGGCGAGGTGGGCAACCAGCGCCTCGCCATCGATATGGGAGGCCCGCACAACTGCGAGCAAGACAAGCAGCGCGATCGGTTGACCGGCTCTTATGATGATGGGATGCCGTGCGAGTGCCAAGTAGAACGGCCCCAGCGCCGCAAGCCCGATCGTCAGCGCGAAGGCGATTTCGGGAAGGGAGTGCAATCGCAGCACCATGCGACTCGCTGCAAGGAGCACGACCAGCAGCGCGGCGCCCGCGAACAACGCGATCCCGGAGCTCCTGCTGCGACCCGTTGCCAACAAGATCGCGAGATTGCCGTAGAAGGTCGTCGCCATGGCGACATGGCCGCTCGGGCTGAACAGGCGAAAAGGGCCAAGCTCGGCCCGTCCGTAGACGTGAAGGACCAGCTTGCTGACGAAGATGAGCCCGATACAAAAGCCCACTGACTGTGCCCAGGCGCCAGCCATCTGGCGCCGGTCATTGTCGATCCAGAGATAGAAGAACATGGCGAGCGCCGCGAGGAGCAGCAGCGTCGGATCGCCGAGCTCCGTGAAGCGTTTGACGAGGCCGGGATCCATGGTGGGGCCCTAGCTCGCTACGACGGGTGACAGGTTCGCCACTTCGCGGTGGGCCTGAGCGCCGCGAGGGTCGCGTGGATCTCGGTAAGATATTCCGGATTCATGACCAGGATGATGTCGGTTGCATAGTCGCGCATGGCGGGCGCGAGCCGGCAGGCGTGCGCACTGAGGCCGCTACGGCCAGGGCCGGCGTTCTGGTTGCCGTGGTACTTGGAGGCTGCGAAGGGTCGAGTTGGTGCCGATGCGGCCTGGACGCTTTGAATAGTCGAGGACGGTGGCGATGGTGGTGTTGACAAAGCTGTTGCTGTGCACGTTGAAGCCAGCCCCGTAGACTATGGCGCCGTAGTTGAAGTCCTCGACGAAGTTGTCCCTAATTTCGCCTGAACCATCGAGCTCGATACCGATGGCGCCACGGTCCTTTGGTCCCGCGATCGCATAGTTGCCCGTGATCAGGGTGTTCACGCCACGCGTCGCTACCAGGGAATAGGCGACGAAAGTCGACATCGTGTCGCCGGGATCGGGGCCGCGATTCCTGAAGTCGGCCGCCCAGTTGTCGCGCACGATCATGTCCTTGGTATAGGCATCGATCGGGCCGACCTCGACCGGCATGCGGCGTGTGCCGAAGAAGATGTTGCGCTCGATGACGATGCTGCGGCCTCGCGAAGGATCGTTCTTGAAGTCGAGATTGACGCACTGGCCGCAGTCACGAAAGTGATTGCCGGAGATCGTTGCCCGATCGACTCCCCAGCCCATGATTGAGCCGCCCGCCACGCTCTCGAAGTCGTTGTTGATGATGAGCGCGTTGACCGAGTCATTGAGGTTGATGGCGGTCTCGCCGCCGGTGAAGCGGCAGTCGCCGACAGTGACGGCCTGCGAGTTCGACATATCGAGGCTACCACCTACGAACGAGAGGCCCCGGATCACGGTGTTCGGCCCCCGGACCATCAGGTCGCCGATGATGGTGGCGCCCTTCGGCGCATAAAGTGTGATGTTGGGCTTCACCATCAACTTCGAGACACGGTAGGTGCCGGGATCGAGAACAACTACGCCGCCATTGGCCGCCCGCTCCATAGCCTGTTCGATGGCGTTCAGCGGCGCGCCAAAGGCGATGTTCACGCTCAGCGCGGCGATGATCACAACGACGGCCACGAACCCCAGGACCGATCCGATGGTACGCATCGCTGCGATGGCGGGAAGGATCGGTCGTGACTTGACCCGCTTGGCAATGAGCGCCTCATGTTGGCGGGCGGCTGCCGGCGCGAATCTGAGGCCGACCTCTTTCGCAGGATTGCCAGCGACGATGGCGTAGCGCGGGACGTCCTTGGTCACCACCGAGCCCGCCGCGACGATGGCACCCCGGCCGACCGTCACGCCGCTTAGCACGATCGCGCCGTAGCCGATCCAAACGTCCGATCCGATGACGATGCGCGTCCCCTCGCCGCGGTGGCCAAAGTCGCGGTCACCGATCCACGGCGCCTTGCGGATCGGAACGCCCAACGTCGTGTAGTCGTGATCGAAGCGTCCGACGATGCCAACGGAATTGGCGATCAGCACGTCGTCACCGATCTCGCCGTCGCACTCGATGGTGCAGAGCTTCCCGATATAGACGTCGTTGCCGATGGTCAGCCCTGTCGGCGCCCAGACCTTAGAGCCCATGCCGAGATGTAGGTTCTTGCCGACGCTGACGTTGGAACGGATGGCATAGAGTTTGAAGAGCCGCATCCAGAGCGGACGCAGCAGAGCCAGCAGATGTCTCATGGCGCGGTCCTCATGGCGCCTTGGCAAATGCCTTTTGGCCGGCCAGGGCGGCCGGCTCGCGGCGCAGCTCGTAGGCGATGCGCAGGGCATAACCCCAGAAGGCGTAGTAGGGGATGGCGTTGTAGGGCTTCTCCATCGTGTCCTCGCCCAGGCAGCTCGCCAGTGTCAGAACCGCGAACGCCATCACGAGAAGCAGGAAGTCGGCCTCCTTGAGGCTGAGCCGGCGGCACTCGCGATAGGCGCGAATTCCGGCGCGGAAGAGCTCGGCCTGCATCCACGTCCAGGCGATCATGCCGAACAGCCCAAGCCGCGCCACGACGGAAATCACCGAATTGTGCGGCTCGCGCGCCATCACGCCGAGCTGGTCCCTGAAGTCGGTGAGCGGCACACCGAAACCCAGTCCG
>Ga0137415_10006870_pt1 | contig 11288 bp, 6 predicted proteins | sample CZODoug3_1_1_16f_FD_183082 | JGI IMG/M metagenome (GOLD analysis project Ga0137415, IMG submission 183082) | Vadose zone soil fungal communities from Angelo Coast Range Reserve, California, USA - CZODoug3_1_1_16fungal (Hybrid Assembly) | ecosystem: Environmental > Terrestrial > Soil > Vadose...
CCAGCAAAATTCAAACCCGTTGAAGAACAGCTCGCCTACCTGAAAAAAGGCGTCGCCGAAATCATTCCCGAAGCCGAACTCAAAGCCAAACTTGAAAACTCCCTGAAAACCGGCAAACCCCTGCGAGTTTATCTTGGCGTGGACCCCACTGCGCCCGATCTTCATCTGGGCCACACCGTGGTGCTGCGCAAGCTGAGGCATTTTCAGGATCTTGGTCACACCGCGGTCTTTCTGATTGGCGATTTCTCCGCGATGATTGGTGACCCCACGGGCGTTTCGGAAACGCGCCCGCCGCTGACTCGCGAGCAAGTAGGCGCCAATGCCAAGACCTATCTCGAACAGGTTTACAAAATCCTCGACCGTGAAAAAACTGAAGTTCGCTACAACAGCGAATGGCTCAGTAAAATTAGCGCCGAAGACGTCGTTCGCCTCTGCGCGAAGTATCCGCTTGCTCGAATGCTGGAAAGGGAGGATTTCCGCGAACGACTGGCGGCTGGCTGGAAAGAACAGTTACTTCGACCTTCCGAGGAGACGCTGCTCTCCCGGCTGATGAAGCTGGTGAAATGGTTGTTCCGCTTACGAATGGGAGGTGAACCAGCCTTCAAGCTTCCGTCAAGTGGCAAGACATCGCACGTTAAACGGCCCTCATCGATCTCTATCCACGAGCTGCTCTATCCTTTGCTGACTGCGCTTGATGCTGTGGAACTCGAATCGGATGTCGAGCTGGGCGCCACGGAGCAAAAGTTTAATTTGCTGGTGCACCGCGATATACAGCGGGAATACGGCCTGGGTGGGGAAGTAGCGCTCACTATGCCCATCCTTGTTGGACTCGACGGTCAGCGCAAAATGTCCAAGAGCCTCGGCAACTACGTTGGCATCACCGAAGCACCCCGCGAAATATTCGGCAAGATAATGTCCATCCCCGACGACCTCATGTGGTCCTACTACGAACTGCTCACCGATCTTTCGCAACAAGAAATCGCGGCATTGAAAAACGCAGTGAAGTCTGGCCAAGTGCATCCCAAGAAGGCCAAAGAAGATCTTGCGAAGAAGATTGTAGACGAGTTTCACACTTTAAGAGCTGACGGCGTCAGCGACGGAGATTCTGGCTCTGTCACCATTGGAACGAGTACCGCCACAGAGTTCAATCGCATATTTCGTGACGGCCAGGCGCCCGCAGATATGAAAGAAATCCGATTGCAACGTGTACCTGGCGGATTATTTGTCATCTTCCCAAAGGTTCGCGACATCGAAGACCGAATCACTCTTTCCCTCCCGGGCGGTCTGGAAAAATGGTCCAAACTCTTGGCACTGATAGAAGAAGTGCCGTCGACGTCTGATGCTGAGCGAGTTATCAAGCAAGGAGGGTTCGAGATAAACGGCTCGACAGTAAAGGACCCCACTTGCAAGATCGACTTGGACAAACCTGCCTCGTACGAAGTACGCGTCGGAAAGAAAAAGTTTCTGCGAGTCGTCGTCGAATAATCCTACGCAAGAACTTCCGCAACCATCTTTGCAACATGCTCTGCAACAGCAGGCGCCGCCGTCAACCCCGGCGACTCCATTCCAACCAGATGGATCGCCTGCACCACCGCCGGGTCCCGCGTGATTACAAAATCAACGATCCCTTTGTGCTCTGGCGGAACGAGCTTCGGCCGCAACCCCGAATAACCAAGCTGCAAGTCCTTCTCCTCAATTTCCGGCAGCAGCGTTTTCGCGCTGTGCGCGAAGTCCGCAATCGGCAACCGGTTCTTCTCGTAATTGTCTTTCCCCTCGACGTACGTCGCCGTCGGGCCTAGCAGAAACGTCCCCCACAGCGTTTTTGTAAAGTGCACTCCGAGGCTGAGCCCGTCTGAGTGCGGCAGCGGATAAACAAGATTGTTGATCAGCGAAGAACGCGGACCCCGCACTTCGCAGTACTCCCCGCGCACCGGATAAATCTTCCACGAACGATTCCCTAGCATCGCCGCCACTTCATCCGCATAAAGTCCCGCCGCGTTGATCACGCACCGCGCTTCAATCGTTTCGTTGTGCGCATCCTCTTCATCGCCGATGCACAACCCCACGCGAATCGTTTCGCCGGAAGGCTCCAGCGAAGTGACCTGCGCGCGCGTAACAATATTCGCCCCCTGATTCGTCGCCACCCGCGCATAAGCGTGAACCAACTCTTCAGCCGACACGATCCCCGTCGAAGGCACATCCAGCGCCGCAACACCCTTGATGTGCGGCTCGCGCTTGCGAATCACATCCTCGTCAACGAGGCGCAGTCCCTCGACTCCATTGTCCTCCCCGCGTTTTTTCAGCGCGGCCAGTGCATCCAGTTCGTGAGCGTCCGCAGCCACCACCAGTTTTCCGCAGTGACGAAACGGAACGTTATGCTTCTTGCAGAATTCGTAAGTCAGGCGGTTGCCCTCGACACAAAACCGCGCCTTCAGCGAATTCTTCGGGTAATAAATACCGGAGTGGTTCACGCCGCTGTTGCGCGTGCTGGTAGCCATGCCCAGCTTCGGAAATTGCTCGACAAGAAAAACGTCCTGCCAGCGTTTAGAAACGGCATTGGCGATCGCGCATCCAATCACGCCGCCGCCGATGATCAGAATATTGGCTTGATCCATGGAGCTTTTATTTTCGCTTTTCCATTTTCCAATTTCTAGCTCTATTGATCCCCACCAACAGCGTCAAAGTAAGGCATGCACGCAACCAGCCGCGACTCAGTCCCGTCATGCACTGCATAAGAAGCCTGTTTGCTAGCTTCATATCCATTGCGCCAAAGCGAAGCCGCCCCGTGCACCCCGTCCTTGTTGATCCCGTAAAAGTAAATATGAAACGTCCCGAGTTTCTTCTTGTCGTTCTTGTAGTTCCTCGCAATCCGCGCCATGGCTTCGAGGCACGCATCCGTCGGCGATTTTCCCTGCCGCATCATTTCGATGATCGTGTGCCCGCCGGAAATCTTGATGTTTTCCTCGCCCTTTCCCGTCGAGCCTGCCGCGCCCACTTCATTGTCCACGCAGCATCCCGCCCCGATGATCGGCGAATCCCCGACGCGCCCGGGAATCTTCCACGACAGTCCGGAAGTCGTCGTCGTGGCGGAAATGTTGCCGTTCGAATCCACAGCCATGCACGGAATCGTCCCCGTCCGCGGATGCGCAATCGCGCGCTCCGCGTAGGCGATTTTTTCCTGGTCGCCGTCGAAAATCGCCGAAATGTGTTCTTTCCACTCCGGCGAATCGATTCCCGGCCGCCAGTTGAAAGAGGTTTTCGCCTTCCAGGCCAGCCAGATTTTCCGCGAATGCTCCGTGAGCAGATTCATCTCCTCGAACCCTTCGGCCACCGCAAATCGCCGCGCCCCGTCGCCCACGATCATCACGTGATTGGTCTTTTCCATCACTATTTTCGCCAGCCGCGAAACATTCTTGATCCTCCGCACGCTCGCCACCGACCCCGCCCGGTGCGTCGGCCCGTGCATTACGCTGGCATCCAACTCCACCTCGCCCTCTTCGTTCGGCAGCCCCCCGTATCCAACGGAGTCGTCGTTCGGATCGTCCTCGACGACAGTGACAGCCGCAACCACAGCGTCCAGCGTGTCCCCGCCCTTCTTGAGGATATCCATGCCTTTATCGAGCGCATGCAGACCATTAGCGCTGGAAATAATCAACGGCCGCTTGCCCTGCGCCGCTGGCGCAAGATTCGAAAGAGCTCCCGGGCCTCTGCCGTTCGAACGCGTTCCCCCAAACAATTTGCCCGCGCTGGCAACCGCGCTCCCCACCAGCGAAGTCAGAAAGAATCTACGCCGTGACCACAGTTTCATGGGAAGTCCCTCCTCCGTGTGCGCACCGCAATATACACCCGAAGTTCAAGATTTCAGGCAGCGACTTCGCAAAACGTGTTGGCGGTGATTCGAACGGAAAACTGGCGTAACCAACAGCAGTCAGCCGACTCTAATCTTCATTAAACGTGCAAGGACTCCAGCGAAAATATCTCCCCATGCGTGGGCAATCATTCCGGGACGCACGCTTCTGCGCCAGTTGGCGAGAATCCCAAGCAGCCCACCTTGCAGGCCGATCCGGACTGCCCCGCCAAGCCCCTGGTAAGAGTGCGCTGCTCCAAACGCCACCGCGGAAAGTAGAATTCCGATGGGAACGCTCTTCGTCAGCGCCATGAACTGTCGCTGGAAGTACCCTCGAAAGATTACCTCCTCGCAGATTCCCGCCGTGATCGAAAGCAAAATCCACAGCGACATTTCGAATCCTCCCTGGGGAAGCAGGAATTGCGTCGCGCGATCGGATGCCCCACTGTGCGCGTGCGCGCCAAAAATCGAAACGATAAGTGTGGAGCCTATCCAAAACGCAGCTGCAATTCCGGCATCCCGCAGCACCTCTCGGACCGAATTCCAACGATCTCCGAGAACCGTAAGGAAGGATGAGCCGTGGAGCCACACCCCGAAGATCACCAGGGCGAACATCAGCCACTCCGTTAAAATCGTGCGTTCATACATGGCCACACGGTCCAGATTCACCATCGCACGCGCCTGGTCTGCCCGAGTTATTCCTCGGACCACCAAAGCTCCCTGTGCCGCGAGTATTAAGATTGTATGCAGTGGCGCGGCGATTCGACCGTAAATCTCCGATTCTGACCGTGCCGTGGCAGTAGTCGCCATGGATACTCCTGTGGAATGCCGTGGTTGTTGATGACCGGACGAAGATCCCCCGCTTCCAACCTGGCACAATCGTGCCACGGTCGGTTCATCTGCATACTGAGACGGATGAAACTACGAAGCGTCAACCGCGAAGCAGAAGAGAAGCCGTCTAACAGAAGAAAAACGCAACCTGCATTCGCATAAACACGAACAGGACATGGGAACATTCATTAGTTTTGTGCGTATAGATGAAAGATAGATACTGCGCGGTCGGCCCTGACTCCCGGGCGTGTCATCATCGGCACAAAGTCGTTGACGGACGCGGAAGCGCAGGGGAGAATCACGCACCTCACCATGATTCGGCTGGAAAACGTAACCAAAGAATACGACCTCCCGCCCGGCCAGCCAGGGCAACTTGTTGCCGCTGACCGCTTGACCATGGAAGTTCCCGCAGGCGAAGTGTTTGGACTGGTGGGGCCCAACGGCGCCGGCAAAACCACCACTCTCAAAATGATCTGCGGCCTGATGTTGCCCACCGCCGGACGCATCACCGTGAACGATATTGATGTCGAGCAGCAACCCGAAGAAGTGCAGCGATACATCGGCTACCTCGCCGATTTCTTCTCCGTCTACGATGACTTGAAGACCTGGGAATACGTCGAGCACTTCGCCAGAGCCTACAAACTGGACCGCTCGAAAATCCCCGCGCGCGTCCGCGAGGTCATCGCTGTCCTCGGCCTGGAAACAAAGTACGACGCCTTCGTCGGTAGCCTCTCACGCGGAATGAAGCAGCGCCTGGGCATCGCCCGCGCCATCGTTCACGATCCCCCGCTCCTGGTCCTGGACGAACCGGCCTCTGGCCTCGATCCCAAAGCCCGCCTCGAGCTTAAGGATTTGATCCGCCGCCTGAATCGCGAAGGCAAAACCGTCTTCATCACTTCCCATGTCCTCTCCGACCTCGAAGAAATTTGCACTTCCCTCGCGATTATGGAAAAGGGGAAGTTGCTGCGCGTAGGAAAGATCGACGATGTGATGCGCGGAGCCGGAATGACCAGGCGCGTTCGAATGCGCCTCGCTGCGCCTGGATTCGCCTTAGGAACCTGGCTCGCCTCCCAGCCCGGCGTCAGCGAAATAAAAGGCAATGGCCTCGAAGCCGAATTTGTTTTTCCTGGCACAGATTCAGAGCTCGCCGCGCTGGTGCGTCAAGCCGTGAACGCCGGCGCTCCCATCTGCGGCGTCGAAGAAAAAGTCGAGACACTGGAGGCGCTCTTCTCCCGCCTCTCCAGCGGAGAAGTAATGTGATCGCCATCTGGAACAACCCGGAATTCATTCGCAACGTGCGCGCACAACTGCGCCCGGGAAGGGCCATCGCGACGGCCGTCATCTGCGCGGCCATTTCCATGGTGATTGGTTTCGCGATTTCTCACCAGACTGAGAACGGCTTTTCCGCAGGTCCTTATCGCTGGGGCCTCCAAATCCTCCAAACCGCCTTCTGGCTGCAAGCGCTGATGCTCGCCGCGGGCGGTGGGATTGCCTGCATCAACAGCATCCACCGCGAGAAGGAGCAAAACACTTTTGACTACCAGAGAGTGACACGTCTGACCCCGCTGGAGCTGACGCTGGGGAAATTGTTCGGCGCGCCGGTCTTCACGTATTTCGTTTTCTTGTGCCTTATGCCCTTGGCCATCTTTGGCGCCGTCCAGGGGAAGCGGCCCTTTTTGACCGTCGTCGCGGCCTATGCCGTCTTGTTAGTGGCCACGGTGACCATTCACGCTCTCGCACTTTTGATTTCACTTTTGACGGTTCGCGGCTCGCATACAGGAGCAATCCTTCTACTGCTCGTCCTGCTTGGCGGAACCGCTGCGGGAGGCGGAGGTTCCCAGGTCTTTCAGGCGCGGCCCTTCGGGCCGTTTTACGCAGCCGAAGTGGTGGGCTGGGGCGAGTTAGGGGCTGCTCCAGTTCAAACCCAGTTCCACCGTTACGAACCCCCGTGGGGCGTGGACGTTTTCTTCGGACACGAAGTGTTGCACGTCCCCCTCCTCCTGGTGATCGATCTTTTGTTCGCCACTTGGTTCTTGCTCGCCCTCGTTCGAAACATCAAGCGCGACCCGAACTACTATGAAATCTATTCGCCGCTCCAGGCTTTGGGCTTCGCCCTTTATTTGAATCTTCTCTTTGTGGCATTCTTCAACTGGCAGTCCGCGCCCCAGGTTGACAACCAGGCCATCTTGCTCTCCCTCAATATCGGTGTTTTCTTCTGCCTCGGGCTCGGCGCGCTGCGAAATCGCGAACGCGTTCGGCGAATCTTGCGCGCGGAGCAAACGGATGCGAATCGATGGTTGGCTACCGCATGGCCGGCTCCCTTGATGATCGCCGGCACTCTCGTCGTGGGATTGCTCATTGTCTTCGGAGTTGCCGAGGGCAGAGACCTGCGCCTGGAGTGGAATGCCAATTTTGCCGTTCTGCGGACTTTGTTTTTTGTGGCTTGGATCACCCGTGACATGCAATTCCTGCAATGGATGGGCCTGCGCCGCGGAAAACATCCCCTGGTTATGGGTGTCCTTTTCCTAGTGGTTTTTTATGTGTGCGTATCCATCTTGATGGCCTCGCTCGGCATTTACTCGAGACCCGAGCGAACACCGTTCTCCGCGTTTTTCGTGCCCTCGGCAATTTATGTGCTGGACCACTCCGCGTGGGCTCTGCGCCCCGCGATTTGGATTGCCGCGTTTATTGCGCAGTGGGTTCTCGTCGTCGTCTTTATCGCTTTGCAACGCCAATCCATTGAAGAGTTGGACTCCTCAGCATCTGTTCCCGTCGCCGCCGCTGTTGCCACACAAACTTAGCAACCTCCATTTTGTCGAACCCGCCCAACTCGTTCGAATCGTGATCGCCCTAACTGGAAGCTTCCAACTTTGCAGGAAATTCGCCTTCCCATCTCGCAATCACCACGCAGGCGACGCAATTCCCGAGCACGGTTACTGCAGTCCGTCCCATATCCATGAGCTGATCGATCGCGAAAAGGAGAAATAGCGGCTCCATCGGCAAGTGAAACGAAGTTGCCGCGCCAAAAACAATCAGCAGCGAGGCGCGCGCCACGCCGGCGGTTCCTTTGCTGCTGATTAAGAGCGTCAGAATCATCAGAACTTGCTGGCCGATGCTCGGGTGCAGCCCCGCGGCCTGCACCACAAAAAATAATGCCAACGACTGATAGAGACTCGCGCCGTCCATGTTGAAGCTGTAGCCCGTCGGCAGAACGAAGGCCACGATTTCGCGCGGCACTTCGAACGATTCCAATTGTTCGATCGCGCGCGGCAGAGTCGCCTCGGAACTCGCGGTTGCAAATCCGATGGTGACAGGTTCGGCCACAGTGTTGACAAAACGTTTGATGGGAATGCGCGCCCACAACGCAATCGGCAGCAAAATGCAAACGATGAAAAAAGCAAGCGCAATGTACATCGTCGCAAGCAGCTTCAGTAACGGAAGAAGAACTCCCAAGCCCATGTGGCCGACGGTATAGGCAACCGCGCCGAAAACGCCGAGCGGCGCGGCATACATCACCAGGTTCGTGAACTTGAACATGGTTTCCGAGAGGCTTTCGGCAAACGCGAGGATGGGGCGGCGCTTCGAATCCGGAACGAGAATGAGCGCCATGGCGAAGAGAACGCTGAACACCACGATTTGCAGAACCTGCCCTTCGGCAATGGATTTCGCAATGTTCTCCGGAAAAATATCGGTGATGAGTTGCGTTGCCGTGTGCGGCGAAACGTTGAGTGATTGCCCCGCCGCGGACGGAGGCAGGTGGACGCCTTCACCGGCGCGGCTGATGTGAATCGCCGCGTAGCCGATGAGCATGGCGATCGTTGATACGATTTCAAAGTAGATCAGGGACTTGAGGCCGAGGCGGCCGACTTTTTTTAGATCGGAGTGGCCGGCGATCCCAACAACGAGGACACCGAAAAGCAGCGGCGCGATAATGACCTTGATGAGGCGAAGAAAAATCGTGCCGAGGAGTTGCAAGTTGACCGCGACGGAAGGTGCGTCGTGGCCGAGTTCCGCGCCGGCGAGAAGGCCGACAAAAATCCAAGTCGTCAGCGAACGGCGCGAAGTGGCATACGCCGCGACCAGGAAAATTGCAATGCAGCGCAGGAGCGTTGGGACCAACGCGTGTAGCGGCAAAATCTGAGCGCTGGCGAGAAGCGTTGCCACGATGGCAATCGTTGCGGCGACGACGGCCGCGGCGAGCAATTTGTTCTTCATCGGCGCTCGATGAAAGTTTTCATCGGTGCCGAAAGGTATTCTGGTTAGCGGCGCATGTCAATGCCGACGGCTGCCAGAAAAATTTGTCACACCTTATCTTCGCGCAAAGAGGAGACGGCTCCTCCATTCGCGACGGACGCTATTCCACACGCAACGCGACGAGCGGATCGATGCGTGTGGCGCGGCGCGCGGGAAGGTAGCACGCCACCAGCGCGACGCTCATCAAGAGTAATGTGATGCCGGCATAGGTGAGCGGATCGGTAGCACTTACGCCGTAGAGGAGGCCACCCGCCATACGAGCGACCGGCAACGCCACCAATACGCCTACGGCAGCGCCAATGAGCGCCAGGAGCATACCCTGCCTGAGCACAAGCCCCAGCACCTGGCGCGGCTGCGCGCCGAGCGCCATGCGTAGGCCGATTTCACTGGTGCGCTGCGCCACGGAATAGGCCAGCACGCCATAGATTCCAATCGAAGCGAGGATCAGCGCAAGCGCGCCGAACAGACCGAGCAACGCGGCGCCCATGCGCGCAGCCCACAGCCCCTGTCCCAAGATTTGCTGTACGGTCTGTGCGTTGGTGAACGCCAGATTCTTATCAATTGGCTGGACCTGCGCGCGCACGGCTCCGATGAGCGGCTCGGGGTTGCTGTTGGTACGCACGACAAGTGCGGCTCCGGGAGAGTATTTTTGCCGCATGGGGAGGTAGGCGATGGGCTGGGGGTCTTCTCCGATCTGACCAATGACCGCAGTCCCCACAACGCCGACCACCTGGAGCAACTCTGGTTCCGTCACAATCGAGAAGCGCTTTCCGAGCGGTTCCTGGCCCGGCCACATCATCTTGGCCAGGGCCTCGTTGACGACCACGACCGGCGTCGTGTTTTGCCGGTCAAAGTCAGTGAAGTCGCGTCCGCTCAACAGAGGAATGCGCATGGTCTCGAAGTGGCCAGGGGTGACGTCGTCAAAATTTACGAGCGTTCCACGATTATTGGGGTCAGTCTGTTCGCCTTCGCGAAAGATGGTGCCCAGGAAGCCGCCTCCGAAGACGCCATTGGAGGACACAGAGGCGCTTACGACGCCGGGAACGGTTTTCGCGCGCTCGATGACATCACGGAAAAACTGCTGCCCATGGTCGGCGTCGTAACGCAATGCGCCGAGGTCGAAGAATGATTGAAACAAGTTCTGCGACTCGAAGCCGGGATTGTATTGTTGAGCGTTCTGCATGCTGCGAAGAAACAGACCCGAACCGACCAGCGCCACCAGCGCCAGAGCAATTTCCGAGATCACCAGCAGGCCACGCAGACGATTGTGCGTCCAGCCGAGCGCGCCGCCGCGGCCGCCAGTTTTCAAAATCTCGTTGATGTCCGTGCCGGAAGCCTTGATGGCGGGGATGATGCCGAAGACCAAACCGGTGAACAGGGAGATCAGCAACGTAAATCCGAGCACGCGGGCATCGAAGGAAAGATCAACCGAGCCGTCGAGAAGAAACGGCGGGCGGAAAGACCACAGCACGTTGCGTCCCCAATAGGCGACGAGAAGGCCGGCCAAGCCGCCGAGCAACGAAAGCACGGTGCTTTCGGTCAGAAGCTGGCGGACGAGGCGGAGGCGTCCAGCGCCCATGGCGGCGCGAATGCTTAACTCTTTTTCGCGCTTGGCGGCTTGCGCGAGCAAGAGATTGGCGAGATTGACGCAGGCGATCAAGAGGACCAAGGTGACGACACCCATCAGCACGCCGCCGGCAAGAGAGAATTGCTTGCGCTGATTGATACCGAGAGCCGATTGGTTGAGAGGAAAGAGTTCGACGGTGCGGCCTTTGTTGTCGCGGGGATATTCCTTTTCGAGTCCGGCAGCGATGGTTTTCATGGCGGCCCGGGCTTGCGCAACGTCAACTTGCGGTTTCATGCGGCCGACAATGGAGAGCCAGCGAAAGCGGCGGTGGTTTTCGAGCGTTTTGAGCTGCCCGGTCAACGCATAGTCGCGCATGGCGATGGGAATCCAGAGCAGGTCAGGGCGGCCGAGGGAGACGATTCCTTTGAAGCCCGGCGGCGTCACGCCCACGACCGTGTAGGGCGTCCCATTCAAGGTGATGGTCTGGCCGATATACTTTTCGTCGGAACCGAACCGGCGGGCCCACAGGCTGTGGCTCAGAACCACTTCCGGGTTGCCGCCGAGCTTCTTGTCGCCATCGGCGATGAAGGTGCGCCCGCGATAGGGCTTCACGCCCAGCACATCGAAGAAATTGCCACTGACCAGCGAGGCGTTCAATTGTTGTGGCTCGGCCTGGCCTCCCCAATTCAGAGGTATGGGGAAAGTGACCATAGCCAGACCCGTGAAAACGGTGTTCTGGTCACGATAGTCCTCGTAATTAGGGAGAGAGGTGCCAGTGAGCTGGAAGTT
>Ga0137415_10006874_pt1 | contig 11287 bp, 11 predicted proteins | sample CZODoug3_1_1_16f_FD_183082 | JGI IMG/M metagenome (GOLD analysis project Ga0137415, IMG submission 183082) | Vadose zone soil fungal communities from Angelo Coast Range Reserve, California, USA - CZODoug3_1_1_16fungal (Hybrid Assembly) | ecosystem: Environmental > Terrestrial > Soil > Vadose...
CCAGCACGACGAACGCGAGCGCCAGGCTCGCGAGAATCGCCGGGTTGCGCGGGAGCAGGAGGGCACCCAGCACCACCGCCGTGAGGAAACTGAGCAACATGCCCAACGTGTGGAGGATCTGATAGATCACCACGGAGCCGGCCGCCCGGCGCAGCCCGAGCCACGGCGCGACCGCGGCGATCTTGAACGGCTCGCCGCCCACGTTGACCATCGGCGTCATGAAGTTGAGGGAGAAACTGGCGACGGTGATCGCGTAGGCTCGCCAGAACGGCGGGCGGCTCGGCTCGTCCGCCATGCTGAGCCACCACGCTCCCGCATTGCAGGCGCACACTACGCCGTACAGCAGGACGATCGGCACGAACAGCCACCCGGTCCGCACCGCGTCCGCCAGGAGGTGCCCGACCCCGATGCGCGCCACCAGGTAAGCGAAGACCGCTGAGCCGCAGACGAACAGCAGCAGCTGCAGCTTGCGGCTCACGCGTCGTCCGGGATCGCGACCGTGGCGCCGTTGCGGGCGGCGACATACGCGTGCTCGACGACGCTCGCCACCCGCCGGATGTCCTCGAGAAAGGGTCCCGCGGCCGCGCCGGGATCGCTGCGGTCGAGCGCCGCCACGAATCCCTCGAACAGGCCGGCGAACCACCGATGATACGCCGTTTTTTCGAGCTCCGCCGAGTAATCGAGCCGTTCCACCGCGCCCGCGCGCTCCAACCGCAGCTCACCACCCGTCCACTCGATCGCGCCCTCGTCGCCCACGAACCGAATGCGGTTCTCGCGGGCTCGCGCGGCCCACGTGAAGAACATGGTGACCAGTCGGCCGGGATAGTCGAACCGCAACGACGCCGTGTCTTCCACCTCGTAACGGGCGTGGCGCAGGCGGCCGGTCCACGCGCTCACGCTCGCCGGCATGCCGGCGATGTCGAGCAGCTGATACACCAAGTGTGTACCGTGGTCGAGCAACACGCCGCCCCGCCCGGCCTCACTCGTGCCGCGCCACGGAGTCCCCCGCGCCACCCGGCCAGGGTCGGCGGTGGTCCGATGGACCGAGAGCTCAGCCAGATGCCAGCGGCCGATGGCGCCGCTCGCGAGCCACTGCTTGATCTGCATCCAAACCGGGTTGTGGCGGTATTGATGGCACGGCATCACGATGCGCCCGCTGGTCCGGGCGGCCGCGGCGATCCGATCCGCCTCGCCGCGCGTGAGCGCCACCGGCTTTTCACACACCACATGGTAGCCCTGCTCGAGCCCCCAGAGGGTGAGCTCGAGGTGGGAGGCGGTCGGCGTACAGATGTCGATGAAATCGAGCGGGGCCAGGTCGCGGAGCTGATCGCGCCGCCCGAGCAGGGGGATCGCGTCCACGGGCGGTACGTCGGCCGCGCTGTCCACCAGCGCGACGACTTCCACGCGGCCGCGCAGGGCGGCCGAGTCGCGGAGCGCGGGCAGGTGCGACTGTCGCGCGATGCCGCCTGCCCCGATGACGGCACCCCGGTACCGCCTCGGTTCAGGTGACGCGGGCGTACCCATTGCGCTCGGGGTCGAGCAGGCCGCCCAGCGCGGTCGCGTTCCACTCGTGGATCCAGAGCAGCACCACGAGCACCAGACTCATCCACACGGCCTCCACCCACAGGAATGCGGAGACGTGCGCGGCGACCGCCGCCACACCCAGCAGCACGAAGCGGATGTTCTGCCCCAGCCAGGCGCACAGCGGGAGCACGATCTCCTGACGCGCGCGGTACTCGGCGCGGAACGCGTCGGTGATGCCTCCTCGGTGCCGCAACAGGCGGATGAGCTTCACCGACCGCGGGAACAGGTGCGCCTGTCGCTGCACGTAGTCGCGGTAGACCCGCGCGCCGAAGCGCTGCAGCACGGTCCCCGGCCGCCCGCGATCGAGGTCCTCCGGCAGATCCAGCTCGCTCCCGTTGCCCACGCCGACGTAGAGGAATGCATTGCGCACGAAGTCCACGGCGGCGCTCTGGAAGGTGTGGGCGAGCCCCGCGGCGGCGACGAGCAGAAACGCGCCCGGCCCCCAGAACCCGGCGTGAATCAGCCGGTAGATGAGGTGGAAGTACAGATTGACGAACCGCAGGTTGTCATTGATGCCGTCGAGCGCGCGGCCGAATCGGGTGGAGGTGCCGCGCAGCCGCGCGAGCTGGCCATCCGCCGAGTCGAAGATGTCCGAGACGATGAAGAGCACGAACCCGATCACGTTGGTCCAGCGGTCCTGGTAGGCGAACAGGTGTCCGGCGATGAGCCCGATGACGAGCGACCACAGCGTCACCTGATCCGCCGAAATCCCCGTCGGTTGGAGCGCGCGGGCGATCCGGATGCCGATCGGCCGGAAGAAGTGGAGATCGGCCCACTCCTCGACCGCGCTGCCCTTATGCGAGAGGTCGTTCTGCGGCTTCACCGAGCACGTCCTTCATGGTGGCGAGGGCGCCCATCGCCTGATCTTCGTCGATCACGAGGGGTGGATTGATGCGAACCTCGGGGTTGTAGATCATCGCCAGCACGCCGCGGGAGAGGAGCGTGTCGAAGATCCAGCGTGCGGTCTTCTTGTCCAGCAGGCGACGGGTCCCGGGGACCACGAGGTCCATCCCGATCATGAGACCGCGGCCCCGCACGTCCGACACGATCGGGAGCTCGGTTTCCCAGCGCTTCATTTCCGCCAGCATCTTGTCGCCGAGGCGGCGGGCATGCTCCACGAGCTGGTCCTCGATAATCGTCTCGATCGTGACGCGAGCCGCCGCCGCCGCCAGCGGATTGCCGCCGTAAGACGACGAGCTCCCGCTGGGGTTGGCCCACGGCTTCGAGAACGCGATCTCCTCGCGCGCGATCACGCCGCTCATCGGGAAACCGCCGCCGAACCCCTTCCCGACCGTGAGCACGTCGGGGAGCACGCTCTCGTGCTCGATGGCGAACATCTTCCCGGTGCGGCCGAATCCGGTGATCATCTCGTCGCAGATCAGCAGGGCCCCCAGCTCGTCCGCGAGCTCGCGCAGCAGCTTCAGGTAGCCCGGCGGCGGCACGATGTTCCCCGCCGTGCCCTGAATCGGCTCGACGATGATGGCCGCCACGTCGCGCGTCGTCTCGAGCTGGATCTTGTTCCGCAAGAATCCCACGCAATGCCACTCACACGACGGGAACGTCTTGTCGAAAGCGCAGCGTGCGCACGAGGCATAGGGTGAGAGGTACGCCCCGGGCATCAGGGGCCCGAGCGCGTGCTTGAAGCTCGAGCCGAGCAGCGGCAGCACGCCGCCGGTCTTGCCGTGGAACCCGCCCCAGAACCCGATGACCTCGGTATGGCCCGTGCGCGACTTGGCGAGCCGCAGCGCGGCCTCGATCGCTTCCGCGCCGCTCGAGTAGAACTGCGAGCGATTCAGGTCGCCGGGGGTCAACTCGGCGAGCAGCTTCACGAGCGCCGCGCGATGCTCCGTCGTGAAGCTCCCGACGTGCACCCGTGCAATCTGCCGCTGCATCGCTGCCACGTACTTGGGATGGGCGTACCCGAGGCTCGCTACGCCCACGCCGGCCAACAGGTCCACGTAGCGGTTGCCGTCCACGTCGTAGAGGACGGCCCCCTCGCCGCGGTCGATGGAGAGCTGGCTGAACAGCGCCACGCTTTGCGTCCCGGGCGCCAGGTAGAGGGCCTCGGCGTCGAACAGCGCCTTGGATCTGGGACCGGGGAGGGAGAGCTGGGTGCGGCGTAGCGTATCCGTCACGGGTGTTTCCGATGATTTTGCGCGACGCGGTGAGTGATGTAGGCCGCAATGGCCTCTGCCGCTTCGTCCCGAAACGGCGCGAAGCTCGGCCAGTCGTTGATGTCGATCAGCACGGGGCGGTCGGGCTCCGGAACGGCGACATCGCCCCCGAAGACCTCAAGCCCCAGGATCGCCGCCGCCTCGAACGCGAGCGCTCGAAGTCGGTTCTCGTCCACGGCGGGTCGCTCGCCGGCGAAGCCCCCTTCCGAGCCGTACCAATTGAAGAAGCGGCCGTCGGTGACGCCGTAGAACTTCACGACCGGACCGGGAACGTGCTCCTGCAACGCCACCCAGGGGATGCCGCGCCGCGTGAACGCCCGCAGGGCTTCCTCCACCTGGGCGACCGAGGTAGCGACCACGTCCTCGGGCCGCTCCGCGTGGACGTCACCCCGCTTGATCCACACCTTCTGATGATCGGGGCTCAAGGCCCTGAGTTGCGCTGCGGGTGGGAGTGGCGCGGAGCTCGCGTGAATCAGCGTCCGGGGGAACGGCACCGTACTGTCCCCCAGACGCTTGACCAACCGGTACCGATGGCAGTTCAGCGCGCTCGAGGGACGGTTCACCACGACCGCGCCGTCGGACTCGAGCGGCATGAGCTGCTCGGCCGCGAGGGAGCCCTGGCACATGTTGAGGTACAGCGGCGCAGCCGGAAGGCGGCCCTGCTCGACCTCCAGCTCGGTGGTCTTGATGGCCCGCCAGCCCTGCGCTTCGAGCCGCGCGACCGTCGCGTCCATGATCGCCGTATCGTTCACGCGATGCTGGAGCGGTGAGTACGAGGGGCTGCGGTAAATCGCGACCAGTGGGCCCAAGACGCTGTCGCTCCTCGAGTGCGAGTCTACGTTCCGCGCGCGCTGAGCCACGCGTTTGCGTGCTGGAGATCTGATGGCCGATCGATGTCGATGATGCGCGGCACTTCCACCGCCGCCACGCGCCGCCCGTCCGCGACAACCGCTTTCAGGAAGCCACGCATCTTGTGTCCGCCGCCGGAAAGAACGTCGGCAGCGGCACGTCGGATCCCGGCGCTCAAGCCGTAGACCCCTCCCGTGACGCACGGGGGCTGGACCGGCTCGTCACTCACGGTCCGCACGTCGTCACCCGCACCCCGAATCACGTACACGGGAGACTCGTCGTCCACGTACGGCGTCACAGCGAGCACCATGTCGGCGCCCTCCTCGAGGTGACGCCCGGTCGCCCGGAACACCGCCCGCCAGTCTGCCGGGCGCATCACCGTATCCACCATGCTGCAGAACACGGGGCCCGGCGGCACCGCCCGCAACCCTTCGACCAGGGTGTGCAGCGAAGATGGCGTGCGACACTCCACTACCGTAAGGGGGGGCCCGAACCGCGTCCCGTCAAGCAAGCGCCGGACCGCGGGAAAGTCCGCACGAACCGCACACGTGAGACTCTCACACCCCAACGCCGTGAACGTCTCGAGGAGCCCCACGATTTGCGGCCGTCCGGCAACCTCCACGAGCGGCTTGGGCAGCGGGATTCCTCCCGCGGCGAGCCGCGACCCTTCTCCTCCCGCAAGGATCAATCCGTGCACGCTACGCGAGTACCCTTTCGATGTCGGGAAGACGACTGATCCGCGCGGTGGGGACGAGTGTTTCTTTCCCCGACGGCGCCGTTCGGTCGGCCGGCGCGAGCCAGCAGGTGCTGATGCCCAGCGCGGCGGCTCCGCGGATGTCGGCCTCGAAATTGTCGCCCACCATCCACGCGTGCTGCGGCGCTACCTGGAGCGCGTCCAACGTGTGCGCGAAGATGCGGGGGTCGGGCTTGCTCCAGCCGACCATCGCGGAGTCGCTCAGCACAGCGAACAATCTCGCCAAGCCGAGCTCCTCCAAACAAGGCCGCAAGTTCCCGGTGAAGTTCGAGACGACCCCGAGCCGGTAGCGCCGGGCGAGCCGCTCGAGGACCGGGAGGTTGCGCGTCACGATTGCGAGCGCGTCGGCGTGCAGCCGGCGCGCCAGGGCGCCCGCGTCCACGCGATCGGGCAGGAGTCCGACGACCAGCCGAGCCTGCGCTTCGATCGCGGCCCGGAACCCGAGCGAGCGAATGCCGGGCAGGCGCGCCAGCGCTTCGTCGGAGGCCTTGAAGAAGGAATCGAAGGCGGCGAACTCGAGGCCGCCGCCCACCGCGCGATAGGCGGCGTGGAAGCGGGGACTCCAGTGCACGCCGTCCGCGTCGAGCGTGCCGCCGAAGTCGAAGAGGACGACGTCGGCCGGCGACCTAGTGGTGGGCGTGCGAGGGGTGCTCGTGCGCGCCCATCTTCATCGGCATGGACATCGGCGTGCCGCCCATCTCCATCATGTCGTGGCCGCCCTCGAGTCGCATGTAATGTCGATAGTCCTTCTGGTAGAGCGAGTCACCCGGCTCTGCCGCGGGCCACGTGACACCCCGGTCGGGCACGAACAGCCCGCCGACCACGCCCATGCCTCCGTCCGGGATCGGCGCGCCCGTCGGGTTGTCGTAGGACACCGCGATGCGGTAGCGATGCGCCGGGACGATGTGCACGCCCAGCCGGGTCCAGCCGTACAGCATGGCGATCGGGATCGACGCGACGTGCCCGCCCGAATCCGCCACGGGCGCGGCCCGGTAGATCACCTCGCCGGTCGTTACGTCCGCGAACTCGATCAGGCGCCCGTAGTCATGCATGTGCCCACCCAGACCGACGATCTTCCCGGGCACGATGGGACTGCCCTCGTAGGAGCGCGACGAGGTACCCGGGGGCAGCGTGAACGATTTGTCCCCCACCGGAAACGCGACATCCATCTGCCACGGCGATGCGGAGAACAGCGGCCAGGGCCGTCGTGCGGGCGTGAAGCTCATGACCAAACGCACCCGGGCCCCGCGGTACTCGGCCGGCGTGAGGTTCTCGACCATGGCGCTCGCGACGACGTGCTCCCCGCCCTTCAGGGGCAGACCGAAGAGGAGACGCGGCAGGCGGATGGCGCCGGTCTCGTGACCCGCGGCGAGGAGGCGGCGCGAGATCGGGAGAAACAGCTCGCGGTGGTCCGGGTCGATGAGATTGAAGTGGTGGATCAGCTCGTCGGGCAGCGGGTGTCCGGCGCTGTCCACCACCTGCACACGAAAGGCGTAGATGGATCCGCTCGCGGGGATCTCGAGGGTCGCGACCGGCGGCTGCGCGAGCGCGTGGTGCGGCGTGTTCGCGGGCAGGTCCATCGGCGCCAGGTCGAGGACGAGCGTCCCGGCTCGGGCGTCGAGAAAGATGCGCGCACTGTTCGCATCCGCCAAAGACTTGGTGGCGGGCGAATCACCCGCCGCGACGACGAGGACCAGGGTCAGCAACATGCGATTGATCATGGCGCGGGGAATTGTAACCACCCTGCGAGGCCCCTGGCAACGGACCCGACGGCGTCTGAACCCGTCGCACGGCCGCGAGCACCACGGCCGGCTGCTCCTCGTGGATGAAGTGGCCCGCGCCGGGTATGCTGTCCACGACGAACACCGGCAGCAGGGCGGCCAGGACCGCGACTTCATCCGCGCTGATGCCGCCCTCGTGCGTCGCCGTCCCGAGGAGCAGACGGACCGGGCACCGCACCTCCGCGAGATGCGGCCGCAACCGCTCCGGTTCGCGCCGCTCGGCCATCGCAAGAAACGCTCTGAGCGTCGCGTCCAGGTCGTGCGCGGCGCCCGCCGTATAACCGTCGACCACCTCCTCGCTCACCCACGACGAGTCTCCCGACGCTCTGATCAGGTGTCCGCGGATCTTCTTGCGCACCAGCTTCACTCCGCCGAACAGCCGGATCCAGGGTGCGAGCTTCATGGCGCGCCGAAACGCGCGCGACGTGGCAGCCTCGGCCGGCCCGCCGTCGAGCGAAACGATACCGGCGACGAGGTCGGGTCGCCGATAGGCGAGGCGAAACGCCATCGACGCGCCGAGCGAGTGTGCAACGACGATCGCCTGCCGCACGCTCAGCCGATCGAGGGCGGCCGCGATCCGGTCGGCCTGGGCGGTGAGGGAGTAGTCTGCGTGCTCCGGGCGCGCCGAGCTGCCGATGCCGAGCGGTTCAACCACGATCGCCCGGTAACCGGCGTCGGTGAGGAGCGGGATCACGGCACGGTAGCCGAACGCGGAGCCGAACAGCCCCGGCACCAGGACCACCGGGTCTCCGGTTCCCGTCACACTGACTTCGAGCGACTCGGCAGGTGAGAGCGCCAGGGAGAAGGTATGAACGGTATCGGCGACCAAGGCCAGGGCGAGGAGCCACATGATCCACTCCGGCTAGAGACGGAATCCTGCGACGGACACGGCGTAGAGATCGCGGTACCGCGCCCGCAACCAGCGGAATGCGGACGCCACATGCTGTCGCCACACGGCGAGTCCTGCGACCGCGACCCCGCCGACCAACAACCCCCACGTGGGTACTGCGACGAGTCCACCCACGCCGGCGACCAACAGCAGGCGCGGGAAGCGTCCCAGCGCAACCGCGCCGAGGAACTTGAGCATTGGATAGCGCGCCAACGGGGCCAGCAGGCGCACGGCCGAGTCGGGGATGGGAGAAAAGATCACGATCACGGTCGTCCAGAAGGGGGCGCGCCGGAATGCCGCGACGCTCCAGCGCACCGCGCGCTGCTCCGCCAGCCGCGCCAGCTTCGGGAGCTCCGTGGCCCAGTTTAGGAGCCGATAGTTGACGCCTTCCGCGACCGACGCCCCGAGCGTGCCGACCAGCGCGAGCAGCCACGCCGGATACAGGCGCGCGTAATACAGCAGGGTCGCCTCGAACGCCGTCGGCAGGAACGGCGACAGGGGCCCGTGTACGAAGAGGGCGATTGCGAAGAAGGTGACCAGCTTCACGCCAGGAGCCCCGCATAGCGCCACGCCACTACCGCGAACACCGCACCCTCGAGGATCCACGCCCAGGGCTGCCGGTAATAGCCGACGTACATCGCGCGGCCCCAGTATCCCGTGTTCTTCCAGAGGTTGAGCGAAAAGCGCCGCCGGCTGAACGGCAGCAGCAAGGGGAGTCCGGTGTCGGTCGGCAGGTCCGCGAGCACGTGCGCCACGATGCTCGCGAGGGCCAGCCCCCCGAGCCAGGGGCCGACCAAGGCGACCGCGAACGCTCCCACGGCGCCGCAGAACAGGAGAGTGTGACTCCACGTGCCGTGGAAATCAGGCTTCGCCCAACCGGCCCGGATGATCAGCGAATCGGCGTTCGGCAGGAACTGCGCCGCCCCGACCACGAGGAACGTCTCTGGGCGTGGATCGAGCGACGCAAGCGCGAGTGCGATACCGAGGTGCCCGAACTGCATGGTGTCTCCCGGTGGAAGGTCCGGGGACACGTTCGGTCTACAGCGTCAAGCCGTTTTCAAGCGCTCGCATTGGCGCGATAGCGCCGTGCCTGGCCGGGCGTAATCATCTCCTGCAGCAGGACCGCCCGCTCGATCGGCGCGGTGAACACGTATCCGCGCGCGTCCGCAACCAGCCAACGCTCCCACTCGAGCGCATCGAGCGCTCGCTCGAGAGGCGCGCGCTCGAGCCCCGTTGCCAGGGCCAGGGACCCCGAGTCCACACGCTCCGCGAGCGCGGCCGCCGCCGCGAGCACTTGCTGCGCGTTCTCGGAAAGCGCACGGTACCGCCGGCACACGGCGCCGACGATCGTTGGAGGCAGATCGCCGGGAAGAGAGTCGACGAGTGTCCGCGTCGGCGACGGCCACGCCGGCGCATCCGGCGCGGGCACAAATCCCGCGGCCACGGCCTCGAGCATCGCGACCGCCAGGAGTGGGAGTCCGCCCGTGTCGCGCTCCACCCGCCGGGTCAGTCGCTCCGCCTCATCGGTCGCGTAACGGGGAAGCGCCCAGCGCACAAGCTCCCCGAGCGCCGCCGCGTCGAATCGCTCCACACGGACCACGGCACCTTCGAGATCGCGGCTCAGTCGCGCGCGCACCTCATTTAGCCGCTCGCTGTCGGGTGAGCCGCGGGAAATGCCGAGCAGCAGGAGCACGGGTCGCGCCGCTGTATCGCGGGCCAGCGCGGGGAGCGACTCCAGCGTGGCGGCGTCGGACCACTGCGCGTCGTCGAGCGCGATGAGGAGTGGCCGCTCCGCCGCGACGGCGCCCACGGCAGCCCGGAGCGCTTCCCCGGCGGGGGCGGCGGGCCCTGCGCCGCGGAACCTCGCTCGCACGTCGGCATCGAGCGCCGCGAGCCCGGCCAGGGCTTCCGGCGATGCTCCCGCGAGCCCCGGCGCATCGCCCAGCCCTCCCGCGAGCAGGCCCGACACGGTGCTCCACTCGTTCTGCTCATCGGCGGGCACCGCTCGGGCCGTGGCCACGGTGGCATCATCTAGGCGCGCTTGCGCCACCAGTTCCTCGATGAGCCTGGTCTTCCCTTCCCCGGGCTCGCCCTCGACGATCACCACCTGCCCCCGCCCACCGCGCGCCCGCTGCCACGCCGCCGTGAGCGTCGCCAGCTGCACGGCGCGGCACACCAGCGGCGGACGGGGGCGAGCCGTGGGCGGCGCGGCGACGACGCGGCGTCCGACGCGCGTGTCCCGGACCCGCGCAACCAGGTGAGCGGTCTCGTCGCTCACCGCCGCGCCAATCGTGTCGCGCAGGGCGTGCGCCAACTCGTCGGCCACGCGCAGGGCGGCGGCGCGATCGCCGGCGAGCGTGAGGGCGCGCATCGCGGCGCGGGCCGCCGGCTCGGACGTGCGGTCGAGCGCGACCGCGCGGAGGCCGACTCGAGCCGCCCCTGCCGCATCGCCTCGCGCCAGAGCCGCGGCGACGCCCTGCACCAGGACCTCGAGCGCCTGCGCCCGCCACTGCGCCCGCTCGGCGGCGAGCCAATTCTCGAAATCGATCGCTTCGGGGATCGCCAGGCCCTCGAGGAACTCGCCATCGACCAGCGCGGCGGCGGTGGTCCAGTCACGTCGTTCGCACAGCTCGGCAAAGCGGTCACAGTCGAGCGTCACGGCGTCCGGCGCCAACCGAACCTGGTCCACGTCGGCCAGTAGCCGCTCGTCGCCGAGGGCGCGCCGCAGGACGCGGAGCGCCTCGCTCAACGAGTGACGGGCCTGACGCTCATCGCGGTCGCTCCACAGCAGGCCGGTCAAGTGCTCGCGGGTGCGGCTCCTGCGGGGACTCCGGGCCAGGTACACGAGCAGCGCGACGTGCTTGCGCCAGAGCAGCTCGGGGGGCGCGTCGGCGCCGGCGACGCTGACCCGCACGGGACCGAGCACGCGACAGAAGACGGAAGGCATGACGCCCCGAGTATCGGGCACGCTGCGGCCACAGGCAAGCACAGGTACATTCCCGTGCCCCCATGCAGACGCCCGACCTCGAGGCGGTGCAGCGCGCTGTCGGCGATCGGTACGAAGTGCTGAGCCTCGCCGGCATCGGCGGCATGGGCGCGGTGTTTCGCGCCCGTCACCGCACGCTCGGTCACATCGTGGCCGTGAAGGTGCTGCCGCCCGACGTGGCGGCGAGCGCCATGCGCCACGAGCGGTTCCGCCGCGAGGCGACCCTCGGCGCGTCGCTCGACCACCCCAACATCGTGCGGGTCTACGACT
>Ga0137415_10006875_pt1 | contig 11286 bp, 8 predicted proteins | sample CZODoug3_1_1_16f_FD_183082 | JGI IMG/M metagenome (GOLD analysis project Ga0137415, IMG submission 183082) | Vadose zone soil fungal communities from Angelo Coast Range Reserve, California, USA - CZODoug3_1_1_16fungal (Hybrid Assembly) | ecosystem: Environmental > Terrestrial > Soil > Vadose...
CTGGATGGCTCATTAACAAGTTCGGCAGTCTGAGCCTCGTGATTGGGTCGACATTGGGGTTTGGCCTCGCACTGCCCTTGATTGCCGAATCCAATACGGTCCTAACACTGTCGGTCGCTCTTCTTTTCTATGGGGCGATGGCTGGTTCGATGGATGTAGCGATGAATACTCACGCCGTGATGCTCGAGAAGCGATACCAGCGTCACATCATGTCGTCATTCCACGCCCTCTTCAGCTTGGGTGGAATGGCCGGATCTGCGTTAGGGGGATTGGTTGCTTCACGTGCGGTTCCGGCCGGGATTCACTTTTGGGTCAGCGGTATAGCACTTGCCGCAATGTCCATACTCGCATTCAGGTGGCTTCCGCTTCCCTCAGCACCTGAGGACGCCGAGAAAGTGGCATCCGGAGGCACGATTACGTGGTCTGTACCATTAGGCGCGCTCGCTCTTCTTGCATTTTCGATTATGCTCGTTGAAGGTGCGATCGCCGATTGGAGCGCGATTTATCTTCGTACTTCGGTTCTCACCGGGCCAGGATTGGCCGCTCTTGGATATGCGGTGTTCTCAGGCGCTATGGCTGGAGGTCGCCTGACAGGCGACTATCTCACTGGGAAGCTTGGACGCGGCCACCTCGTATGTTACGGGGCTCTTTTGGCCGCGGCAGGGCTTGTCTTCGTCTTGTTGTTCGGCAATGCCGGTTGGGCGTTGGTGGGATTTACGTGCGCTGGAGCAGGTCTGGCCACGATTATTCCCAATACGTTTGCCGCTGCAGGGAACATTGAAGGCAGTGCACCCGGTCCCAGCCTCGCCGTAGTCACGACGGCTGGCTATGTTGGCTTCCTTGCCGGTCCGCCCCTGATCGGGTTTGTCGCGCAGCTTTCGACCATTCGCGCTGCGTTATGGATACTTGTGGTCTTGAGCGGATTGAGCGCTTTCGCATCAACCTCAATGAAAAGAACGTCGCCTCTCAGAAGAATACCCTGACATCCAGCGTGGCCCAGATCAGTGGCAGCCATTTATGAGATAGGTTCTAGGTTTTCAATAGCTCCGGATGGAAGTTTCGGAGCCAGGCTAGTGTGTTGTTCTTCAGTTCCTCTGCGAGTTTCACCAGCGCTTCCAACTCCTGATCTGATACGGCGCCCGCAACGTCGTAAACCGATTTGTTCCTCTTATTGTTGAAGGTCTTGAATCTTTGAATGACCTTAGGGTTGGCCTTTATGGTGAGTTCCAGAGATTCGATTGTTTTGACGTGGTGACCTGCTTGGGTAACGGTGCGCAGACCAGAGGCGCGGAGCCCTGTCGTCGCGACGCAGAGCGCGGCGTTGAAAGCAGCGATAAATCGAAGGTCGGTCGAAACAGCTTCGACCTTTGAATCCGCAAGGCTACGATCCACAATTCCCAGAAGATCCTTGATCTCACCTGGGCTGGTCGGCTCCCGCCTTAGCCAACCGTACTCCACCCACTTTTCTAAGCTCAGCCTCATCTCCCAGCAAAAATTCCTTTTGGCCTTTGAGCACGGCGGTCAAAAAATGATTCCCGCTCGCAAGTTTCGACTTGAGTTCCTCGACGGAATACACGGTCGGGTTGATAGAGCGGCCGATGTTTTTCTCCACTGTAGAAAGCCGTGAAAGGATCTCGTCAAGTGTGGCCTTCCCAACAACCATTAGATCAACATCACTCTGTGCCGTTTCTTCCTCGCGCGCGACGGACCCGTACACAAATGCCACAAGGATTCGCTTCGCTAAAGGATGCAATGCTGATCGCAAGACGCTAAAGATGCCAATCGTCTTGTTTACCAGGGCCTGCATCTCTCGAAATATGGGGGCGTGTCGGTTCGCCTGATAAAAAACCTGACTGCCCACTGAACTGCGAATGATGAGTCCCACTTTCGAGAGGTTTTCAAGCTCCCGTTGAACCGCGCCAACGCTGGCATCTGCTTCGCGTGCAATTTGACGTGTGTAGAATGATTGATCGGCTCTGCCATAGAGCAGGGCGAGGATTGCGCCTCGCGTGCGTCCGAACAGAAGGTTCCCGAGACCGTCGAGTGTACTCATTCCGAGAACAATTGTACTCAGGATGAGAACGAATTTCAAGGGTTTCGCCTAGCTATACAAACCGAGGCGCAAAGGGCGCCCACGGCTATGCAGCGTGATCCAGCGCAGAAGGTTCTCGAGCAATTGCAACATCAGAAATGAGAGAAGGACAAAAATGCATAGGCGGACGGGAAAGGAGCTCTTGGCGCCGCTCGGATCCAGTCGAAAACCTTCAAAACTGGCACATTTACTTACACACTTTCACGCTTTGTGCGTGTAAGTCATTTTGTTAACAACAATATAATTGAATACACAGCGGACTCAAAATCCGCCGAGGGTCACCCCTCGTGGGGGTTCAACTCCCCCTCCCGGCACCAAGCTAAGATTCGACAGTTCAGCCGGTTAGCCGACCCAAGATCGTTCTCAACAACTGTAGCGAAATCAGTGCAAGAATGCAGACTCTACCCCGTATTGTGGCAGAGTTTTGAATTGGACAAGGAGAGACAGGCGGGCAGGATGGTGCAGAGAAGTTTCTACGGATTGCAGGGGGGCGAGTTCTGTTCCTGCGCCCAGTTCCAGCTCGTCGGAGCGTGGTGCGCGCGAACAATCTGCCTCAGATGAGTTCCCGACTGCCGGTTAGAGCGTCGTCTCCGCGGTCTTCCGCCGCTGGTCGAGTTTGATCGCCCCTTCCCTCAGATCACTGTCGGAAACGATGTGGTACCGTCGAAAACTAGTCTCGCCTCGTGCCCCTTGAGTCAGCGCATAATCGCATGTCCAGCCTCGTGGTAAGCAGTTAACCTCCTCTGATTTGGTGATTGCCGTTTCATGGAGCGAATGATAACCTCCTCTACCTCGTCTGGAGGGTCGAACAGCCATGTAACGTCTCAGCATAAGGCTGACGGCCATCGTTATCACCCCGGGGGGACGGCCGCATACCTTTGATCATGTCTATAAAAGCCAGGATCGAACTTAGATTCGTTAGATGCCCTCTTGACCGGATTGGAAGCCTGAACAGCACGGCACGAGCCGCGATCCATCCCACTGTTATTGGGCCCATGCGTTGTGCTGGGGAATCGGCTCGCTACGCCTCACTCCCACCAATACGAGTTTAAGAATTTGGACGATTGTGTCGATACTGCTCGAGTGACGGGCAAACCGAGAGTTATCTCTCGGCCAAAATTGTGCGTGATCATTCTCCCATTTTGCCTTCAAGTACACCTAAATTCTCGCTTACTGCCGGGTCACGGCTCCGCCGAAGCAGTTCTTTTCCGGGTAGTCTTCAGCTTACCTTCACCTTCGCTTCTGTACCATTCTACCTGCGCAGAACAACTTACTAAGCAGCGGGATTTGGACCATCAATCCACGTCATTGGGGCAGATGGATTCTGACGGACGATTCTTTCCCGCAGATTAACATCAATGTGTGGAATTCTCGGGTACTCCCACATCTCGCGTGAACTGCCGTCCGGCGTGTTGAGGTCGGGCCTGAACAGCCTTGTTCACCGCGGGCCGGACCATCAGGGATGTTTCGTCTCTCGGCACATTTCTCTCGGCGCCACACGCTTACGCATCCTCGATCTCGCAGCGGGCGACCAACCTGTCCTCAGCCCGGATAAGAATGTCGTGGTCGTGTTCAACGGTGAGATTTTCAACCATCGGGAGATTCGTGTTGAGCTGGAAGGGGAGGGCTTTCGCTTCCGTACCCAGTGCGACACCGAGGTTGTTCTGCACGCTTTCCAGCGCTGGGGGAGCGCGTGCTTCTCGCGCTTCCGCGGAATGTTCGCCATTGCCGTGTGGGCGCAGTCCGAGCAGCGCCTAATTCTAGCCCGGGACCGCATGGGCATTAAGCCTCTGTATTACTGCCTGCAGGATGGCGAAATCTATTTTGGTTCCGAGTTGAAGTGCATCTTCGCGCACCCTGACGTTCCGCGGAGGATCTGCCTCCGGGGATTGAACTGCTATCTCAGCCTCAACTACGTGCCCGGGCCGTACACTCTGGTCGAGGGCATCGCGAAGCTGATGCCCGGTCAGGTGCTCGAGTGGCAGAACGGTCTATGCAGCGTCCGCCCCAGCGAAGTAGGCCCTTCACCGGAGCCTCCGTGTTCGCTCGATGAGGCTTGTCAGGAACTCGATCGGCTCCTGGCGCAGTCGGTTGGTGAGCAACTCGCTTCAGACGTGCCTGTGGGCATTTGGCTGAGTGGCGGTCTCGACTCTTCCACGGTCTTGCACTACGCAGCTCGCACCTATCCCGGACGCTTGCGAACTTTCTCTATAACGTTCCAGGGCCGATCGTTCGACGAGGGCAGCTTCACTCGGCAAATCAGCCGCCGCTACGGTACCGAACATTCGGAATTCGATCTGAGCCCAGACATGCATCTGGCGGACGCGATTGAACAGATCGCCTACTACTCTGATGAGCCCAGCGCCGATGCGGGGGCGCTCCCGGTCTGGTTCCTAGCTCAAATGAGTCGGAAGGATGTCACGGTTCTGCTGACCGGTGAGGGCGCCGACGAACTCTTTGCCGGATACCTCACCTACCGTGCGGACCGTTACAGCGCGGTCGCTCGTCTGGTGCCAGCGTTCCTGCGCAAAACGGCCCTCGCCTGCGCCGGGCTGCTTCCAGTTTCCGACGAGAAGATCAGCTTCGAATACAAAGTCAAACGCTTCTTACAGGGGTCGCTCCTTACACCCGAACTCGCACACGTTTTCTGGAATGGAACTTTCTGCGAGGCCGAGAAGCAAAGCTTCTTTCTGCACTCGGATTCTGAGCCGTTGGCCGGGATCGTGGGGGGGCGGTCATGTGGGAGCCTGCTCCAGCGTTCCCTTGATTTCGACCAGCGCTACTATCTGCCAGACGACATCCTGTACAAAGTGGATCGCATCAGCATGGCGCATTCTCTCGAGGTCCGGCCTCCATTTTTGGATCCGCGCATTGTTGATTTTGCGAACAGACTGCCGGATCGCTTCAAGTTGCGGGGATCGCAATCGAAGTACGTGCTCCGCCGCTTGATGAAAGACAAGCTGCCTGACTCCACTCTGCGGAGGCCCAAAGTCGGCTTCGATATTCCCGTCCACGACTGGTTTCGCGGAGGCTTGAAACCTTTACTTCTGGACACCCTCTGTGAAGAGGCTGTGTTGGCTAGTCGGCTGTTTCGCTGGCCCGCTGTGGAACGCCCGCTGCGCGAACACCTGGAGAGGAGAGCAAACTGGGGGTATCACCTATGGGGACTGATGGTTCTGTTGATTTGGATGAAGCGGTGGAGGATCCAACCTCCGTCCACGCTGGCCACCTCGCCGACCAGTCTCGTCGAAATGCGGGAAGCGGTTGGCTCGTCGTCGCAGCAGCTAGCCTCGTCTTTGTAGCCGGCATTGCCAGTCCCCCTCGCCTGATGGACGATGTGGACGCGGTGCAGGCGCAGATAGCCCGGAACATGCTGGCCTCCGGCGATTGGGTCACGGCTCGCCTTGACGGGGTCGCCTACCTCGAGAAGTCGCCGTTGGTCTACTGGATCATGGCCGTGTCGTACAGAGTCTTCGGCGTTCACGACTGGGCTGCACGCCTGCCGCTGGCTCTTGCAGTCGTGCTTCTTTGCTGGGTCACATACCGCTTCGGGTGTTGGGCCTTCGACGACGAGGCCGGACTGTACGCCGGCATAGCTCTTGCAACGTCCGTGGGGCTGTTCCTGTTCACCCGGATACTCATCCCCGACGCCATGCTTACCCTCGCCATCACTGGTGCCATCTGGGCCTGGTTGCGATTGCTCGAACCCGTGCGTGCGGGGGCGCTTCGTTGGTCGGTGATCCTGGGTGCTTGCCTGGGCATTGGCTTGTTGTTAAAAGGCTTGATCGCTGTTGTCTTCCCGCTGGCCGCCGGCCTTGCGTACATGGCGGTTACTCGGCAAATGAACTCCTCGGACACATGGCGGCGGCTGCATCTGGGCATCGTGGCGGCGGTCACCTTGGCGATCACCGCTCCCTGGCACGTACTCGCTACGTTACGCAATCCGCCGTACTTCGCCTTCTCCATGCATAGCGGGCCGAGGGAATATCATGGATTCTTCTGGTTTTACTTCATTAACGAACACTTGTTGCGATTTCTTAACTTGCGTTACCCGCGCGACTACAATACCGTCCCAAGGTTTTGGTTCTGGCTCCTGAATCTGGTTTGGATCTTCCCGTGGTCGGTCTACTTACTTGGTGCCAGGACTCTCGCGTTCCAAGGAGATTCCCGTGCGGGCCGAGCGCGGCTGATGGCTCTCTGCTGGATTGGTACGGTCATGCTGTTCTTCACCTTCTCGACCACGCAGGAGTATTATTCGATGCCGATCTACCCTGCGGTCGCCCTCCTGGTGGGATCGGCATTGAGTTCCCGCAACCGCTGGGTTCCGATCGGCACGAATGCTCTGCTGGTCCTCTTCTCGCTGTTGTTCATTGCACTTTCGGCCATCCTGTTGCTGGTGTGGCGGCAGCCCGCGCCCGGCAACATCGCTAACGCCTTAACCCCACATTCGGAACTGTATACGCTGTCGCTCGGCCACATTCGAGACTTAACCCTCCATGCCTTTGCTTACCTGAAGACGCCTCTCGGACTTGCGGCTTTTGCCTTTGGGGCGGGGGCCTTAGGACTGTGGGCCTCGCGAAGCAACGTCCGGCGAACAGTACTCGTCGTGGCGGCCAGCATGATTCTTTTCTTCCACGCGGCTCGCATCGCACTCATCCGATTCCAGGACTACTTAGGCTCGTACCCGCTAGCCGAGAGCCTCCAACAAGATCCGCCGGGACAGCTGATCGAAGACGATGCGTACTACGCCTTCTCGTCTGTTTTCTTTTACACGGGCCGCTCCGCACTCTTGCTCAACGGACGCGAAAACAACCTGGAGTACGGCTCGTACGCGACGGGCGCTCCTGACGTGTTCATTGATGATGCCCGCTTCGTCTCTCTCTGGAATGAGCCGGCGCGCTACTATCTGCTTACTTACGGCACAGACTTGCCGCGTCTGGAAGAACTGGTTGGCCGAGCGAGCTTGCGTGTCGTAAAGAAGAATGCTGACAACTACCTGCTGACGAATCATCCGCTTCCGTGACATCTCCGGCGAATCATGTCGATGTGAGAGCACTTGGATGGTTCGAGGTCAGACTGTTCGCTGCGGAAATCAGCTCCACGATGGTCGCTAATTGTTCAAGGTCGGGTTTGCTGATAGGTCGCTTACTGGTCCTGGTTCTCGCCTTGATCGCATGGGGACCAGCCCAGGATTCTGGCCAGCCAGTTAGCGTCAACTTCTACGTTCTGGACGAAAACCAGCACCCGATCGCACAAGCGCAGGTTGAAGTTCGTTTGCAGGAACAAATCGTCGCCAGCACGACGACGGACGAAACAGGACGAGGAAAGATCACTCTTCCTGTTTCTGGTCGTTACCTGCTGCGGGTGATAAAGAAAGACTACATCACGAGCGAGACCTGGCTCGAAATCAAGGCCACGGACGGCGCCGAAAGAATCGATGTGGTTTTGTCTCACATCGCCTTGAGCAATCAAGAGGTAACGGTGAAAGGTAAATCGTCGGATCCAGTGATGGAGGAGTCCAGCATTCCATCCACTTTGGCACCTAAGCAGGCCAAGCAAGCGCCATCGCGCCCCGCGACGCTTACTGACGCCCTTCCGCTCGTTCCTGGAGTCGTGCGCGCCAGGGATGGAAGTATAGGGATCGCAGGGTACGCTGAGAACCACAGCACTTTGCTCATCAACTCTGTCGATGTCACCGATCCTTCGACCGGGGGATTCGGTCTTAGCGTCCCCATCGACACAGTTGAAACCATTAACGTAACGGAGATGCCCTACCTGGCACAGTACGGGAAATTTATTGCCGGCGTGGTAGCGGCTGAGACGCGGCGTGGTGGCGATAAATGGGACATTAGCCTCAATGACCCGCTTCCCGAATTCCGGATCCGGAGCGGACATCTTGTGGGTGTTAAGGATATGTCTCCCCGCTTGAATTTCGGAGGCCCTTTGATCGCAAACCGGTTATTCGTCGCAGAGGGAACCGAGTACCTGCTTCACAAGCAAGCGGTGCGGACGCTTCCGTTTCCAGCAAATGAAACACGGTTCAAAGCGATCAACTCTTTCACCCAAATTGATGCAGTCATTTCTCCCACTCACGCGCTTGCCACCAGCTTTCACTATTCACCCCATTCCTTGCGGTACGCCGGTCTTGATTTCTTCAATCCGCAGCCTGTAACGCCCAATGCCGATTTCCACGCATCCACCGCCACTGTCATCGACCGCATTTCTCTGGGTGGCGGTGTCCTCCAAAGCACCATTGCGAATACCCGCGTGACCACGCGGATCCAGCCCCAGGGCATTGCGGAAATGCTGCTGAGCCCGCTCGGCAATCGCGGGAACTACTTCAGCCAACAGTCGCGTCAGGCGACACGCTTCGCGTGGATCGAGAACTGGACGCCGCACACGCATCATTTTGCCGGGGATCACATCCTGCAGCTCGGCTCCGTGCTTAGCTATAGCGAAGATGAGGGCCAACTACACGGCAGACCGGTACAGATTCAAGATGCCACTGGGCGTACCCTGCGGCGCGTCGATTTTACCGGCGGACAACCTTTCGCCCTCTCCGATTATGCGCCCGCAGTGTACGCGCAAGACCATTGGATATTGAATACCCACTTCGCTCTCGATTTGGGAGTGCGCTTCGAAGAGCAGACCATCACTCTCACTTCGCGCACGGCTCCTCGTGGTGGTTTTGTGTGGACGCCGAGCGAAGACAAGAAGACAATCTTCAGAGGCGGAGCCGGCGTGTTCTATGATTCCGTGCCCCTTGGGGTTTATGCTTTCAACAGCTTTCCCGAGCAGACTGTTACTTGGTTCGACGCTTCCGGCGGTATCGTCGGGGATCCGGTCCACTACATCAACATTACGCAGGAGGCGGCGCGATCCGGCTTTCCACTAGTCGACAGAGCGAAGAGAAGCGGGAACTTTGCTCCTTATAGTGCTGCTTGGCACCTCGAATTGGAGCGCGAGGTTTCCCGCTCCGTGATGGTCCGGATCAAGTACCTGCAGAGCGCAGCGCACGATCTGATCGCGTTGCAGCCCCAACTCGTGCAAGGACAAAATGTGCTTGTGCTTGGGTCATCTGGCACTGCCCGGACGCATCAATACGAATTCACTGCAAGGATCGGCGTCGAACCACAGCGGCAGTTCTTTTTCTCGTACGTCCGGCAGCATGCGCGGGGCGACGTCAACGATGCCAGCGGCTACATCGGTAATTTCCCGTTCCCAGTGGTTCATCAAGGACTGATAGCGAGTCTGCCCGATGAAATTCCCAATCGTTTCTTGCTTTGGGGCACCTATGCTTTGCCGTGGAAATTCCAGTTGAATCCACACCTTGAGTTGCGCAACGGTTTTCCTTACCAGCCCGTCAACGTATTGCAGCAGTACCTCTCCACCGGGGGTGGAAGCCAGCCAAGATTTCCCCGCTACTTCTCCTTCGATGTTCTGGTGTCCAAGGATTTTCAAATCACCAAGAAACACGCCATCCGAATCTCGATACCTATGACGAATCTGACCAACCACTTCAACCCGTTGGAAGCGCACAGTAATATTGCCGATCCGCACTACGGCGAGTTCTTCGGCAACTATCCGCGACGGGTGCTCCTCGATTTCGATTTCCTGAACTAAACCCCTCCGCTTTATCATGATGCGAAGGGTCGACCGTATTCCCGACGTGGTTTCTTATGCGCCCATGGGCGATTCTGATCGACGACCGCTCCGATGGCATGCAACTGTTTTGCGACCGCATGACCAGTTTTCTTGGCCCTTGGGAACAAAGAAGCGTTGACGGTCGCACGCAATTTGGCTTAAGGAAGCAAGCTCTGGCACGATTCGACTAGTTTTTTGTCGTGGGTGCTGGCCTGCCGAAGTAAATCGATCGTGGATCTTGAGCAATTCGAATCGCCCGTAACTTGCCTCCACATCTACAAGTAGCAAATTGTCTTTCGCGAGGAGTCGATGTTGTGTTCGCGATAGAGAGCGCGGAGCCGTTGCGTGTGTGCAGTGCCACCCATAAGATTCACACTTTTCTTCCTGACGCGCCCGCCTAAAGTCTTGGCTAGGTCATGCAAGACCCCGATCGAGTCGGTGTCAGTATGGGTAGGTGCCTGATCGAGCGGTTGATTAAACTTGCCTCGCGTCCCGTTTTTCAACTCCAAACCGAGCAAATTATACTGCCCGTAAGACCGGTCCTTACCCGTGGGATGTCCCGAACCGCTTCCTCTCCTACGGCCTGCTCCCGCTCGTGAAAGGCTTCGATTTCGCCTATTCCACCGAGGTCCGCGCCGGATTTCCCTTCAATGTCGTCAACGATCAGCAGCAGCTCGTCGAGCCCCCCGGCTCACGCCGCTTCCCCACGTGGTTCACGCTGAACACGCATGTCGAAAACCGATTTCACGGTCTCGGCTACTACTGGGCTATTCGTGGAATCTTTAACAATGTCACCGGGCCGTAAAAACTGGATCGACGTCAACAATGACATCAACTCGCCCGACTTTCTCACCTACAGCGTCTGCAACGGTCGAGCCTTCACCGGCCGCATCCGCTTCCTCGGCCGCAAATGAGCTTCCACCACTACGGGGGGATGGTGAATTGACTGTAGTAAAACTGTAGTAGTTCCATGCTCAGAACGGTGCAAATCCAGTCATAAGGGATCAGAATGCTCGGCTTGTAAACGGTTGAGAACTCAGGTAGGGTAGAAAATTTCCATAACCGATCAGACCCCTCCCGTGTACTCAAAATCCGCCGGGCTTCGGCTCTTGGGGGTTCGACTCCCCCGCCCGGCACCACATGTTAAGCTACTGATAAGTAAGCAATTTATCCAATTTATCCGATGTTGTGCGGTTCCGGTAGGTGCACTAGATTTGGTGCAAAAATGCAGACTGTACCCCGTACTGTGACACTTTTTAAATTGACGGGGAACACCGCGGGCAGGGATCGGGCGGAGTTTTGTCAGTGGCCAGGGGAGTGAATGCTCGGGCGCTCAGTTCAGTTTGGAGTTGGGGCGCCCTGAATGCAATCACTCAGCGCCGCCGCCATGCGCACCAGCGGCAATAGTGCGTCGCGAAGCTCGACGGGAACTGTCTCCTCTGCCTTTTGTGGGAAGCTCGGGCTCGAACATTTGGGAAGCCGTGAGCCCATACTCTTCACCAGTCCTCGCGTGGCGTTGATCAGCTCCGTCCGCGCCGCCACCAACGTAT
>Ga0137415_10006877_pt1 | contig 11285 bp, 7 predicted proteins | sample CZODoug3_1_1_16f_FD_183082 | JGI IMG/M metagenome (GOLD analysis project Ga0137415, IMG submission 183082) | Vadose zone soil fungal communities from Angelo Coast Range Reserve, California, USA - CZODoug3_1_1_16fungal (Hybrid Assembly) | ecosystem: Environmental > Terrestrial > Soil > Vadose...
ATCCAGGGCAGGTTAGGGCACCGGTCGATTACGAGCACGGCGGTCTATACTGCCTTGGCGCCGAATCGGTTCAGGGATTTCTGGCGGGAGTGAGCCGGTCGTTCGCTAACCAATTTCGCCTCACGGCCTGGTAAGCGCGGCCACCCGCAAGCGAACCGGGTCACGCTCACCAGTTCTTGCCGCTGCAATAATTCGTCCGGCGATGGCCTCGGGCACCGCGTTAGGCTGACTGGCGAGTGCAGCCTCGTAAGCTTCACCCATCGCCGCAATTGCCTCTGGTTCAAAGACTCCAGGCGATATGAATGAATGTCGCGTCATGGCGCGCTCCTTTTCGCTTTCAGGCGGGAGCGCAACTGGGGTCTCTCAGCCACCGACGCCCATTGGCCGTTGCCGGTGATGCAAATACTTGTACGCCAAAACCTGCCGATAGCCGACAATTCGTTCGCCGCCGCGTCAAAACGCGCATGCGGGCTTCTAGGTATAGCGGCCGGAAGCAGCTAACGCTGTGGCACGCGACGGGGGCTACGAAGCTCAAAACGTGAGGGATGTAGGAGTGGCTAGGGAAAACGTGAAACAGCCGAAGGGCTCCAAACTCGACGCGAAGAAACGTGCGGAGTATCAGACTGATTTGGTTCAAGCTGAATCGTGAGCGGGCAATGTGCGAGGCCCTCCGCACCGGGCGTAAGAGCCTTCAGGCACTAGATGCGGTCGCCGCGAGGAGTCGTCATGGCGAACTCGTATTCTCGATTAGCTGAGTGACGCGCAAGCGCGCCTTAGAGTTCGCATGGGAATTGGTCGCCCGGTTCATAAGCCATCTCGAAGGCAAGTCGAACGACCATTGGAAGTTGCTCGATGTTCGGTTCGAAGACTAGCGGGCCGCCCCTCCCCGCTGGTTACCCCGTGGTTACCCGAACCCGTCACCAAATTTTACCGGCAGCTAAGTCCTTGATTTTGGTGGGCGCACAAGGACTCGAACCTTGGACCCGCTGATTAAGAGTCAGCTGCTCTACCAACTGAGCTATGCGCCCTGTGCGTCGCAATGCGCAGGTCGCGTCCTGTAGCAAAGGGATGCCGTCCTGTCCAGTAAGCCCACACGGGGTAGTGGGTCGGGCGGTGGTGGGTCAGTTTGAAATATCCGGCGCCAAGGCGGGCAGGCGGGCGGCATAGCCGACCGAGTGGCGACCGCCCGCTGCGGCATCGAGGTCATCAACCCTCCGCATGGGTGATCGCACGATGATCTGGTCTTCCCTGCGTCGCTCATTTTCAGATCTATTCCGCCCTGATGCCCGCCGCCTTGATGATCGGCAACCACTTCTCGATCTCGGCTTTATGGAATGCGGCGAGCGCCTCCGGGGTCTGCTCCTCGCGCGGCACGATCTGCTGGCCGAGGTCGGCGAGCCGCTGGCGCACTCCGGGTTCCGCCAGCGCCTCTACGGCGGCTGCGTTGAGCCTCGCGATGATATCCGGGGGCGTACCTTTCGGCGCAAACAGCGCGTTCCAGACAGAACAGTAGAACCCGGGCAATCCGGCCTCGTCCACGGTCGGAATATCCGGGGCCGCCGCCAGGCGGCTCTTGCCTGTCACCGCAAAGGCCTTGATGTTGCGGCTGCGCGCCTGCGGCAGGGAGGTGGTCTGGTCGGCGAATATCAAGTCGATCTGTCCGGCCACCAGGTCCTGCATGGCGGGCGCGCCGCCGCGGTAGGGCACGAACCGAAAGCGCGTGCCGGTCGCATTCTGGAAGAAGGCGCCATCGACGTGCTGCGGACTGCCGCCGCCGGCGGTCCCGGCCGCGGCGGTGTCCGGGTTGGCCTTCAGCCAGGCAATGAGGCCCTTGAGGTCATTGGCCGGCAGGGTCTTCCTGCCGACGATGACCTGCACATTGTTCGACATCTGCAGGATGGGCTCGAAATCATTCAAGACGTCGTAGGCAAGCGTCTGGGTGGCGGCATTCACCACATGCGTGCCCCAGAATCCCGCGACGAGCGTGTAGCCATCGGGCGCCGCGCGCGCGACCCGGCCCACGCCAATGCTGCCGGCGGCGCCACTCACGTTTTCGACGACGACCGGTTGACCGAGCGGCGCCCGCATCCGCTCGGCCAAGACGCGCGCCAGCGTATCGATCGGCCCGCCTGCGGCGAACGGCACCACGATGGTGACTGGCCGCGACGGAAAGGTTTGCGCTGGTGCGGGATTTGAACCCACGATGGCTAGTGTTGCGGCGAGGAAGGCGCCGACAATCAGCCGGCGCCGGGTCATCAGCGCAAGCTCGCACGCGACCGTTTCGCCCATCATCATTTCGCTCTTCATCAGGCTGATTGAATCACGATCCCGCCGGCCTCCTCCCTACCCTCCCGGCTAGCGCGGGAGGGGGCCGGCTGCACTCTGTTCCGGGCCGCGCAGCGGACGTTCCTCCATCAAGATCAGCGTCACCAATGACGCCACCAGAAATACCTCGGCCGCCGCGAAGACCCAACGGAACGTGGCGGCAAAATCAAATCCGAGGTTTCCGACGTTCCCCGCCACCGTCGCGGCGCTGCCGCCCCGCTCAAGCGTAACCCCCAGTCCGGCGAGCAGAATAGCCCCCATGACGGCGACCGCAAAAGCGCTTGCCAGCGCACGGAAGAAGTTCATGGCCCCCATGGCCACGCCAACCTGGTGGTTTGGCACCGCGTTCTGGATCGAGACGGTGCACACCGGATACACCGTGCTGACCGCGACGCCGACAATGCTCATGATGACGATCACGCCCCAGAGTTCAAGCGCAGGCTGCCAGATCAGCAAGCCGAGCCCCGCGATGCCGACCACGAGGCCCACCTCCGGGACCCATTTGTATCTGCGCATGTGCAACATGGCGCGGCCCGAAAGGATCGAGCCCGGCGTGGTGAGCGCAAGCGGGACGAGCGCCAGCCCGGAATCGATGGCGGAAAGGTGGTGGACCAGCTCGTAATAGAGCGGCACGAAGATCACGAGACCGATCGACGCGCCCATGGCGAAAGAATTCGCCGCAGTGCCGGTGTACATGATCGGCTCGGCCAGCACCGACAGCGGCAAGAACGGCTCGGGCGCACGCGTGAGCCACCAGGCCAGCGCCAGTGAGAGCACGCCGGAGCCCGCGACAAGGCCGATGATGGGCGCCGACAGCCACGGGAACCGCGTGCCTCCCCAGGTCAGCGCGAGAAGCAGCAAAACCGCAGCCGCCATCATGAGGCCGGCTCCGAGGATATCGAGCCGGTGCCGGCGCTCGTGGCGCGGCAGTTTCTCAAGGCGCGTGTAGATCATCATCGCCGCCGCAAGTGCAAGCGGCAGGTTGATCCAGAAGATCAGCGACCAATGGAAATGCTCGGCGAGCACGCCGCCCAGGATCGGACCGCCGACCCCGGAGGTGACCCAGACGACGGCCATGTAGGCCTGGTAGCGGCCGCGCTCGCGCGGCGCGATGGCGTCGGCCATGATCGCCTGCGCCACCGGCAGGATGCCGCCGCCGCCGATCCCCTGCAGGGCGCGGCCGAAAATGAGCGACAGCATGCCGGGCGCCACCGCACACGCCGCCGAGCCAACCGCAAAAATTCCGATGCTGGCGAGCATCACGGTGCGCCGTCCGTGGATGTCGCTCAGCTTCCCGTAAAGCGGCGCAACCGCTGTGGAGGTCAGGAGATACGACGTGACGATCCATGACAGGTTTTCGAAGTCGTTGAAATAGCGCCCCATGGTCGGCAGGGCGGTGGCGACGATCGTCTGGTTGAGGGCCGCCAGGAAAACCGCCAGCATGAGGCCGATGAATATTGTGCGCGCCTCGGCGGGGGTCAGCGCGCGCGGCTTTTGCGCCGCCGGCGCGCCGGCAAGCGTTGCACTGCACGCGACATCACGCACCGGAGAGACAGGCTTTGCTTTGGATTGAGTCAATTTCACGCGCAACGCTAGCTGATTGCGACGCTGCAAGCGAGTCCGGTGAGCAGATGAAGCGTAGGACGGGTTGAGTCACCGGGTCCGGCCTTGGGCCGGCCCGATGATAAACTCAGCGAAACCCATCAAAAGCGCGCCGCGCTGAGCGGCCGTTGATGGGTTTCGCTGCGCTCAACCCATCCTACCGGATGTCGCGGTAGTTCACCCCAAGCCGATCTTACGAAATGCCCGGCTGATCCACGAGCTATTATTCTCCTGCGGCTCGTAACCCTGGCCTTTCACCATCTGGTAAGCGTCCTTGTACCAGGCGCTGTCGGGGAAATTATGCCCGAGCACGGCGGCGGCGGTCTGGGCTTCCGGGATGATCCCGAGCGTCATGTAACACTCGGTGAGGCGCATCAGGGCTTCCTCCACATGCCGCGTGGTCTGGTAGCGCGTCACCACGACCTTGAAGCGGTTGATGGCGCCGATAAAATTCTTCTTGCTCTCGTAGTAACGGCCGATGGTCATTTCCTTGGCGGCGAGTTGATCGCGCGCGCCTTCGATCTTGCGCCGCGCGTTCGCCGCATATTCGCTGTCGGGGAATTTGCGTATCACCTCTTCGAGCGCTGCGATCGCCTTCTCGGTGCGCCCCTGGTCGCGGTTGACGTCGGGAATCTGGTCGAAGTAGGAGGCGCCGACCAGATACATCGCGTAGGCCGCGTCCGGCGTGCCCGGATGCAACGAAATATAGCGCTTGGCGGACGTAATCGATTCCTCGTAGTTCTTCGCCTCGTAATACGAGTAGGCCGACATCAGCAGCGACTTGCGCGCCCATTCGGAGTAAGGGTGCTGACGGTCGACTTCCTCGAACTTCTTTGCCGCGGCCTTGGCGTCGGTCTTCTCGTTGAGAAGGTAGACGCCCTCGTTATAGAGCTTGTCGGCCGGTTCGTCCGGCAGCACCTCGTCCTTCTCGCCGAACCAGTTGCTCCAGGTGCTGCAGCCGGCCACGAAGGCGAGCACGGGGAGCAACAGCGCCACGCGCGCGAGCGTAGACAGGGTTCGGCGCCGGAGGGCGCGATGGACATCAGCGGTAACAGGACTGTTCAGCATGACTGATCGATCACTCCTGTGCCGGCGCCACTGCCCTCTCCCTATCCTCCCCGCTTGCAGACGAGGGAAGAGCGGGGGCAGTGCGAAAACCCAAATAAACGAAAAAGCTTCGCCCGCGCAACCATTAAGCAGGCATTCGGCCCGCAATGTGGCAAGCCGGTGGTTCCGGCCCCCCTACTCCCCCTGGGAGTAGGCAGTTGCTGGTCAAGAAACGTCCGGTCCGAATACCGGAGCCGCAAGGGTGGCCGCGATATCGGCCTGACCGCGACGGCGGGCAGCGCGATCGACGAGCGGATACACCGCCTGGCCGGCGGATCGGCCGGCATCGACCGTGGTCCAAGCGGTTGGGTCGGCCATCAAGGCACAGAGCACCGCATGGTTGAGCTTGTGGCCGCCGCGGCTGGACCGGTAGGCCCCGATCAGGGGCAAGCCCGCCAAGGCAAGATCGCCAATCGCATCAAGCGCCTTGTGACGCACGAATTCATCAGCGAAACGCAAACCTTCAGCATTGAGCACCCGGTCTTGCGAAACCACGACCGTGTTCTCGAAGGTGGCGCCGAGCGCATAGCCGGCGCTCCACAACTTAGACACGTCGCGCATAAATCCAAAGGTACGGGCACGGGCGACTTCCTTTCGGAACGACGCCGGCGTGACGTCGAAGGCCAGCGCCTGACGTCCGATCAGCGGGTTGTCGAATGCGATTTCGACTTCAAGGCGAAAGCCCCGCGGATAGGGCCGCAGCTCACCGAAGCAGTCGCCTCTGGCGACGCGAACGGGCTTGAGAATCCGAATGTAACGCCGCGGTGCCGGCTGCGTCGCGATGCCGACTTGTTCGATTGCCGCCACAAAAGGCGCAGCGCTGCCGTCCATGATCGGCACTTCGGGGCCGTCGATTTCAATGACGGCGTTGTCGACGCCAAGTCCGGACAGTGCGGCGAGTACGTGCTCCGCGGTCGAACACAACGGCCCTTCGGTGTCCCCCAGCACAGTGGCAAACTCGGTGGCCGTAACCGCACGCACGTCGGCGCGCACTTCGCGGTCCGGACAGCCGTCGATTCCGCTGCGAAGGAATGTAATGCCGCCGTCGATTTCGGCCGGATGGATTGTCAACGTGACCGGCAATCCCGAGTGAACCCCAACGCCCGTCAAGGTTGCACTATCGCGCAGCGTCGTCTGCCTGGCGGCTTTCATGTTCAACCGTTCCAACCCCAAATCCCGGTGTTGCCTCAAACCCCAGTAACCGGAAGCCGACCGCACCTATGGCGAAACCTCTGCCGGCGTTTCGATTGCTGTTCGGATTTGGACAAAAGAACGGATGAGCCGCTTGGCCCTCCGCCCCCCAACGAGATACCCACGTCCCCGATTCTGGGTATCTTAGTCGGCCTCGCGAATGCCACCAACTCACGCTTTTTTACCAATTGTTACTCGGATTCCGCCTGGATTACTCCATCCGCCGGTCACACGCAGCCGCGCGCCCCTGAGAATCCCGACGGAGCTAAAATACAACAGGATTTCAAAATGCTTAAGGGAAACACCCTAGAGCACGATCCCGAAAAGTGGGAGCCGGTTTTCGGAAAAGATCATGCTCCCGCTCTAGAGGTTCACCTGGCGGCGCAAAAACGCCGGAATATCGAGTTGGTCGTCCTCGGGCTGGGGATGCTTCGCAGCAGCACGACCGCGCCCGTCCCCCTGCGGCACACCCCGCTTTGCGAACTCAGATGCTAAATCTGAGCCACGCGATTCGGGAGGCTTTCCGGGGCCGCGGAGTGCCGACCGCTCGGGCCCTGCCGCATGCGTCGACTCCCCGGGGCGAGGACCGGGTTTAAGGTCAAGTTCGTCGTCCCGGCGCCCCAGCCCGACCTGGGCCAAACGCTGCAGCAAGGTGAGGCGGCGCTTTTCCGGGTGCTCGGCTGCGATCGGCCCGCCGTGCCGCGCTCTGTATTCGGCCTGGCCGGGCAGCGGCAGTTCTTCGAATGTCGGCATGCGAGGTGCGCTGCGGTTCATGGGTCGTTCAGGCTGCGGCGGAATAAAGGCTTTAGGCACGGCAGGTTCGGCCACCGGCGCCCCCTGGCTTTCGGACGGCTCAGCGAACAAGCCAGGCTTCGTATTAGGCATCGGCCGGATCGAAACCTCATCTCCTTGGGGCTCCAAGGCCGCCGCAACAGCAGCGGCAGCGGCTTGATCGAGCGAAGGCCGTAACCCCGCGGTCGGTACCGGCGCGGAGGTGGCCGTTTGGGGCGGCGAGCTCGCCGGGCGGGACGCCTGCTGCACGGTGCGTTCAATGCGGTCGGCGATTCGCGCATTGTCGGCCTTGAGACGTTGCGCGAGCTCGGCAATGCGCGATTGCTCGGCCGGCTTGATTCCGGCCGCAGCGTTTGGCTGCGACGGCGCCGGCGATCGCGGTGCCGGCGGCACCCGTGTTTGCGCCGGTGAAACGCTTTGCGTGGCGGGAGCGCGAGGATCGTTGGCGGCGTTGACATCGACACCCGTCGCCACCACGGACACCCGGATGATGCCGTCGAGGCTCTCGTCGAATGTGGCCCCGACGATGATGTTGGCGTCCGGATCCACCTCCTCGCGAATGCGAGTAGCAGCTTCGTCGACCTCGTAAAGTGTCAGGTCCTTGCCGCCGGTGATAGAGATCAACACGCCGCGGGCGCCGCGCATCGACACGTCGTCGATGAGCGGATTGGAAATCGCGGCCTCGGCGGACCGCAGCGCGCGCTTTTCCCCGGATGCTTCGCCGGTGCCCATCATCGCCTTGCCCATTTCGCGCATCACGGCGCGGACATCGGCAAAGTCGAGATTGATCAGACCTTCCTTGACCATCAGGTCGGTAATGCACGCGACCCCCGAATAGAGCACCTGGTCGGCCATCGCGAAGGCGTCCGCGAAGGTGGTCTTTTCGTTGGCGACCCGGAACAGGTTCTGGTTCGGAATGATAATCAGCGTATCAACGGTCTTCTGCAGCTCCAGGATGCCGGCCTCGGCGAGCCGCATGCGGCGCTGGCCTTCGAAATGGAATGGCTTGGTGACGACACCCACGGTCAGAATGCCGGCATCGCGGGCCGCCTTGGCGACCACCGGCGAAGCACCGGTGCCGGTACCGCCCCCCATCCCGGCGGTGACAAATACCATGTGGGCTCCGGCGAGGTGGTCGCGGATCTCGTCGATCACCTCCTGGGCGGCGGTACAGCCGACATCGGGCTGCGAGCCGGCGCCGAGGCCTTCGGTGGCCTGCACGCCCATCTGAATGATGCGTTCGGCGCGCGAGGTGGTCAGCGCCTGGGCATCGGTGTTGGCGACCACGAAATCGACTCCCTGGAGGCCGGCCGCAATCATGTTGTTGACGGCGTTGCCGCCAGCCCCGCCGACGCCAAACACGGTGATTCGCGGCTTCAGCTCACGGATGTCGGGAATTTTCAAGTTAATGCTCATGGCTGCCTCTTATGTACGCGGGCGAATTGCAGCGCGTCTGCCGCCGCAAGTGCGGCCGTGATGATTAAAAGCTTTCGCGAAGCCATCGTCCGACCCGAGCGATATAGCCGCCCGCCCCTGACTTGAATTGCCGCACGTGTCGCGGTTCGAAGTGTTCCAAATGCGCCAGCTGCGGATAGACCAGAAGGCCCCCCGCGACCGCGAAAGCCGATCCCCTGGCGACGTCCGGCAGCCCCGAAATGCCGAGCGGACGACCGATGCGAACTGGCCGCCCAAGAATGCGGGCCGCAAGATCGCATAGTCCGGTGAGCTGAGAAGCTCCTCCCGTCAGCACCACGCGGCCGCGCGGTTCCCCGGCAAACGGAGAGAGCGCAAGACGGTCGCGCACCATCTCAAGGATCTCCTCGGCGCGCGGCTTGATGATGCCCGTGAGCTCGGCCCGCGACACGAAACGTGGCGCTTCACGGTCCTCGCCGCTGACGATCGGTACGGTGATCATGTTGCGTTCATCCGCCCCTCCGGCTAGCACACTGCCATAGAGCGTTTTGATTCGCTCGGAGTCGTGCACGCTTGTGCCCAAGCCCCGCGCAATATCGAGGGTCACGTGCCGCCCGCCGACCGCAAAGCCGTCGGCATGGATGAAACGCCCATCCGCGAATACCGCCACCGTGGTGGTGCCGGCGCCCATCTCGATGACCGCCGCTCCGAGATCGGCTTCGTCGTCCGCCAGCGTCGCCAGGCTCGCCGCGTAGGGGCCTGCCACCATGGCTTCGACCATGAGATGGCAGGTCTCTACCGTAAGTAGCAGGTTGTAGGCTGTAGCGGCGTCCGCCGTGACCACATGCATGTCGACCCCGAAGGTCGAGGCGAGCATGCCGCGCGGATCCCGCACCCCACGGGCGTCGTCGAGCGAAAACCCCATCGGGACGGCATGCAGCACGACGTGGCCCTCATGGGCTGATCGACGGGTGCCGGCCGCCAGCACGCGAGCGATATCGCGATCGCGGACCGCCGCGCCGGAAATTCTCAGGGTAGCGCTCAGGCGCTCGCTGGCGAGCCGCCCGGCCGAGATCGAAACGATGACGGATTCAACCTGGCATCTCGCGCTGCGCTCGGCGAGATCGACCGCATGGCGCACCGCTCCTTCGGCTTCGACGAGGTCGACGACGTTGCCGGCCTTCATGCCAAACGATTCAGTGTGGCTAAAGCCGATCACCTCGATGGCGTGGCTGCGTCTTCGCAACACCTCCTGAGGCGGCTGCGGCTTGAGCCTCGCAATCAGGCACGCGATCTTGCTGGTGCCGACGTCAAGGGCGACCACCAGCGCGGCGCGCTTTGGCGCCAGCGGCCGCATTTTCGGGGTCAGGCCGTAATTGAGCGGGCTCATGCGTTGCCGCCCTTCGGCTTCTGCGGTTTTTTCTTCGCCGCTTCCTCGCGTGCCTGAAGGGCGCCGTCAGACAGGCGAACCGTGATGCGGTCCGCGAGCCTCAGATCAATCGCAGTGATGTCGCGGTTCGACAGCTTGGTGTCGCGCTCCAACGCGGCCAGCTGGTCCAACGCCTGCTCGACATCGAATTCCGGCAGGCGGACATCGACGCCGTTCTTCAGTCTGAGGTTCCAGCGCCGCTCCGCCACCAGAACGCAAGCGCGCACATTCGCGCGCAGCTCGGGGCGGCGGTCGAGCATGGCGAGAAATTCTCTGGCGCGGGTCTCGGCGCCGATGCCGACGACGAGCGGCAGGTCCGCGTAGCGCCTGAGCACGTAAGGCTCAAGCACCGTGCCGTCGCTCGCAATGACGCCGACGCGGCCCGCCTTCTGCCACAGCGCAAAGGCCGCGCGCTCCGAAATGGAAATCGCCAGGCGATCGGGTAAAAACTTCTGGACCGTCGCTTCCGCGATCCAAGGATTGGTCAAGAGCCGCGCGCGGGCATCGGCGACGTCGAAGAACAACAGCGAGGCGTGGGCGGTGACGCCGGCGGCGGCGAGAATTTCCTCCCGGCCCAGGTGCCTCGCGCCGGCAACAGCGACCGCCGCGATGTTGAACCCGGCCGCGTTGGCCGCCCCATCGCGGACATCCTTGAAAAGATCGACGATCTTGTCCGCCTGGCCGCTCCCTACGGCGCCGTAACCGGCGCTGGCGGCGATGATGAGAATCGTCGCAATGAGGCCGGCATGTCGGGGCAGGCGCGCCAGGCGGTTGGCCACGCGATCGAGAGAACGCGCAAAGCGGCGCCACCGCCCGGCGGACTCCAAGAGGAGGACGCCGTGGCTCTCGGCCCATTCCCCACGGCAGCGCTGCGAAACGGCTGCCCCGGCTCTGCGCAGCCGCGACGGCGCTCTCTCACTCAGCGATCCAGCGAAGCGTCCTCCACCATCCATCTAACCAGCTCTTCAAACGTCATGCCGGAATGGGCAGCAAGCTCCGGCACAAGTGATGTCTCGGTCATGCCGGGCTGGGTATTGATCTCAAGGCAAACCAAGCCTTGCGTCCCATCCATGCGGTCGTCGTAGCGAAAATCTGCACGACTTACCCCTCGGCAGCCTAGCGCTTGATGCGCAAGCAGAGCCAGTCTTCGGACCTCTTGGTAAACATTTGGTTTAAGCGGCGCTGGAAGAAGATGTTTCGAACCTCCGGGAGCGTATTTTGCCTCGTAATCATAGAACTTCACCGCCGGCACGATCTCGATGACGCCCAACGCGTTGTCGGCCACGATCGCACAGGTCAATTCTTTGCCGGCGATGTAGCGCTCGCACAGCAGGCGCTCCCCATAAGGCCAATCGTGGCGGGTCAGCTCTTGGGGCGGGTGGGAATGGTCCTCGGTCACGATGAACACCCCGACGCTGGAGCCCTC
>Ga0137415_10006878_pt1 | contig 11283 bp, 6 predicted proteins | sample CZODoug3_1_1_16f_FD_183082 | JGI IMG/M metagenome (GOLD analysis project Ga0137415, IMG submission 183082) | Vadose zone soil fungal communities from Angelo Coast Range Reserve, California, USA - CZODoug3_1_1_16fungal (Hybrid Assembly) | ecosystem: Environmental > Terrestrial > Soil > Vadose...
GATGTTGCGGAAATCGATCCAGACGTGCGAGTACTCGTGGCCGAACAGCGGCGCGAACTGGACGAAGCTCTGGCCGTGGTAGGTGCCCCATTGATAGCCACCGACCCAGGCATTCCAGGTCGCGGTCGAGTCCACTGGGTGTGTCGGTGACGCAATCGCGAGGATGTTGAGGATCATGCCCTCGTTGTAACCGATCCACCGGGCGTTGAGAAAGCCGCTCTCCGGATGCCAGCCCATGGTGACCCCGGGTGCACCGGCCTGAGCCCATTGCCAGTCGACGCGGAAGTAGATCGAGTCGGCGAGGGCGCGGATCTCTTTTTCGGTGGTGTCGCTGCCGGTGAAGTACGACTGCGCGAACAGAATCCCGCCGAGCAGCAGCGAGGTGTCGATCGTGGACAGCTCGACCGTCTGGAAGCGGCGGCCTGCGGTCATGTCGAGGAAGTGGTAGAAGAAGCCGCGGTAGCCGGTGGTGTTGGGCCCGGCGGAATCCTGCGGCGCGGTCCAGAAGAAGCGCAGCGTCGCCAGCGTTCGATCGGCGGCCTGCGCGCGGGTGATCCAGCCGTGCTCGACGCCGATAGGGTACGCCGTCAGCGCGAAGCCGACCGCGGCGATGCTCGAGAACGACGGCGTGGGCCAGCGATCGGGCGTGAGCCCGTTGGACGCCGGCGTCAGGTCCCAGAAAAAGTTGAAGGTCTTGTGTTGGAGGGTATCGAGAAATGCGACCGTATCTGGCGCGAGGCCCGGACCCCCGGAGTTGCCGGAACAGCCTCCGAGGGCCAGGGCAAAAGCGACGGCTACGAAACGGCTACGGCATCCGATCAGAAGTTGTACTCAGCGCCGACTTGCAGGCGGCGAGGATCGCTCGCGAGACAGGTCGATTTCCCGCGATTCGCGGGAGCATAGTCCGTGTTGAAGCAGCCGAAGTTCTTGTAGTCGAACACGTTGAACACGTCCAGCGTGACTCCCAGACTCGTGCCCTGAATCCGCGGGAAGTCCTTGCGGAGCTTGAAATCCACGCGACGATACGCGAACGCGTTCGGAATGATGAAGCTGTAGCGCTTGGGCCTGAACCCGCCGTTGATGTACGTCGAAGGACCGCAGAAGCGCGCAGGGCACCCGATATCTAGGGTGGCACCGCTGCCGAGCGTAATCAAGCCGCTGAACTGAATGCCGAAGACATAGGGAACATCCGTAATCCAGTTTGCGACAATGTGGTGATGCTCGTCGTTCCCGCCGTTATCGGCGTGCTTCGGGATGCCCAGGGTATTCGGAAACGCTCCGGGGAACGACGACGTGATGTCATTCAGGTTGTCCACGCCGGCGATGTAGCGCGTCGCGTAGGTGTACGTGAGGCCCGTGCCCCAACCCCAATTCGACGTCGTCCGATGATAGGGACGATCGAGCTGGAGCGACACCGCGTTGTACCACGTTTTCCCCTGCTCGGTCGAATAGATGATGTTGCGGAATCCGTGAGCGCCGACGTCGAAGCTCTTGCAGCAGCTGCCGTTGGGGTTCAGGCCAAAGTTCGCCCAGTTGTACGTGAAGAGGTTGGTGCCGCGCTGGTTCTGATACGTCAGGGCTGCCACCAACGCGCCGAACGCGTGCCGCAGGCCCAGGCTCCACTGTGTGGTCCGCGGCGGTTTCATCTTGTTGTCGAGCAAAAACGCTTCCGGCAATCCGTTCGCCCGCGCCAGCGGATTTAGCACCGTGGTGTCGGCGGTCAGATAACTGTTGTTCCACTGGATCCGTGTTGGCGTGGCCGCCGAGTCTGGATGGGCGAATTGGATGATGTACGTCGGATGGGCGATCTTCTGAATCTCATCAACGGAGAAATCGAAGATCGACCGGTCATAGTAGATGCCCCACCCACCGAACACCGTGGTCTTGTTCGCCTCGTCGAGGCCGTACGAGAATCCCAACCTTGGCTGCATCGCGCCGTAGAACGGTTTGCGATTGTTGCCGGTGCTGATGTAGCGGCTCAAGTCCAGGGGGATGGGCAGCGAATCGTTGTACTTCGTCAACGTATCTACGACGTTCTGAGGCGTTACGTAATCGGTGTTCAGCATCTTTGACTCGAAGTCCCACCGCAGGCCGATGTTCAACATGAGGCGCGACGAGGGGCTCCAGTCATCCTGCAGATACGCCCCGAACTGCTTGTTGGTAGTCGCGAGCCCGGGCACGCCCGTGCCGTACGTTACCTGATAGGGTGTGCGGAAGTTGAACGGCAGCTGCGTACTGTCCTGGGTCCAGCCGTAGTTAGCCGCATCCACGAACCGCGCGTACTCGAACACCGGCGTTTCGTCGTTGCGCTTCGTGATGTCGTAGTGCACGAAGTCGAGGCTCACGCCGCCCTTGATGACGTGGTCCCCGCCGCTATGCAGGCCGCTGTACGTGACGTCGTTGCGCAGACCGACGCGGCGCTGAATGAAATCCTGCGTGCTGCGATTGCTGCCGATGTAAGCATCCTGACCGGAGTAATGGAACAGGCGCCCGGGAATACCCGGGGTGGCCGGAGACGGGTTCCGCTGGGATCGATCGAAGATTATCGCCGCCTCATTCAGCCACGGTCCCGTGAAGTAGCTGTACTTGAGGTTCGCAATGCTGACCCGGTTCCGGTAGTTGACGGCCGACTGGAACGAGCTCGTCAGATTGAAATCGCGGAAGTCGGTTTCCGCGCGGTTGCTGAAGCTGAGCTCGGCGGACGAATTGCTGCCGGCCGCGTAGGTCACCTTCCCGAACAACAGGGTCTCCCGGAACGGCGACTGAAACGCGCCGTTGAATCCGCGCAGATTCACCGAGTCGAGGCCGTTGCCGACCGGCAACCCGGCGGGAGGCGTGAAGAGGACCCGCTGCCCGCGATTCTGATAATTGCCCTCGTACGAGCCAAAGAAGAACAGACGGTCGTGCTGAATCGGACCACCGATGCTGAAGCCGGTAAGCGACCGCGAGTAGTCGGGCTTCTTGAAACTTTGTGCGACGTCGAACGAGTCAGCGGCGACGAAGCTCTTGTTCTGATACGTAAACAGCGCGCTTCCCGTCCACGTGTTGGTGCCGCTCCTGGTGGTTGCCGTGATGATCGCGCTGGAGGATTTCTGATACTCCGCCTTGAAGTTCTGCGAGATGACCCGGTATTCCTGCACGGCATTCCGCGGGAAGGGGTTGCCGCGGCTCGCGTCCTGCCCGGCGATGCCGCCCGCGGTCAGATCGTTCTTCAAGCTCGCGCCGTCGACGAACACGTTGATCTGATTGGGACTCGCTCCACCGGCCGACAGCGTCTTGGACTGGACGCCGCGGGTGATATTGCCGCTCACCCGATCCTCCGACGCTGTGACGCCCGGGGCGAGGCCGGCGAGGTCGAGGAAGTTGCGGCTCGGTGATGGTAATGCCTGGATCTGCTGCTGGCTGACGTTAGTGGCGACTTCGGGTGTGCGCATTTCAATGGCAGGTGGTGCCGCCTGCGCTTGCACCGTAACGGCCTGGAGCTCGACGGCTCCCTCCAGCAGGCTGAAATCGCTGGTCACCGTGGCGCCGATCGGCACCGCCAGCTGACGGCGCTGCGGGTTGAAGCCGATGTGGCGTGCCGAGACCTCGTATGACGCTGGTGGTAGTCCCGGCAGCACATAGGATCCGTCGGCGCGACTGGTCGCCGACCGTAGCACACCGGTCTGCGGATTGCGCGCCTGAACCTCCGCGTCCGCTATCGGCGCGCCATTCTGATCTTTGACGTAGCCGCGAACGGCGCCGGTGCTGGTTTGTGCGCTGAGCGACAGCGGGAGGGACAGCAGACTGGTGCAGACGAGCCACAGAAAACGGTGACGACACATGGCACGATCCCCCGTGAGAACGAGTTGTGGCCGTAAGTTGAACGCTCGGCCCGGGGGAACGCTAGACCTTCACGTTGTCCCGTTTTGCGCCGTAACTTTCCCGCTGACACTTCCCGCACCCGGAGAAACACTGCTATGTCGCGCCTTGGCCACAGCCTGCTCTTGGCGGCTCTGCTAGCCTCTCCCGCCGCCGCGCAGAACCTCGATTCCCTCCTCGCCCGCATGACCCTGGAAGAAAAGCTCGGCCAGTTGAACCTGCTGTCGGCGGGCGGGCGGGCCTCCCCCGAGCAGATGCAGCTCGTCCGGGCCGGGAAGCTCGGCGGGCTGTTCAACGTGATCGGCGCCGAGAACACGACGCCGGTCCAACGCATCGCGGTGACGGAGTCGCGGCTCAAGATTCCGCTGCTGTTCGGGCTCGACGTGATCCACGGCTTTCGCACGATCTTCCCAATCCCACTCGGCGAAGCGGGCACGTTCGACCCCGAGGTAGCCGAGGCGACGGCCCGGGCCGCCGGCGTCGAAGCGGCAGCCGCAGGAATCAACTGGACCTACGCGCCGATGGTGGATATCGCCCACGACCCGCGCTGGGGGCGCATCGCCGAAGGCTCAGGCGAGGATCCGTATCTCGGCTCGCTCATGGCGGCGGCACGCGTGCGCGGCTTCCAGCAATCCATCTTCGCGACGGTGAAGCACTTCGCCGGCTACGGCGCGGCGGAGGCGGGGCGTGAGTACAACGAGACAGAGATCTCCGAGCGCACGATGCGCGAGATCTATCTCCCGCCCTTCAAGGCGGCGGTGGACGCCGGCGTCGCGAGCGTGATGTCCGCCTTCAACTCCATCGCCGGTGTGCCGGCCTCTGGAAATGCCTGGCTGACCGACACGGTGCTGCGTCAGGAATGGCATTTCCCCGGCTTCGTCGTCAGCGACTGGACGTCGGTGATCGAGCTGATGCAGCACGGGGTCGCAGGCTCGCAGGCGGAAGCGGGACGGCGCGCGCTCACATCGGGCGTCGACATGGACATGCAGAGCGGCATCTACGTCGACTCGCTGGCGGCGTTGGTGCGCGCTAATCGGATTCCGCTGGCGGTCGTGGACTCGGCGGTGATGCGGATTCTGCGCGCCAAGCTGCGGCTCGGCCTGTTCCGCGACCCGTATCGTGCCCGCACGTCGCCATCGGCGGCGGAAACCAGGGCGTTGGCGCGACGCGCGGCGGGCGAGTCGATAGTCCTATTGAAGAACGAACCGGTGGGTAGGGGCGCAGCATGCTGCGCCCCTACGTTGCCACTCTCCAAAACCGCGACGATAGCCGTGATCGGTCCGCTCGCCGACAACAAGCCCGAGCCGCTTGGCCCCTGGCACACGCTGGGCCAGGCCGAGGACGTCGTGACGGTGCTGCAGGGCATCAGGGCCCGCGCGTCAGCGGCGCAGGTCGTCTACGCGCCAGGTGCCGGCATCGAAGACACTGCGACGGCGGGATTCGCCGCCGCGGTCGCCGCCGCGAAGCGCGCCAACGTCGCGGTTCTGGTTCTCGGCGAGCGCGGCGACATGAGCGGCGAAGCAGCGAGCCGCGCGTCACTCGGACTACCGGGAGTGCAGCAGCAATTGCTCGAAGCGGTGGCGGCCACGGGCACGCCGGTGGTCCTCGTGCTGATGAACGGCCGCCCGTTGGTCCTCGAGTGGGCATCCGATCACGTGCCCGCGATCGTCGAGACGTGGTTCCTCGGCGTCGAGGCAGGGAATGCGACCGCCGACGTGCTGTTCGGCGACGTGAATCCGAGCGGCCGGTTGCCGGTCACCTTCCCGCGCGTGCTCGGCCAGGTGCCGATCTACTACAACCACCGCAACACCGGGCGGCCGCCCGACCCGAACAACAAGTTCACGTCGAAGTACCTCGATGTGCCCGTCACGCCGCGCTACGCATTCGGCTTTGGTCTGTCGTACACGACGTTTGCGTACAGCGATCTCAAGGTCAGCCCCGCCCGCGCCCGGGTCAGCGACACGGTGACCGCCACTGTGACTCTCGCGAACACCGGGAAGCGCGAAGGCACGGAAGTGGTGCAGCTCTACGTCCGCGACGAGGTCGCCAGTGTGAGCCCGCGCGTGCGCGAGCTGAAGGCCTTTCAGCGCGTGACACTGAAGCCGGGCGAATCGCGCGCCGTGAGCCTGCGCGTGGCGGTGCGCGACCTCTGGTTCATCGGGCTGGACATGAAGCCGGTCGTGGAGCCCGGCACGTTCCGGGTCTATGTCGGATCCAATTCGGCGGAGGGTGTCGAAGGCGGCTTCGAATGCATCCCCTGATTCTCGTCGCGTTGCTCCAGGCACACCCGACGGTGTGCTACGAAGTTTTCGTGCGGTCGTTTTACGACAGCAACGGCGACGGGATCGGCGATCTGCGCGGGCTGACGCAGAAGCTGGACTACATCGCCGGGTTGGGTGTCGACTGCGTGTGGCTGATGCCGGTGGCGGAGTCGCCGAGCTATCACGGCTACGACGTCACGAACTATTACAGGGTGGAGCCGGATTACGGCACGAACGACGATTTCAAGGCGTTCGTCGCCGCGGCGCACCACCGCCACGTGCGGGTGCTGGTCGATCTCGTGCTCAACCACACGTCGAGCGATCATCCCTGGTTCCAGGAAGCGCTGAAAGACTCGACGTCCCCCCATCGGAGCTGGTATCGCTGGTCTTCCTCAGCGGGCAACAATTGGCACAAGTCCCCGGTGCGGGACGAGTACTATTTCGGGCTGTTCTGGAGCGGCATGCCCGATCTCAACTACGAGAATCCCGCGGTCCTGGAGGAGATGAAGCGCGTCGCCCGGTTCTGGATCGACTCGATGCACGTCGACGGATTTCGGCTGGACGCGGTGCGTCACCTCGTGGAAGCAGGGACTGAATTCTCCAACACTCCCGGCACGCATGCCGTGCTGCGCGACTTCGGGGAATATGTTCGGAGCATCGCACCGCGGTCGTACACGATCGGCGAGGTGTGGGACAGCCCCGAGGTGATTCTCTCCTACTATCCCGACCAGCTCGACGCCTACTTCGCGTTTCCCATTTCCGAGGCGTTGATGGAGGCGGCGAGAACGGGAAAGAGCGGCGAGCTGCTGCTGCGGCTGCTGCAGTTCCAGCGCGCCCAGCCGGCGTGGCGCTGGGCGCCGTTCCAGCGCAATCACGACCAGACACGCACGCTCACCGCGCTCGGCGGCGACACGCTAGCGGCGCGATTGGCGGCGACGATTCTCCTCACACTGCCCGGCGTGCCGTTTGTCTATTACGGCGAGGAAATCGGGATGACGGGCGACAAGCCGGACGAGCGCCTTCGCACGCCGATGCAATGGACCGCCACGTCCGCGGGGTTCACCACCGGCAAGCCGTGGGAGGCGGCCCAGGGCGATTCGCTGACCACGAACGTGGCGTCGCAGGATCGAGCGAAGGGATCACTGCTCAACCTGTACCGGCGGCTGATTCGTCTGCGCGCCAGCAACGCCGCGCTCAGAACCGGGGACCTGTTGCCGGTGGCGACGGGCCGAGACGCCGTGCTCGCTTACATCCGGTCGGACGCAACACGGCCCGTGCTCGTCGTGGCGAACCTGGGCGTCGATTCCCAAGCGCCGCTGCCGTTGCCCCAGGGACGCTGGAAGCTCCGCAGCCTCTTGGGCCCGGAGGAAGCTCTCGCGACGCTCGCGCCGAAACACGTCTATGTGTTCGAGATGCAGTCGACCTCCGAGGCGACGGCCCACGCGCCCGCGTCGAGCGTGGAAACGACCGAGACCGATCAGAGTGCCACGTCGCTCGATCAGCTGTTGGCCGGCAAGATCGCGGGGGTCACCGTCACGCGCGCGGCCGGCGGCGGCATCAGCGTCCGGATGACGGGTCCGACATCGATTTACGGAGGGCAGGAGCCGCTGTTCGTGGTGGACGGCGTGCCGATCGAAGGGGGCACCGGTGGCACGCTGAGCTGGCTCAACCCGCGCGACATCGTATCGATCGAGGTGCTGAGGGGTTCTCAAGCCGCGATCTACGGCGTGCGTGGTACGAACGGCGTGATCATCATCAAGACGAAGGGTGCGCATTAGCCTGGAAGAGATCTTCGCGCTCACCAATGCGAACGGCATGGCCGTTCGCATCACGAACTACGGCGGCATCATCATGTCGCTGGTGGTGCCGGATGCGCATGGGCGCCAGGCCAATGTCGTGATCGGGTTCGATACGATCGAGCAGTATCAGAACAACCCGCAGTACTTCGGCGCGATCGTCGGGCGGTACGCGAATCGGATCGCGCACGGGCGGTTCGAGCTGGATGGGAAGACGTACCGCCTCGCCGCCAACAACGGTCCCAATCATCTGCACGGCGGGCGCGTCGGGTTCGACAAGGTCGTGTGGGAGGCGCGGCTGTTCAACGGGAGGGGGAGCGAAGTCAGCAGCCTGGTGCTCAGCCGTACGAGCCCTGACGGCGACGAAGGCTATCCCGGCACGTTGACCGCCCGCGTCACCTACAGCCTCACCAACCGCAACGAGCTGATCGTCGATTACTTCGCGACGACCGACAAGCCCACCCCGGTCAATCTGACGCAGCACAGCTATTTCAATCTCGCCGGCGCAGGCGATGTGCTCGACCATCTGCTCCAGATCGACGCCGATGGCTACACGCCGGTGGACGACACGCTCATTCCTACCGGCGCGATCGCACCGGTCGCCGGGACCGACTTCGATTTTCGCACCCCCACGGTCGTCGGCGCTCGCCGAGGCGGTCTGTACGACCACAACTTCGTGTTGAAGAGTGGAGGCGGAGCGAAGCTGGTCGACCCGAAGTCGGGCCGCACGCTCGTCGTGCGCACGACGGAGCCCGGCGTCCAGCTGTACACGGGCTACAAGCTTGGGCTGGCTCTCGAGACGCAGCACTATCCCGACTCGCCGAACCGGCCCAATTTCCCGTCCACGATTCTTCGGCCGGGCGCCGAGTATCGGTCGCGCACCGCGTTCGCCTTCGCAATGAAGGAGTAGCGTGCCGCACATCCAGCTCGGCGCCGTCGACTACGCCATCCTGATCACGTATTTCGCCTTCGTGCTCGGCATCGGCTGGGTGCTGCGGCGGCTGGTGCGCAACAGCGAAGACTTCTTCATCGCCGGCCGTTCCATGCCCGCGTGGATCGCGGGGCTGGCATTCATCTCGGCGAACCTCGGCGCGCAGGAAGTGATCGGGATGGCCGCCTCCGGCGCCAAGTACGGCATCATGACGAGCCACTTCTACTGGGTCGGCGCGATGCCGGCGATGGTGTTCGTCGGGCTCTTCATGATGCCGTTCTACTACGGCTCGCGGGCGCGCTCCGTGCCCGAGTACCTCAAGCTGCGCTTCGACGAGAAGACCCGTGGCCTGAACGCGATGACGTTCGCCGTGATGACGATCTTCTCCTCGGGCATCTCGATGTATGCGCTCGCGAAGCTGCTCGAGCTGGTGCTCGGCTGGAGCTTTCACGCCAGCATCATCCTCACCGGCATCATCGTCCTCGTTTACATCTTTCTGGGCGGGCTGCGGTCCGCGATCTACAACGAAGTCCTGCAGTTCTTCCTGATCGTCCTCGGGTTCCTGCCGCTGGTGCTCCTGGGGCTGAAGGACGTGGGTGGGTGGCACGGCCTGACGGCCAAGCTCGCGACCGTGGCGACCAACGCCGGGTTCGAGCCGGGCGCGTGGACCCATTCGTGGAAGTACATGGACTCGCCGAGTCACAATCCGATGGGGATGGAGTGGTTCGGGCTGGTGATGGGGTTGGGATTCGCGCTGTCGTTCGGCTATTGGTGCACGGACTTTCTGGTGGTGCAGCGGGCGATGGCCGCCGGCTCGATGACCGCGGCGCGCCGCACGCCGTTGATCGCGGCCGTCCCCAAGATGCTGATGCCGGTGCTGGTGATTCTGCCGGGCATGCTCGCGATCGGGCTGCATGCCTCACGCGGCGGCTTTTTGCCGATCGGCAGCGACGGCCAGCCGAACTACAACCTCGCCATCCCGATGATGCTGGCGCATTACCTGCCGTCAGGGCTGCTCGGCCTCGGGCTCACCGCGCTGATGGCGTCGTTCATGTCGGGGATGGCGGGCAATGTCACCGCGTTCAACAGCGTGTGGACCTACGACATCTACCAGTCCTACATCCGGCCGGGGCAATCCGACGCGCACTATCTCCGCGTGGGGCATGCGGCGACGGTGTTCGGGATCTTTGCGAGCGTGTTGGCCGCCTACTCGGCGACGCGCTTCAATAACATCCTCGACATGCTGCAGCTCGTCTTCTCATTCGTGAATGGGCCGCTGTTCGCGACGTTCCTGCTGGGGATGTTCTGGAAGCGCACGACGGGCCACGGGGCGTTCTACGGCCTGCTGACGGGAACGATCACCGCCGCGCTGCACTACGGGCTGACGCTGCCGCGCGGCGCCGTGCCCGGCATCAAGGGCGGGTTCCTCGGCGCGGTGCTGCATGTCTATCCGAGCGAGATGGCGCTGAACTTCTGGACCGCGCTGTTCGCGTGGACCGGCTGTTTCGTCGCGACGCTCGTGATCTCGTTGTTCACCAAGCGCACCAAGTCTGACGAGGAGCTGCGCGGGCTGGTGCATTCGTTGACGCCGCGCATAGAGGAGGGCTACCTGCCGTGGTACAAACGTCCCGTCGCGCTCGCTGTCCTGGTGCTGGTCGTGTCGACCGTTCTCAACGTGATCTTCTGGTGACGCGATGAACCTGGATCTGCGACTGCCGATCGGCGGGATGTTTTCGATCTTCGGCGTGATCCTGACGGCCTATGGGATGCTGTCGGACTCCGCGATCTACGAGCGCTCGCTCGGCATCAACGTGAACCTGTGGTGGGGCATTGTGTTGTTCGCGTTCGGGATTGTCATGTTCGGCTTCGGCTACCGCGCTTATCGGAGACCGGGGTGATACTCCCGTTCGGTATGCCCCACGAGCTGTGAACGATAGAAGTAGACATCTCGCAGATTCCCTGACGCGTACCGCTCTGCCTCATCGTTGAAATGCGGCGAGCGCGGGTCGCCGCTCTCGCCCCCCGCCGTAATCGCCCGAGCCTTCACGCTGTCCCCGAATTCGACCACAGCGACGAAGCTGTTGCCGCCCGTGCCGTACCACTTCTTCGTGTTGGGGTAGGGCCGAGCGCCGAAGGCGGCGAGCGAGCCCCAGATGCTCGCGGTGAACGGCACGGGGATGCTCGGCTGCGCGTCGTCGAAGTGCGGCGCGATGTCGTCGTTGATGCGCTGGAAGCGATTGATCTGTCCCCACGCCGTGCGCCACGTGCCGAAATCGGCGGTGAGCGCATCGACCGCCGCCGAGAGTGCTGCGAGCAGGTCGGCCGGCGCGGCGCGCGAGGTCGCGACGTACTGCATCACGGAGATCCCCGCCGCGCGGGCGCTCGGGGCCACGCGCCGGCCGGCACGCTCGCCCCAGAAGACAGCGAGCAACGT
>Ga0137415_10006879_pt1 | contig 11283 bp, 10 predicted proteins | sample CZODoug3_1_1_16f_FD_183082 | JGI IMG/M metagenome (GOLD analysis project Ga0137415, IMG submission 183082) | Vadose zone soil fungal communities from Angelo Coast Range Reserve, California, USA - CZODoug3_1_1_16fungal (Hybrid Assembly) | ecosystem: Environmental > Terrestrial > Soil > Vadose...
CGGCCAACGTCAGCGGTGACGGCGGTTGCCGCGCCACCATCTTTTCGAATACTGGCGGCCACTTCCTCGACCTGTGTTGCCGTCCGAGCCGCGACCACAACGTGAGCGCCCGCCTGGGCAATGGCCTCAGCGGTAGCCCGACCGATTCCCTTTCCAGCGCCCGTGATCACCGCCACCCGCCCCCTCAGCCAGTTTGGTGAATCAGCCACGGGATTTTGCACGGGTCCTGAATCTGACTTGATTGTAGAGGCGTTCGTGGGCGGAAATTGCAGCCTCGAGATTCAGGTTTGCCTCGGCGTGCCGCCTGCAATCGGCCCTGCTGATCATCGCCACTTGTCTAACCCGAAGCGCGGCACCGGCGACATCATCTGTTGGTACGAGAAAACCCGTCTTCCCGTGACGAACGACCTCGGCAAGGGCGCCGCGGTCATAGGCAATCACCGGAGTCCCGGCCGCCTGCGCCTCGGCGGCCGCCATGCCGAACGGCTCCTCCCACCTCGCTGGACACAGGACCGCGCAGGCGCGGGCCATAAGCTTCCAGATCTCGGTGCGCGGCACACCGCCATGGATCGTGATGTCTGGCTCGCCGCTATGAGAGTCGACCTCGTCGCGAGCATACTGCGCGTCGTACGGCTCGCCATAAAGGTCGATCGGAACTTCTGCCCGTCGGGCGATCGCGATGGCATGGGCCGCTCCTTTTTCAGGGCTGAATCGGCCGGCGAAGAGAAGATGGCCGCCCCCAGTGTCAGACCACGGAATCTGATTTACCGGGACGCCGTTGGGCAGGACGACATCGATGCGTGTTCGATGCCGCCAACCTGCTGCCGCGGCCGTCGAGACGGTCGCAACTGTCGGTGGATTCGCCGATCGCGATGCCTGGTCAAGAGCAGCCGCCATCGTGGCGTCGGGAGGTAAATGCAAGGTGTGGATGACCGGCGACTCCAGCGTACAGGCGAGTCGCACGGCCGGTGCATCGAAGGCGTGATTGTGGACGACGTCGTAGCGAACCTGCCTAACCGCGTCGAAGACCGTGCGGAAGGCGGCGTCGCCGGCAGGGCTGTCAGCCGCCGACGCGCGGTCCGCTCGGTATAACAGGCTCGTCAGTTCGTCAGCGCGCACTCTGGTATCGACGACGGTAACTCCGGGAATGACTGAACCTGCAGCCGCATACACGTCCACCTCATGGCCCCGCTCCGCGAGGCCACGCGCCAAATCGGCGACGACCGCTTGAGACCCGCCCAGCTGCGGCTCTCGAATGGGAGTGACCAGTGGGGCAACAACGGCGATTCGCATCAGGGTATCGTCTTGTAAGCCAGGTCACGCGGAGGGTTGACGCCAAGGATTTCATAGGGCACGTGACGATCACCGCGGCGCCTGATCTCGTCAACCGCGTGGGGGTAGAAAATCTGGGCCAGCTCGATCGCTTCCGTGATGGAAGCGAATTCCATCGCCATGTCTCCGGCAAACGAGAGATAGCGATAGCCACGCGCCGCGAGCCATTCCGGATGGTTCGGCCAGACGATCACCACCATGCCCTGCGTCGCGCAAACGCGTTCCATCTCCGCCAGTCCCGGGTCCCCGCCATGCGACGGCTCCGGGGTGAGCACGGAGCATGCAACGACGAGTTCAGCTGATCGATCGGCCACCGGAAGCGCGTCGAGGAACCCGCCGATGACGCGCACCTGTGCCGGTTGATGACCGCCCGTCCCACGCGTTGCGACGTGCCCGAGTTTTCGAGTCAGGATTTCGCGCAGTGGGGCCGCTGGTTCGATGGCGGTCAACTCATCGCATCGGCTTACCAGCTCGAGGGTGAGCCGCCCGCTACCGGCGCCGACCTCGACGATACGCTCGACGCGATCCGGGAGCCATCGGACGATGGCGGGATGCAGGCGCTCGGCCGTTACGAGGCGGTCGTAAAGCTCGGGTTCAAGACGATAGAGGAGCTCCCAGGCGAGATCCGGGTCGCGCTGGGGATCGGCCGAGCCGTCGATCAGCAGATGACGACGGTCGTCGGCCGAGATGGCCGCCAGGTCCTCCGGCGAATATCGCTCGAGCAGCGGGCCCGTGCGGACACGATCAACTGTCCACACTGCACTCGGCCCAGCTCTTCTCCGTTTCGTACACCCGGACGGTGCGGAGGGAACTCTCATGCAGATGCGGTCGCAGCCGATCCCAGAACGCGACGGCCAGATTTTCCGCGGTCGGAATCCGGTCCCGCAACCAGGGGACGTCAGTATTCAGGCTGCGATGATCGACCTGCTCGATGATCTGGCCGGCCATCAGGTCCGACAGCTGTTTCAAGTCCATCACGTATCCGGTCGCCGGATCGATCTCGCCGCTGACCACGACTTCGACCACGTAGTTGTGACCGTGCACGTTCACGCACTTGCCGTACAGTCGACGGTTTTCCTCATCGGAACGGGCCGGATCCCGCAGCTGATGGGCGGCATTGAAGCCCTCCCTACGGCTGATTCGCAGCTTGGGCGGGCTATCCATTGGCCAAGACGGCCCCGACGGCCGTTCGGCACGTGGCGAGAAATTCAGTAGTAAGGGGAATCACACGCCGCGCCACAGCCAGGTCGCCGGCCGCCGATAGGCGTCCCGCCATGGCTTTCACTCCTCCTACTGTGGTTAAAACTCGCCACCGATCGACGGACTTCCATCCGTCTTCCTGAATCCGATCCTATCTGATAATCAGCAACGGGACGCCCGCCCGAATCGAAACTTCTAGCGACTCGGCACCGGCACGATCAGCGACCTCAGGTCAACCAGGTCGTCCGCGAGAGTTGACTCGGACACTGCCACCTGCGCCCGAATCAGCCCCTGACACGCCCGCAACTCGCCGTCGGAATCGAGCTCCGGATCCCCGCCTCGGTTCAGGCCACAAGCGGCCCTCATGATTCCTTTCGATAGGTAGAAGGCCAGGAATTGGGACTCCGCCAGACTGCCTCGGATCACGATCTGATCCCAAGTTCTGGCGTGACCCACGTACTCGAGCTTGTCCTCGTACTGGTCGGACCAGAAACTGTGGATGTCGTCGTAGGGTCGCTGGTCGCCGAGCATGGCCCGAGCGGCCGCACGACCTTGCTTTTCAGCGTTGTTGTAATGCTCTACCCGCATCCGGCCGAACACGGGGTGGAGGTGATTGGCAACGTCGCCCGCGGCATAGACGTCCGGCGCACTGGTTCGGCAGGTTTCATCGACCAGGATCCCGTTGTCCAGCGCGATCTCGCTGCCCTTGAAGGCGTCGATGGCGGGCTCGATCCCAATGGCCACCACCGCAAGGTCGCAATCAATTCGCGCGCCCTTGGCGGTAATGGCGCCTGCGAGATGCTCCGAGCCTTCGAATCCGACCACCCGATCCTCGGTCACCAGCTGGACGCCGTGGTTTCGGTGGATGCGTGCCATCACCGCCCCCACCTCACTACCGACCACCGCTGTCAGCGGGGCCATACCGTTGAGTACCGCGGTGACCTCGAGGCCCAGCTGGCGAAGCGAGGCGGCCACCTCAGACCCGATGAAACCCATCCCCACGACTAGCGCTCGAGCCCCCGGATGGGCAGCCCGGCGGATCGCGTCGCATTCCGCCAGCGTTCGGAGCTGATACACGCCGGGCGTCGCGGCTCCGGGCACTTGAAATCTCCGGTTTCGGCCGCCCGTGCAAAGTAGAAGCTTGTCGTACTCGACTGTTTCCTCACCCTGAAGGATCAGCTTCTTCAGCCTGGTGTCGACAGCCTGAATGGTGACCCCGGTCCGACGCTCAACGCCGTTGTCCCCGTACCATTCCGCGGGCTTGACGAGCCAGCCGCCGAGGCCTTCCTCACCGCGCATGTACGTCTTGGAAAGGGGCGGCCGGCCGAAGGGAATACCGGGCTCATCTCCGAGCATCACGATGCGGCCGCGCCACCCCTCCTCCCGGAGGGTCGCGGCGGCATTTCCGCCGGCCAACCCGGTGCCAACGATGACGGCGGTCTGGTGTGAGGTCAACCGATCATCCCGTTTCTAATTAGAGTCGCTCAGCAGGGGAACAGGAGATCTGAATGGGGTTTTTGGAGGCGAGTGCGGGATTCGAACCCGCGGTGGAGGTTTTGCAGACCTCTGCCTTACCACTTGGCTAACTCGCCACCGGCCCAGCCAATCGCATAGTTTAGTGGGCGCTCCGCCCCTGCCCGTTCTGCTATCAGCTTATTTGTCAGTCATGTGCTGCGTCGGCGCGCGGCCGCCGGCACATAATCACCCATCGTGCGGAGATCGCGGCTCCCGCTTGCCGGGCTGATCGTCCTTTTTTCACTCCTTGCCGCCTGCGCTCCAATCCCCGCGTTCATCGCACCCCCTCTTGGGAGCTCGATCAACGTTGGCGCCGTCCTCTCCCTCACCGGGAGCCAGGCCGAAAGCGGCCAGATGGCCAAGGAGGGCTATCTCTTCTGCCAGGACTGGATCAATGCCAAGGGCGGGGTGACCCTGAAGGGTTCCGGCCACCGGCTGAACATCGACATCGCGGATGACCAGAGCCGCCCATCGATCGCCGCGGAGGTCACCGAACAGCTGATCTCGCAGAATCACGAGACCCTGCTGCTGGGCCCCTCGAACGACGCCACCACGAGCCGGGCCGCGCCCGTTGCCGAGCAACACCAGGTGCCCATGGTGACCAACGGCGCATCGTCCGATGCCATCTTCAACAATCAGTACCACTATCTATTCGGTGTGCTGGCGCCCCATAGTCGCCAGCTTCAGGGTGTCATCGACATGGCCCTGGCCCAGAACCCAAAACCCGCCTCCATGGCGATCCTCGCCGCCAGCGATAGCCTCTCCGCCGAGGTCGCCAACGCGACGGTCGGCTACGCCCAGGCAAAAGGCCTGAACGTCGTGTATGGCGCGAGCTACACCACCGGCGTCAACGACCTCAGCGGTCTGCTAGGAGCGGCGGCCGGCACGGGCCCCGATCTACTGTTCGAGGTCGGCCATCCGGCCGAGAGCGTGCGCACCATCCAGCAGGCGCAGCAGATGAAGATCCAGCCCAAACTACTGGCGTTCGCGGACGGCCCGGGCACGGCGCAATTCACGAACGACCTCCGTGCGGCAGCGAACTACAGCGTGGGGACGACGCAGTGGGCGCCCGGCACCCGTAACCGGACGAGCTATTTCATCGACAGCTTCCATTACTCGCTGGCTTTCGCCGTGCAATTCGGGCACATGCCGGACCAGTACGCCGCCGCGGCGACCGCCGCCTGCCTGACGCTCGAGGTGGCGATCGAACAGGCCAATTCGACGCAGCCCCGGTGGGTCCGCGATGCGCTCGCCGTCATGGACCTCAACACCTTCTTCGGCGAGATCAAGTTCGACGATCGTGGCGCGAACACCGCCAAGCCCGTCTACGTTCAGCAGGTTCAGGCTGGCCACCCCGTGCTGATCTGGCCGCCCGAAGTGGCCACCGCGCGCCCGCGCTACCCCGACCCGGGCTGGGCGAAGCGCTAGGTCTCACGATCAGCGGCGTACCAAACGACGTCAAGACCCCGCCACTGAGCCGTGCCCCGGTAGGTCAGCCCGAGCCGCTCCATCACCGCTCGAGATCTGGCGTTGGCCGGCACGGTGATCGAGATCAGCTGGGCGTCGTCGAGCAGTAGCTCGCGCCAGCACTCCATGGCCGCCCGGCCGCCTTCGGTCGCCAAGCCCTGGCCCCAATAATCGCGATGCAGCGTCCACCCCACCTCGATCGGGTCAGGCGCCAGCGGCCAGTCGTGGTGGCGTAGCAGGCCGATCCGACCGATGAGCCGATCGGTGCGGAGGTCGACCGCCGCCCACTGACAGACGCCGTCCTCACGCCACATACGCGAGAACCGCTCGATCTGCTTTTCGGTTCCCGCCCGGTCGAGGGCGGGCATGTGGGCGAGGTACTCCGGTTGCGCGTAGATCGTGGTCAGCGCGTCGAGGTCGTCCGGCCGCCAGTGCCGCAAACGCAGGCGCGCCGTTGTGAGCTCGGCCGGAACCGGGCGGTTGACGGTTTAAGACTCGGCCAGCAGTCGGGCCAGTTGCGCCATCACCCGGACCCCCGATCCGGTTGGGCCCCTGGGGACCGTCTTCAGCTCGGAGGCATCCTGCCAGGCGCTGCCCGCGATGTCGAGGTGGACCCACGGGCGGCCTTCGACGAACTCACGCAAAAAGAGTGCCGCCGTCGTTGCGCCGGCCCAGGGAACGGTCGAGTTCTTGATGTCGGCGATCTCGCTGTCGATCAGGCCGTCGTAGTCGGCCCAGGTGGGCAGTTCCCACACGCGTTCACCGGCGAGGTCGGCGGCGCGCCGCACCTGGTCCATCAGCGCCGGGTCGTTGCCGAAGGCGCCGATGGCGAGCGGACCCAGGGTGCGCATGATCGATCCGGTGAGGGTCGCGATATCGACGATGTGGGTGGCGCCCTCCTTGACGGCATAGGTGATGCCGTCGGAAAGGATCAGGCGACCCTCCGCATCGGTGTTGATGATCTCGATCGTCTTGCCACCCGATCCGGTCACGACGTCACCCGGCTTGATGGCACGGCCGGAGGGCATGTTCTCCGTGGTGGGCACGACGCCGATGACATTGATCTTCGGCTCGAGCTCGGCGATCGCCAGCATGGCGCCGACCACGGCGGCGCCGCCACCCATGTCGGATTTCATCATCTCCATGTTCTGGGCCGGCTTGATCGAGATGCCGCCGCTGTCGAACGTGATGCCCTTGCCGACCAGCGCCAGCATCGGGCCGCCCTTGCGGCCCCCCGAATAACGCAGCACGATCATCTTCGCCGGCTCGTCGGAGCCGCGCGCCACCGCCAGCAGCGCGCCCATCTTGAGCCGGCGCATGTCGTCGACCTCGAGGACTTTCAGGTCGAGACCGGTTCCTTTGACCGCTTCCTTGACTTTTTCGACAAAGACCGTTGGGGTGAAGGCGTTCGCCGGCGCGTTCACCCACTCCCGGATGCGATTGGTGGCGTCGGCCAGCACGACGGCATCTTTCACCGCTGCGGAGGCTGCTTTGTCCCCGTCGAGGCCGACGATATTCAGGGCGCTGATCTGTGTCACCGCATGCTCGTGATGCGTCTTTAGCGAGCCGACGTCGAAATTGCTCAGCCCGATGCCTTCGGTGACAGCCCGAGCCACGTCGGCAGCGCCTGCCCGAGCCGCGACCTCTTTAGAGAGAACGACGGTAACCCGGCGATGACCACGCTTGCGCAGCACCCGGCCGGCAGCCTGCAGGGCATTGCGCAGCCGCACCATGTCGAGTTCCTCGGGCTTGCCAACGCCGACCAGGACGGTCCACTTGCTGGGCAGCGTGTTGAGGTTGTGAACCGGCACCAGCTCCATGAACTTGCCTCGGAACTCCCGGTCCGTGAGCAGCTGGCTGATGGCGCCCTTCAACTTCTTGTCCAGGGCGACCGCTTCCGGCGGCAGCTTCGACTGCCCTTCAAAGATCGGCAGGATGAGGGCATCCGCCTCCGCCTTTTCAGGGGCGGTGGTCAGCAGCCGTGCCTGCATGCGTCCTCCTGCGCTCGCCCTCGCAAAACCTCCGTATTGTACGTGCCCCGCCTACGGAACTTGCGGACCTCGCTTGCGGGCCTGCCGCTCCTGGAACCGGCGTTCCATTTCCTTGAGGTCCGCTTCTGTGTAGCGGTTCCGGCCGAGCTCGTCCTGCCGGCTGGCGGTCACGATGCCAAGCCGGATCCAGGTCGCGATCGTCGCCGGCGAGACACCGAGCTTTTCAGCGGCCTCGGTGATCGAGTAGAGCCGCTCCTGACCCGCCAGCTGGATTGCCTCGGGATCCTCCATGTGCGGCATGTTATCGAGTTGCGCGGGTACGCGAGGCTGGATTGATCGGTGCCGGTAGCATTACGCATGCATGGAAGATCTTCGGCCGCCGGTGCGCTGCCCGCAATGCAACGGTGAGCCCAACTGGCAGGAAGTACGGCAACCCTTTGTCGACGCGGACCCGCCCGGCCGGTTGGGCGTGCATCCACTGATCGGGTGGCGTTGCAATATCTACCCGTATTTTCTTCCCGTCTCGCAGTGGGAGAGCTGACAGAGCGTTCCGCGCCGCGTTAGTCAGGCGTCGACGAGGAGGCCCTGGAGGGGACCGAGCAGAAGACCCGAGCGCCGGGAAACCCCGGGCAACATGGTCAGCCGGTGGGTCGCCCGTTCTCCTCGTTTTTGGCGCTCCGCCTGTTCGTGAGCGATCGGCTTCCAGAGGCGGTCGATGACGTCAGTTGGATCACCGGCCACTTCATTGACTGGCCGCTGCAGGTGCTCCGCCCATAGGCGCAAGCGGGTTTGCTGCGCAAGTCGCGGATCGTGGCTGACGAGGTTCATCTCGGTGTCATTGAAGAGGGAGTGCTCGTTGAGGTTGGCCGACCCGATCGTCACCCAGGCATCGTCGACGATACCCACCTTGGCGTGAACGTAGATCGGCCAGTCCTTCTCGCCGCCGATCGCGTAGAGCGTGCACGCCAGCAGCCGGCCGCCGTCGCCATCGGCCTGGACCAGCGTGCCGAGCTGGCCGCGAGTATCGTCGCCCCCGTTATCCGGTTTAGCGGGAAGGACCAGCACCAGGCGAAAGTCGGGCGTCGGCGGCTTCGCGAGCTTCTGGCGAAGCACCTCCAGAATCTCGGGCGACCAGAGGAACTGATTCTCGAGATAGATGAATCGCTGGGCGGCCCGCAGCGCCCGCAGGTAGGACTCGAGGATGCGAAAATCCCCGCGGGGGAGCAGCGGGTACATGCCGTCTGGGACGGTGCGCACGACCTGCAGCTCGACGTCGCCGGCCGGTGGTGGCGTGGCAACCGGCGGGAGCGCCTCGCCGGTGATCGCCCGCCAGCGCATCGCAAAGTTTTCCGCGACGTCCTGCACGGCGGGTCCTGCAATTCGCGCCGCGACATCGTGCCAGCCGATCGCGCCGCGCGGCTTGTGCTCCTGGGTGTCCCATCGGTCGCCATGGAAACTGGTCAGGTCGATGCCACCGACGAAGGCAATGCGATCATCGATCACGATCGTTTTTTCGTGGTGGCAGTGCATCGGCCGCTCTCGGGCATCGAGCGCGCACTGGATAGGGTTGCCGGCGGTGAGCTCGTCGCGGACCTTGCGGACGGCGGCCCGCCAGGGCTGCATCACGGGCAACGGGACGCCCGCCCAGATCAGTACCCGGACGGGGATGCGTGCCGCAACCTCGGCGAGCAATTCCTTCAGGACGATCGGCCGTTCGTCTCGGGTCATGGCAAAGGTCGGCGTGCCGTGCCAGCCGGTGATGTGAAGGTGCGATCGGGCTTCCGCGATGCCCACGGCCATCGCATGGAGCGCGTCGGCTCCATCGATCAGCACCTCGACCGCGTTGCCCGCTCGTGGAGGCGGGTCACCCTCGGCCCATGCGCCCGCCGTAGCATCGATGGCTCTGGTCCAGCCAACGTGCTGGAGCCTTCGCCGGTGATGGGAGACGGTCAGCCGCTCGACCAGCTGGCCGAGTGCGTCGTCGGCCACGTCGCGCGGGCTCTTTGTCGGCACGTCCGCTTCAGGGTAGCTGCTAGGCTTCGCCGGATGTCACATCAGATCATTCAAATCATCACTGCGGGCGGGCTCATCGCCATCTTCCTCACGATGGCCGCGGAGAGCGCCGGCATCCCGATCTCCAGTGAAATCGTCGTTCCGCTCGGCGGCGCGCTGGCCTCGCAGGGCAAGCTGTCCTTCCTCGGCGTCGTCGTGGCGGCCAGCGCCGGCAACTTGCTGGGCTCGCTGATCGCCTACCTGCTCGTCCGCCGTTACGGCGAAGTGCTGATCCTCGGGCCTGGCCGGCGCGTTGGCCTCACCGCGGGCCACCTGCGGCTGGCGAACCGGTTCTTCGAACGCTGGGGCCTGTTTGCGGTCTTCGCCGGCCGCCTGCTGCCGGTCATTCGCACCTACATCTCGTTTCCGGCCGGCCTCTCCCGCATCACGATCGTCCCCTTCACGCTGGCGACCATCGCCGGGGCCATTCCGTGGAACCTGGCCCTCGCCTTTGCCGGCTACAAGTTGGGCCAGAACTACGAGCGGGTGGCTAGCGCCCTCGGTCCCTTCACCATCCCGCTGGCCATCCTCGTGCTCCTCGCCATCGTCGTCGCCTACTACTACGGCAGGCGCATCGGGGAAGCCGAAGCCAGTTAACGGACGGCGGCGACGATCTCCGGGTCAAGCCCGGGATATTTCTTGAATTCCGCGGCCCGTTCCTGCTTGAGGCGTTGCACCCACTGTTGGTACTCGTCGGTCCGCCCCGTCCGTTGATAGAGGCGGCGGGGCTGGAGCACCTCGATGTCGTCGACACCCGGAACGCCCTCCGCGACCTCGTAGCCGAAGTCGGGGTCATTCGACCAGGCGATGGTGCCTTCGGCGACCGCTTTGACGATCGCACTCGAGTATTCGATGGTGACCTTCTTGCTGCCCGCGGACCCGTCGCCACCGCCGACGCTGCCCGTGTTCATGAGATAGACCTCGAACGGACGCGAGCGGTGCAGCTCGAGGAAGCGATTGCCCTGCTGTTCGTGCCGAAGCGGGAAGAACGGGTTGGTCCCGGGGACCCGCAGCGCTTTGCCCATCTCGTCCTTGCCACCGGCCGACGTGCCCTGGGTCTCCCCGAGCATGAAGTAGGCGGCTGCATGCGCGGAATCGAGCCTGGCCACCCCGGGAATGATGTTGTCGTTGCGATTGAGGATCAGCAGGACGTCGGCCGGCCCGATGTTGCGCGCATCTTCGACCCAGCCCAGGGCGGAGAGCTCGAAGGTGGCGCGGCCATTCTGCGTGTAGCTGGTGTCGAAGAAGTCGACCGGCCCGCCATCCTCCTTCTGCGAGACGTTTTCCAGATAGGCGTCCCGCTTGGTGACCGCGCCATAGATCGTCGGCTCGTGCTTGGGGTCCAGACCGAAGGTCTTGGCGAAGCAGCCGTTTTCGGTGCCGTAGATCTTTCCCCCGCCCATCAGCGCGATGAAATCGTCCTGCACCGGCTTGGAATTGTTCTGCCGGGTGAAGGTCGTGGTCGTCTTGCCGGTGCCGCTGAGGCCGACGATGATGATGACGCGCTGGCGGTCCCCGACCGGGATCACCTTGCAGCCCGCATGCATGGGGAGGCCGCCGGCGTCGTAGACCTTCTTGTTCCACATCCGCAGGCCGCCCTTCTTCGACTCACCGAAATAGTCGGAGTTGATCACCCGCGTAATCCCGGCCTCCAGGTCGACGAAGATGGCGCGGTCGCTCGGGTAACCGGGCGCCGTCAAGTTGGGGGTGTCGATGATGGTGATTT
>Ga0137415_10006880_pt1 | contig 11282 bp, 7 predicted proteins | sample CZODoug3_1_1_16f_FD_183082 | JGI IMG/M metagenome (GOLD analysis project Ga0137415, IMG submission 183082) | Vadose zone soil fungal communities from Angelo Coast Range Reserve, California, USA - CZODoug3_1_1_16fungal (Hybrid Assembly) | ecosystem: Environmental > Terrestrial > Soil > Vadose...
CTCTTTACCTTACTTATTTATATTGGCCCTGTATTGTTTGCTTATTTAAATAATGAGCATAGTTTACAAGATAATTAAATAGGGCCATTTCTAAGCCTTGCTATGTTGAGTTGACGAAAAGGCAGCCTAAAGGCGAGTTCAGATTTTATCTATTACCTAGGTATTTGTTCTTGTTATGATCATTTTAGGTCGACAGAAGCTTTTATAGCTGATCTTACCCTCAAATTAAAAATAAAATTAAGAACAATGAAAAAAAAAACGCTATTCCAACGAATGTTAATAGGTATTCAAAAAGGTTGAAATACACCAACCTTGCCTGCTAATGTTTTATCATTTGAAAGACAGCCTTTAATGCGAATTTTTAGAGTAATAGGTGGTATAAATGTAGGTATATTATTTTGACAACGATATCACCTGCAAGGGGGTGCACCAACATTTGTTTTATATGTTTCGCTATTTATCGCTTCAATTTTTGGTGTTTATTTAATAGTACTTACTATTATTAGATTTAAACACATGTGAAAAGTACTAAAGAATCATGATTTAGATGTTAAAAACTAACCATTCGACCGATTTGCTACTATGTTTGGTAGAGTCCTCTTCTGTTTAAAAGGGGCTTGTGATATGGCAGGTCCAGAAAACATGCTTCAGTGTTAGGTTTGATGGTCGGTTTCGATTAAATATTCACAGAAACAGGAGCAGTATTTATTCCTGCAGTAGCTAAAGTTTTTAAAGTTATAGTCCCAGGGACCATTTTTGTGCCAAATGTAACTGATAATTTGGGTTTTGTTAAGAATACTATTATTCCACAAATTCAACTAAATATTGCTGATTCTAAAAAAATAGAAGCTACTAAAGCAATTATAGAACGAGACGGTTTAGATTGAGGTTTAACTGATCTTCAAATTGAGGAACTTATCAAAGATTGCGACTTCAAATCATTAGAAGACAACAATAAAATACTACGAGATCAAATGAAGAAATGTTTAACCGATTATGCCGATAGTTTGTTAGATAATGAAACTAAGTCACAAATGCTACGCACTAACAAATTTAAATAATTTACAGATAAAAACCAAGAGTTAGGCCCAATTGACAATTAACCCCCTTTTTTCGACATAAAAATTTAAGAGTATAAGGTTAAACTGTGGTAAACCCTTAAAAAGTTCGATTATTTTTTTAATTTTATGTATACTATGTAACCATTTATTTGAAAACAGACTATAGTTTTTAACTACTTTTTGTTTTTTTTACTTTAATCTTTTAGGATCACTCCGTCACATATCTATTTTTCTCAGCCTAAAAACCACGTTGTCTGGTCTCGGATAAAATCCACCGTCAACAATTGGAAGTGATTACGTGTAAAAGTTATGTTCAGTAGCATTTATAGAAATTATATAATGAATTTACGGTGTAGGCCCATATGGGGGGTGCCCCCTTTTAGATACTTCGATCTTACAATACAAGTCTTTTAAATTAATAAATATTTTACGTGTATTTACACTAACAGTTTTTAAATTTCCCGCTAATGTAATAAATCGTTTAAATCATTTGCGTTAAAAAAATCAATTATTTACCTCTTTCGATTTTATGCTAACAATGTAATCCTCCGCAGGGCCATCCAACACAATATGTTTAAGGAGAAATGAATTAATTATAATAGACCTAAAATGAGCGTATACCTAATTGATTACCATCCCATGTATCCTATAAATAATATAAAATAAATAAACTGTCCATATATGTGTAATGCCCCCCCCCGGATTATCCGTCCTATTTACTAAATGGTTTATTACAATTGAAGGATTACATTATCATTAATAGCTGTTGCGGGCCCCCCTGCGATGAGCTCTGCTGGCTAGGGGTAGATATTTTACCACAATATTTGTCAATGATATTATTTTAGTCTTGTGTTTATTATTGGTTACTCCCCGCGCAGCGCCCCCGCTCTGCTGCAATTGTTGGGGCATTAATCTAGTTCTTTATTTAAGTTGAAGCAATTGTTGGGGCCAACTAAATACACTCCTATTATTTTCAGGTTTGATGACATTGTTTTCGATAACTTTGTGGTTAATGCTAATTTAACAAGCATCGTACTATTAATAAATTGAATTGTATAAGTATCCTATTTAAATCCAAATTCTACTATGGGCCTCTGCCATTCGGGAGTAGCCAAGTCAGATTTCATACAACTGGTAAGCACAAAAAGTAAAAGAGGAAGCTGAATATTGATAGACACTTTTTTACTTGGGATACTATTTCGACTTACTGTAAAACAGCGAGATGCGAGTATAAAGGGGAATATCATGGCTCCTTTAAGTCTATATCTAATTGGATCTCAGTTTAGTTATAGGATGATGGAGGTTATTTTTTATTTCATTATTTGTTAGCTAATTAACTATTTAATATATATATGAGCCTGCCACTAGCCCCAATTAGGGGCCAAGCTAAGAAGCTGGGTGCTGCGAAGCAACTAACTTCATTTGAAGTAGGTAACCTTAAGTATTCCGCATATCTTTAGAGGTGTACATTATCTCTAACTTATACACACTCAAAATGCAACGTATGTATAGCATGATGTATAATGATATTAAATTATGAAATGGTGTCTTTAGCCTTAATTACTTATTGTGTACTGGCCCCGTATTGCTTATTTAAATAATAAGATAGCGTAGTTTACAATATAGGATAATAAGGGCCAATTCTAAATCTTGCCATGTTGAGGTGAAGAAAAGGCAGCCTAAAGGCGAGGTAAGTTTTTACCTACTGGGCCCAATTGATAGGTATTTGCTTATTCTCGTTATGATCATTTTAGGTCGACAGAAGCTTTTATAGCTGATCTTACCCTCAAATTAAAAATACATATAAATAAAAACAAACATGAAAAAAATTCAACATAATATAAACTATTTAGTTGGCTACTCCCCAATCAATAGAAGCACCCACGTTTCACATGGTAATAGAGGTAATAAATATATTGGCAGCTACGCAGGCCCAGGCCCCATCAAAGGTCTAAATATAATTGTAAATGATAATAAAAAATTAATACCCTTATTTGAAGGAAGATTCAATCAGTTTGTACTTAGACATAAAGGTACAGACCTAAATAGTCCAGAAGCAATAATAAAATTACTAAATAGTAGATCTAGATCGTTTTTAAAAGTATTAGAAAGTTTGGTTATACCATTTAAAAATATAGATAGAAATATCACAAATTATTGCAATCCGCACCAACCCTTAGCTACTTCAAGTTTAAGAGAACAGGCCACAATGGTTAGAGGTAAAGGTGTTGTTGGGGGCAGCGCATGAAAATCTACAACATCTAGTCCTCACTTAAAGGGGGCAGCGAAAAAAGTATTAGGTGTGAAAAAAGTACATCCGAAAAGATTAGCTTCTTTAACAAAAGATATTAGGGGGAGAAGTCCTTTATTATCTATAGGAAATAACTCATTACAAGGTAATTCTACAGTAGATGTTGGGTCAGTGAATAGCGTAACGCCCTTATATCTAAATGGAACAGCAGCAGGTGGGAAAGTTAATACTGATATACTAACACAAAAAATAGATTCTTTAACACAATCTTTAAATAACAATAAATTATCTATACCATTCAATCTATTAAAACCGTTAGCAGCTACTCCAAGTATAAGAATCAGCCCTAGCATTGCAGGGGTTGCGGTTGCCTGTGAAACTGGCGTAAGTGGGGGGGCCAATTCAACAAATTTATTAAGTAATGATTCACAATCTAACAACTTGACAACTATTCCTTATCTAGCAGCTCTTATGTCTGGAAAAATGAATGGTTTACCTGCAATTAGGGCCAATAAATTGGGGCATCAAACCAGTTGACAATCTATTAGAAAAAGTAAATATTTAGGAATGTTTATGCCATTTAGTTCTATTAATCCTTACCAACAATATATAAACGCCCCAACTAATTTTAACGCAGGCCCATCTAATAACACGAAAATACAAAATCTATTTGGTTTATTAGAGTATGCATTTATAGCTATGTCTTGTTTAATTAGTAAACCTGTCTATTCAGAAACACCAGATAAAATTAATATTAACTTATTTTATTATTTAGTAGCTAGTGATTCTAATCTAAAACAAGGGGCAATGAATAAAGTTACAGCACCTATTGCAAAATCTTATAATGGAATAGAAATTAAAAATGTAACACAACCATCTGAATATGCCTCACGAGCAGGTATAAATAATATTGGGCCCGGTTTAAAAAAAACTGCCCCAACAAAAGGTTCAATAAGTGGTTTAGTAGCCAATAATTCTATGAAACTATTCACTCAAAGTAATATGCAAAAATTAAATTTATTATGTCTGATATTAAGTAGAATATTTAAAAAACCAGTAGAACTAGATTTAATACGATTACACTTACCTTATTTTGATGATAATATTTTAGTTAAAGCTATTGGAATAATGAGTAAAGATGTAAATGTAAGAAATATTTTTAACATAATTTTTACCAAAACAAAAATTGCAACATTATTTAAAAATCCGCTTAATTCTGCTGTCTCAAGAACAGGTGGTGTTAATTCTTACCTAGCTGGTATTAAAATAAGAATAGGTGGAAGATTGATGACACAAAGAGTAATACCTAGATTAAGTACTAGAGTTACCCAAAAAGGTGCTATAACTAGAGGAAAAATAAAATATATTAATTCTTCAAGAGTAAATCTTAAAAACAAAAGAGGTGCCCATAGCATTACAGTTACAATGAGTCATTTAATCTAATACCTTACATCTACTACACAATACAATCAAATAGAAACAGTACCTGCGAACCCACAGCGGAACAAGTAACACCTTAGCAATCCCGCCTAGCTGCCCCCACCCTAGCTATTAGGCCCCCCCAATTAGGGAGTAGCCAATGCATTAGCCCCTGCAATACTGGCAGGGGAGTAGCCAAGCCTATTAATGGTAATGGTGATTCATGCAAGGGACCGCGTTAAGTATAATTAGGATAAGGTACACTTATGCTATACCGGTTGTAATTAACAAATACTCTTTTTTGGTGCCGTATAATTAATATCAATGTTTACCCCACCCTTCGCTCCCCTGCAGAGCCAATCGCAACCCGTAAAAAGGGGAAGTAGCAGCCTCAACTTTATTTTTATAAACTGGCTTCAGGTGGGATGAATGCCCCAACAATTTTAATTACACAGAGCAACCCTTTATTACAAAACAAATTAGAATAATAATTTATTCGTATTGAATTATGATTTTCTAACTTACACTCAGCTACAAACTTAAGTACAACCCATCCTCTACACATCTCAGCCAGCTTCCTGCGGGGGCAGGGCAGGTTTTGATTTGATTGGATTGGGATATCTAAATCCTAGATATGGAAAACTAGTGCTAGAATTGTATTGGGCCGTCTTGGATTGGCTCTGCATTAGTTAGGGGCCAACACAAGTAACGGGCTGGGAGTAGTAGAAACTCATTCAATTTTTTTAGGTGAAACCTACAATGAACAACGGACTCTTATGTTTATCCATCTTGTTGACTCCCCGGGGGCCATTCCAAGGTACTGGCGCCAGCTTCCGGCTTTGCTGGGCTACTCCCCTGATGAAGGGCAGACGGGAGCGTAGAAATCATAGCTGCCCCGGAAATAAGATTTTACAATATAGGGTAAGATAGATCCTGTAAGTTTATAATTCATTGATTACTGCCTTTTAATGTTGACCATCCCCTGGGCCTAATCTCGTTGCAGAGGCTATAGGTAGTGCACATCAGATAAGGGTGTATGGATTAACGATCGTTGGCTTACTTAATTTAAATACAAATGCTTCGCACTGGCTGTAAAATAAACTACTTACACCTTCTTGCGCTTCGTATCAGAGTTAGTGCGCTTACTGCTTTTTCTCGTATATTACTTGCGATTAGGGCACCTGTACCCTTAAGGGAGGCCCAAGAAACAGGCTGAGGGGGGGCAGGGTATTGTTTGTGTTGGCCCAAAGTGTAAATTGTACTTAGGTAATTTATTGGTGGCCCTGCCAAGTAAAGTTATAGTCAGCGCAGGCTGCTGTATCCATGTTGGAGCAGTACTTTATAAAAATATACAAACCATGAAAAATTTATTTATTGATTTATTAGCCTGAGGTACTATATTTTCAAGTGTATTAGTTATTGTTTCTGTAAATCCTGTTATAGCTGTGATATTTTTAATTGCAGTTTTCTGTAATGCAGCTGGATTTTTAATATTATTAGGTGTAGGGTTCATAGGTATTTCATATTTGATTATATATGTAGGAGCTATTACTGTTTTATTCCTTTTTGTAATCATGATGTTTAACATTAAATTATCTGATATTGTAAATACTCAAGCACAAATTAATGCTAATATGTCTTTTGTTCTTGCTATTACTGGTTTATTCGTATATGAAATGAAATGAATTTTACCTTTTGCAGTTAATGATGTTTCAGGTTTACCTACTTTATTCTTACATCAAACTAATAAAATATTATTAAGTTCTAATACCTATACAGTAAATAATGTTTTAAGTACATTCAATCCTAATACAGCTGATACTTCATTTACAAGTTTCTTACAAATAGAAACATTAGGTGAAGGTTTATACACTTACGGTGCACCTTTATTAATAAGTTGTAGTATGCTTCTATTATTATCTATGATCGCTCCTATATTTATATCAGGTAAATTTAAACAAAGCTAAATATAAAACCCTAATTAAGTATCATTAAGACCACATACTTAGGTTCATCATTAAACATTAAAATACAAATTGTTGGCGCAACCAATCTAATTATAACTGGTAATTAAAAACCAAATAAAAATTTAACCCCTTCTATACTTACCCTTTGCCTGTCAGCTAATGGCGTAATGTAGCCTCACCCACTCCTATACCTTTCCCCTCGCCGGTAAACAAAGGCTTTAAGTCACGCCCCCCACCCCCCCAAAAAAAATTATATAAATAAGGGCGAGACGGATGAAGGGAGAAAACAACACAGAAAATAAAAGTGGGTACATATGAAAAAGGTGTATTTCGATGAATAACATATTATTATGGGGTATACTTTAAGGTTGGATTTCTTTAACCCCTCAATAATAGATTTTATTCATTAACAATAAATAAACAACAGAAAATGATACAATTTATATTTTTAAAACTTGTTAGGTTTGCAGGAGCTGATAAAGCTTTTCTCCACCTGTTTAAAAATTTATTTTCCATTACACCTATGTTAATTAAAAATGTAGGTATTATTCAAATGGGCTATGCAATCTATCAATTAAATGGATTCTTGGCGAAAGGTTTAGCTCTGAAACATTTACCCGCTGTAATCTTGGATAGAATGAATCCTGTGATAGTAAGAGATTTTATAAATGTGATTTATCCTTACATAGAAATATGTTTGGCTAAAAATTCATTCTTGTTAAAAAACTTCTTTAGATTGTATTCAGGTTTTTTTATGATAGGGTTGATTAGACCCTTTCTAACCACAATCTTAAAATACACATCTGGATTAATATTCGCAAGCTTAGGTATCACATTTAATGAAGTATTATCAGGGATATCATTATTAAAAGACATATCAGACAAAATACTACATATCATACCTGTGATTCCTTTTATAAGCGATATTACAAACCATTTGAAAAATATGATAGTAAATAAAGATTTAGGTGTTCCAGATATTAAAACTGAAGCTAATTCAAATCTATCATCAATTTTATCTATAACGGCACTTATCATTATAGGTGCTAGTTCTTTAATCATTCTTGCATTGGCAGGAGATTATTTTATACCAACCTTTACAAGATCTATTCCAGGTGTTGAAACGGTTTTAACCTCATGATATTCATTATGTGATTATGTTTGATAATTTAATGGTACAACAGATGCCCCTTCGACACCTAGACCCTCATCACCAGATATTTTTCTTAATTCTGATAGTATATCTAGAAGCAGCTCTTCATCTATTAATCCATTGACACCAGAAGCTTGTAGAGGCGGTATACCTGTTTTGTGACCAATAGATACAAATCCTTCAGATTTTCCAAGAATTGATTGGTAAGATGATCTTAACCCCCTTTAAGTGTAGTTTAATAGGAAAAATAGTTAAATTCCACCCACCAAAGTGAATGACCTTAAGTTGCTCACTACAAGAGGCAAGATTAAAAAGGGTTACTTGCCATCATCCTCTTCCACTCCTCACCTTCGCACCCCATAGATTCAGGATAACAAAATCATTGTTATGTATTATATATACCCGTCAGGTTCTTAAATCATTCATGTTTTATTGGAAAGTATGAGGTAATTCATCAATATGAGATCCAATCCTTAATAATAGGCCTTCATTAAGAATAGAATTAAAGATAAATCCAATTTACCACTGCCTTGCCAGATTTATTACCGGTTTACGTCGGAGCAAATAAGGGTAGCCCCTCTAATTATTTATATTTTTTCCCTTCATCAGTCTCGTCCCTATGTTATCAATTTTAGGGTGCGGTGTTTTATGTCATTTTCCCTACCCCTCAGCCAGTTTCTTGGGCCTATTGGCAGGGGAGTACCATTGGCAGGGGGCTGGCAGCTGCGCAACTGGTTGGGCCCAACTCCTAGTGGATTAATTATAGAACACAACTATTCGACCGTCAGAGTACTGGTAACATCAATATTGGGTAAACGAACAAGTATTTCACTTAAAGAATTAAATAAGCATCAGATTGATCTTAGAAAACAAAATATATTGTACCTAACGTTGTTCACTCATTTGAAGCAAGTAATATAGCATTACTCGTTAAAGGAATAACTGAAGAATTTAATGATAGAAAATTTAATTTACTAACGGCTCCGCGCTCCGCAATACATGATTGTTTCGCTACAAATGCTAATGATGTTTACTTTATGGTATATCATGTTAAAACAGCATTCTTATCACTTAGGCCCCAGCAACGCAGGCAAAGGAATCATTCATTGAAAAATGCTTCGCACACAACTTTATTTTAGAATACATAGGTAACACAGGATATGAAATTACTGAGAAAAAATATAAAGGAATAACCTATAATTACGTTGTAACTGATGAAGAATCAATACGAATTCCAAATAGACCTGATTTTACTGTTGATTGGGCCCAGTAACTTGAAGGTTAAAATATTTGGTTCACAGTACTTTATAAATTAAATAAGAAAATAAAAAAAGGGGGGGGAGAAACTGAAATATAAAAAATATAGTCATTATGTGCAGATGCCCCAACAAAAGGTGTGCCCCAACAAATACTTTGTAAATGATAAATATATAATACGAATTCCTAATATAAAAATGGGGGTTAATACATTGAGGGGTGCGGGCCCAACATATTTGGTTAAAAATATATGTAAATTAAAATGTAGTTGCCAAAAAAACAAATTTCACTGCTAACTATCAAAAAGGGGGTTAATATATATCTAACAGGGCCTAACAAAAATTAAAAGAGAATATCTCTACATAGAGTATATATAATAAAGGAATAATATAGTTATACAACGCATAAACTAATTTTAAAATACAATGATATATGTGCATTATTACCTTTTCTAGACTCCCTAATTTGGGTTTATACCTAAAGGTGGTTTAATTGATAAAGTAGTATAAGTTCAGTATTTTTATATTTAATTAGTAACGTCACGTTGAAAAACAAATCATAGGCTATTGCCTATTTAACACAATAAAATAATTTAATATGATAACAGCGCTTTTACTTGTACCCATTATAGGATCTTTATTCTTAGTACCGATGAATGAAAGTACTACAGAAAATAAAACAAAAATGAAAAATATAGCTATTACAACATCTCTAATCAATCTATTCTTATCTATAATATTATGGTTGAATTTTGATTCTAGCTCTACCCAATATCAATTTGTATACGAATTTCATCAATTAAACTTCTTTGATTTTAACTTAGGTGTAGATGGAATTTCATTATACTTTGTGCTTCTTACAACTTTTATCACTCCTATAGCTTTAATTTCTAATTATACTAATATAGATAACAATGCCCCAACAAAATATTTCTTAATATCATTTTTATTGCTAGAAACTTTACAAATACTTACATTTGTAGCACTAGATTTATTATTATTTTATATTTTCTTTGAAAGTGTATTACCAATATTATTCGTAATTATAATAGTATATGGTTCAGGTACAAATAAAGTTAGATCCGCTTTATTATTATTTTTATATACTTTATTAGGAAGTTTACCAATGTTACTATCAATATTAAGTATTCAAAGTATAGTTGGATCAACAGATTTCCTATATTTATCTTTATTAGATATTAGTTTAGATTCTCAGAAAATATTATGATTAGGTTTCTTTATTGCATTTGCTATTAAAACTCCTATGTGACCTTTAACTATGTGATTACCTAACGCTCATGCTGATAGTGTACTAGCTGGATCTATCTTACTAGCCGCTACAATTTTAAAATTAGCTACTTATGGTATGTTAAGAATATTATTAACTTTCTTACCCGATGCTTCAAATTACTTCAGTCCTATGGTGCAAACTATAGCAATAATTACTATTTTATACGCTAGTTTAGCCACAATTGTACAACAAGATACTAAAAAACTAATTGCCTACTCTTCAATTTGTCACATGTCTGTAGCAGTTTTAGGAATATTCTCTAATACAATAGTTGGTATAGAAGGTGCCATATTACTAGGTATAGCACATGGATTTGTAAGTCCAGCTTTATTCATCTGTGTTGGTGGTATAATTTATGAAAGAACTGGTACAAGACTAATTAAATACTTGAAAGGATTAGTATTATACATGCCCATATTTACAATTTTATTCTTTGTATTCACTATCTGCAATATGTCAATACCGTTAAGTTTAAATTTCGTTGGTGAACAGTTAAGCCTAATCGGAATATGGCAAGTTAATCCCGTAGTAGCTGTTTTAGGTGGTACAGGTATTGTTTTATCAGCTTGTTACTCAATTTTCCTATACAATAGAATATCCTACGGAGCTTACTCTCCTCATCTAAAACCATTACAAGATATATCAAGAAGAGAATTTGTTTTATTAATTTCTTTACTAATACCTACAATTTTACTAGGAATTTACCCTAATGTCATCTTAGACACATTACATACTTCAGTAACTCAACTATTATACACAATTAGCTAACCCCTTTACTGTTTCAGTATAACTAAACGGGGCCAGTACACACTACTATAGCATCATTACATGTCGTTGAAAGCCCAGCAGAAGGTGACTATTTTATAACTATAAGTAGCGGGGCC
>Ga0137415_10006883_pt1 | contig 11280 bp, 26 predicted proteins | sample CZODoug3_1_1_16f_FD_183082 | JGI IMG/M metagenome (GOLD analysis project Ga0137415, IMG submission 183082) | Vadose zone soil fungal communities from Angelo Coast Range Reserve, California, USA - CZODoug3_1_1_16fungal (Hybrid Assembly) | ecosystem: Environmental > Terrestrial > Soil > Vadose...
CGAAGGTTCCGAAGTCCCCACCTATCCTAGCTAATCCGACACCGGCCCCGTAGAACCTCGGTCTGGTGGCTTTATCTTGGGATCTAGCGTTACAGGCTGGTCACCAGGTATGTGTTTAGCATAGGTTAGCCTAGAACCGCACTTTAGGCAAGGCCGCGCCAGGCATCCTGTTCCAGTGTATCTCTTTCCCTCCCAAGGACATATCTGGCATTTTACTTCCCGCTGAATGCTTGCCATGTTGGGTACCTCATACCATTTCGCCTTGTGTTGGCCGGTCTTCCTGTTTTTCCCCTTGGGTTGTGAATCTCTTTCGGTGGTTTCCTGCGGGGTTCCAGCAGTATACCACAGCTCGAAAGGCTTCTGGGCGTACCGTACTGGTACTACTGGTCGTTTTAGTACGAAAAGCAGTTCATTTTCCGGCATGACGTTGTCACGCCGCGCGCCGAGCGTAAGAATGACGTGCTCTATGGTCCGCAACGAAATTTTAGATCTCGATGTATCGTGAGGCGATGCTATGGCGTGGGCACGTTGGAACCGAGCAGGCGGAGCACCGAGTAATCCACACCCGGCACCAGATCAAGCCCAATCTGTAGCTTGGCCAGGACGGCCGGCAGGTGTGGATCCACGTCGCCGGCGACGATGCGCGCGACCGCCGGCGGCGCCGCGGGGAAGGTGACGGGGAACCAATGCAGGTAGACAAGGATCTGGCCGATGTTCTGCGGGCCGGCGCGCTTCTTCACCTCGAATATCGTGGGATGCGCGCCAACGTATCCCACGGCGTCCAGGCGCTTTTGGCGCAGTAGGACCCCCATTTTGCGAATTGGATCCGGCGCCGGCGGGCCTATGTCTTGCTCGATGCCGATGTACACGTTGTAATCGAAGCGATCGTATTCCGACTGGTGGATCTCCAGCCACTTCCGCCAGGTCAGGCGCTCATCGGGCTGCATTGCGGGATATGTTGCGCGGAGGGACTCGAGGAAACCTGGCGCCGTGCTCACCTAAAACCCCTTCAGCATTTTTTGGTATTGCTGGAAACACCAAGGCGAGCAGAAAAACCGCATCATTCGGCGCCGCATGAGATACCACTTCCCGCAAGTGCGGCACTTGTAACGCTTTAGGCGTTTCGACATCCGTCACCCTGGCTTAATCACGCGAATAATTCCTTCCACTTCGTCGTCCCGCATCGTCACCATGAGCAGCCATGCGGCGTGAACCATGGCTTCTTCGACCGTCATGACCGTCTTGGGATGCAACACCACCACGCGCGTGCCTTCGCCATCCACAATTAGGCCGACGCCTTGAGTATTTCTTGTGTCCGTGGGCGTGTACCGTTGAACCAAACGACATCATACACCACGCGGGAAAGCAGCAAGCGATTGGTGCGACGCGACCAGAGCACATAGCAGGTAGAGTCTACGCGGCGAAAGACTTCCAGCGTGGTGCCCGGGCGCGTGCAGGTGTAGTTGGCCGGCGCCGGCACGGGCATCTTGGACAGCAGCGTCATTTTACACCGTCAACCGTGGCCTCAAACTTCTTGCACATGGAGAGCTGTATCTTGCGCCAGTTCCAATGACGTGTGAGTTCGCAGAGCAACCCGACATCCTTGGCCAACATGGCAATACTCATCGCGGACTGCCACTCTGTAGTTTTTTCCAGTTCAAGCTCGCGTGCTTGTGCTTTTCCCAACCATTCGAGGATTTCCGCGCGCACCTTGGGTGGAATCTCGATAGGGTGCTCATAGCTCATTGGCGATCGATCCCGCTTTGGCGCACGGCGTCGCGCTGCGAGGCGTTGACGCGGGCGCCGACTTCCTTGGCCCAACCCACCAGAAGATCCACTTTTGTGTCGCCGTCCACATGGAGCTGCTTGAGGAACGTGATAACCGCGCCTTTTGCGGAGCGCACCAGCAACGCGTCTGGGATGATGCCGATCACGGAGCGGCTCATCGTCGGCGTCTCTTACGCTCGGCCGTAAAAGACCTATTCCGGCACCGATCGGAGCAAAAGCTTCTGGGGCCACGAACCCTTATAGGTATAAATAGTCTTTTACAGAAGTAACATCTAGGCTGTTTGACAGACCTTACGCGCACGATTCTGCCAATGATTGCTGCCATGTGAGTCAAAAGCACCTTGTGACGACACCACGGGCATACGATTGCATTGGCCGGCACTGGCTCCCTGCTAGACACGGCGGCGCCAGGCTTTCTCTTCATCGGGCAGCAGGTGGTACGCCTGAATCGCTTCGGACACCGCCATTCGAACGGCGCTCACTTCGACGTGCACCTGAAGCATTTTCGCGCGAAGCGTCTGGTACGCGTCGGTATTAGGGATCTGCGAATACTGCCGGTAGATCGAGTCAGTGATGCGTTCCAGGCCGCCGTGTAGTTCTTGGAGATAGGTTAACACGTAGGCACTCCTCAAATACGATCGCGCCATTTTTTGTCACACCGCCCCAAGCACAGATCGATGTCCGCGATCGCTAACGGTATGAGCTCGCGGTCTGCAATCTTCGGTGTTTCGTAATGCCAGCAAAGAATCAGCTGGCGTCGTACGCGGCGGAGGATTCTGGTGCCCGAAGGCGTTTGCTTTCCGTTCTTCCGTCGGAATTTGATGGGCGGCATGGTGGCGTCTCCTCTGCGCGCTTACCGCGCGCCAGCCGTGGGTGACGGTGGAGGGGGAGGAGCGACAACCACGCCGCCTGGGCCGATGATACTGCCATCGCCGGCGGTGCGGAACATCGGTCCTTCGGCGGGTTGTCCAAGGCGCCCGCCGAAGGCTTCCCGATGCTGCGCGAGCTGCTCCGCCAGGTGCCGCGCAACCTCGTCAGGATCGAAGAGGGGAATTATTGGTGTCACTATTTATGCTCCTTGATTTTGTCGGACAGCTGGCTGAACTGGCCGAGAATCGTGCACATCTCCATGAAGTCACCGGCGGTGAGCGTCAGATCCTCAGTGAGTGAGAGTTGGTTCCCGCCGTAATCACCTGAGCGAATGGTAATGCGAATTTCCAGGTGTAGTGTCTTGTTGGCTGTCACTGTTGCCCCTTCTACAAAATTACGGTGCGGCTCAGGGCTTGGGAAGCCGGCTTCCCAGTGGGCGGCCGTCACCAGTTCTTACCCACATACATATCTAGCCGCGTGGAACATCGTCGTGCAGAAAATTGGCCGGCGCGCTGGAAGGAGTCCGGGCCTTTGTGCCCAGCGTGCCGGCCTTGTACATCCTGATCGCCCACCGCACGGCATATCCGGTACCGGCAGCGGCGCCCAGGAAGATCCACGCGATCGTATAATCCCACCAAACCATTCCTGAGCTGTGCCCCAGCTCCGCAAGGATGCTATGCCAGGCGGCCAGCACCAGGACTCCGAGAAACCAGGTCAAGGTTCGCACTCGAACTCCTCAAGGATCCGTCTCACTTCGGCGTAAAACTCGCAAGTAGTGACCAGCTCGGCGCGCTGGCACGCCGCGGTGTCCGTCATCCCGGCCAGGCGCTCGAGTGTGGCCAGCTCAAAGAATCGCCGGGCGGTCGAGATGTGGGCTGTTACAATCTCCCGTAACGGGTCCATGCATTCCCCCGCCGGCGATCGTTGCGATCGCGGAGCCAAGCCCACACGGGCCAGAGCAGCGCACAGGCTACGGCGAGCTGCACCACCACTTGATAGCCACGGTCGTCTCGCCACTGGCCCGCACTGGCGGAGCTGCAAACGATGAATATCCCCAAGCACCAGAGTAGGAATCGCTTCATGGCTTCCCCTTTTCTCTGCGGAGAGGCTTAAACTGCGCGTCAAATTCCTGGCCACACTTCCGGCAGATCCACGCGCGCTTTCCTGTGCGCCAGTAGGTGTTGACGCTGGTGCATCGCGGGCAGGCGATCTGCATCCCTGTGCCATGCTTTTCGAGGCGGTACTGGGCGCGGCCGGAAGGTGACCGTTTCATAGGACCAGAGTAGCACAAGCGCAAGCACAAGCGCAAGCACAAGCGCAAGCACACAGAAGTGGCTAGTGGCTAGTGGCTAGCGTCAAGCGACTTCCTTCCGCCAGACCACAAAGCCTGTGGCGTCCACCACCCTCGCAAAACGCACGCCGAATTTAGTGCGAAAGATGGTGACTTCATTCCCTTGGGTATCTTTGACGGGCTGCACGGGCTCCGGCGTGAGCTCCGCCTTTGGTTTCGTCGATATGACCCAGCGTGTCATTGTTCCGGCTGTTTCGACACACACTGATCGCAAAGCTCGGCCAGCGCAGTGAATAAGGCCAGGGCTACCACATCGGTGCACTCACCTTCCATCTGCGCGGCCAGCTTGTCAATCACTCGCTGCACTTCGGGGCCTTGTGCGTCTGGATCAGGCACTCGCTCAGAAAAGTGTGCCCATGCTTCGCGGCATCCGTACCGGATGGTGGTTTCCAAAACCGCTGTTTCTGGTGGTTCCATTCTCGCCGCTCGCGACTCGCCACTAGCCACTTCCCGACGCGGCGCCAGCAATGTTGCCGCGGCCGATATTCTTCGTGCCTACTTGATTCACCACGGACATAAGTTGCTTGATGCAGTACCAATGGACGGTGAGCTGGCGAAAATGTTCTGATTGGCCGCCCTCGCCGCACCAGATGCATTCGGGCTCCGCCGGCGGATCCATAAGCGCCGCGTTCTGCGGGGTGTTGGGATGCACGCCGGTGGCGGCGAAAATGTTTTCCTTCTCCCAGTTGTGGCGCATCACTTCGAGGGTGCGCGCCGTAGCGCCGTGGACGCGCGCCTGGTCGAGCAGGTAGGTCTTAAGCCCGTCATCCTTGGCGCGATTGATCTGTGTTGCCTGGGCCAGATTGATCTCCCGGGCCTGCACCGCGAGACAGACATCTTCACGGCCTTCGGCGATGTCCACGCGGGCGTTGACGTAGTTTTCCGATCGGTGAAATGTCTTGCAGATCTGGTCAAGCGACCAGCCGTACTTATTCCCCAGCTCGATGAACTGCCGGCCTTCCTCGTAAGGGGTGAACGCCAGGCGCACGATACCGGCGTGCAACATCATGGCGTGCTTGGCTTCACCGACATCGGTGAACACCGAGCACTCCAGGTCATCCAGCGGCACCTGCTCTGACGCAATCCAGCGGCAGTGGCCGTCAATGATCTCAAACATTCCGCCGCCGTCCGCCCAGGCTTCCGGGCCGCCCACGACTTTAATGAACTCTATTTCGTCCGCGTGGTTTAGTGACGGCGTGACGATGAGCGGCACCAGCTGGCCCATTGACTTAAGCGATGTTACCAGTTCGGCAATGTGCTCATCAGGAATCGATACTCGCATCTTTTCCGGCGGGGGAAGGATCTGTGCCCGCGGAATCGTCAGGTGTAGTGGCATTGTCATCCCTTCCCGGCCAGGACGGCGGCAACACCTCCGGGCCGAAGTCATCGATGGGAATGATTTTTTCCGGGCGGGCCACGCGGAAGGTTACATATGGCCCGTGATGCCTGGCAATCAGCACGTCGCCAGGCTTCCAGCCGATACGCTCGCGCAGCATCCGATTCAGCGGGAAGGCAAAGCTCGCGCCAAGGTTCCACACATTTACAACCCACAACGGATAGTCGAGACGCTTGGCGGGTGACGGCGACATTATTTGCTATCTGGGGAGATAGGCGCGCCGGCGGTAGAATTTGTCCTCCGCCGCCGGCGCGCGCTGTGCCCTACTCCTGTCCCGGGCGCATAGTAGCCTGTGGATAAGTCCGCTGTCAATACGATGAAATCAATATGCGCCGTGGCGTTCCGATGCGTAAATAATTGGGCTATAATGCTGATTATGCGCTACTTAGCATAAATGTTTCTCGACATCAAAGTAGGTTAAGTATGTGATTCGCAAAGACTTACTAGAAATGGCTCTAATAGAATCAATGGTTTAGCCTGTGGAAATCCTGTGGAAATCCTGTGGAAATCCTGTGGAAATCTCATTACTGTACAAATTTACGGCCCCTTCTATCCCCCCACACCCCCCTCGTTTCCCGGCCATCCTATCTTACTTCTTTAGCTCATGCAAGAAGAAACCGTAGGAGCGGCTGCGGATTCTTTTTCTGTTCTGGTGTAGAAAAGCGACGGAGTACGGAGGCAAACCGTGGCGATTCAGATAAAGGACGTTGGGACGTTGCAGCAAAAATATGTGAATCGGGCCGTCAACGCGCAGACCGATTACAAGGCCGGCGTGATGTCGCCGCGCGCGTCGCAATCAGGGAACGCCATCGCCGCGGCCGGCAACTGGCAAGCGGCAGTGACAAGCGGGACGGCGCTGGCGCGTTTTAAGTCCGGCCTCGCGAAGTCCGGGGATGCCGGCTGGCAGCAAGGCGCATCCACCAAAGGCGCGGCACACTATCCCGAAGGCGTGCGCGGCGGTGCTGCGAAGTGGGGCACCAACACGCAACCGTACTTGCAGAACATGGCATCGCTGTCTCTGCCGCCGAAAGGCATTCGCGGATCCGACGCCAATATTCAGCGCGTGGCCGCGATCGCCGCGTCCAACCACAACCTAAAAAACCAGCTCGCCGGCGCCAAGTAGTTTCCAGGAGTGGCTAGTGGCTAGTGGCTAGTCCGCAAGGAGTGACGCATGCCACAAATCGAGCGCGATCATCCCATCGGGCACCCCGCCGCGGCGGATACCGTCATCGGCAGCCGCGAGCACAAGGCGTGGATCGAACAGCACAAGTGGCTGGAGAACGCTAGGGACTTTCCTCCGGGCCATCCCAAGGCCGCCGACACGCCCGGCAACCTGAATCACCTTCCCTTGGTTGCCGGCGTGGATCCGCTCAACCCACACCTTGAGGCGCATACCGGGCAGACGCCGGAAAGGGCTGCGGCGCTGAAAGAATGGAATCGCCAGCAGGCCGCGCTGGCCAAAGACTCCGCGGCGCTTGAGCCCGTTGATGCCAACGTGGCCAACGAGGCGTTGGCGGCGGAGCGCAGACGGCTGGACGTGGACGCGCTGACAGTTGAGCAAACCCAGGAAGTTTTGGCGCGCTTGCAACGCGCCAGTGACGAATAAAGGAGCAGACGATGCCCCGAGCACTTGAAGTGGTAGCAGGCTTTGCGACCAACCCAGGCGCGACGTTTACGGCGCTGACGGCGTCCACCGGAACGTCTTTCACGGTGCGCGGCACCGATGCAACCAAGCAGGCGTGGCTTTTAAGCGCTTGGGCGTTCAACGCCACGGCGGGCACGCTGCGGATACGATCGACCAAGCTGCACGACTTCCAGCAAGGCATCCGCAACCGCGTGACGGCGGCGCTGACGGCTGACCTGATTTGCGGGCCGCGGAACGGCGCCTTTGCCCAACGGTGCTACAGCCAGGACGCGCTAACTGTGGAGCTGACCGGCGGCGGCGCGGAGCTGGACACTGCGGCGCTGTTGATCGCTTACGACGACCTGCAAGGCGCTGCCGGGCGATTCATCGACCAGCCCACGCTGAAGAAGCTGGGGCTCAACATTGTTACCGTTGAGGTAACTATAACTGCGGTAGCTACCGGCAATTTCGGCGGTGCCGTAGCAGTAAACTCTACGAATGATAACTTAATCGCAAACACGGACTACGCGATTTTGGGCGGATTGACAGACACCCGCGGCTGCGCCGTGGGCATCACCGGAATCGACTTCGCTAACCTCCGGGTAGGCTTCCCGTGCGAGCCTTCGCAGCGTTTCCTGACCCAGAACTATTTTGAGCAGGTGTCGATAGCGTTCAACGCGCCGTACATACCGGTGTTCAACTCGGCCAACAAGGCGGCGACTACGGTAGACGTGCAAACCAACGGGGCTGGCGGAACGTATATCATCGACCTGCAATGCGTGCAGCTCGCGCCGGGCGTCGGGCCAGGAATGACGGGCGCGGCGGTAGCGGGCGCAGCGCAGCCGGGGGCGTAAGAGTTCAGTGGCTAGTGGCGAGTGGCTACTCACTAGCCACTAATCACTAGCCACTTGTGTCTCAGGGGAACACATGGCGGATCCAGTAGCACCGCCGCAAGGCGGAAAACCGAATCTTCCCGTGGCCGGGCAGCCGGCGCCGATGCAGCCCGGCGAGTTCGCGCCTGGCAGCGTCGCCAACATAACGACGTTCGGTTTTGACAAGGTGTCTCCGCCGTCAACGCTGTACGTGCAGCGGGACGACCAGCTCATCCTCGAGACAGCATCGCAGCAGGGCATCGTAGAAACGGTGCGGTTCACCACCAGGTTGCTGCGCGTGCCGGAGCCGCAGGGCGGGCAGCCCGAGCAGGGCGGCGTCGGCCAGCATCCTGGGCAAATCATCACCCGCGGCATCATCGAGCCGGCCGCGTTCGATCTGCCGGGGCTCGCCAATAGAGCGCTGGCGCGGCGCATCGTGCAGATGCAGGAAGGGTATCTGCTAAGTGTTGTTGCCGGCGCCACGGCCGCGATTCAGCGCGGACAAACTTGGGTGCGCGCGTACCTGCTGCGCGGCGTGACCAACATTTCGCCGTTGGCGCAGAACGCGGCGCAGATCTTACTGAGCGACTACACCTACATCGGGCAGCCGATCGGCTGGCCCGGCGGCCGGCAAATGCAGTCCGTGGAGTCCATGGGTTTCCGCCATTCGATTCAAGTGGCGAATCCCGCGGCCGGCACAGATTGGACGTTCACGGCGGCGGTGCAGCAACGTGTGGCTGTGATTAGCTTTTCCGCCATTTTCACTGCGGCGGCGGCGGCGGCCAGCCGGAACGTCACGATTATCGTGGACGACGGCGCCAACACCGTATGGCAGGACGATGTAAGCGCGTCTATCACAATCTCCCAGGTGGCCACAGTGAACGGCTCCCAAACACAAGCGCCCGCCGGCATTATTGCCACCACGTTGTTCGTGGTGCTTCCTCCGGGGCTGATCTTGCCGCCAGGCTGGCGCATCCGCTCATCCACTGCAAACATCAATGCGGGAGATCAATGGAGCGCCATCTGGCTAAATGTGGACGAGTTCATCGACCAGATTTGAGGTGGCCCATGAGTGACGAGAAGCAAAACGGGAATGCGGAAACAATCCCAGCGGGCGAAGTTATTACCATTGTGTTCACGCGCAAACCTTGGATCGTGTCTGTGAGCGCGCCGGCGACGGAGCCGATCGCCTGCAAGGCGGCGCTGCTCTCCGCGATCGATGAGATTGATGCCCAGATCCGCCTGGGGCGCGTGCAGCAGCTCCAGCAGCAGCAGGCGGAAAACGCGCGCGTGGCCGCGATCCTGGCGAAAGGCCGCGGGGCCATGCAGCAGTAGCGTGGGGAACAATCTACATGGGTGTTCACAACCCAACTGTGATGAACACTACGTTGCTCACCACGGTACTCACGCAGAACACGGAAACCGCATTCCTAACAACCCCGGGAATCAACCTATCACTCGACAATGCGCAGGTGTTGCTGTTCTGGTGGGTGAATCTGGGCACGGGTGGGAGTACAACTGGCATACAGATTACGGTGCGCCGCGGCGCCGACTTGACCGGCGCCATCGTGATACAGCCCACGGTGGACCGCGTGACTGCGGCAACCAATGCGTTTTTCTCCGGCGTTTTCGTGGATACGCCGGGCATCGTGGCGAATCAGCAATACACGTTTAGCGCGCTGCAAGTGGCGGCGGCCGTGAACGGCAGTTTCAATCTCGGCTGCGCGCTTGCAATGGTGCTCTAAGGTTTTACCGGGAAGGGAGAAAAGGCGATGGGAGTACATTTTCCGAGTGTTGCCAGTACGGCTGTCGCGAACGCATTGCCGGCGACCGCAACTGAAACGGCCATATGTACCACACCCCCGCTGAATCTATCGCTCGACAACGCGCAAGTGATTCTGCTGTGGATGGCGGCCATTACGGCGGGGACCAGTACGACGGCCCTGGTGATGCGGATCCGGCGCGGCACTGGAATTACCGGAACACTACTGAATGTGGGGGCGTGGACCTTCACAACGGTCGCTGGGAATCTCGCGCAAATCAGCGGCAACTACATCGACACACCGGGCATTGTGGGTGGGCAGCAATACTCGCTGACGTGTTCACAGACGGCGGCGTCCGGCGCCGGCACGCTCAATGATGTTTGCCTGGTCGCGTTCGTGCTCTAACGTAGAAGGAGGTAATTCAATGTGGGAGGAAATGGCAATACATTTCGTGCTGGGCATCGTGACCCATGCGGTGAAGAATCCGGTTAAATCGGACATGCTCAAAAATCTGCTGCTCCATCTGCGCGACGCGATCAACGCGTTGTATCCCGGTCCGTGATGGGTGCTCGCGGTGAACACCGATGTTGAATCCGGCAACTCTTTCCTGGCTCCAAGGGTTGACGCTGGGAAGTATCGCAGTTGCGTTGTTTCAGCTGGTGCGGATCTCACTCACCCTGGGCGAGCTGAAAAAGGAAGTGGATACAATGTGGGACTGGTGGCTCCATGAAGTGACGCACCTGCCGCGGACGCCGGCGAAACGGCCGATTGCTGCGAAACGCAGCAACCCTAGAGCGAGCGTTTAATGCTCCCGCGAGATCCAGCTAAGTTTATTCAGCTGCTCGATCCCGGCGACTTCATCCCCTCGATCGACAACACCAACCCCGGCTTTACTCAACTGGTAACTGACACGCTAGGCGACGCGGGAACACCCGCAGACGGCTTCGACCAGGTGTGGGCCGAAGCGAACGCTATCGTGGACGCGGTGGACGCCGGCCTGGGCCTTTTGGATGGTGACTATGAAGGAACGTTCTCCGATGCTGGGGCAATCCAACCCCACGCCTTTGCGGACACCGCCGCGGCGCTCCAAGCATCGCTGGTGCCGGCCGACAAAGCATTCACGGATCTCGGCAACCTGCTTCCTGGCGGCTCGCCGGCGCCGGATTCGCCGGCGACGCCGGCCGGGGGAACGCCGGCGGTGGAGCTGCACCCTCCGCCGCCGGCGGCACCGCCGATGCCGCCCGCGCCTGCCGTGTAGGAATTGCGGTATAGTGGGCGGCGGAAAGGAGCACTATGCTCGACACTGCCATCAAGATTGACAACATCGAATCGGCAACCGGATTCGATCCCACTACGCTGCTGGCCACAGGTAACAAAGTCATCACCTTCCACGTCGACCGCTTCGGGCCGTTCAAGCTGACAATCAAAGATTCAGAGTTCAACCAGACGCACATCGAAGCGAAACTAACCCACGCCCTAGAAACCTTGCGCCTGGTGGGCGCCGTGCCACAGTAAAATGGGCGGAAGCCCAATCTTCGGACCTGGCCAGGGAGGGACGGGGCCACAGTTCCCGGGCGTAGGGACCGGCGGCCCAGGTGGCGGCGCTGCTCGCGGGC
>Ga0137415_10006884_pt1 | contig 11279 bp, 11 predicted proteins | sample CZODoug3_1_1_16f_FD_183082 | JGI IMG/M metagenome (GOLD analysis project Ga0137415, IMG submission 183082) | Vadose zone soil fungal communities from Angelo Coast Range Reserve, California, USA - CZODoug3_1_1_16fungal (Hybrid Assembly) | ecosystem: Environmental > Terrestrial > Soil > Vadose...
GTGTTGGCACCGATTCCGAGGGCGAGGGTGAGCACCGCGACGAGCGTGAAGCCCGGATTCTTACGCAGCATGCGGGCGCCGTAGCGCAGGTCTTGCAGCAATTCGTCGAGCCGGCGCCATCCCCATTGGTCGCGCGTAACTTGTTGAATCAGGGAGACGTTGCCGAATTCCCGGCGGACGGCTTGCTCCGCTTTTTCCGCGGATTCGCCGCGCTCGGCGCGATCGCTGGCAGCCATTTGCAAATGGGACTGGATTTCCTGCTCGAGTTGCGCTTGCTGCTCGGATCTTCGCCAGAACGGGAGTCTCATGGTCCGCCTCCTTATTCGTAACGTAGGGCGACGATGGGGTCGACGCGCATGGCACGCCGCGCCGGGATGTAGCAAGCCAGCAGCGACACGACCCCCAGCAGCGCAGAAACCCAGGAAAACGTCCAGAAGTCCTTGGCGCTGATTCCCGCAAGCAAATTCGCTTCCAGGCGAGCCAAGCCGAAGGCGCTCGGAAGCCCAAAGGCAAATCCCAAAAGCATGAGCCGAGAGCCTCGACCGAGGACAAGCCGCATGACCTCCGCGGGTCGCGCCCCCGCCACGATGCGGACACCGATCTCGTGGGTGCGCTCGGCGACGGAATAGGCCATCACTCCGTACACGCCGATGGAGGCAAGCAGCAAAGCCAGCGCTCCCGCAACGGCCATCATGACCGCAACATAAGCGATTGGAAGAGTGTTGTCGTGGATCACGCGGTCCAAGGTCTCCACGTTAAAGATGGGCTGGTCACTGCTCACGCGAGCAACCGCGAGGCGAACCGCCGAGACTAAAGAGTCTGGATCTCCCACGGCGCGCAAGCCGAAAGCCACGTAATGCTGGGGTGACTGGCGGTATGGCCGGTAGATAACGGGCTCCGGCGAGGAAGCCGACCAATTGTATTTGATATCGCCAACCACCCCGACAATCGTCAACCAGGGCTCAGAAGGCTGCTCACCAACCTTGATGCTGCGGCCCACCGCGCTTTTGTCGGGCCAATAAAGTTTGGTCAAGCGTTCGCTGACGAGAGCGACGGGAGCGGAATCCGGCCCGTCAAAATCGCTGAACGCGCGCCCCTCGACCAACGGGGCGCCCATCGTCGCGAAATAATTCGGACTGATGTCCTTGATGACGGCGAATCTTTGTACACCCGCATCGGTCGGCGGCTGGCCGGCGATGCTGAAAGGTCCGTCGTTCATTAATCCGGAAAAAGGAAAGCCTGTGACCAGCGTAGCCGCGCGAACACCCTGGAGTGCCGCGAGCTCCTTCAGCGTTTGGTCATAAAATGCCGCGCGGCGGTGTGGGTCCTTGTAAGAGGGGGAATCGGGCAGAGTCAGACGCAGGGTGAGCAGACTTTCCGGCTGGAAGCGGCGATTAGTATCGAGTAGGGCGCGAAACCCCCTGACCATGAGTCCGGCACCGACCATCAGCACCAACGCCAACGATACTTGGGCAACCACAAAGGCGCTGCGCAAGCGGTGACTTGAGCGGCTGCCGGAACTAGTTCGCGCTCCTTCCTTGAGGACTGAGTTCAAATCCGGCCGCCAGCTTTGGAAGGCCGGTGCAAGACCCGCGAGGATGCCCGCAACCGCGGCAACCGCCAGACCGAAGACGAAGACCGTGCCGTCCAGACGAATCTGGTCCCAACCAGCAACAAACCGCACGAGGTCGGGGGGCATGTTCGCCTGGATGAAGTAGATTGCCCATTCCGCTAGCAAGAGTCCGGCACCAGCGCCGAGCAGACCGAGAACCAGACTCTCCGAGAGTAGTTGGCGCACAATCCGCCACCGGGTGGCGCCGACAGCAGCGCGCACGGCAATTTCTCTGCTGCGCCCCGTCGCGCGAGCGAATAGCAGGTTGGCCACATTCGCGCAGGCGATGAGCAACACAAATCCTACGGCTCCCATGAGCAAAAACATGAATGGAGCGCTGCCGTGGAAGATCGCGTAGTCCCGCAGAGGGATCACCTGCACGCTCCAATCACGGTTACTTTGGGGGTGCAGCTCGGAGATCCGCTCGGCGACCGTCTTCATTTCCGCTGCGGCCTGTTCGCGGGCAACTCCGGTTTTGAGGTGCGCCATCACTTGCAGGTAACGATCGTTGCGGTTGTGCCGTGCCTTCGGGTCCAGCGCGAGCGGCAACCAGAGTTCGACGGTCTGCGGGAATTTGCAATCTTGGTCCATCACGCCGACGACCGTGTAAGGACGGGTGTCGAGGCGGAGGGTTTTTCCAACGACGGTTTGATCTCCGGCAAACTGCCGCTCCCAAAGACCACGCGTGAGAATCACTTCCTGGTCGTGTCCGGGCGTGTCTTCCTCCGGCAAAAAGGTGCGTCCTAGAAGGGGCTTGACGCCTAGCACCTCAAAAAAATCTGTCGAGACATGAATTCCCTGGGCTGTCAGGGGTGTGCCGACTCCACTGAGATTCACGTTTTCCCAATCGAATGCGGAAATGTGGTCGAACGACTGGGTTTGCGATACCCAGTCGAGATAGTTTGCCGGGGAAACGCGAATCGTGTCGTTGCGGTCATGCGCTTGCAACTCGCCAATGGCGACTAGGCGATCGAGATGAGGCACTGATAAAGGTTTAAGGAGAAATCCCTGAGCCATACTGAAGATGGCGGTATTGGCGCCGATGCCGATGGCCAGCGTGAGGACGGCGACGAGCGTGAAGCCGGGATTCTTGCGCAATATGCGCGCGCCGTAGCGTAGGTCTTGCAGCAATTCTTCGAGCCAGCGCCAGCCCCATTGGTCTCTTGTCACCTGCTGCACCAGTCCTACATTACCGAATTCGCGACGGGCAGAGCGCGCAGCGTCGCTCGGGGCTTGCCCGCGGCCCATGCGGTCATGCGCAGCCATTTGCAGGTGGGATTGCAGCTCCTGTTCCAACTCTTGCTGTTTGCGGTCGTGGTGCCATGGAAATTTCACGGTCAGCTCTCCCGTCTTGCTGGGCTTAGGACGCCGGCGATGGCATCGGAAAGCTGTTCCCAACGCGAGCGTTCGGAGAGAAGCTGCTTTTTGCCGGTCGCCGTAAGGCGATAGACGCGGACGCGTTGTTTGTTCTCAGAAAGTTTCCAGTCGGCGGAAATCCATTTTTGTCGCTCGAGGCGGTGCAGCGCAGGATAGAGCGAACCGGTATCAACCTGGAGGATGTCGCCGGAGCTGGCTCGGATGGCCTGGCTGATGCCGTAACCGTGGTGCGGCCCCCACTGAAGGGTTTGCAGGATAAGCAGATCGAGGGTTCCCTGCAGCAGCTCGATGCGGTTCTGGTAGCGCGGGGCCATTTCCACCTCCGGGAGTAGAGATTCTACACCCTAGCATGTAGGACGTCTACAGCCTGAATGGTTTGCACCTGAGCTGCCGATTTTACAGGAGCGGCAACTCCTTGCAGAGGCGCTGCTTACGGGAGATTCCGGGCGAAACGGTGAAATGTCGAGTGACCGTTTATGGGAAAAGGAGTCTTGGAAGCGGACGGGGGGAGTTGCCTGCACAGGCGGAGGCGACGTTGAAGGTGTACGGCGGCACGCAGGATGAGCAAGACCGCCGTACTCCAAAAAGCGGCGCTACTTGCTGGGCTTGAGCCAGACGATGTCGTAGGCGCGGTCGAAGGTTACGAACATCAGGCATTCCTCTTTGGCCGTGCAGGTGAACCAGTGCGGCGCTTTGCTGGGCATCATGGCAAAGCCGCCCGGACCAAGCACGATGTCCTTCATCCCTTCCATTCCGGTGGAGACGTATCCTTTTACGATGATCAACTGCTCTTCCGCGGTGTGATAGTGCGGAGGAACCACGCACTTGGGCGCCGCCTTCATGATGGCGGTGCTGGCACCAGTTTTCAGGTCGCCATTTTCCAGCACAAACTGCAGGCAGTCAGGACCGTCTCCCGGCGGGAATTTCACGTCGGAAAGCTGGCGCACGATGCCGGTCTTAGCGCCGCCTTCCGGCGCTTGCGCGGAGAGAGTGACTGCCAGGAGCAGCGACAAACACGCCAGCAATAAATAGATCGTGCGCGCCGAACGATTCGAGCGAATACTCACTTGCAGTTTGTTCATGGTTCCCTCTCCGATTACAAAGGGCGATGCTCTGGCGGAGGACATTCTACCCGCGTACGGAATGCCGGCAAGGAACATCTCGTCTTTGAGATGCGAGCGATGGCGCGTTGGGAAAATCGCTTGCGCGGGTATAATGCCGAACGATGATTGCATCCGCCGCCCTCTCCAAGCGCGCGCTGAGCATGTTCGGGAGGGTGTTTCCCCGCTGCAGCATGATCGCGCAGGCCATCGCGTTTAATCTCTTCCTGGCGTTCTCCCCTACCTTGCTGATTGCCGTCGGTTTAGCCACCAGTCCGATTGGCCTGCGCACCAACCTATTCGATTTGATCTCTGATTTGACAAGTTTCCTGCCGCCGGGAAGCCAGCAAATTGTGTCGGAAGTTCTGGTGAGACGCGGACCAGACGCATGGAAGTGGGCGTTGCTGGGTCTGGGAGGAACGCTGCTCGCCGGCACGCAAGTGATGAGGCTGTTGATGGAAGGAATCCATACAATTTACGGAGATCGCGAACGGCCGGGATTTCTTGCGCGACAGTTGCGCGCCCTGGCGCTGCTGATCTTGACGATTGCGCCGCTGCTGATGGCAGCGATTCTCGGCGTGTTCGGGAAGCCATTGCGGCGCTTGGTTGGCGCAGAGCTCGGGAAAGGTACTTCGCTGCAAACGTGGTGGGGCGTTTTTTTCCACGGGATTGCGATTTTGCTGGCCATGATTGCGGTCACCGTCATTTATAGATGGGCCCGGCCGAGGCAACAAAGCCTGACCAGCGTTTTGCCGGGCGCGCTGATTGCCACGCTGCTTTGGTGGGCGGCGGACCTCGCGTTTGGATTTTATGTGCGCAAGATGCCGTATGGAATCATTTACGGCGGACTGGCAGCGGTTATCGGCTTGCTGATTTGGATGGAGCTTTCCACGGTGATTATTTTTTTGGGCGCGGCGTGGAATGCGGAGCTGGCCGAGAGCCGCAAAGGCGTGCGGGCCAGTGGGTGAGCGAACCGTGCGCGTGGAGTGCTACGCCGGGTACAAGGGCGACGAGCGCCCGGTAAGGCTGCAGATTGACGAGCAGATGGTGGACATTGCCGACGTGGAAGACCGCTGGTACTCGCCCGGCGCAACGTATTTTCGCGTGTTGCTCTCCAATGGCGAGCGCTACGTCTTGCGCCGCGAAGACGCCCAGGATGTGTGGACCCTGGAAGCCTTTCGGGCGCCTGTGTAGCAGTCAATCACGAATCCAGAAGCTGCCGCCCGGATCAACGGTAATGCGGTAATCGCCGCGTCGCAGCAAGGTAAACGCAAGATTCGGCGTATCCACCTCGAACACGTCGTCGCGGAAGAGATTCCGCACTCGCACATCGATGGTTCCGGAGTTCAACTGTATCTGAACCGTCCGGTCATCCAGATTCAGGAAGGAAACCGACGTCTGCCCGCCCACGCGGATCGCCGTCGACCCGATCAACGGCGGTTTCTTGCGCTTACTCTCTTAAAGCCTTGTGTGCCAGGTGGCGGGGTACCGGTCCAGGCGTGCTGAACGATTTGCCAACTGCCGTTTGGCTGGCGTTTGAAGATGATTATGTAGCTGCCTTTGGCGGTGATTTTAGCGCCGGTGGCGATGGTGGTTAGGGTTTCCTGGAAGTCGCCGCTGTCGTAGGCGAGATCGCCGGATGTCTCGAGGTTCTGGCTGTGGAGGGTGAGGTCGCTGTTGAAGGTGGCCATTATCGTTTGGAAGAGCGTGCGGAGGGCGGCGGAGCCGGTGATGCGTTCGCCGGTGGGTTGGAGGAAGACGGCGTCTGGGGCATAGAACTTCAGGATGGGTTCGAGCTGTTTGGTGCGAAGGTCTTGGACCCAGGCTTCGCGGATTTTGGCAAGGGTTACGAGAGTCGAGGCTTGGGGGGCGGCGGTGGCGGCGGGGGAAAAAGTCGGCGGCAGGATGGCGGCGAAGGCCAGGAACGCTATGGCGGCGCGGCGCGAGCAGGGGAATAACGGCGATTTGGCTGGGGGTGTGGAAGGGACGTTCATGGCGGCTCCTATTAATTAAATCAGGCCGGCTCAATACCGAGTCTAGTACGCATATGCCTTGAGGAACATGAAAACCACCACGCCGGTGATCGAAACGTAGAGCCAAATGGGGAACGTCCAGCGTGCGATTCGGCGGTGCATCGCGAACCGGCCCGTCAGCGAGAAAAAGAACGTCGTCAGCACCATCGGCAGAGCGACCATGGAAAGGATTACGTGGCTGGCTAAAATGGAAAGGTAAAGAGTTCGCACCGGGCCGTGGCCGGGAAAAATCGTGTCGCCGTGCAGTGCGTGGTTCACGATGTAGCTGACGAGAAAAACGGAAGAGAAGGCGAACGCCAGCAGCATGCTTCTGCGATGCGCTTCCCGGTTGCGATGTTTGATGAAATACAATCCCACGCAGAGCGCAACCGCGCACGATCCATTCAGAAGCGCGTTGAGGGCCGGCAAAAACATCCAACGCCCGGCGAAATCAGCCGAAGCGTGATGCACGTAAAGCAGCCACAGCAGGAATGACACGGCGAGGCCGCTGACCACGACGATCGCTCCAACCACCGGGCGCGAACTAATTTCAGCCTGCCCCATGCTGACAATTAAATCACAAAAATCCATGAAGAAGTCATATAGAGTCCCCGCCGCAAGGGCGGCAGCATGATTTAGGAGTGTGCCGCAATCCGGAAACATTGTGGTCGGCAACACGGCAAGCGATTTCCGTTTGCCCTCATGCCTGGAACCGGGAGATTGGCTCGCGATTGGCGAAATCCCCAGCCCACTAACGACCATTTAAAAGCGCACCTAGGGGATGATTAGATCAGTGCTGCGCCGGCGGACGGGCGGGCCAGCGGACTGGAAGCAGCCACGCTTAGGTAATTTTCGCAAATGGGATGACTGAGGCGCTGTGAACTTATCGAGGCAGCAGGGATCGGGTTGAAACAACTTCCGGCCCAAAATTAACGAGCGTCCCGACTCTTTCGAGTCTGGGACGCCCGGGCAGCCCTCCCCCAGAACTGCTCACTTGCGAAGGTACCCGCATCGCAGAATTTTTCAAATGGCACTTCGGTGCCCTTACCTTACCCAAAAGTGCCAATGGCAACTTGGTCATGCTGGCGCAGGAATTGGGTAATCTGCCTAATAAAATCTCCGTCGAGGGCCACACCGACTCCAAACCGTTCGCAAAATCCGGCAACTACGGCAACTGGGAACTCTCCTCCGGCCGCGCTAACTCCGCGCGCCGGCTTATGCAGAGTGATGGCCTTGGTTCGAAACCGGTTACGCAAGTTCGAGGCTTCGCCGATCAGAGATTGCGCAAGCTTTCGAACCCACTCGACCCCTCCAACCGGCGCATCTCGTTCATCGAGCAACACATCGCCAAGAGCGAAGAGAGGGCGCACCCCCACATCCTTTGGCTGTAACTGAATCGAGTCCCGGAGAAAGTAGCGCGACGAAGCCACCAGCCGGCACGAGCAAAAACAAATTGGGCGCGGTGTATAATCCTCGGTTTTCACTGTTCTTACATCCGGGGTTTCGCAAAGTTCACTACAAAAATGTTTATTACAAAAAAGACTTCAATCGCCCACGTGGTGATCACGATGCTGGCGCTCCTCTGCATCATTCCTGCCTGGTCCCAGGACAAACTCGACCTCGAAACCATCTCTCGCATCCGCTACGAGGGCTTTCGCGACTCCAAGGTCATGGATTTCGCTACGGGCCTCATGGATTCCATAGGCGAGCGACTCACTGGTTCTCCTAATATGAAGCGCGCCAACGAGTGGACTCGCGACCAGCTCACCGCCATGGGTCTGAGCAATGCGCATCTCGAATCCTGGGGCCCGTTCGGCCGAGGCTGGGCTAATCAATACGTCAATGTGCGCATGACCTCGCCCGACCTCGCCCCGCTCATTGCCTATGCAGAGGCGTGGACGCCCGGCACGAACGGCGTGATCCAGGGCAAGTGCTTGCGCGTCACTATTGAAGACAAGAAGGACTTCGACAAGTACAAGGGAAAGCTGGCTGGAATGATCCTGATCTTTGGCCCCGACGCCGAAGTGAAACCGATTACCGAGGCTCCCTTCAAACGCCTGAGCGATGATGACCTCGCGAAGATTGGCGAGTATCAAATCCCGAGCGAGCATCGCCCTTTTCGCTTTGCCGATTTCCTCAAGCGCCAACAGTTCATCAAGGAACTCAACCAATTTTTCGCCGACGAAAAGGCGCTGGCCGTGATCGACAGCAGCCGCGGGACCGCCGGCGGCGGCACGGTTTATGTTCAGTCGGGCGGCTCTTACAAGCAGGGAGAAACTGCGACCGTTCCCAAGATCACCGTTGCGTCAGAACACTGGACCCGCATCGCCCGGCTGCTGCAACAGAAAAAAGATGTGACGCTCGAAGTGAATGTCGCCAATACTTTCTATGATGACGATGCCATGCAGTACGACACCATCGCCGAAATCCCCGGCGCCGACAAGAAAGACGAAGTCGTCATGCTGGGCGCTCACCTCGACTCATGGCACGCCGGCACCGGCGCAACTGACAATGGCGCCGGCACCGTGGTCATGATGGAAGCAGTGCGCATTCTGAAAGCGCTCGACATCAAGCCGCGCCGCACCATCCGCATCGGTCTGTGGAGCGGCGAAGAACAAGGACTGTTGGGATCGCAAGGATATGTTCAGCAGCATTTCGGTTCGCGTCCGCCCATGGACGATCCTTTGATGAAAGGCATGCCTACGTTGCTGCGGCGCGAAGCTGGTCCGGTCTCGGTTAAGCCCGAGCAAGCGAAGGTCTCGGCCTATTTCAACGTCGACAACGGGACGGGAAAGATTCGCGGCATTTATCTACAGGAGAACGCGGCGGTGGCGCCTATTTTTGAAGCCTGGATGCATCCTTTCAAGGATCTCGGCATGACCACACTCACCATGCGCAATACCGGCGGCACCGATCACCTTTCCTTCGACGCGGCCGGCATTCCCGGCTTCCAGTTCATTCAGGATCCGATTGAATACGAAACCCGCACCCACCATTCCAACATGGATCTCTACGACCGGCTCCAGCCCGACGACCTGAAGCAGATGGCCGTGATCGTGGCCAGCTTCGTCTACGACGCTGCCACGCGCGACCAAATGCTGCCGCGCAAGCCGGTGGAGAAACCGCTTCCTAAAGAACCGGAGAAGAAGGAAGAACAGTAGGTTGTCAGATATTCCCTGGGACGCCATATCTCATAGCTACACAAAGCACTAACGGCGTGCACCATTTGCCCCGCCGCCCGGGCGGGTTATCTTGCTTTGGTTCCGTGGTCGGAAGGTCACACTCGAACTGCTCCATTTCGACCTGGGCGTCGTGCAGCATGGCATGGTCGGAGGTCAGGCCGCACCTAACACAAACCCATTCCTGCAACTCAGGATTCCAGCGGATGTTCAGATGTCCCATCGGGGGGAGGGCTGCTGCACTGCAAATCAAAACTGCATTCCCTGTCTAAATGTTCGCTGGTTCCTCAGCGCCTTGCGCTGCGTGGCTGGATTTCGCCTCCTTGCGAACTTCAATTGCGTACCATAGCATTGCAACGACTTCCGAATCTATTATGGGTTGGGATTAAGACGAGCTGACCAAAGTAAGGACAGAGACTCAATGACTGGACATTGAGCACGATCGTAATCCGTTCGCCTACCCGTCCGCTGATGGGGGTTTCCGACTGGAATCTCGGCTGAAACAGGACGGTATCGCGCTTGTGCTCGCAATTGTACCGAGCACCGAACTGGCAAGTGAGAAGTTGGCGGAACGCGACTCTAGCTGTCGAAAGCGAGCGATCAACAACAACGAATGAATCTAGAACGAGATCCGGCCTGACACCTGAATATTCCTCGGCGAGCTCACGCCTCCATTCCATTTTCCAAAGTCTGGACTTGCGACATCGGTGTTGAATGCACTGCCCCCCGACCCGCCTGACTGAATAAAAGTCCCAACGTTGTTGAAGTGGTGCGCATTGAGAACGTTAAATGCGTCTCCACGCAGCTGGAACGTAAAGCGCTCGGAGATGTGAACCAACTTTTGCAGACCAATGTCAAAGTCACTATAGCCCGGCTGCCTGAAGTTTTGAACACGCGGTCCCTTACCTGTATAGAAGTCAAAGCCAGAGGCCGGTTCGAACGAGTTCACGTTTAGCACAGGCGTGGACGGGTCAAAATGAGTCGGCGATTGTAGGAATGGATTCGCGCCGGGCAGCAATGCCGGCGAACAGAAGTTAATAAACTGTGACGGTACGTTGCATCTCGAAGACGAAGTCTGAAAGGGAATTCCGGACTGGACGCGGTACACTCCGCTGAATGTCCAGCCACCCAACACCGCGTTCAATACTCCGCCCTGGTTCAACCACGATTTGCCCCGTCCGAACGGAAGTTCATAACTGTATGCAATGTTGAGCGCCTGCGGAACATCTTCGATCGCGAGCGATCTATTGCGGGAACGCTCGAAAGGCGAAAAGTATATGGGACTCAAAAGGCTTTCCGCGAAATCAGCGTTGGTGATCAGCTTTGAATTGGTGTAGGACAGCAGGGCCCATAAGCCCTTGGAGAAACGATGTTCTGCCTTCACCTGCAACGCGTGATACGTCGAGCTGCCCTTATTTTCGTTCAAGCCTGCAATGGTATTGCAATACTGGGGGAAGGGTCGCAGCGCCTGTGCAACCGAGGGGGCACATCCCGTCACGACCGTTGCGAAATCCGCAAACGGTGCGGGCACACCATCAAGCTGGGTTTGGCCCGGCTGAAACGTGTCGTTCAGTTGCGTTTTCAGCGCGAGAAAACGTGGGTCCACCACGTTGATCGGAGCGATTTGCGACAACAGACGGGTGCCCTTGGTCCCAACATAGGACGCCGACACATAGGCGCGATCCGTGAATTGATGCTCAACCGTTAGATTCCACTGTTGCGTATAGGGGAGCCGGTTGGCTGTGCGTGCCCGATAAACTGGGGAGGACTGGCCGTTGTCAAAGGTTGAAACCAGGTTAGGCGGCACGGGATGATTCGACGGCAGACCGTTACTCAGGACAAACGCCGCTTGCGTACCGCCCTGCGAGCTTGCGAACGAGGCACTGGCATTGTAGCCATCCTGTGAGATTCCCCCAGCCCAGCCGGGCATGTTCGCATTGTCGTAAAAGAGGCCGTATCCGGAACGGACGACGGTTTTGGCGGTGAGAGCATATGCCAA